>ERZ1370068.9373-contig-8157_pt1 | contig 66776 bp, 110 predicted proteins | sample MGYA00561227_ERZ1370068 | MGnify/ENA primary metagenome ERZ1370068 (study PRJEB38410, sample SAMEA6850437) | metagenome | study: Metagenomic assessment of the ecological functions of the soil: analysis of the soil microbiota associated with the... | reverse complement strand
GATCGCGGCGAGGTCGTGGATGGAAAGCCGACGGGCCCCAACGCGATGCCCTCCATCCGCACCTCGGCCGCCGGTCTCAACCAGAGCTGCCACATCGCGAGGGCGAGGAATCCCCCTAGCAGCAGCGGTCAGGAGGAGAAACCACCTGTCACCTGGCTGGCGAGTGTGCTCCGACGTCCACGGTGAAGAGCCGCTGCACCTTCTGTCGCAAACTCTCCCTGACGACCAGCACCAGACACAGCACCAGCACGGACGTGAGCGCGCGATCCTGAGGAACCAGACATGGTCCGCCGGCGAGACCCCATCCGGAGTCGGGTTGCGCTGCAGTTCGTCCATCAGCTCCCCGAACCCGGTCGGCACCAACGCGACGAACACCGCGTAAGAACTCCCGCACCGTTCAGCGCATAGTCCTCCAGCAGACCCACGCCCTGGTACGCGACCAGGCAGGCAGCGATCGCGAAAAGGGCGCCGACGAAAATGTCGCGGACAGGCCCTCCGTAGTACGCACTGATGGACCTCTCCAGCTCACCCTGCTGCCAGGCTGTAAGGGCTGTCACGACGAACAGCAGGATGGGTGAGACCGATCAGAGCCATCGAACGTACGCGTAAGTGATGCGCGTGATCTCCACCCGCAGCTCTTCCTCGTTCATGCTGACCCTCATCCCTCGATCCCGCCGTGGGGGCAAGCGTGCTCCTCGGACGCCGTCGGCGCCAGGTGTGAACCGTCACTCCGCATGACGACGTTCACGTTGCTCAAGGCGCGGCCCGACCGGACCCCGTTCAGACCCTCTGTGTCCGGCAGCCACTCCCGGACTCGGCGGCCGAAGCTGGCTCGCTCAGCCCGCTAGACCCCCGAGACGTCGGCGGCGTGTCCAACAACGTCCATGAGTCGTCCAATTTTCCATGAATAATAAGGATTTTGCACTAAGGCGAATTTCGGTGGACAAACCCAAACCCGGTGGTCAAAATGGTGGTCAGACCCATAGCCAAACTAAGCGAAGAGGCCTCGCCGCGACGAATGGCCCGGTCATGGGAAGCACCGATGCGACGACGAGGGCACCAGACGCTGCGCCACGCGACGCCGTGCCTCGACGCTGCATTCACAGGCGTCGCATCCGGGAAGTGACTCCCAGTCAGGCGTCCGTTAGTGCTCCCACAACCACCAGCCCGGGCCACATACACCACGCACCAGTAAGCAGAAGGTTCGAGGAAATGGAGAACTATTGGTGGAGGTGATTCACCCTTACTCGAACCAGCTGCCGGTGACGTTTCGGCTAAGAGAAGCTGCTTAGCGACGCTGCTGCCAGGCATCATCGCTCTCACCCCGGCTCCGCCTCAACGCACCGACCAGCGGGTCGAGCGCAGGCTCGGGCGTCACATGATCTCTTGCGCATCATCGACGATTAAAAGGAAGGAACGGACACCACTCGTCTAGCTGAGCGTTACAAGATCGGCAAGGGCACCTCTTGCGACTACTTCGTGAGCACGGAGTAGGTGTTCGGCGACACGGTGGATGGCGCCTACCAGATCCCGCGACTGCCGGGACGTGTTCACGACCCTCCGTCAGTGGCGATGATCGATCCATCGGACATGCCCTAGTTTCGGACTGTGGACGCAGATCTGGAGTCCGCGGTCTTGGCGTCGCATCTGCGCGAGCTACCGGCAGATGTTATCGATGACCTCATGGCCGGTGCGGTGAGACTAAAGATCCCCGCACCGTCGGTGATCCATCGCGCGAGGGTGAGGGCGCACCGGTCCTGGAGCTGGTCGTCTCCGGGCTCGGTTCGGGTGTTTGTGACTGCGCCGGACGGCCGCACGATGACCGTCCGGTACTGCCGGCCGGGCGCCCTACTCGGGGTAATGTCGCTGTTCATCCCGGGGTTCGCCTTGCCGGCCGCGGTCCAGGCGCTGGTAGACGCTGAGGTGCTGGCGCTGTCTCCCGGCGTCGCACGCCGTGCGGCGGCGCAGGACATACGCGTGACGCAGGCCTTCCTCCGCGAGCAGAGCGAACGAGCGATCAGTTTCTTGTATGAGGTTCCAGGCAGCGCCTTCGCCACCGTTCGCCAGCGGGTAGCCCGGCATCTGCTCGACATCGCGTCCGAGGCGCGCCGGAACTGGTCGTCCCGGTCAGCCAGCAACAGCTGGCGGAGGCGGTCGGGACGGTCCGCGAGGTCATCGTCCGAGTGCTCCGTGAGCTGCGCACCGCGGGCGTGGTGCACACCGAACGGAACCAGCATCGTCATCGTCGATCCGGCCCGGCTCATCGCGGAACAGGACTGGAACTCAAGTCCCTGACAGCGCCGGTATGTGTGGCGAACACTGGCATCCATGAAAAGGATGTTCAGGCCCAGGCAGGGTGCCCTCGACCACGCGAGGTGCTCACCACGCTGGAGACGCGTCTCCGAGGCACCTTGATTCGTCCTGGCGACGCCTCCTCACGAGTCGCAGCGGCGCGTGTGGAACGGGTCGATCGACCGGTACCCGACAAGCATTGCCCGCTGCGCGGATGCGGCTGATGTGGCCACCGCGCTGCGTTTCGCCCGTACCCACGGGCTTCTGGTCGCGGTCCGCGGCGGCGGCCACAGCTTCCCAGGTCATTCCGTCTGCGACGACGGCATGGTGATCGATCTGTCTCTGATGAAGGGAATCCGGGTCGATCCGGATGCGCGTACGGCACGCGTCCAGGCGGGGTGCTGCTCGGGGAACTCGACCAGGGCGACGCAGGACTACGCGCTGGCCGTAACGGCCGGGATCGTGACTCACACCGGAGTCGCCGGGCTTACGCTGGGCGGCGGCATCGGCTGGATCATGCGCAAGTACGGGCTGACCGTCGACAACCTGCATTCGGTCGAGATGCTCACCGCCGACGGCGGAGTCGGTGACGGCAAGCGCCCACAGAGAATGCCGACCTGTTTCTGGGGAGTGCGGGGTGGCGGCGGCAACTTCGGCATTGTGACCGAATTTCGAGTTCCGGCTGCACCCGCTGGGGCCTGAGGTATTCGCGGGACCGGTGTTCTGGCCGATGGAGGAGGCGGCGAAGGTGCTGCGCTTCTACCGCGACTGGGTCGCCGACTGCCCGGATGAGCTGATGACGATCGTCGTGCAGCGCCGAGTCCTGACCTGCCGGGCGTCCCGATGGACCTGGTCGGCCGGCACGTTATCGCGGTCACGGCTTGCTACGCAGGGCCGGTCGAGGATGGCGAACGCGTGGTGCGCCCGCTGAAATCGTTTGGCCGGCCGTTGCTGGATCTGTGCCAGCCCAAGCCGTATCTGGTGCATCAGTCGATGTTCGATGCCGGGTACCCGCACGGGTGGTGGTACTACGTCCGGGCCTGCGACGTCGCCGAGCTCACCGACGATGTGATCGATATCATCGCCGAGCACGGCCGGCGGATCGTGTCACCGATCTCGCAGCATCGCGCTGTGGCAGCTGGGAGGAGCGGTCGCCCGGGTCGGCGAGGACGAGACGTCCTTCTCTGGGCGCAGCGCCGGGTTTACGTTCAACATCAACGGCAACAGCTATACGGCGGAGGGCTTCGACGCCGAACGCGAGTGGGCGCGGGCGTACTGGTCGGCGCTCGCCCCGTACCAATCCAGCGTGTATGTGAACTTCATGATGGACGAGGGCGAGGAACGGGTCCGGCAGGCGTACGGGCCGGCGAAGTTCGATCGGCTGAAGGCGCTCAAGCGCAGATACGACCCGGACAATGTGTTCCGTCTCAACCAGAACATCCCGCCCGACTAGGCGCCTCTGAGTACCGACCACACCGGTGCGGAGATCAGAGTCTATGATTCGCTGACTGTCCTCGTTGATGTCAGGCTCCGTGGCTTGTCGGCCGCAGTCACCGCGGTGATCATCGCCGGACCGCGTGCTTGCCGGCCGCCGACCGTCCGTGCAGCCACGGCGCCGGTTCCTGACGGTGGAACTATCGCGCATGGGTACTCCGCCACTTAACCGACTTGCTCGGACCTAACGCCTAAGCGACGCCGATCCGACATCCGCCCCAGGCAGAAACTCTTCTTGCGGCAGCCACGGGCTCCAGCGTGAGACGAGTTGCGCGTACCCCCGACGAAATCCGGAAGTTCGATGTGCCGACACAGACCCGTGAATACCAGACCACAAGGCAGGCTGCGGCAGCGTCGGGCCCGCAAGCTCTACGCTGATTAGAGAATGATGTTTAGGCGGCTGGGTCGATGATCACCGTGTGGCCGAGGTGTTCGAGCTGGGCGATCAGCCGTCGGGTGTGGGCTTCGTCGCTTCGGCGGCTGTGCCAGTCGGCGCCGAGGTCGTGGTAGGGCTCGTCGCGTTTCAGCATCCAGTAGGCCGCAACCAACATTGAATGCGCGACCGCGACCTGGGCCCGGCCCATCCCGCGCCGTTTCAGCAACCGGGCGTGCTGGGCGGCCAGGTAGTTCTTGCCCTGCATCCGGCCGACCGATCCGGCGGCCTCGACCAGCATCGCGGTCAACCACTTGTTGCCGTGCCGCTTACCGGCCGGGGTCTGTCTGCCGGCGGACTCGTTCATCGCCGGCGCCAATCCGGCCCAGGCGGCCAGATGGGCGGCGGTCGGAAACCGCGACATGTCGCCACCGGTTTCGGCGATGATCACCTGCGCCACCTTCTCCCCCACGCCGGGAATGGTTTGCAGCAGCTCGATCTGATGCGCCCACGGCTGGCAGGCATCGACGATGACCGCGTCCAGCTCTGCCAGGGCTTGATCGACCAGGTCCAGCTGACGCAGCATCGAGCGGGCCAGCCGGGCATGGTTGGCGTCGAAGTGTCCGGTCAACGCCTGCGCCAGGTCCGGGATCTTGCGCCGCATCCGACCCTTCGCCAGATCGGCCAGCCGCAACGGGTCGGTCTCGCCGTTGATCATCGCGGTCAGCATCGCCCGGGCCGACACTGTCTTCAGGCTGGAGGCTACCGAGGAGAGTTTGATGCTGGCGTCTTCCAACATCAGTTCCAACCGGACGATGTCTCGGCGTCGGTCGCCCATCAGCTGCACCCGGTAGCGGGTCAGCATCCGCAGCCGGCGGATCTCCGGTGGCGGCACGAACGACGGCGCCAACAAGCCGTGCTCCAACAACTGCGCGATCCATTCCGCGTCTCGAACATCGCTCTTCCGCCCGGGCACCGCCTTCATGTGCGCCGCGTTCAGCAGCCACACCTCCATGACCTCTTCGAGGCAGTAGAACGGTGGCTTCCAATACACCGACGTGGACTCCATCGCCGCGATGCTCACCCCGGCCTCGACCAGCCAGTCCCGCATCACCCGCAACGACCCTGTTGTCGTTTTGAATGTTCGCGTCTCCGCGCGCCGCCGACCCTTCGGACCGGGCGTGCGCAAGCACACCGCCACCGTCTCCTTGCCGACATCGAGCCCAGCGACCCGATCGAACATGACCTCCATCGCATCCCTCCGTTCCTCCGGAAGGCGGCCATCGCCTCCCGGCGCCGGTCCGGAGGGACCTCTGCCAGGACACAGACCCGCGTGCTCGTAGCAACAATCCAGTGACACCCGAGACCCCCGCGCCATACACCTGCAACGGGCTCGCCCGCACCAGTGTGTGTCGACGTCACCGGACGGCACCACCAATTCTCATCAACCAGTGAAGCGATCGAAGATCGCAAGCCCGATACACCCCATGCACCGCCGGAAGTAGCTCGGGTCGGCCTGACCGCCCGGCGGCATGTACCCCTTCGGGTGGGTGTGACGATGAGCATCCACAAGCTCACAGCCGGGTCCGGGTATGACTACCTGACCCGGCAGGTCGCTGCGCTGGATGCGACCGAGAAGGGTCATACCGGGCTGGCGTCCTACTACACCGAACGGGGTGAGACGCCGGGGTGTGGATCGGTTCCGGCTTGGACGGGATCGACGGCCTGACCGCCGGCGACCCGGTGACCGCCGAGCAGATGCGAGCATTGTTCGGCTGCGGTCTGCATCCGTTGGCCGAGCTGCGCCAGCAGCAGCTGGAAGGACCGGACCTCACTCGCACGCGACTTCCAGGACGCGGCCCGGCTCGGGGCGCCGTTCAAGATCGTCGATGGTGACGTCAGCCCGTTCCGGCTCGAGGTCGCCAGACGCATCGCGGCGATCAATACGGCGGCCGGCCTGCCGGCCGGACGCGCCGCTGCCGGCCGCAGATCGGGCGCGGGTGCGGACCGAGGTGGCCCGGGAGTTCTTCCTGGCCGAGCATGGCCGGGAGCCGATGGATGCCCGGGAGCTGGCGGGACAGATCGCGAAAGACTCCCGGCCGCGAACCCAGACGGTTGCCGGGTATGACCTGACGTTCTCCCCGGTGAAGTCGGTCTCGACCTTATGGGCGGTCGCCGAACCGGCGGTGGCGGCTGTGATCGAACGGGCCCATCAGGCCGCGGTCAGGACGCCTTGACGTTCATCGAGAAGCATGCCCTGTTCACCCGGACCGGGCCGCAAGGCATCCGGCAGGTCAACGTCCGAGGCCTGGTCGCGACCGCGTTCACCCACCGCGACAGCCGGGCCGGCGACCCGGATCTGCACACCCACGTCGCGGTGGCGAACAAGGTGCAGACCCTCGACGGACGCTGGCTGTCGATCGACGGCCGGGTGCTGTTCAAAGCCAACGTTGCCGCGTCGGAGACCTACAACACCGCGCTCGAGCAGCACCTCCGCGACAGCGTTGGGTGTGCGGTTCGCCGAACGGCCCGGCACCGACCCGGCGAAGCGGCCGATCCGGGAGATCGTCGGCGTCGACCCCCGACTGAACCAACGCTGGTCGACCCGCCGCGCCCACATCGACACCCGCCGCGGCGAGCTGGCCATCCAGTTCCAGCATGATCATGGCCGGCCACCGACCCCGGTCGAAGCGTTGCACCTGGCACAACAGGCGACGTTGGAGACCCGCGACGCCAAACACGAACCCCGATCCCTGGCTGAGCAACGCGCCACCTGGCTCAGCGAAGCCGCAGCCGTGCTGGGCAGCTCGGAGGCCGTCGCGTCGATGGTGCGGACGGCGCTGGCGCCGCCGGCCGAGACCGCCACGATCGCCGACTCCCGCTGGGTCGCACAGACGGCCGATCACATCTTGGCCGTAATGGAGGCAAGCCGGTCGACCTGGCAGATGTGGCATGTCCGGGCCGAAGCACAACGACAGGTCCGCACCATCGGCGTGCCCGCTGAACAGGCCGAGTGCGCTTGGTGGACCTGCTGGTCGATGAGGTGCTCGATCGCCGGTCTGTTGCCCTGGCCGCACCGGCTGACAACATCGAGGAACCGGAGGTGTTGCGGCGGGTCGACGGGTCGTCGGTCTACACCGTGGCCGGCGCCGACCTCTACACGTCGCAGCGGATCCTCGACGCCGAGGCCCGTCTCGTCACCGCGGCGGGACGTCGCGGCGGTGCGTCCGTCGAGCAGACGGCGGTGGATCTGGCCTTGCTGGAGATGGCGGCGAACGGCACTGCACTGGATGCTGGGCAGGCGGCACTGGTCCGCCAGATGTGCACCTCCGGGTGCACGGCTGCAGCTGGCGATCGCCCCGGCCGGCGCCGGGAAGACCACCGCCATGCGCGCCCTCACCCTGGCCTGGACCCAAGACGGCGGCCAGGTGCTCGGCCTCGGCCCCGTCGGCTGCCGCGGCCGCCGTTCTCGCCGAGCAGACCGGCATCCGCGCCGACACCCTCGCCAAACTCACCTGGTCACTGCGGCACGGCGACCTGCCGGACTGGGCGGCCGCGGTCGGCCCGTCGACCTTGTTGATCATCGACGAAGCCGGCATGGCCGACACCCTCATCCTCGACGCGGCCGTGCAGTTCGCCATCGATCGCGGTGCGAGTGTCCGGCTGGTCGGTGATGATCAACAACTCGCCGCGATCGGCGCCGGCGGCGTCCTCCGCGACATCAAACAGACCCACGGCGCGCTGCATCTCGCCGAGCTGCACCGCTTCACCAACCCCGCCGAAGCAGCAGCATCACTCGCCCTCCGCGAAGGCAAACCAGACGGCGCTCAACTTCTACCTTGATCACGGTCGCGTTCATGTCGGCGACATTGCCACCACCACTGAGGATGCCTTCACCGCTTGGGTCTCTGACCGAGCGGCCGGACTCGACGCGATCATGCTCGCCCCCACCCGCGAGCCTGGTCGCCGAACTCAACCGCCGCGCCCGTGGCGCATCGTCTCGATCACTCCCAGCCGACATCGGAGGTGCGCTCTGGCCGACGGGAATCAGGCCAGCGTCGGAGATGTGATCATCACCCGCAGCAACGACCGCCGACTCCGCCTCACCGCCACCGACTGGGTCAAGAACGGCGACCGCTGGACCATCACCCGCATCGGCCAGACGCGGTGACCTGACGGTCCGGCACACCCGCAGCCAGCTCACCGTCCGGCTGCCCGCTGACTATGTGCGCGACTCGACCGGTCTCGGCTACGCCACCACCATCCATTCCGCCCAAGGCGTCTCCGCCGACACCATGCACGGCCTCGCTGACCGGGCAGGAGTCCCGGCAGCAGCTGTACACCATGCTCACCCGCGGCCGGCACGCCAACCACCTCTACCTCCAAGTCGTCGGCGACGGCGACCCGCACACCATCATCCGACCCGACACCATCTCACCCGCGCACGCCGACCGAGACGCTGCAGCAGATCCTCGCCCGCGATGAAGCGCCCGTCTCCGCCAGCACCTTGCTGCGCGAGCTCAACAACCCAGCGGCCCGGCTCTTCCAGGCGGTCCAGCGCTACACCGACGGCCTCCACGTCGCAGCCGAACAGCTCGTCGGACCCCAGACCGTCGCAGATGCTCGACCCAAGCCGACCAGTATCGTCCCCGGACTCACCAGCTGAACCGGCCGTGGCCGACCCTGCGAGCCCACCTGCTCGCCTTGGCGGCTGAGACCGGGTGAGCACCCACTCCTCCACCTGCAGACAGCCGCCGCCGGACGCGACCTCCACACCGCAGCAGACATGGCCGCCGTGCTCGACCGGCGCCTCCCAGAGCCCGCGCAGCCACTGACCCAGGCCACTGCCGTGGCTTCCCGGCATTCCAGCAGGCGCTCCAAGATCATCCCGTTTGGGGCCAGTACTCTGGCGAAGCGGTCGCAGCTCGTTATCGGCCTCGCCAGATCAGGTTCGAGACCGCGCCAGCCAGAGCAGCGAAACAAGCCGGTATGGACACCGCCGGGCAGCCACCCGACCGCCGCCCTCCTCGGTGAAGTCGCCGTCTGGCGCGCCGCCGTCGGCATCGACCCCCACGACCGCCGACCAACCGGAGCAGGACAGCTACAAGCGGCGTCCGCCCTTTGGCAACAGAACCTCGACCGAGACGTTGCCCTGTGCAGCCGCCGCCTTGGCGCAGATGTATGGAAACGCCAGATTGGTGGACCCTCTCGAGATCATCGCGAAGATCGACATCGCTTGCCCTCAAGAGGCGCTGTTCGTCGGAGTGTCCCGCCTGGGCCCCGCTTGTGAGCGCCAGCGTCAGCTCACGAGATTTGGGTGATCAACGCTTGCGCCCGGGCCCCGAGCAAATGGCGCGCAGAAAGAGATCGACGTACGCACAGGACCGCCTGCGGTTCAGCGAGGCCTTACGGCTAGGTGACAACAGTCACCGGAATCGGGCGGCCGTTATCCACAGGTTGCCGCAGCACAGGCTTGGCGTCGGTCCTTTGCTGGATCGTCATCCCTGGGCGACACGAGCACCGCTGGACTGCGACCCGTCCGAGACCGCCCGGCGAGGCAATCGGGAGACAAGCATGAACGATCCAGCCGCGAAGGTTCGAGTTCTCTACTCGGTTCCTGGAGGCAATGGCTCTCCTCAACTTGAGTAGGACGCAGATCTATGAGCTCATTCGCACATCCCGCCTGGTGACGGTCACCCAAGGCCGTCGCCGACTGGTGCCGGCCGACTCGATTACCGACTACGTCCAGCTATTGCTCGCCGAATACGCGGGCCGGCGGGCATGGCCACGCGGCGTAGCAACGGCGAAGGCGGCCTCAGCTGGAACAGAAGCGCGTCAGCGCTGGGTCGGCCGAGCCTCTCTTGGTTACAACGCCGACGGCAAGCGACGAATCGGCACCGTCAGCGCGAGAACCAAGACAGAAGCCAAGAACAAGCTGCGAGCGCTTCTGCGCGATCATGACGACGGTCTACCAACGCAGCAGCGCCTACACCGTCGGCGACGCTGTTGAGGCCTGGCTAGCGCACGGGCTCGTGGGACGCGACCCGAACACGGTGGCAAACCGGACCATCCTGGCCAGGACTCATGTCATCCCAGGACTCGGCAAGCGCCGGCTCACGGAGCTGACCGCTGAGGAAGTCGACCGCTGGCTCGCAGACAAAGCTCACGACGCTAAGCACCGACACGCTGCGCCGTCTTCTCTCCATCCTGCGGCAATCGATCCGTCGAGCGCAGGCGCGCGACCTTGTCAAGCGCAATGTTGCGTTGTTGTGCGACCTACCGAAGGGCCAACCTGGCCGGCCGTCCAAATCCTTGACGCGTGAGCAGGCCGAACGACTGCTAAGAGCAGCGGGCGAGAACCCCACCATGAATGCCTATGTCGTCGTTTCCTTGCTCACTGGTGCCCGAACCGAGGAACTGCGGGCGTTGACCTGGTCGAGGGTCAATCTCGACGGCAACCCGCCGACCATCGACCTCTGGAGATCGGTCCGAGCACACGGCGACACCAAGACGAGCAAGTCACGCCGCACACTCGGAGTTACCAGCCCGCTGCGTCGAAGCCCTGACGAAGCACCGCGATCTGGTCGAGAAGCAGAGTGCCGAAAGCGGACGCCAGCTCGAGGAGTTCGATCTCGTGTTCTCGACGACCACCGGCTCCCCGCTTGATCCCGCCAACGTCCGCAGAGCCTTCCGGCGCGTCGTCGCCGCGGCTGGGATGAACCCGATGGCTTGGACCCCAAGAGAGCTGCGGCACAGCTTCGTATCGCTGCTGTCGAGCTCAGGGATGCCGATCGAAGACATCGCCCACCTTGTCGGCCATGCCAACACCCGGGTCACCGAACTCGTGTACCGCAAGGAGCTACGTCCTGTGTTGACCCGCGGAGCCGTCGCGATGGATGTGCTGTTCCCCGACGATGAGGGCGCCGCACGCACATTGGTAAGCAGATTGATAAGCAAAAGCCAGGCCGACCAGCCAGACAGGCCTCGACCACGATGACGAAAGGCGGCCTGACCAGGGATTGAATGGTGGAGCTTAGGGGACTCGAACCCCTGACCTCTTCCATGCCATGGAAGCGCGCTACCAACTGCGCCAAAGCCCCTAGCGTATGGGCGGGCAGAAGGCCCGTCCGCAGACCTGACCGATCCTACATTCGATGCGGCCGGACGGGCCAATCGCGCCGGCCGCGTCTCCGCCATCAGTAGGAGACGAAGATTGGCAGCCAGTCGGGATTGTGAGCGTGCACAAGTATGCCCCACAGCACGCAGTCGAAGACCAAGTGCACGCTGACGACGTACGGCAGCGATCGCGTGCGGTTGAAGATGTAGCCCTGCACGAGGGCGAAGGTGGTGGTCAGGAATGGTCCCCAGGCCTGGTAGCCCAGCTCCCACAGGAACGACACGAAGATGATGGCCTGCAAGATATTGGCTTGCCACATCACAAAGTGATGCCGTAGCAGCGCGAATGCCGTGCAGATGAAGAACAGTTCGTCCCACAGGCCAACAGCATTGACGGCGATGAAGAGGCGGATGAGTTCGCTGGGCTCGTGCACCGCCGGCCAGTTGAGGTACGTGCCGGAGGTAATGAAGTAGAACGGCATGATCAGCCAGGCCAGCCCGACCACGCTCACGAGCCACACGTACTCGCCGGTAGTCCAGCGTCGGCCGGTGTTGATCGGAAACCGCACAATGTGACGCTTGAAAACGAAACGGTCGACAACGTAGGGAACCACGACGGCGATCAGCAGGATGCTTCCCATCAAGACCATGTGGCCATAGCTGATGTCCGCCGCCAATGAGATTGTTCCGATCATCCCAATGCCGAAACCGATCAGCAGCAGGCTCTTGCCAAGATCACGATCAACGACAAATCCCAAGATCACGCTGACGGCCAGTACCGGCGTATCCAGATGGCTCGTGCTGTATCCCAAAGAGCAGAAAGGCAGAGACCGACACACCAAACGCCGGCGCTAGAGCCCAGGAGAATCGCGGCGGCGCCTCGACCTCGGTGTCCGGCGGTGCCGTCGTCACCTGACCAGCATGCCATTGCGTTTCTGAGCAGATTTTGACTTGTCGTCAGATCGCGCTTCGAAGGCTCGCGCGCGACGTTCACCAGTCGAGCTCGATATCGGAGTCGGCAGTCACGTTGTAGCTTTCGATCCGCCAGTACGCCCCGGAGCGATGTCGATCAATGCTCACCCACGCGCAGTTCGACAGCCCACCGAGCCGTCGCCACTGATCGAACGGCAGCCCCGACAAACCGGCATGCACCGACCCGACCCGGCCAGCCCGTGCGTCGACGATCGACGACGGTGGAATGATCTTCGGCTGCTTCGGCGATCTCCGTCAGCGCCTCGAGCATCCGCTCGGCTACCTCAGTCGGGCTCTCACCGGTCGGGCGAGCGTCGTACGTCCTCCCCGCCCAGAGTCTGCGCGCCAGTTCGGGATCGGCAGCCCTGATCTCCTCGCCCGATCAAGCCTTCCCAGGAGCCGACATGGATTTCCCGCAGCCGCTTGTCGGTGGTGATGTCCAGTCCGGTGCGCTGGGCCAGCATCTCCGCGGTTTGATAGCACCGCGACAGATCGCTGGAGTACAAGCTCGAGGGTCGATAGGCGGCCAGCACTTCCGCTGCCCGGAGCGCCTGCGCGGAGCCAACGTCATCGAGCGGAATGTCGGCTTGACCTTGAAAGCGATCGATCGACGTTCCACTCGGTGCGACCGTGACGCCAGAGGATGATCCGCGCCGCCGTCATCGCCGCTCGATCCACGGCCGAGCTTGATCTCCGGGCAATCGCGCCACAACCGCTCCGAACGCATAGAAGCGACGCTCATCGGTGTGTTGCACGTGCACCACAATGTCGAGATAATCCAGCAGCACCCAGCGCTGTTCCCGATAGCCCTCCCGCCGTACCGGTTTCGCATCATGCCCGCGCAGCGATTCCTCGATTCCGTCGACCACCGCACCGACTTGACGTTCGTTGGACGCGGTGACGACCAGAAACACGTCTGTGATGGCCAGCTGCTCAGAAACGTCGTAGGCGAACGAGATCAGTGCCGAGCTTGTCGACCGCCGCATGTCGCGGCGCGCGCGGGTCAGCTCCAGCGCGCGCTTGGTAGCAGTCAAGATCTCTCAATCTGTTCGACAACACTGCTTTGCGTCGTCGGCAACAACGCGCAACCAAGGCTAGCTGTTCGAGTTCGGCCGACCTCCGCAGCCGCGTGATTTCCTCTTGCGCGCGTAGGCAGCGAGAAAGACCTCTACACCCGCATCCGCCAGCGCATGGAGCTCGCGGCGCGTCGTGCGCCGGCCAGCGCCCCGGAACATCGCGGTGTCGAGCGGCTCACCGACCACCAGGAACGCGAATTGCTTTGCTGCGACCTGCGGATCGTCCAGATCCAATTCACCGCGCTCGGCCAGCCGGCTAAATGCAGCGGCCAACGTCTCGATCGCCCGCCGTGGCCCGCGTTCGTAGTACCTGCGAGCAAGATCAGGAAACCGGCCCGCCTCCCGCAGTACCAGCTGGCGGCGACGCAGCAACATCGGATTCATCACCGCAGTGACGTAGCTTCTCGCCAGGCCCCGGAGCGCGGCCGACACGTCGGTGGCCTCCGAGACCGCTATCACCTCTGCCTGGAATGTGCTGCCGACAGGTCCAATGCTGCCCAGCGCGACCTCGCGAAACAGTGTCTCCTTGTCGTTGAAGTGCTTGTAGACGGTCTGCTTAGATACCGCGGCTGCGACGGCAATGTCTTCCATCGAGGTGCCGGCGTACTCGCGGGTCAAGAACAGCTCGGTGGCTGCCCCCAGAATCGCCTCGCGTTTGCGCACGCTCCGATTCGACATCGGTGAATCCACGGAAAGATTGTAGGATCTGGCCGATGATTCTGTCGGTACTGGACGGTCTAGTTCCATAGATTACAGACTGTTCACTCTCGAAAGGATCTCAGCATGTCTCAGACTCTCCAGGTCCCGGTGACCGTTCCGCGACGCGTTCGGCAGGCGCTGGTGGCCGGCGCAGTCGCCGGACCGCTCTATGTCTGTGTCGGCACCCTCGAGGCCGTGCTGCGTCGTGGCTTCGACATCCGCATCCACTCCTCAGCCTGCTGGCAAACGGCAGCAGCCGGCTGGATCCACTCCACAATGATGGTGACCACCGGTCTACTCACCGTCATCGGCGCGCTCGGACTGAGCGGCCACGCAGCGAACCAGCCGCCGCTCGTATGCCATGATCATCGGCCTGGTCGTGTACGGGTTGGGTATCGCCACGGCAGGCCTCTTGCGTGCCGATCCCGCTGACGGATTTCCGTTGGGTACGCCTGCTGGGCCGCCCGCGGTAGTGACAGCCAGCGGCATCGGTCACCTGGTGGCCGGGGGAATTGGCTTTCTCGGCTTGATCGTGGCGTGCCTTTGCCTGCGCTCGCAGGGCAGCACGCACAGGCGATCGTGCCTGGGCCGCGTGCTCCGCGCGGGATCGGTGTCTACTACCTGGTGGCATTCGCCGGAATCGCATCGGGAGCTGGCAATCCCGTGATCAACATTGCCTTCACTGTCGCAGTCGCACTTGGCTGGGGATGGGTGACCGCACTGTGCGTACGGGGCCTCGCAGGACGGGCCTAGCCTCAACGGCGTCTATGGAGCCGAGCCGGAGCGCATTCCGCTCTCGGCTCAGCTGGCTGCCCGGCGCAGTTTGTCCAGCAGTGGCCGGGCCGCTTGATCAAGGAACGCCGAGGCCGACCATCATGGTCGGCTCAGTCTCGATAGAGACCTCGCTTGGCGATGTACTGCACAATGCCGTCAGGCACCAGGTACCAGATCGGCTGCTGCTCCTGCACGCGCAACCGGCAGGCCGTCGAGGAGATGGCCAGTGCTGGCACCTCGATCAAGGTGACCTTGTCTTGAGGTAGTTGCGCGATCACGGGCGAATCAAAATCAACTCCCGGACGCGTACAGCCGACAAAATGTGCAAGATCAAAGATCGAATCGACCTCGCGCCAGGTGAGAATCTGGGCCAGCGCGTCAGCGCCGGTGATGAAGTACATATCGATATCGTCGCCACGCTCGACTTGCAAGTCCCGGGTGTGTCTGCGGTGTACGTCAGGCCCGGTCGGTCGATGTCGACGCGGCTCACGGTGAACCTCGGGTTGGATGCCGTGGCGATGACTGTCATCAAATAGCGGTCTTCGCCCGATGAGACCTGGCGATCAGTTTTCTGCCAGGGCTGCCCCGTCGGTACGAAAACGACCTCGTCGAGATTGAAGCGGCTGGCTACCTCACTGGCGGCGACGAGGTGGCCGTGGTGGATCGGATCAAACGTGCCACCCATAACGCCGAGCCGATGCCGTTCGTGCGGCTCAGTACCGCGCTGCCGGGCGAGGCCTGTCGCGCGAGGTGGCGGCGTGACCATGCCTACCTAACTGTGCGGGCGGCCCTTGCCGATGGACCAGGTGATCAGCAGCAAGATGGTGAGTATGCCGAACGCGATGACCCCGAAGCCCCAATCAGGAATCGGCAGTTCACGGGTCACTTCGGTCTGAAGAAGCGTTAGTCCCAGGGCCATACCCGCAGCGTAGCGGCTCAGGGCAGCTGGTGGGTGCCTCGGCGCCTGCGCGCTGCTGCCCTGCTCGGGCTGCTGTGGCGCGGAAACACTAGATTTTGCCGCAGGCCGATCCCCAAAGGAGTCCCCCGTCATGCTGAAGCCACTGCGGCAAGCAGTCGTACGTGTGGTGAAGCCTCGGGTCAGCGCCGAAACCTGGGCAAAACTGCGGGAGATCGATCCGCTACGTCGGAAGCGTCGCGGGCAGCTCGTCGTACGGCCGACGAACCCAGCCAGGCAACGCGCAGCCAACAGGCAGTACTCGGACGGTTGCGGCACGCCGGCGATCCAGCTTGCAGAGTATGGCGATCAGGACCGGAGCGAGGACTGGGTCAGGCACGGCTACGCTCCTCGCTACGAGCGGCATTTCACGCAGTTGCGAGATACGGCCTTCACCTTGTTGGAGATCGGCATCGGCAGTGATCACCAGGGAGGCGCTGGCGGCTCGTCACTGCGAATGTGGAAGCACTTCTTCCCGAAAGCTCAGATCGTCGGACTGGACCTCTGCGACAGATCCTTTCTCAATGAGAAACGCGTCCTCACCTATCAGGGCAACCAAACCGACGCCGATCTTTTGCGCATCATCGCCCGGAGGCATCGCGAATTGAAGATCATCATCGACGATGGAAGTCACCGCCCGGAGCAGATCCGGACCACCTTTGCGATCTTGTTTCCAGTACTGGCAGACGGCGGCTTCTATGCCATCGAGGACACGCAGACCTCTTACTGGCCGCGCTTCGGTGGAAGCGCCGACCTCAAAGACCCGGCCACCACCATGGGCATGATCAAAGATTTCCTCGATGGATTGAACTACGAGGAGTTCGGTGATTGCGGAGCGCGCAGCTATGCCGACTCCCATGTGGTTGCCGTGCACTGCTATCACAATCTGGTGATCATCGAAAAAGGCCGGAATGCCGATGGCGGAAACCGTCCGAAGGACTGGGCGGTGCCACGTCAGGCCTACGAGCTCAACCCTTAGCTCGCACCACGGCCATGGCCGTCGCTGTGGCGCTAGTCCGGTAAGCGACCTACTGTGACGAATCTGTCCCGACCCGGTCACCACGTACTTTGTCGAGGTCATTTCGGGCAGGCCCATCGGGCCGCGGGCGTGGAGCTTCTGAGTAGAGATCCCCGATCTCGGCACCGAACCCGAACTCACCTCCGTCGACAAACCTGCTCGAGGCGTTGACCAGTACCGCCGCCGCATCGACCTCGGCGGTGAAGCGCGCCGCCGATTTCTGGGATTCAGTGATGATGGTTTCCGCTATGGCCGGTGCTGTAGCGCCGGATGTGCTGCAGCGCCGAGTCCAGCGAATCCACGATCGCCGCGGCGATGTCCAGCGACAGATACTCCGCGGCGAAAATCGCTCTCCGTCGCCGGGACGACCTCACCGTACGCCGCCATACCGGGAATCGCCGTGCACGGTGACGCCATGCGTAGCGAGCGCCTCCAGCGCCTTCGGCACGAACGTGTCGGCGATGTCGGCATGCACCAGCAGCGTCTCGGCGGCATTACAGACCGAGGGTCGCTGGGTCCTTCGCGTTGATCAGGATGTCGAGTGCCATCTGCTCGTCCGCTCCAGCGTCGACAAAGACGTGACAGTTGCCCACTCCGGTCTCGATGACCGGCACCTGAGCTGTTGCGCACCACGGTGTCGATCAGGCCGGCGCCGCCGCGCGGAATCAACACGTCGACCAGCCCGCGGGCGGCCATCAGCTCGTTCGTAACCTCCCGCGGACCAGGCACGAGCTGAATCGCATCGGCCGGCAATCCGGCGTCAGCGAGGCCCGCCTGCAATGCCTCGACGACGCGCGGCGTTCGACTCCGCGGCTGAGGAAGAGCCCTGGAGCAAGGCGGCGTTGCCGGACTTCAGGCAGATGCCGCCGGCGTCGGCGGTGACATTGGGGCGCGCCTCGTAGATGATGCCCACGACGCCGAAGGGCACTCGCACCTGGCGCACCTGCACGCCGTTGGCGTTGGTCCAGCCGCGTACGACGTCGCCGACGGGATCCGGCAATGCCGCTAGCTCACGTAGGCCCTCGACCATGCCGGCTATGCGATCCGGCGTGAGCCGCAACCGATCGATCAAGGCCGCGCTGGTCCCATTCGCCTCCGCACGGGCGACGTCTGCGGTCATTGGCTTCCAAGATCGCCGTCTCGGCCTTGGCCAACGCGTCGGCCATCAGCAGAGCAAGGCTGCGTCCTTGGCGGCCCTCGTTGCGCTGCTCAACGCCAACGCGGCGGTTCTGCGCCTTCTGAGCCTGTTCCTGAACGGTCACCGCACAAATCTCTATCCCGGGCGGCTGTCGGCAGGCTTAGCGCGAACGAGAGCGCGCAAGCCGGAGGAAGTCCTTCACTCCAATCAGCCGAACCAGGTGCGCTGGGCTGAAGAACGACCGCATCGGCACCACGCCCGTGAGCGTGCCGAAGAAGTTCTGCGGCCTCTGTCTCGTCCTTGCCGATCGTCGTGAACAGCCTTTCCTCGATCTCGCTTGCACCTCGCAGACGGGCCAGATCCACCGTCCACTCGAACGCCGGTTTGGTGTCGCGATTGCGTTGCTTCTCGTAGCGGGTCAAGGCACCGTCAAGATCACGTGTGCTCGTCGAGCCCGCACAATGGCTTCCGAAAGCCATTCGGCATCGCGCAAGGCATGGCCGATGCCGAGGCCGGTGATCGGATCCATGACCAGGCCAGCGTCGCCGGCAAGCGCCCACGCCCGGCCCGTGAGCAGCGCGTACGACGTTGGGCAAGTCGCTGGGTGCCTCTGGTCGGACCCACCTGAACAGCGCCGCGGGCCCGTTCACCGAGGCTGCCGGCCTCGTCGAGGGTCGCGACGAGATGAGCCGTCGGGTCCCGTCGGACCGCTTCGAAGTCGCGACAGTCGGCCGGCGACGTAGGTCATGGTGAGCCCGTCATTGGTCGGCCACGCGCTAGCCGCGAAACCGTTGCGCCGAATAGATCTCGCCACCCTGTGACGGGCAAACCGTCCCAATAGGTGTAGAAGGCGAATGTGGCTGGGGCGACGGTACGGCGCTCGGCTGCGCCGACCAAGTCGGACGATCGTGGAGTGCTTACCGTCGGCTCCGACAATCAGAGCTCGCCGACTCCTCGGTGATGCCGGTGCTCCGCTCTCCTGCAATCGAACTCCGCGAATCCGATCGCGTTCTCTGCCGAGCTCGACCACCGAGCATCCCTCGCGTACCTCGGCCCCAGCGGCGCGGGCTGCGTCTGACGAGCAATGCATCGAGAATCGTCCGTCGTGGACTGATCATCATGTTGACGTCCTGGAAGGTTGGAAACCCGCCTTCGACAACGGCACTTGCCTACCTGGAAGCGGACATGGGGTCGGCGGCGCTGCCAGCCTCCAGCAGCGCCGTCCAGCAGTCCGAACCGCGCAAGGCGGGCCACACCGGGCACCTGGATCTGGTGGGTGGAGAGCGTGTCGCTGGGGAAATGTGCCTGGTCCACGACCAGGACACGCAAGCCGGCGCGCGGCTAGCAACATTCCAGTGGCAGCACCTGCTACCCGCGCTCCCACGACAATGACGTCAAATGTCATGATCAGCTCCCAGCTCTGCTTGGTTAGGCCGTTGTGCACGTTTCGTATCGCTGTAACGTAACACTGTTGCGATACTATGTCCAGCATGGGCCGGCCGCGCGAGCACACTGAGAGAGACACGGGAGCACCTGCTGCGCGTCGGCGAGTGGAATCATCCGACGCGGAGGGACCGAGGCGCTGACGGTCCGCGGGCTTGCGGCTGAAGCCGGTGTCACCACGCGCGCGATCTACAGCCTGTTCAGCGGACTGCCCGAGCTCATTGGTGTCCTTCTGTGCCCGCAGCGCCGAGGCGATGGTGCGTCACCACTGAGGCTGTTCCCGCCACTGATGACCCGATCAGCGAGCTGCTACCGCTCGCGCTGGCATACCGGTCCGCCGCCCGCGAGCAAGCCGACCTCTACGAGATGCTCTACACGCACCGGTTGCCATCGATGGTCCGGTGACGGCGACGGCATATCCGCCACAAGTCCAACGCACCATTGGCCGCGTGCAGGACACCGATCCGTCGCGCGATCCTCGCCGGCCAGGTACCCGCGGGCAATGATCATGAAATGTTCCAGGGTCTGTGGGCAATCGTGCACTGGCCTCACGTCGCTGGAGCTACGCGGGTGCTGGGAACTGAGCAGGAGTGCGATCGCATCTGGCGCGACACGATCACCACGCACGTACGGGGCCTCGTCGCCGCGGGCTGACTCACGCGCAGCGACTACAGCTAGTGCTGTCGCACGCGCGCGGGCGAAATCCGGCGCGTGCTCCGGCAACAGGCCGATGCCGACGAAGTAGCCAGGAATCGCCTGCAGTAAAGGAAAACGCTGCATCAGCCTCAGCGGGAAGGGAGCGCTGGTCGGCCGCCGATCAGCTTCCTCATCGGCAATGGTGGTAGCGACCACGAACCGATGCGCAACCCGCTGGAAGGCCTGAGTGAGTACCGTCGGCGCCCAGCGTCGACGCTGGACCTTTACGGAGGTCGGTCGTGACCACCTGCTCGGATCGCAGCGGCTCAGCAAGCGATCCGGCCGGTGGCAACCGCATCCTGCACGGCGAGATTGATTCCCACGCCACCGACAGGTGACATGGCATGAGCAGCATCGCCGATGCACAGCAGACCGTCGCGATACCAGCGCGGCAGCCGGCTGAGCACCACGTTGAGCAGCCTGATGTCGTCGAAAGAGCTGAGTAGCTCGACCCGATCTCCCAGCCATGGCACGACGTTGCGTCAGCCGTTCCCGGAACGCCTCAATTCCTTGATCACGGAGGGTTGCCGCCGAGCCCTTCTTGATCACCAGGCCGATCTGGAAGTAGTCCCCGCGATCGATCATGATCAGCAAGTTGGACGGGGAGACGCGACCGACGGCACCCTCCGGATCGCCGCCCAGCCGCGGCAGCCGGAACCACAGCACGTCCATCGGCACGCCGAATGTCCGACGACTTCAGTCCGGCCCGGTTGCGTACCACGGATGATCGTCCATCACAGGCGACGACAAGATCAGCTTCCAACCGGTGAGTCGCGGCCATCACGGTGGTAACTCACGCCAGCTGACCCTTGAGCCCTGCCACAGCAGGTCCGTGACCTCAGCCTCCATGATCAGCTCGTAATCTGGGCTCCTGACGACTGGCATCGGCAACCACGTTGAGGAAGTCCCACTGCGGGACCAAAGCGATGTGCTGATGCCGGCCCGGCAGCCGGCTCAGGTCGGCGACGAGATACGTCCCTGAGTCCAGCTGGACGCTGAGCTTCTGCAGCCAGCGTGGAGGCAGAGCGGCGAACTGCTCCCCCAGGCCCAGCTCGTCCAGCAAAGTCAAAGTCGAAGCGTGCACGGTGTCCCCGCGAAAATCACGGAGAAAGTCCGCATGCTTTTCCAGGACGGTAGTGCGTACGCCTGCGCGGGCCAGGATGAGGCCGAGGACCAGGCCAGCCGGGCCGCCGCCGACGACACAGCAGCCCGTTCGGGTTACGGGAGTGTCCATAGTGAGTCAATCTATGCGCGCCAGAAGTTAGGGAAACGCTGTGCATTCATGCACGCTGAGCTTGTCGAAGCGCGCAGCAGACATCCTGCCTCTCGACAAGCACTTAGGGCTCTCCCTAGACGAGTGCGGGTGGAAGCGCGCCCTCGTTCTCCAACAGCCAACGCTTGGTCTCCAGATGGTGGCCGGGGTCGCCGCCGGAATAACCACCGAGTCCATCGCTGGCCACTACGCGATGACAGGGGATGATGATCGGCACTGGGTTGGCAGCCACTGATCTCGCCGATCGCGCGCGCAGGCACTCCAGTCCCGCTCAGCTTGGCCAGTTCGCCGTCACGTGATCGTCTCGCCCATAGCCGACCGTCCTGAGGGCTCGCAGGACTGCCTCGGTGACAGGTTCCAACTGAGGCAGGTCGAGGGGAAGCGCAAATTCTCGTCGCTGACCGGCGAAGTACTCCCCGTAGCTGTCCGAGAGCCCGCTGCACCATCTCATCGGGCTCGGTTGATGCATCCTGCGGGCGCAGCCGCCACCCAACCTCGCGTACGCCGGCCGGCCCCGCAAGCGACACCGATCACACCCACTTGGCTGTCGAACTGATCGAAGAAGAGCGTCGTCATGATGGAGACCATCGTGCCGCAGGGCACCGACAATTTGTTATGAGCTGTCGGCCCCTTGAGCTGCCTGCAATCGCGTGGGAGTCCGCCTACGATTTCCGACGCTCGCAGCTCGCGGTCGGGCAGCGTCGAGCGCCGGCGTCGGCGTTCTCGATGACGACCAGAGCGTCGCGGTGCACACGACCGTACGGTCATAGCCGGCACCCAGCTCGGCGGCGAGGTCGCGGAGTGCTGCGACCGAGCAGCGCAGGCAGTTCGTCGGAGTCATAGTTGACCAGTCCGCGAGCAACAACGAGCCCATCCGGCCCGACCAGCTCGACCGGCTCGCCTGAGGAGAACTGCCCGCGTACGGCCGTAATGCCGGCTGGAAGAAGCGACGCGTTGCGCTGCGTCAGCGCACGGACGGCGCCCGCGTCGAGAACGAGGGTGCCGCGAGCGTCGCTGGCGTGTCGCAGCCATGAGCAGCCGAGTCGGACGCCGGCGGCCGGTCGGGTGGAACAAGCGTGCCGACTTCCTCACCTGCCAGCGCTTCCGCCGCCTGCTCGGCGGTGGTCAGTACAACGGGAATCCCGGCCGATGTGGCAATCCGCGCTGCGTCGATCTTGGTGATCATGCCGCCGGTGCCGACGGCGGTCCCGCGGGCAGTCGGATGTCGATGCCGGCGAGATCAGCCTCGCCCGCACACGTCGTTGATCTTGCGCGCCTCGGGCGTTGGCTGGGTTCACCGGTGTACAGCGCCGACAACGTCGCTGAGCAGCACCAACGCGTCGGCGTGCACGAGATGCGCCACCAGCGGCGGCCAGCCGGTCGTTGTCGCCGAACCGGATCTCGTGCGGTGGCGACCGTGTCGTTCTCGTTGACGATCGGCACCACGCCGAGCTCGAGCAGCCGGCCGAAGGTCCGGTAGGCGTTGCGATAGTGCGCGCGGCGCGTCACGTCGTCAGCGGTGAGCAGGACCTGGCCGACGCCGCAGCCCGTGCGCGCCGAACGGCTGCGGTGTAGCGGCCCATCAGCAGCCCCTGACCGACCGAGGCGGCCGCCTGCTGGGTGGCGAGGTCGCGCGGCCGGCGTGCGAGGCCGAGCGGTGCGAGGCCGGCTGCGATGGCGCCTGAGGAGACCAGGACAACCTCGCGCCCGGACAGCCGTGCCTGCGCCAGTACGTCGACCAGGCGGCTCGATCCGTTGCGGGTCGATGCCGCCTTCGGCAGTCGTCAGCGACGACGAACCGACCTTGACCACCACCCGGCGGGCGCGCCGCGATCTCGTCACGCATCATCGTCCGAGCCCGGCTTCGCGCCTTCCGAACTTGTCACGGATCTGCTGAACCCGTCGGAGGGTCACGATCCGAGCCTCGTCTTCGACTCGTCGGGGGCGTGATAGGCCCGATCCTTCTCCCGGCGGCGGCTCCGCGGCAGGTCGTTCCTCAGCCAACCGCTGGTCCTCGGCCTCGACGGCTCGAGGATCTCGGCACCGATGTCGATCTGCGGGCGAAGTCGAAGATCACCGCGTTGGCTCGCCGCCGATGGCGACCGCCGTCGCCCGGCCGCGCCCCCAGCTCGAGCAGCCGGTCTTCGATCGCCGATCCGATTGAGCCGGTCGGCGAGGTAGCCGACCGCCTCGGCGTTGGCGAAGTCGGTCTGCCGGACCCAGCGCTCCGGCTTGTCGCCGCGCACCCGCCACAGCTCACCCTCGACGCTCCACGGTGAACTCGCGCTGGTCGCCGACCGCCTGCGGCCGAATGATGATCCGTGCCGGCTGGCGGTGCCGGTTCGCCGGCACGTCGAGCGCGTGATCAGTCGAGCCATCGCGAAGATCAACTCGCGCAGGCCTCGGCCGCTCCTGCGTTGAGATCGGGAAGACCTGCAGTCCGCGGTCACGCAGTTCGCCGGACGCCATGTCGGCGACCTCGCTGGGCATCCGGGATGTCGATCTTGTTCAGAGCGACGAGCCGCGGCCGATCTTCGAGCCCACCGTGCGCTGTGAGTTCGGCCTCGATGACATCAAGATCAGTGATCGGGTCACGTCCCGGCTCGATAGGTGGCGCGCAGTCGATCACGTGGACGATCGCGGCGCAGCGTTCGATGTGGCGCAGGAAGTCGAAGCCGAGTCCGCGTCCCTCGCTGGCGCCCGCGATCAGCCCGGGAACGTCGGCGACCGTGAAGCTGACATCACCGGCAACCACGACGCCCAGGTTGGGCACCAGCGTCGTAAAGGGATAGTCGGCGATCTTGGGCCGAGCCCGCGAGATGGCGGCGACCAATGAGGACTTGCCGGCGCTCGGAAAGCCCACCAGCCCGATATCCGCGACGACCTTCAGCTCGAGGGTGATCGTCCGGCTCTCGCCTTCCTCACCGAGCAGGGCGAATCCGGGCGCCTTGCGTGCTGGGAGAGCTAGGGCAGCATTGCCCAGGCCACCGCGGCCGCCCTGAGCGACGACGATCTCAGCTCCGTTGGTCACGTCAAGTCTGCGACTTGGTCGCCGGTCGCGGCATCGATGACCACTGTGCCGTCGGGCACCGGGAGGAGGACATCCTCTCCGCGGGCGCCGTTTTGATGATCGCCCCTGACCCGGTTGGCCGCTGGTCGCTCGCCAATGAGACTGCCGATGGTAGCCGACCAAGCGTAGTCAGGCCGCTGATCGACGCGAAGGATCACCGAGCCGCCGATCGCCGCCGTTGCCGCCGTCGGGGTCCGCCGAGCGGCTTGAACTTCTCGCGATGGATGGAGGCGCAGCCGTTGCCGCCGTGGCCGCCGTACAGGTGCAGCGTGACCTGGTCCACGAAGGTGGGGATGGCCATGCTGATGCCTCCTCTCACTGCTCAGATAACGCGCGCAAAAGGGTGGCCCAGATTCTCGGGCCACCCTTTCCGGCGTGTGGTAGGTGATTACTTTGCCGAGGTGGTGGCCTCGGCTGGCCCTGAAGAATTGGACGCAGAATCCGACGCGCTGGGCGTCACGTTGACGACCCGGCGACCGCGCCGTGTGCCGAACTCAACATGGCCCGCGACCAGGGCAAACAAGGTGTCGTCAACCACCCCGGCCGACGCCGTCGCCCGGGTGGAAGTGGGTACCGCGCTGCCTGGACGATGATCTCGCCGGCGTTCACCAGCTGGCCGCCGAACCGTTTGACGCCGAGTCGCTGAGCGTTGGAGTCCCGGCCGTTCCTGGTCGAGGACGCACCCTTCTTGTGTGCCATATCGTCGCCTCAGCCCTTGATGTCTGTGATCTTGATCTTGGTATACCGCTGACGGTGACCCTGGCGCTTGCGGTAGCCAGTCTTGTTCTTGAACTTGAGAATCCGGATCTTCGGACCCTTGGTCTCGGCAAGCACCTCGGCGGTCACCGATGCCGAGCCGAGGGCAGATGCATCTGAGGTGACGGCGGTGCCATCGACGAGCAGCAGCGGCTTCAAGCTGACACTGGAACCGACCGCACTCTCGAGGCGGTCGATCTCGAGGACGTCGCCGACGGCGACCTTGTGCTGGCGGCCGCCACTCCGCACGATCGCGTACACGCCTGACCTGCTCTCTCTTGCTGTCTGATTAAGTGGTGTGCAACACAAGGGACTTGAGGGCACACGCAAGGCGCGCCCAAGCGTGCGCACCGAGGGTCCAGGCTACGCGGCCGCTCCTAACGGGGTCAAACCGCCTGGGTATCCCGCGGGGACAGCGTGCCATGGATGCAAGGAGGAGTTTGTGCGCACCATTTCGGCCACTTTGAGCATGTCGCTCGACGGAGTCATCCAGGCTCCTGGTCGACCGGATGAGGACATCCGCGGGGGCTTTGACCGCGGCGGATGGGCGGTGCCGTACAACGACGACGTCATGGCGCAGAAGATGGGCGAAGGCATGGCCTCGTCGGGGACCATAGTTGTTCGGCCGCCGCACGTACGAGGACTTCTTTGGATTCTGGCCGCAACAGACAGACAAACCCGTTTACGCCGTACCTGAATCAGGCGACCAAGTACGTCGTCTCCAGCACGCTCACCGAGCCGCTCCCCTGGCAGAACTCGATCTTGCTATCCGGCGACCCGACGGCAGGCGTCGCAAAGCTCAAGGCCGAATCCGGCCCTGACCTCGGCATTGTCGGCAGCGGCGAGCTGGTGAGATCCCTGCTGGCGGCCGGACTGATCGATCGTTACGTGCTGCTGATCCATCCCCTCGTGCTCGGTCAAGGTCGTCGCCTCTTCGATGATCGCGGACCTGGCACCGACCTCGAGCTGGTCGACAGCGTGACCACATCCAAGGGCGTGATCATCGGCACGTACGAGCCGCGCTGATCACGTCCCTATCGCTTTGGACCGAACTGGATTGGATCGAATGGATTGGATCAGGGGCACTCGGCAGTAGGTTGCAAGCATGAGGGCAAGCCCGGGGGTTTGGCTCGGTCGACTTGCTCTGGCCGGCCCGATCGCCTTTACGATCGCCTGGCTCGTCGGGGGTCTTGTCCAAGATGAATACAGCCCACAGGCAGAGAAGACATCAGCGCGCTGGCGGCCTTGGACGCGCAGCACGCCTGGATCATGATCACCGGCTTCGTGCTGCTCGGCGTGGGAACAGTTGCCTTGGCGGCAGGTTTGGCGAGCACTCTCAGGTACCCATCTGCAGTGATCGGTTCAATCCTCCTCGTCATCGCAGGTATCGGTCTCATGGTGGCCGGGTTAGCCCGCAACGACTGCAGTAGCGAACTGCCGGCCTGCGCTGCCCGGGTCGACGCCGGCGAGGTGTCGTGGCATGACAAGGTTCATGACAACGTCAGCTTGATCATCTTCCTGGCGTTGATCGCCGCGCCCCTGGTGCTCGCCAGGGCGTTCGGACGGGATGATCGCTGGCGCCCGCTGCGGGCCTACTCGATCGTCACCGGTTTGCTCGGGTTTGCCCTGCTCGTCCTCTACGTGATCGCGCCCGCCGGTACCTGGAACGGTCTGGTGCAGCGGATCTTCGTGTCCGTGTTAGTTTCTGTGGATCGCCGTACTCGGCCTTCGGCTGGCTCGGGTTGAGGCCGTCGCTGCTAGGGCGGATTGAGCGGCCTTCCAGAGTATCCAGTTCAGCGGTGGCACTAACAACCTGAAATGTCTGCCAGACTTCGGCTCATGCAGGCGCCTGGATGATCAATGATTCTGGGACTCGTAGGCGGCTGATGACGGCGATCTCTACCGTTTGGCCGGATCGGCGGATTCGCGATCATGCATCACCGGCGAATGCTCATCTAACGGCGATCTCCAATGCCGGTCACCACACCTCGACCAACGGATCGGCTCAGCCGTCCTGATGATCTTCATCATGGCAGCGGGTAAGTGCCGATGCAGCGGCTAACTTCCGGATTCGCGTCTGTTACAAGAGGTTCCGGTTGTCAGCTGGGACTCGAGCCCACGCGAAGGGCAGCACTGAGCGCCCTCAGCCGTGATCCAGAGATCGGTTGCCACCGCGACGCACGAGATGCCGCGTTCACGGAAGCGCCGAGCAAGATCAGGGTGCCGGCGAAGCCACCCACGACGCGTCCGTACGCCGCCGCCGTTTCCACAATCCGCGCCAAGGGGTTTCCTTCGGAATCGTCATCGAGCAGCGCCTGCACCGTCGTACCTAGAGAGAGCGAGAGATCGTACGGCCCGACGAACAGCTGATCGACGCCATCGACCGCCGCGATCTCCTCGACGCGAGCAAGTGCGGAGGCCGACTCGATCATCACAGCGCAGCGTGGTGCTGGCGTTGGCCTCCTCACCGTGAGCGTCGTACCGTCCCACATCCGGCCGAGCTGGCCCCAACTTCGTGCGCCGATCGGGGGTAGAAGGTCGCCGCAACCGCACCCTCTGCCTCTGCTGCGGACTCTATTTGAGGGACGATGACTGCCCGCGCTCCGGCATCCAGTGCCGCGCCGATGGCAGCGAAGTCACACGAGGGAACCCGCACCACCAGGTCGGCGTGCCCCACTGGGAAGCTGCGGGCAACCTCGATGATCTCGGTACGTGAATATCCCCATGTTGGGTGTCCAGGCACACCAATCGAATCCGAGGCGGGCCAGCCGCGCCACCGTGGTCGGACTGGCGTCGCCACACCACACGCCGTTGCTCGGCCCACCGAATCCTGGGGACGCTGTTCGTCTGCGGTCACAACGCTCATTCTGGCGTGCGACGCGCGGCTGACGTCCACCGGCTGATCAGCACGTTGCCTTCGGCCGCTGCAAGTAGCTCGCGGCGGTGGGCGAGTGTGGTGCGCAACCGACCGTGGCTGGCACCAAGCTTCATCTCGGCTGCATCGATACGATGCCATGCTGGCATGCCCAACGCACGGATTCCCCGCTCCGCAAGCAACCGGTCCAGCTTCCCGGACCGCCCATGAACCTGCAGCGCACCATTGTGCAGATCGGTCAACAGCGATGTCACCGTCTCAACGGCATCGGATTTGTTGGTGCCGATGACTCCGGTCGGCCCCCGCTTGATCCAGCCGGTGACGTACTCGTCCGGTGAGAAGCCGCCGTCGCGGATCACTCTCCTCAGCATGTGGCACTCGTCCAGTGCGTCGCCGTCGAAGGGGACACCGAGCAGGGGCAGGCCGCGGTAGCCGACCGAACGCACCACAAGATCGGCAGGCAGCGTCTGGTGGCCGCCGATGCCAACGACGAAGCCGTCAGGATTGATCATGGTCCGTTCCACCTCGACTGCGGTCACGCGATCAATCCCGGTGAGCATTGTCGGTCTTGGTCCAGAAGTGAAAGGTGATGCGCCGGGAGGCGCCGCTCAGCGGCCGCGCCGCCCAGTCCTGCAATACGGCGAGATTGCGGGCCGCAACCTTGTTCTGATCTACGACGGCCTGGCTGGACGGATCGAGCTCGAGGTCCGCCGGATTGACGATCACATCAACATCGGGCAGCTGGCCGAGCTCACGCAGCTCTTTGGTGGTGAAGGCTGTGTACGCAGGCCCGCGGCGGCCCAGCACGTGAACATCGGTGACGCTCTTACGCCACGAGGGAATCCAGTACCTCATCGGCCATGTCCGTGTCTTCCAGCTGATCAACAGTCTTGACCAACACCCGTGCCACGTCGAGGGCGACGTTGCCGACACCCACGACGACGGCATGACGAGAAGTGCTGATCAGCTGCTCGAGGTCAGCCGCCACCAGATGATCACTGTTGTTCGACGGGGCGGTATCGGGATGTACGTCGGGGTGGCCGCAGTACCACGCGACCAGATCGGCTGCGGCGATGCTTCCGGGCAGCCGCTCGCCAGGGATCTCCAGCCGTCGGTCGGTGCCCGCGCCGTACGCGTAGATAACGCAGTCAACCGACTCGCGAAGCTCGGCAACGCTGAGGTCCGCACCGATGGCCACGTCGCCGTAGAAACGGACAGACGGCCTTTCCAGCGTTCGCTCCAGCGTGTTGCGAATCGAGCGGATCGACTCATGGTCCGGTGCCACCCCGTAGCGGACCAAACCGAACGGCACTGGGAGCCGATCAATGACCGCCACCTCCACCGGGAAATCAGCGTGCTGGCTGAGGGCCTCGGCGGCGTAGATGCCCGCCGGCCCGGCCCCGACTATGGCGACGACGAGCGGTTCGGGCTCGTCCGGAGTTGAACGCCGATGATCAGCTGACCTCCCGCCAGGCTCGTCCTGCGGCTGAGTGCCAGACATCCTGTTCGCTACTTGCCGCACTGCGGCGGCTGCGCCCGCCCCGCCGACTGCGTGCGGCCGGGCGCTCCTCGGCCGACGCCTCGAGATTCTCATCCGCTTGGCCGGCCGAGATCGCCCTTATCTGTGGCCTTCTCGGAACTGCCTGATGATGCGTTGGCCCGACGGTCGCGGGGACGCGAATCGCGCGCTCCGCCGTCTGACATGTCGTTGTGACTCGACCGGCATGTCGTGGAGCTCGTAGCCGCGGCCGTGGCAGCGCGGACACTCGGTGGTGAACGCTTCCAGCAATCCGGTGCCGATCCGCTTGCGAGTCATCTGCACCAGACCGAGGCTGGTGATCTCGGCGACCTGGTGCCGCGTTCGGTCCCGTCCCAGGCACTCGACGAGCCGCCGCAGCAGCAGCTCCCGGTTGGCTCGGCAGCACCATGTCGATGAAGTCGATCACGATGATGCCGCCGATGTCGCGAAGTCGTAGCTGGCGCGACGAGCTCCTCGGCTGCTTCCAGGTTGTTACTGGTGACCGTCGACTCCAGATTGCCACCAGTGCCGGTGAACTTGCCGGTATTGACGTCGATCACCGTCATCGCCTCGGTGCGGTCGATGATCAGCGAGCCGCCCGAAGGCAGGAACACCTTGCGCTCAAGGGCCTTCGCGATCTGCTCATCCAGCCGGTACTCGGCGAAAAGATCATGATCACTCTCCCAGCGCCGCAGCTCGATCCTTCAGGTGCGGCGCGACGTGGGAGACGTATGCCTCGACCGAGTCGTACGCGTCGGTGATTCCGCCATTGCCCGAGATGATCAACTCCGAGAAGTCTTCGGTGAAGAGATCGCGCACAATGCGTACGGTGAGGTCAGGCTCGGCGTAGAGCAGCTGTGGCGCGTTGCCCGCGGCGACCTTCCGTTCGATGTCCTCCCACTGCGCCTTCAGTCGGTTGACATCTCGGATCAGCTCCTCCTCGCTCGCTCCCTCGGCAGCCGTACGGACAATCACGCTGGCGGAATCGCCGACCAGGTCGGAAAGGACTTCCTTGAGTCGCCGGCGTTCGCTCTCCGGGCAGTTTTCGGGAGATGCCCGAGAGGTGGCCGCCCGGCGCGTACACGATGTAGCGGCCTGGGATGGAGACGTGGTTGGTGAGGCGGGCGCCCTTGGCGCCGACCGGGTCCTTGGTCGCCTGGACCAAGATCGTCTGGCCTGACTTGAGAACCTTCTCGACCTTGCGATTCTGGCCCTCGGCTCCGAAATAGTCCCAGTCGATCTCCCCGCGTAGATCACTCCATTGCGGCCCCGGCCGATGTCGACGAAAGCCGCTTCCATCGATGGGAGCACGTTCTGCACCCGACCGAGGTAGACATTCCCGATCAAGGAAGCTGCTGGAGGCGCGGTCGACGTAGTGCTCGACCAAGATCGTCGTCTTCCAGTACCGCGATCTGGGCAAGGTTCTCGGCGCTGCCTGATGATCATCTTGCGAACCACCGATTCGCGCCGGGCGAGGAACTCCGCCTCGCTCAGCACAGGTGTACGCCGTCGACCCGCCTCGCGGCCCTCGCGGCGCCGTTGCCGCTTGGCCTCCATTCGGGTCGAGCCGTCGATCCCGACCACCTCGGTCGCTCCTTGGCGTGGCTCGCGCACCGCGCACCGGATGATCGTGTCAGTCGGGTCGTCTGGGGCTGAGCTGGCTTCCTCGCCCCTGCGGCGACGACGGCGGCGGCGGCGGCGCGGACCCTCACCGTTGGTCTCCGACGCCACCATCGGTCACCTGTTCGGCCGATTCTTCTGGCCGACTCGTCCTCCTCCGGCTCCTCAGCCTCGGTGGACGCAGCCTCCTCGCTGCCGGTACGCCGACGGCGACGACCGCCGCGACGCCGTCGACGGCGGCGGCCCGTCGTCCGGTTCGCCTTCAGTTGCCCCGTCCTCGGCTGACTCCGGTCCTGCCTCCGCGGGTGACGCCGCTACTTCCTCATCGGGCGGAGCGCGCCAACTCGACCTGATCGCTCTGCCGAGACGGTATCGGCTACGTCGGGCCTCGGAGGCCGGCTCGATCTCTAGCAGTGGGGCCGGTTCCTCTGGTTCGGTCGGAAGCGTCGGAGCTTCATCGCTCACGGCAGGCTCGGCAGCCATGGCTGCAGCGGCTGCTTGGCTGCCCGCTTACGTGTGGGCTTGAGCGGCAGCCTCACCCATCGCCGGAACTCTCCGCAGGCGCTTTCTTGGTGGCGCGCTTCGCGGCAGCCTTCTTGGTGCTCTTCGCTGCCGGCGGCGTCGGCTCGACCTGGCGGCTCGAGCTCGGCTCCGGCGGCGATCTCCGCTTCGGAGCGACCTCGGCATCAGGCGTCTCGGAACTTGCGACGCGACCTCGGCATCAGGCGCGAGGTCGCTTTCGGATATGAGGTCAGCTCCCGGTGTCGCTTCCTCCGCGGGGGAGCCCTTCAGTGGCTCTGGCAATGTCTCTGTCCCGTCGCCGCGGCTCTCGATCATTGGTGCGTTCGGTGCCGAAGATGGCGGGCCAGCTGGTCGGCTGGCCGCCCGGCCGGCGCCGCGGAGCGGGTGGAGCTTGAGGCGGTTCGATCGGGTTTTGGGTATGCGTGTTGGGCTCGTCGGGGTCGAGCATCAGACTCCTCTATGGCGCATTCAGCGCGCCTTCTCGTTCGCTGCGCCGGCACGTGGCCGGGCTGCGGAAGCTTGCGAAATCGATGTGGTGAGTCCGACCGTCCCGCGGTCAAGCGCTGGCTACATCCACTCGAAGCCCTGCTCGTCGCGGTGGAGGATCAGCATCCACCCTGTTGTCGCGACCTGTCACGTCGCGCAATGTCTGCCATCGAGACTCGACGCACGTGGCGTCCAAGCCGTCTCCAGTATCACACACGGCACACAGAATCGGAGTTCCGAGCGATGCCATGCCGCTCGCGTTAGTGCCGCAGCGCGGCCTAACGTCCGGGCTCGGTGATGGTTCCAGACTCCAGATCGAGCCGCCCCTGTGCGAGCCGGGTCACCACAGGTGGGTCAATGGGCGCAAACCCCGGACTCACGGACCGCAGACCGGCCAGCACGTCATCGGGCCGGACCAGCGGTATCTGGTGTGCCAAGGTCACGATCAGCCGAGCGTTCTCAACGTCAAGCTTCACGACCGCGGTCCGAGCGTCGAATTCACGCATGCCTGTCTTGGTCATCCGCTGCACCGGTACCGCGTCCGTGGCGAGAAAGGCCTCGACTGCTGTCGTCAGAGTCGCCGCGGGCAGCCCAGGCAGCTCCACCTGCCAGCGAGACCCGGTCAGCTCATCCGCCAACGTTCCGTGTGTCGCGGCGACGACCTCGAGCACGTCAAGTCCCGGTGGCAGGGAGGCGTCGAGTGCGTCTCGCACCTCGTCCGGATCGCACATCGCCACCAGCCCGATCTCCAGGTACTCCGCCTCGCTTGCGGCGCCGGTCGGAGCCGCGTTCCCGTACGAGATCCGAGGATGCGGCGAGAATCCCGACGAGTACGCCATGGGCACTCCGGCCCGGCGCAGTGACCGCTCGAACGCGCGCCCGAAGTCCCGGTGGCTGGTGAAGCGGGCGCGGCCGCGCTTGGCGTACTTGACGCGTAGCCACTGCACCGGCGGCGCATGCTGCTCAGGCTGGGTGCGAGAGGTCGGCGCCACAGGCCCGAGCCTAGCCATGGCGGAGTTGTCAGAATCTCGGCACCATATTTGGTGCTGAGATTCTGGCGGCTTTGGCAATAGCAAGCCGGTTGCGGCGCTCTTCATCTGGTCTTGGACAGATCAGCGACCGGCGTCAGCGGCAGGAGTTGGCGACCTGTCGGGCCAATCTGGATGGTGGTGTCCAACTCTGGGCAGACCCGCATTCAAAGCAGGGTGTCCACCGGCAGTCCTGCACCTCGACCTCATCGAGAGCGTCCTGCCAGTCTTCCCACAGCCACTCGCGATCAAGGCCCGCGTCCAGGTGATCCCACGGCAGCACCTCGGCGTACTCCCGCTCTCGGGTGGTGTACCAGTCAAGATCAACCACGCTGCCAGCTAGGCATTGTTCGGTGCATGCCGCCCAGCGCTCGTAGCTGAAATGCTCACTCCAGCCATCGAACCGGCCGCCGTCCCGCCAGACCGCCTCGATGATCTCGCCAACCCGGCGATCGCCCCGGCTGCAGCAATCCTTCGATGACGCTCGGCTTCCCATCGTGGTAACGGAAACCGATGGCCCGGCTGTACTGCCGATCACCGCGGATCGCATCCCTGAGCTTGGCGAGCCGGGCATCAACCGTTTCATGATCACACTGCGCAGCCCATTGGAACGGCGTATGCGGCTTGGGCACGAAGCCGCCGATGCTCACGGTGCAGCGGATGTCTCGCCGGCCGCTCACTTCCCGACCCGTGGCGATCACCCGCTTGGCTAGCTTCGCGATCGCCAGCACGTCCTCGTCGGTCTCGGTCGGCAGCCCGCACATGAAGTACAACTTGACCTGCCGCCAGCCGTGCGAGTACGCCGCCGCGACCGTGCGAATCAGATCATCTTCGGTGACCATCTTGTTGATCACTTTGCGCATCCGCTCGGTGCCGCCCTCGGGGGCGAAGGTGAGCCCGGAGCGACGGCCGTTGCGCGACAGCTCGTTGGCAAGGTCGACATTGAACGCATCGACCCGGGTACTCGGCAAAGACAACGAAATGTTGGAGCCCTCGTAGCGATCGGCCAGCTGGCGCGTGATCTCTCCGATCTCGGAATGATCACTGCTGGACAAGCTCAGCAGCCCAACCTCTTCGAGGCCCGTCGTCTCGATCCCGCGCTGCACCATCTCACCGATGACCTCGATGCTGCGCTCGCGGACCGGTCGGGTGATCATGCCGGCCTGGCAGAACCGGCAGCCGCGGGTGCAGCCGCGAAAGATCTCAACGGCATAGCGCTCATGCACGGTCTCGGCGAGTGGCACCAACGGCTTCTTGGGATACGGCCAATTGTCGAGATCCATCAGTGTGTGCTTGGAAACGCGGAAAGGTACGCCTCCACGATTCAGGGCAACCCGGTGGATCCGGCCGTCGGGCAGGTAATCGACGTCGTAGAACTTCGGCACGTAGACACCACCACCCGCGGCAAGTCGCAGCAGCAGTCCGTCGCGACCACCGGTGCGGCCGTCGGCCTTCCATTCCCGAATCGCCGCCGAGATCGTCAGCGCGATCTCTTCACCGTCGCCGAGTACCGCGGCATCAAGAAAGTCAGCAATTGGCTCGGGGTTGAACGCCGCGTGACCGCCGGCCAGAACGATCGGGTCGTGCTCTCGGCGATCTTGCGGCATGGATCGGGATGCCGGCCAGATCGAGCGCGGTGAGCATGTTGGTGTAGCCGAGCTCGGTGGCGAAGCTCAGCCCAAAGACGTCGAACTCGCCGACTGGGCGGTGCGAGTCCAAGGTGAACTGCGGCACGCCGTGCTCGCGCATCAACGCTTCCATGTCCGGCCACACGGCATACGTCCGCTCGGCAAGGATCCAGTCCTGCTCGTTGAGGACCTCGTACAAGATCGCGATCCCTTGATTGGGCAGTCCCACCTCGTACGCGTCGGGATAGCTAAGACACCAGCGGACCTCGACTGCCTCCCACTCCTTGCGTCACGCTGTTCAGCTCTCCGCCGACGTACTGGATGGGCTTGCTGACCCGCGGGAGCAGCGGTTCGAGGCGAGGGAAGACCGAAGCCGGGCCGGTCGCGATCATCGACATGACGGTCCCAGCCTAACGGCGAGCTTTGTTTGGGAGCTGCTCGCGCGAATGCTGACGCTCGCAGCTCGTTCATTCGGGAACGGCTGCCGACGCTCGCAGACTACCCGACCCGCTCAAACCAGTGGGATTCTTCGGAGCGCGCTGAACTGCTAAGCCAGCTCAGGGAACCACAGCGCAATCTCACGCTTCGCCGACTCAGCAGAGTCGGAGCCGTGGACCAGGTTTTCCCGATTGGACAAAGCGAAGTCACCGCGTATGGTCCCGGGCGCAGCCTTGCGGCCGTCGGTCGCGCCGTTCACGGTGCGTACGACATCGATGGCCTCATCACCTTCGACAATCATGGCTACCGAGGGACCCGACGTGACAAACAACCGCAGCGGCGGGTAGAAGGGTCGCTCGATGTGCTCTGCGTAGAGCTGATCGGCGAGCTCACCGGTCATCTGCCGGAGCTCCATCGCCACAATGCGTCAGGCCCTTGGATTCGAAGCGGCTGATGATCGCCCCCGCCAGACCTCGGCGTACGGCATCAGGCTTGATCAACACGAATGAACGCTGGGTTGGCACGGGCGGCGCGACGTACGTCATGCCAGCACCTTAGGGGATACGCGAGCTGCGAGCGTCGGGAAATCGCGCGGCGCCGCACGGAGGATGAGCGGAGTCGAGGCGTTGTTTCCTCGGCGAGCGACGACGGCGGCGGCGCGTCCAGCGCGCGATGCGCGAGCAGCTCAAAGATCGCCGCCCTCCGGCGATGTCTCCATACGGGAATCCAGCCTCTTTCCCAGCGCGAACGCGAGCACCCAGACGGCTGCAAACAACGTCCCGACAATGAACATCGTCGGGGTCAACAAGCCAAGCGCGAGGCCGGCAAGCTGGGTCAGCCAGCCGAGAACGTAGCCCACCCGGTTACGAAGCAACCCGGCCGCTACGACGGCAAGCAAGGCCGTCCCGCCTCCGAATCCGGCGGCCGCTGCGGCCGGCACGTCGGAGATGAAGATCATGACCGGGATAGCGAGGCCGAACGCGACCACCTCGAAGATCAGCACAGTCATCAGCACCACCCGCATCGGGTTGCCGGCGCTGAGGGTGATCACCGCCAGTCCTGGCTGGTGTCGTGGCCGTTGTCGGAATAGTCCACGTCCCAGACGTCGTCGAGGTCCTCGCTTGCTGAAGGCACGAGTACTGGCTCGTTGCCGACAAGCAGGGTGCGCGCCTCGCCCACGGCCACCACCGATCCGGTGATCAAGACTCCGGAGGCGCCGACGCCATCCTCTTCTGCCAGCGCCACCGCACGGCTCGATCGCGTCGTCCAGTCGGGCGAACCACAGTGACGCGTGAGGTGCCGAAAACCTCGGCAGCCACCTCGCCCAGCGCTTCGGCCGGCATGCCGCGCGAGGTCGAGGCGACTCGAGTGATCACGACGTGGTTCATGATCTCTTCGAAGACCTCCAGAATGCCGCGCGCATCCTTGTCGGTCATGACCGCGATGACGCCGATCAGCGGGGTGAATGCAAAGGCTTCGGTGATCCCCGCGGCCGCCGCTCGAGCGCCGTGCGGGTTGTGGGCGGCATCCAGCACCACGGGAGGCGAGCGTCGTACGAGTTCCAACCTGCCGGGACGTGCACCTGGGCGAAGCCCTCGCGTACGACGTCAGGGTGCAGCGCCTTCAGCCCGAGGAACGCCTCGGCCGCGGCGAGTGCCTGCGCCGCGTTCGCGGCCTGGTGTGGCCCATAGAGAGGCAGGAAGATCTCATCCACCGGGCCATCCGCACCACTGAGCCTGATGAGCTGCCCAGCCACCGCGAGCTTGCGGTCGATGACGCCGAAGTCGACGCCCTCGCGCTGCGGCAGCGCGCCGACCTCGGCGCAGCGGGCAAGCAAGATCTCCGCGGCTTCGACACTTTGGCCGGCCAGAATGGCATGCGCGCCCGGCTTGATGATGCCGGCCTTCTCTCGCGTGATCTCGGCGATCGTGCGTCCCAGCAAGTGAGTGTGATCAAGATCGATTGGCGTGACCACGGCGACGTTGGCATCGACGACGTTCGTGGCGTCCCAGGCACCACCCAAGCCCACCTCCACGACCGCGACATTGACCGGCGCATCGGCGAACGCGGCATACGCCATCGCCGTCATGATCTCGAAGAAGGTCATCGAGACACCGTCGATCTTGCGCTCGTCGACCAATGCCACGTACGGGCTCGATCTCCCGCCACAACTCGTCGAAGCGCTCGTCGCTGATCGGCTCGCCGTCAATGGTGATCCGCTCCGTCACGCTCATCACGTGCGGGCTGGTGAATCGACCGGTCCGAAGGCCATCGGCGCGCAGCAGCGATTCGATCATCGCCGCGGTACTGCCTTTGCCGTTGGTCCCCGTCAGATGGATGACTGGGTACGCGCGCTGTGGATCACCCAGCAGCTCGGTCAGTGCCCTGATCCGTCCGAGAGTGGGCGCTACCCGATGTTCGGGCCACCGGCTGGTGAGAGCGGCGACGATCTCGGCGTGAGTTTGCTCAGCAGGCATGACGCCCAAAGTCTAGGACCCGGAACGCGTTCGCTCGTTGGCTCCGGCAAGTCGTCAGCGTCGGCGTCACATGCAGCGTGGGAATGCCTACCTTTAGGACTACGACGATATGGGTGTATGGGTCAATTGGTATGGTAAGCCATATGAAGACGGCGATATGAAAACAACTGTGGAGATCAACGACGCGCTGATGATGGAGGCGCGGCGTCAGGCCGAAAGGCGAGGCGAGACCATGCGCAGTTTCCTCGAGGAGGCGTTGCGGCGGTTGATCGATGCCTACAGCTCGGAGGAGAAAGCGCCGCCACCGTTTGAGTTGACCGTGGTCGACGGGGACGGGCTAGTCGAGGGTGTGACGCCGGCTTCTTGGCTCGAGATTGCGAACGAAAGAGGCTCGTTTACCTCATTGCCGTCGCGATGATCGCCGTAGATACCAACATTCTGGTCTACGCCCACCGCCGCGACCTGCCGCAGCACGCACCGGCTTTGCAAGCCATACAGCGACTGGTTGCGGACGGCAGGACTTGGGCCGTGCCTTGGCCCTGCATTCACGAATTCCTGGCTGTCGTGACGAACCCCGGATCTTCAAGACACCGACGTCCACCCAGACGGCGATCAGCGTGGCCAGTGAACTTGGTGCACAACCGCACGCCCGACTGCTCGGGGAGTCGCAACGCCATCTCGACATCCTTGATCGCCTGTGCCTGAGTGCCGCAGTTATTGGATCCAAGTTTCATGACGCCCGGATCGCTGCTATATGCATTGGCCACGGGGTTTCCGAGCTGTGGACAGCTGATCGTGACTTCAGCTATTTTCCCGAGCTGAAAACGGGAAACCCCCTCGTGGCTCCGCCAACGTAGGCAGCCCGCAGCATGAAACTCGCATGTCCGCCATATCTGCCTTCTCTAGGATCAAAATCGTGACCATTCCCGCTGAGCCCCGAACCGCCGCGCCGACGACAACCGGCGCGGGCGTACCGGAAAAGCCGGCGCTGGAGGGTCTGGAAGATAAGTGGGTCGCGCGCTGGAAGGCCGATGACACGTACGCGTTCGTCCGGCCCGCCAGTCGGGCCCCGGTGTACAGCATCGACACTCCCCGCCGACCGTCTCGGGCTCGCTGCACGTCGGCCACGTCTTCTCCTACACCCACACCGATCTGATCGCTCGCTACCAGCGGATGAAGGGCAAGCACGTCTTCTATCCGATCGGCTGGGACGACAACGGGTTGCCGACCGAGCGCCGCGTCCAGAACTTCTACGGCGTGCGCTGCGACCCGAGCGTGCCGTACGACCCCGACTTCACGCCGCCGGAGAAACCTGACCCGAAGCATGATCTGCGGATCAGCCGGCGCAACTTCGTCGAGCTGTGTCACGAGTTGACCCACGTTGATGAGAAGGCATTCGAGGACTTGTGGCGCAGAGTGGGACTGAGCGTCGACTGGTCCAACTTGTACACCACCATCGGTGACGAGTCGATTGTCGTTTCGCAGCGGGCATTCCTCCGCAACGTGGCGCGCGGCGAGGCTTATCTGTCCGAGGCCCCGACGCTGTGGGATGTGACCTTCCAGACCGCGGTGGCACAAGCAGAGCTTGATGCCCGCGACTATCCCGGCGCCTATCATCGGGTGGCGTTCCAGGGCCCCAACGGTCCGGTCTTTGTCGAGACCACCCGGCCCGAGCTCATCGCCGCCTGCGTAGCCCTGATCGCCCATCCCGATGACGAGCGCTACCAGCCAATCTTCGGCACGACGGTGAGCAGTCCGCTCTATGGAGTCGAGCTGCCCGTGGTCGCTCATCCGGCCGCTGAGCCCGAGAAGGGCGCTGGGATTAGCAATGTGCTGCACGTTCGGTGATCTGACCGATGTCACCTGGTGGCGCGAGCTGCAACTGCCCACCCGAGTGATCATCGGTCGCGATGGTCGGATCGTGCGCGATCGGCCGGAATGGATCGAGGACGAAGACGCATGGGGGCGATTGCCGGCAAGACGATCTTTGGTGCGCGGGAGTCGGTCGCGGCGGCGTGCTGCGCGCATCCGGTGATCTTGACGGTGAACCGACGCCGACGCTGCGCAAGGCCAACTTCTATGAGAAGGGCGACAAGCCGCTGGAGATCGTCTCCACGCGCCAGTGGTACATCCGCAACGGCGGTCGCGACGATGATCTCAAGCGCGTGATGCTGGAGCGTGGCGCCGAGCTCGGCTGGATCCCGCCGCACATGAAGTATCGCTATGACAACTGGGTGAGCGGTCTCAACGGCGACTGGCTGATCTCACGGCAACGGTTTTTCGGGGTCCCGTTCCCGGTCTGGTACACCCTCGACGCTGAAGGTGATCCCGACTACGACCATCCGATCCTCACCGGCGAAGACGACCTGCCGGTGGACCCGAGCTCGGACGCTTCCTCCGGGATTCACCGAATCCGAGCGTGGCAAGCCCGGCGGCTTCATCGCCGACCCGGACGTCATGGATACCTGGGCGACGTCGTCGCTGACGCCGCAGATCGCGTGCGGCTGGGAACGTGATTCGGATTTGTTCGCCCTCACATTTCCGATGGATCTGAACACCCACGCTCACGAGATCATTCGCACCTGGCTGTTTTCCCGCGTGGTGCGTGCTCACTTCGAGAACCACTCGCTGCCCTGGCTGCGTTCCATGATCAGCGGCTTTGTCATGGATCCCGATCGCAAGAAGATGAGCAAGTCCAAGGGCAACACAGTGGTGCCCACGGACGTGCTGGAACGCTACGGATCCGACGCCGTACGCTGGCGCGCCGCCAAGATCCGGCCAGGGCTGGATTCACCCTTCGATCAACGAGAGATGAAGGTCGGCCGGCGGCTGGCACTCAAGGTGCTGAACGCGAGCAAGTTCGTTCTGGGTGCGGGCGCGGTCAGCGACTCGGCGATGATCACCGAGCAAGCCGATCTCTCGCTGCTCGCCCAGCTCGCCGCCTTGATCACCGATGCGACAAGGGCGTTCGAGGCGTACGACTACACCGGCGCTCTGGAAAGCACGGAGCAGTTCTTCTGGCAGTTCTGCGACGACTACCTGGAACTGGTCAAGGAGCGTGCGTACGGCCCGGCTGGAGGACTCCGCTGCTGCGTCCGCGCGGGCAACCTTGACGCTCACGTTGGACATCGTGCTCAGGCTGTTCGCGCCGATCATGCCGTACGTGACCGAAGAGGTGTGGTCCTGGTGGAAAGACGGCTCGATCCACCGGAGTAGCTGGCCTGTGACGCGATGAAGTGATCATGAGCGGGGATCCGGCGCTGCTCAGCGACGTGTCGGCTGCGCTGATCCAGATTCGAGGCGCCAAGTCCCAGGCCAGCGTGTCGATGAAGACCGAGATCAGTCTCGCCAAGTTCTACGGCACTGCCGAGGCGTTGGAGCACCTGCAGGCTGTGGAGTCCGACCTCCGTGCCGTCGGCCGGATCACTGGTGAGGTGATGTGGGTTGAGCACGACGGACCGATTGAGGTCGACGTGACGCTTGCGCATGCCGGCGACGTGACGAAACCGGTCAGCGCCAACCCGTGACTCACCCGTTTTGAGGTGGCAGGCGACCGGTTTCCTATTGAGGTTGTACGGGGTGACCGGTTTACGATGGGAGACCGGTGGTAAGTGACCTGTTTCCACAGCAGCGAGCCGGTATCGGAGTTTGTCCACAGATACGCGAGCCGCTAGCACGATTCCGGCCCGCATCCGGATGCTTCCCGTGTGACAATGCACGACACGCCGCGCTCTCCCGCTCGGGGATGGCTGCGGGGCCGGGAGTGGGAACGGATCACGCGTGGGGTGTACGCCCCGGCGCTGAGCCGTACGCAGCTCGAGGAGCTGGCAGCGTGGCAGTTGGTCCTGCCCACAACAGCCGCTTTTTCGCACCTGACGGCCGCTCGGCTGCGGGGCTGGTGGCTGCCGGCCACGATTGCCCACCCCGTCTTCGCTGCCATGCTCAACGCCGATCCCCGTCCACGGCGGCCAGGGCTGCTGGTCTGCCGACACACCCAGCCGTTCCCGATGAACCTGGTGAAGGGGCTCCGCATCACAACGGCGGCCGAGACGATCTTGGCTGCGGCGCGCGACCTCGGTGTGCTCGATCTGGTCATCCTCGGCGACTCGGCGCTGCGGCTTCGACAGTGCACCCTGACCGACCTCGAGATCACGGCTCGGCAGCGCCGACGCGGTGCACCCTACTGCGGCGGGTCATCCCAATGCTGGATGCACGGAGCGAGTCCGCGTGGGAGTCGATCATGCGAGTGCTGCACCAGGGCAGCCGAGATCCCGGTGACCCTACAACAGGAGATCTTCGACGAGCGGGGCCGCTTCATCGCCCGTGTCGATCTACGGATCAACGGGACTCGGCGCATCCATGAGTACGACGGCGCAGGGCATCGTGAGGCTGACGTCCATGAGCACGACCTGGAACGCGACCGCGCGCTCCTTGCCGACCGTTGGGAGCGGCACGGTTTCACCTCGAAGCACCTGCGGCGTGACGGCGCCGCAATCATCGCCGGCGCCGACCGCCTGCTCGGACGGGCCTGGAGCCCGCGTCGGCTCGCCGCATGGCAAAGCCTGTTCGACCACTCGCTCCTCGGACGGGCCGGCCGGGCTCGCGCCCATCGACAGTGGCGGCGAGCCTTTGCCGAAACCGGTCAGCTGCAACAGGGGGACGGCAGCAATCCGGGTGGCGCGTGACCGGTTGCGTATGGGGCCGGCTTAGGCGCTCTTCTCGCGGCGCTCGCGCTTGGCGAGCTTCTCGCGGGGCACCAGGGTCGGCAGCACCGAGTCTCTGACGACTTCAGCAGTGATGATCACCTGGGCGATGTCATCGCGACTCGGAACGTCGTACATGACATTGAGCAGCACCTCTTCGAGGATCGCCCGCAACCCGCGCGCGCCCGTGCCACGGAGCAATGCAAGATCGGCAATTGCCTCGACGGCATCAGGGGTGAACTCGAGCTCGACCCCATCGAGCTCGAAGCAGCTTGCGGAACTGCTTGACCAAAGCATTACGCGGCTCGATCAGGATCCGGATCAGTGAGTCGCGGTCCAGCGGGCTGACCGAGGAGATCATCGGCAGCCGACCGACGAACTCCGGAATCAAGCCGTACTTGACCAGATCCTCGGGTCGTACGTCACGGAAGGGATCGTCGGATTCCGGCCGGCGGGACACGATGTCATTGTTGAAGCCCAGTGGGCGCTTACCGATGCGTTGGGCGATGATGTGATCAAGTCCTGCGAACGCGCCGCCGACGATGAACAACACGTTGGTGGTGTCGATCTGGATGAAGTCCTGGTGCGGGTGTTTCCGCCCGCCCTGCGGCGGCACCGAGGCCGAGGTTCCTTCCAAGATCTTCAGCAGCGCCTGCTGGACTCCCTCGCCGGACACGTCACGAGTGATCGAGGGGTTTTCGCTCTTCCGGGCGATCTTGTCGACCTCGTCGATATAGATGATTCCGGTCTCAGCCTTCTTGACGTCGAAATCCGCAGCCTGGATGAGCTTGAGCAGGATGTTCTCGACATCCTCGCCGACATAGCCGGCCTCGGTCGAGCGCGGTTGCGTCCGCGATCGCGAACGGCACATTGAGCATCTTCGCGAGCGTCTGTGCGAGATAGGTCTTGCCGCAACCGGTGGGACCGATCAACAAGATGTTGGACTTCGCGAGTTCGACGCCGTCGTCCTCGGTGCGCCGCGCTGGGATTGGCCGCTTGCGCCTGCACGCGCTTGTAGTGGTTATAGACAGCAACGGCCAGAGCTTTCTTCGCATTGGTCTGGCCGATGACGTAGCTATCAAGAAATTGCCGGATCTGGTGCGGCTTGGGCAGCTCATCGAGCAGGCCAACCTCGCCGCCCTCGGAGAATTCTTCCTCGATGATCTCGTTGCAGAGGTCTATGCATTCATCGCAGATGTAGACGCCGGGACCAGCGATCAGCTTCTTGACCTGCTTCTGGCTCTTTCCGCAGAACGAGCACTTCAGCAAGTCGCCGCTTTCTCCGATGCGCGCCACACCGCCTCCTCTCCGACGCCCGATCGTGTGGCTGGTTCTCCCACCCTAGCCTGACCCGTCCGTCGAAGTGCGAGGACATTAGACGTCCACCGGTCAGGTTAGCGATGCCACTAGACCGGAACGGCCTTAAGCGAGGTCAGGACCTCGTCGATGATGCCGTACTCAAGTGCCTGCTCTGCCGTCAGGTACTTGTCCCGCTCGATGTCTCGACTGACCTCTTCGGTCGTCTTGCCGGTGTCTTCAGCCAGCATCTGCTCCATCAGCGACCGAATCCGCAGGATCTCCCTGGCCTGAATCTCGATGTCGGAGGACTGCCCGTAGCCGCCCTCGGTCGCCGGCTGGTGGATCAGGATTCGGCTGTTCGGCAGCGCCAGCCGCTTGCCCTTGGTGCCTGCCGCCAAGATCACCGCGGCGGCTGAGGCCGCCTGCCCGAGGCACACCGTACGGACATCCGGCTTGATGTAGCGCATGGTGTCGTAGATGGCGGTGAGGGCTGTGAAGGAACCACCGGGTGAGTTGATGTAGATCTCGATATCGCGCTCGGCATCCATCTGCTGCAGGCAGAGCAGCTGAGCCATCACGGCGTTAGCGATGTCGTCTGAGATCGGCGTGCCGAGGAAGATGATCCGGTCTTCGAAGAGCTTGGTGTACGGGTCGATGCGGCGCATGCCGTACGACGTCCGCTCCTCCCACTGCGGGATGTAGTAGTCCATGGTGGGCGAGAATGGCTGTCCCGTTGCGAACGGGCCCGTTGGCGAGGGCGAACCCAGTGCGTTGGTCATCTCGATTCGCTCCTTCACTGGTTCGGGGCCTGAGGTGACGGGATCTGAGCAGCCGCCTCGTACACGTGGTCAATGAACCCGTACGCCAAGGCCTGCTCTGCGGTGAACCACCGGTCCCGGTCGGAGTCGCTCTCGATCTGATCGAGCGTCTGACCAGTGTGCTCGGCAATCAGCCTCTGCATCGTCGACTTGATGTGCAGCGACTGCTCGGCCTGGATCCGGATGTCGCTTGCCGTGCCGCCCAATCCGCCGGAGGGCTGGTGCATCATGATCCGGCTGTGCGGCAGGGCATATCGCTTGCCTTTGGTACCGGCGCACAACAGGAACTGGCCCATGGATGCCGCTAATCCGATCGCAACGGTGGCGACGTCGTTGGAGATCCACCTCATGGTGTCGTAGATCGCCATCCCGGAGTCGACCGATCCGCCGGGTGAGTTGATGTAGAGGTAGATGTCTTTCTGTGGATCCTCTGCGTTCAGCAACAGCATCTGAGCGCAGATAGCGTTCGCGTTTTCGTCCTTGACTTCAGAACCCAGGAAGATGATCCGGTTCTGCAGCAGGGACTGGTAGACGTTGTCGTCGAGCCCGAAGCCGTTGCGGCTGCCGGCGTTGTAGGCTGTCCGGACGAGCTGCCCTGGGCTGATTGACGGCGCTGAAGAGGGGAGATCGTGGGGTCGCGTTCACGTTGACGAACCTACCCCGGAGCGTGTTGGGAGTCGCCGGAAATCAGCCGTGTTCGCTGTGGGCGCAGAAGGGTGAAGATCACCTACGCTGCGTCGGCGTGCGTCCGAGCGATGGGAGTTCCTGAGCTTTGAGGGTCAGGCGGTCGGACCGCGACTCTGCTTCTTCTGACTGGTCTTCTTCTGACTGTCTGCTGCTGGCGGCTGACCCGGCATCGACTTCGCCAGCCGTGGCCCGGCGGACTCGGCATCAACATCATCAGCAGGCTGCGGCTCGGCGTAACTGCCGTCCTCCTGAAGGTTCGCGAGTGGGACCACAGAGCCGTCTGAGTCGGTGACGGTGGCAGATTCGACGATCATCGCCAACGCTTTGCCGCGCCGGATCTCGAGCATGTACTCCTCGATGTGATGCGGGTGCTCCTGGAGATGATCAGCAACCTGTTGCGGAGGAACGCCCTCGGCTTGCGCCTTCCGCAAGATGTGTTGTGTGAGATCGTTTTGGTCCACACCGATTGAGTTGTCGTCGGCGACCTTGTCCAAAATGATCTGGGCCTTGAGGGCTTGTGTGCCCTGCTCCTGGAGGTCGGCCCAGAACTCCTCCTCGGTCTGATCCTCGCCAATGTCGGCGAGGTACTGCTCGACGGTCACTCCCGCCTGGACAAGTTGTTCGGTGATCTGCTTTTGGCGAGTCTCGAGCTCGGCGTTGAGCAATTGCTCGGGAACCTCGATCTCGACCTGTTGGAGGAGGCTCTCAAGCACGGCGTCGCGGGCCTGACTGGCCTGCTCGAGTCGAGCCATTCGGGTGAGCCGCTCGTCGATGTTGGCGCGAAGCTCTTCGATGGTGTCGAATTCCGAAGCCTCCTGGGCGAACTCATCGTTGGCGTCAGGCAGCTCAGCCTCTTGCACTTTGCTCACGGTGACCCCGATGTCGGCTTGCTCGCCCTCGAGAGGACCGCTCACCAAGGTCGAGGAGAACGACGCAGATTCGCCGGCCGAGAGCCCAGTCACCGCTTCGTCCAGCCCATCGAGCATCTGGCCCGGATCCGATTGTGATCTCCACGTCCTCAGCAGTGGCATCTGGTGAGTTGCTCGCCATTCTGGCTGGCGACCAAGCTGATCGTGACGATGTCGCCATCGGCCGCAGGACGCTCCACCGTTTCGCGGGTCCCGAAACGGTTGCGCAGTCCATCGATCTGGCTTTCGACCAAGGTGTCTGGCACATCGAGGGCTTCGACTTGTGCCTGCAGCGTGGAAAAGTCGGGCAGGTCGAACTCGGGGCGTACGTCGACCTCGCGCAGTGAACTCAATGAGGTCACCGTCCTCGAGCTTGGTGACCTCGACGTCAGGCTGGGCCAGCGGGGACAAGTTGTTCTCGGTAACCGCCGCCCCGTAGAAGCGCTGCCAGGAGTCGTTGAACGCCTCCTGGATGATCACTCCGCGGCCGAAGCGCTGATCGATCACCACCGGCGGGACCTTGCCGCGACGGAACCCTGGGATGTTCACCGATTTCGCGACCTCGGCGTACGCCTTGTCCATGCTGGGTTTGAGATCCGCGAACGGCACCTCAACGGTGATCTTGACCCGAGTAGGGCTCAACTGCTCGACGGTGCTTGGCACGCTGGTTACTCCTGTGATCGCGGCGCGGACGGAGCGGGGACCGCCCGGAGATGGCTCACGCTGAGCCGCGGCAATCCTACGGTGCAGGCTTGGCCCGGCCAAACATCGGTGGCGCGGACCGCGCCAACTGGATTGGTCGGCGCACTGGTGTGCCCTACACTCGTCGCGAACGTTCGGCCGACGCCGGACGGCCGGGGCGTAGCGTAGTGGCTAGCGCGTCTGCTTTGGGAGCAGAAGATCGCAGGTTCGAGTCCTGTCGCCCCGACTCCGTGAAGGCGACGAAACGCCTAACATCTCGAGCACTGCCGTTTCAAGATCGTCACGGAAACGCGGGTGTAGCTCAATGGCAGAGCCCCAGCCTTCCAAGCTGGCCATGCGAGTTCGATTCTCGTCACCCGCTCCACAGCATCTAGCCCTAGTCAGGGCTGCAAGTCGTTACGCCGCTGGTAATCGAACATCGAGCCTCGGCAACGCTCCGTGCCCAAAACGTGCCCAAAAGTCATGTGTGCAGTTCCGGTTCATGCTTGACCATCGGGTTCCGGTAGCTGCTTGACAGTTTCGGGACGCGGTTCCGGTTCCTGCGCGACAGTCGTTCCGGTAGGTGCTTGACACTTTCGCCGCTGCCGCGGCTGTTGCGATGCCTGGTTGGTGGGTTCTTCCGTGGTCGTTATCGACTGCGGAAGGAGCCGGTGATGCTTGGTGGAGTTGCGGGTGGGCGAGCAGCGGTTGCGGGCGGTGTGGGAGGTGTTGGACGGCGCCTCGGTGAGTGAGGTGGCGCGTCGTTTCAGGGTGTCGCGGCAGAGCGTGCACTCGTGGTTGCGGCGGTATGCCGCCGATCAGGGGTTGGGTGATCGGTCGTCGCGGCCGCATGGCTGTCCGCATCAGATGAGCCCGGCGACCGAGGCCCGGATTGTGGAGATCAGGCGGGCGCATCCGGTGTGGGGTGCGGACCGGATCGGCTACCAGCTGGAGCAGGGACGGGATCGGCCCGGTGCCGGGTCGGACCAGTATCTATCGGGCGCTGGTGCGGAACGGTTTGGTGGTGCCGGGGCAGCGGAAGCGACGGCGGGCGGATTATCGGCGGTGGGAACGGGCCCGGCCGATGGAGTTGTGGCAGATGGATGTGGTGCGGCGGTTTCCACCTGGCCGACGGGACTGAGCTGAAGGCGGTGTCGGGGATCGATGACAGCTCCCGGTTCGCAGTGTCGGCCACACTGGTGCGGCGGGCCACCGCCGGCCCGGTGTGTGAGGCGCTGCTGGCGGCGCTGCGACGGCACGGATCCCGGATCAGATTTTGACTGACAATGGGAAAGTCTTCACCGGCCGGTTCGGCCCTGCGGGCAGTTCGGCGGAGGTGTTGTTCGACCGGATCTGCGCCGAGAACGGGATCCGGCATCTGCTGACCGCACCGCGGTCGCCGACCACCACCGGGAAGGTGGAGCGGTGGCACAAGACGATACGTGCGGAGTTCCTCGCCGAGCACGATCACCAGCACGCCACGATCGCGGAGCTGCAGGCGGCGTTGGATGCGCTGGGTGGACCTACTACAACACCGAACGGCCGCACCAGGCGTCTCGGGATGCGGCCACCGATCGACCGGTTCCGCCTCGCCTGCGCTGCGGTGGAGACCGTCGTTGAGCCCGTGCCGGTTCCGCGGTCCAGCCGCGCCGCCGGTGGTGGAGCCGGCGCCACAGATCGTGCGGCTGCCCGGGGTGCAGCGCTGGGTCGACCAGCACGGTCTGATCTCCTTAGGCGGGTTTCGGTATCGGGTGCCGATCGTGCTGGCCGGGGAGCCGGTCGAGGCCGGTGGCCGCCGATCATCTGGTGCGGATCTTCCACCGTGACGTGCTGGTCGCCGAGCACGTGCAACGCCGCAAACCCGAGACAGCGACCTGCAGAGCCTGGCTGCGGCAGGGCAGCCGATCGTCCCCGCCGACCCACCGACGGGATGGTCGTGACGCGGGTGGTGGACTCCTCCGGGTACGTGTCGTTCGCGGGCACCAACTATCGGGTCGGTAACCGCTGGCGCGGCCGCAGCGCGCAGGTGTGCATCGTCGCCGGTTCGGTGCAGCTGTCCTGCGACGGCCAGATCGTCCGGGTCCATCCGATCCGGCACGACCGGGCCAAAGAGCATGGCGCGTTCGCCACCCCGGAACGGGCGGCCCCGCCACCGACAGGATGCGCCGGCCGGTGCCGGCGTCAAGGCCACGCCGCTGCGCGGTCGGCCTACCGGCCGAGCCTTGACCCCGACCCCTCACACCGGCGCTGTTGGCAGCGACGCGGAACCACCCGACCACCGACACGACGATGTTGATCATGTCGGGCAGGTACCGGAACTCATGTGTCAAGCGGGTACCGGAACTGCCCAAAGTCATGACTGGCCCTGTTCGATTAGAGCGTCCAGAGCCTCTGCGATGGCCCGATCGCCGGTCATCGGTGCGGTGCTGATAGATCAGCGCAGCCCGCATGCTCGCGTGTCCGAGACGACCCATCAGCTCGCGAGTACTGGCCCCGAGGACGCTGCGAAGTGGTTCCCCGCATGCCGAAGATCATGGAAATGAAGGTCAGACGGCACGACATCGCCGACCGCCTTCTTCGCCCGGCTCCAGATCCTCGCGAAGTTCCCTCGGACGGGCGTCACCCCGTATGGACCAACGAAAACCCGACCTCAGGTCCGGCCTCCGCAAATCCGGTCTAGATGACGCGCGATCCCAGGCATCAGGGACCGCGGCAGCGCGATGGTCCGGACACCAGCTGCGGTCTTTGGGCTCCTTGATCGACCAACTCGCGGCCAATCTCAGCGACAGAGCGCTCGATGCTGACCGTCGCCTCGTTGAGGTCGATGTCGGACTTGCGCAGGCCCATCAGCTCCCCCCCACCGCGAGAGAACCGAATGTGGCCAACAAGATCAGAGTCCGGTAGCGTTCCGGCTACCGCGTCGGCCAGAGCTAGGACCGCCTCGACTCCGATCACCGGACGCTCTCGGAGTCGGCTCCACTCCGGCACCCTTGATCCGGCAAGGATTACCGGCCGATCACCTCGTCGTCCACCGCCGTGTTCATTACCGCACACGCAGGCGGTAGGCCTTGGCCACCGTGCTGGCACCAGTACCGGAGTCCAACAGGTCCTGCCGCCAGGTTCTCACCCAGGTGGGGTGATCAACGTGAGGTCGATGCATCGCCGAGCGAAGGCAGCACCTGACGTTCGCAGCAGGCCGAGGTACAACTCTCGCGTGCGATCAGACAGCTCGCGCTCGACCACCCATCGGAGCGCATAGGACGCGGAGGGTTTCGGTGCTTGCGCTCGGATCCCGCCACTGACCGCGGACCATGTCTGCCTCCGTAAGAGACAGCCCACCGACGCGCCAGCGTCCGGCTGGGAAAGGTCTGAGGAGCGGTCCTCCGTCGACCGTCGGGGCCGGTATAGCGCACCTGATATCGCCCGGAAGGTAGCTGCCGCAGGCTGCCTGAGTGTCGCCGACCCCGTTTTCATGGACGGGCGAGCTGTACGAATCGGCATGACCGGTACAGAGCCAGCCTCGACAAACCTGAGCAATGCACTCTCGCTGATTCGCACATGCCGACCCACGTGGACGAACTCGATTCGACGCTCGGCGATCAAGCGCCGAAGCGAATCGAGGTCCCGTGTTTAACAGCTCCCCGCCTGGTCCACCGTGAGGAGGCGATCCATACAGTTTTCACTTCCTATCCGTCGACACTGCGATTGGCACCCCTACAGCTCCGACTGTCCACGATTCCAGTCCGCGTGGCACCCATCGGTCCCAGCGCGATTAGCACGACACTTTCCCAGGAGCGCCCGATCCCTCTGGTCGAGGAACTGTGGAATCGCGTGTCAGCTCGCTGCCAGAGCCGGCATGCGCGCAAGACCTCAAGAACGAGACCGAGATGATAGGGGTCCAGAGCTGGCCATGAGACCTCCCACATCTTCGAGGCGGCCCACCTAGTGCGAGGGCCTCGACGAGTGCCAGAATGTGGCGCTCTCCTGAGGACACGTGCATGTAGAGTACTGCCGCATGACCTATGCATCGAGCCAGATGATTCCTCGGTCATCGGTGCGCAGCCATGGCTGACTCGGATCCACGAATCTGCCGCCGCGGGCCCTGATCAACAACTCCACCGCGGCCTCGGTCGGAATGGCATCCTCGGGCCCAGGTGCGCAGTTCGGCGGCGATTCTGCCGCCATCGGGCTGCCGATGTCGTTCGGCTCATCGTGATGGTCCTCCTCGGTAGCGGATGATGGATCGGAATCTCGCGATCGCGTGGCGGCTCGGCCGACAGGTCGAGCGGCGGTCCCTCCCGCGCGACGAGCGCATGCTCGGTGGGGTTGAGGTGGGCGGCTGCAGCCACGGCCTGGTTGGTCGCGGCGACGACATCGGTGCCGGCGTTGACAAGGCCGCGGCGGGCTGGTTCGGGAGCGGGATGACCTGGTTGAGCCGCGATCTGATGTGGAGTCACCCAACTCACTCCCTCAAACCGGGTTTCGCCTTGTTCGATGGCGACCTCGGCTTCGCCTTGGGCTCGCATGGCGATCATCCGGGCAGGAGCAGCCAGACCAGGGTGATCGGCAGCGATCTCGCGGGTGATGTTGGCCAGCTCGACGCCGGCAACCATGCTGCGGTGAAGGGTCATGGCGGTCGCCGGCAGATCGATCCGGGCGGCGATCTGATCTGGGGCTCGCCCAGCCGGTCTGGCTGGCGACCGCCGCGGCGATGGCGGCCCGAAGCTCGCTGGCCGCCTCAACCAGCGCCGGGTCGGTGCGGCTGGCGGCGTGGTGAGCTCCGCCCAGCGGCGTGCCGAGCGGCTCCAGGCCAGCTGAGCATTCTCAGTGCCAGGGAGCGTCTCGCTCGATCACGCCCGGCGTCGACCTCGCCTCGTCGCGCGGCAGCCTCGGCTGACGACTCACGAGTGGTTGTGGCGATGAGCGCCTGCACGCGGGCGACCCGGACCAGATCGGCCGGGTCCGGGTGGTCGGCGAGCGTCCGGTGCGGCCTGGATCTCCCAGGCGGCCAGCGCGGCTGCCGAGGCGAGTGGCTGACCGTTGCCGACCGGTTGCCGGTTGGCCGGCTGCGTTGATCCGCCGCGCACGCAGGAAGCCGGCAGCGAGCTGTTCGATCGGCGTCGAATCGGGCCGTCATGCCCTTGGACCGACTCGACCTCCAGCGCCGTAGGGTCGCTCAAGCAAGGGTTGGCGCCGCCGAGCACTCAACCTCGAGACGACGTTTGAAGGTCACGCTCATACCCGGTCAGGGCCACTGCGGTGGCGTGCGCGGCGACATACAACACGCGCAGTACCTGCGTGTTGGCGGCGGTGGGCCCGGTCTGGTCGGGCGTCGACATAGCTTCGGATGCCACAGGCGGCTCCTGAAGCAGGCGTCGGGCCTGCAGTGAGGTTCGACCCGATCTGCTCCCATGACTCATCCGGTCGGCCCCTGGCCCGGCCAGTGTCCCGCGGCGAGACTCTGGCGAAGAGCGCTGCCCATCGCTGCCAAGATGGCCGATCGGATCACCACTGGCCGGAGACTGTTGGCTCAGGCGGGAGGATGGCCCACAGCTCGGCTGCGGAGTTGATCAGCTGGCGGCCACTCGCGCACCATGCCGAGCGCCCGAGTCGGCGGACATTTCGAGCAGCGCCTCGGGCCAGTACGGTCGCTGTCGGCGAGGAGTTCGCCGACTGCTGCGCCGGTCAAGCGTCGACACCGGTGTTCGCCTCCCACACCAGGTTGGCCAGCCGTCTGCAGGTCAGCAGCAGCGCATCCGAACGCGCCGCGTGCCACCAGCCGACCCAGCGCAGCGAGGCGGATGTCAGCAGCCCGGCCGGGTCGGCACCGACCGGTGTTGGGCCGTCCAGGTCGGTGTCGACCGGGACCAACTGCCGGGCCTCATCGGCGGCCAGGTCGACGCCCAGAGCGAGCAGCTGTCGAGGTGATCCGGCGCGCGCGGTCCGCGGCAGCCCAAGCCAGTACCGCTGCCTCGTCGAAGGAGACGCACCACGCCAGCGATGGTTTCTGCGGTGTCGACATCCATCGCGTCCTTGTTCACTCAGAACCTCCTCGGAGTCCATCGAGCCAGAAACGACGACCGGCGGCACGCCCCGCGCGTACCTGTGGAAAACCGTGTACGTCCGCCATCCCTAAGGTCGGCTCGCCGAGCTGGCGGTCGGGCAAAACGTGTTCGCTGGTTGCGGTGGCTGCGATTGAGGATGCGAGGACCGAGGCGTTATCGCTCGTGCGGCCGACACGCCGCCCACGCGTCCTGGTGAACCCACGAGTTGCGCGTATCGTCTGGGTCGCGCAACACCGCACCGAACTGCGTACGGCCCTACCAAGACCGGGTTGCGTCGCCGGGTTGGCGCCGATTGCCTTTCGCGACCCCGCCAACAGCCGGCGCCGCGTACGAGCAGTGGCCCCGTGATCATCCGGCTGGCGATGCGGCTGATGATCAACCCCTCGCCCGGGATCATGGCCCCGACAATTGCCGACCAATGATCATGATGTTCGGCACCACGCGAGCCACCATGAGACTTAGACGGAAACGTCGCGCTGGTTGATCATCGCTGCGAATGAGCGCGCCGGGCGGACCAGGCACGTCAGCCGCTCGGCGATCATCGTCGGGGTGGACCGGCTCGGCGAGGCTAGGCGGCCGCGGCGTGGGGCGGTCCGAGAAGCCGAGCTGCGCAAAACATGACCGCCGCTCGTCCGCACCTGTGCGAGGCACCGACTCTGCCGCCGCGCACGGCAGCAGCCATCACCCAAGCGACGCGAGGCGCAAAGCGCAGTCGACAAAGGTAGCGCGCGCCTTGGCGTTTCCGCCGACGATGCATCTCCATCAGCTGATCAGACGGACACCCTAGTCAGCTGCCCCGCTTGTCGAAGGGAGCGGACCTCATGGCGCTCGGTCATGATCAACCGGCGCTTGGCCGGGCACATGCCGCCGTGTGCGGACATACGGCGCGCACCGTCGCCAGCGCAGCCACCTCATCCCCATCCCGCAGTAGCAGTGCCTCGCGGCTAGAGGCGACGAGCCGACGACCGGGTCACATAGCGTAGCCATTGATGTGACGCATCCATCCACCGGCACCCTCGGTGATGTCTTCACTGACACAAGCCTGGCGCCGGGTCCCGTTACTTCTCGTGCTGCGCTGCCCCTGCTGGCCGAGCCCGCTCAGAGGCGAACAGGGGACCAGGCTCAACCTGGCGGGAGATCCTTGCCGCCTCGAAGGCCACTACCTCGATATCAACGTAAGACCCGTCTTGCTGGCCGGTCCTCGCGCGACGCAGGTCCCCTCGGTATCGGCAGACGTGCAGCCAGCTGGTTGATAAGCCCGGTCCCTACAGTCAGTCACTGCCCGCCACACGCATCAGCTCTGACCACAACCGCCGCACAGTAGCCGGACCATGCGAGCCTCGCCGAGAACTGCTCATCCGGCCTGCCGTCCTTCTCTACCGCCGTCCTGCTGATCGACGCCAAGCCGCCGCAGCCGGGTTATCTCACGCACCGTGACGCCGCTGCCGCACCAATCGACCACCTCGCGCACCGACAGGCCCTCGTCGTCGGTCATCGTCCGTAGAGCCTGCGCCGGCACGCCGCTCAGCGTCCCGAACTGCCCGGTCACGTTCACCGAGCGCGGTCAGCACCTGCGACCGCGAGACCCTCGGGCCGGCGTTCCCGATCGGCCCTTTCTTTGCGTAGTACCGCTTGGGCATCTAGCGCCGACCGCCGCGCTGCCTGCCTCACCGTCTGCTGCCCATAACCACACTTCCTCCATCGACGATAGACTCGCATCCCACCTACGCCATTTCGGACGAGTTGGGCGGTCACCGCCGATCACCTCGGACATGTTTCGCGTACCTCCCTCCCGATTTCAAGATCCGATGTGCAACACAGACCCGTGAATACCCGGCCTCAGGGCAGGCTGCGGCAGCGTCGGGTGCGGACTCGACGCTGTCGCAGAGACCGATGTTTAGGCGGCTGGGTCGATGATCACCGTGTGGCCGAGGTGCTCGAGCTGGGCGATCAGCCGTCGGGTGTGGGCTTCGTCGTTGCGTCGGCTGTGCCAGTCGGCGCCTAGGTCGTGGTAGGGCTCGTCGCGTTTGAGCATCCAGTAGGCCGCGACCAGGATGGAGTGCGCGACCGCGACCTGAGCGCGGCCCATCCCACGCCGTTTGGTCAACCGGGCGTGCTGGACAGCGAGATAGTTCTTGCCGTGCATCCGGCCGACCGAGCCGGCGGCCTCGACCAGCATCGCGGTCAACCATTTGTTGCCGTGCCGCTTCCCGGCCGGCGTCTGCCGCCCGGCGGACTCGTGCATCGCCGGCGCCACGCCCGCCCAGGCGGCCAGATGCGCGGCGGTCGGGAACCTCGACATGTCGGCGCCGGTCTCAGCGACGATTGTTTCCGCGACTTTCGGTCCGACACCGGGGATGGTTTGCAGCAGCTCGATTTGATGCTGCCACGGCCGGCAGGCGTCGACGATGACCGCGTCCAGCTCGACTATCGCTTGCTCGACCAGATCCAGCCGACGCAGCATCGACCGGGCCAGCCGGGCATGGTTCGCGTCGAAGTGTCCGGTCAACGCCTGGGCCAGATCGGGAATCTTGCGCCGCATCCGACCCTTCGCCATATCGGCGAGCCGCAACGGGTCCGATTCGCCGTTGATCATCGCGGTCAGTATCGCCCTGGCCGACACCGTCTTCAGACTCGACGCGACCGAGGAGAGTTTGATGCTGGCGTCTTCCAACATCAGCTCCAACCGGACGATTTCGCGGGCCCGGTCCGCCATCAGCTGCACCCGATACCGGGTCAGCATCCGCAGCCGACGGATCTCCGGCGGTGGCACGAACGACGGCGCCAACAACCCGTGCTCCAGCAGCTGCGCGATCCACTCCGCATCCCGGACATCACTCTTGCGGCCCGGCACCGCCTTCATGTGCGCCGCGTTCAACAGCCACACCTCCATGACCTCTTCGAGGCAGTAGAACGGCGGCTTCCAATACGCCGACGTCGACTCCATCGCCGCGATCGTCACCCCTGATTCGACCAGCCAGTCCCGCATCACCCGCAACGACCCGGTCATCGTCTTGAACGTCCGCGTCTCGCTGTGTCGCCCCCGCCGCGAGCCCGGAGTGCGGACACAGACCGTGACCGACTCCTTGCCCACGTCCAAACCAGCAACCCGATCGAACATGACCTCCATGACGTCCTCCCTCCACCGGTGAGGCGACCATCGCCTCACCGCGCTGGCCCGGAGGGACCTCTGCCAGGACACAGACCCGCGTGCTCGTAGCAACAACCCAGTGGCACCCGAGACCCCCGCGTCATACACCTCCAACGGGCTCGCCCGCACCAGTGTGTGCCGACGTCACCGGGCCGCCCCCATTCTCATCAACCAGCGGAGCTATCGAAGATCGCAAGTCCGATACACCTCTTTCATTCCGGGGCTAGGCGGGCCTTACTGCATCCGATGCGATCCGCCGACGCAGCCGACTGACTGTCAGGAGACCGCTGGCGACGGCCGGCCGTCTTTATGGCTGGCGTGACGATGAGCATCCACAAGTTGACCGCCGGGTCGGGGTACGACTATCTGACCCGGCAGGTAGCGGCGATGGATGCGACCGAGAAAGGCCACGTCCCGCTCGCCAGCTACTACACCGAGCGCGGTGAGAGCCCCGGTGTGTGGATTGGTTCCGGGCTGGCTGGCATCGACGGTCTTGAAGGCTGGCGATCCGGTGACTGCGGAGCAGATGCAGGCGCTGTTCGGCGTCGGTCTGCATCCCCTCGGCCGCGCAGCGGCAGCAGCAGCTGCAAGGCCCGGACCTGACCGACCGGGACTATCTAGCGGTGACCCGGCTGGGCGCGCCGTTCAAGATCTACGCCAACGACATCCCGCCGTTTCGGGTCGAGGTCGCCAAGCGGATCGCCGAACTCAATGCGGCGGCAGGCCTGCCCAGAGACTGGCCGGTGCCACGCAGCGAACAGGCGCGGATACGCACCGAGGTGGCGACCGAGTTCTTCGCCGCCGAGCACGGCAGGCCGCCGCAGGATGCGCGGGAACTCGCCGCCGCGATCGCCAAACATTCACGGCCACAGACAACCGCGGTCGCCGGCTACGACCTGACGTTCTCCCCGGTGAAGAGCGTGTCGACGCTGTGGGCGCTCGCCGAACCGGCGGTTGCGGCGCGGATCGAGAAGGCTCACCGGGCCGCGGTCGCCGACGCGTTGAGCTTCATCGAACAGCACGCCTTGTTTAGCCGCACCGGCGCCAACGGCGTCCGGCAGGTCAACGTGCAAGGGCTCGTCGCGGCCGCGTTCACCCACCGCGACAGCCGCGCCGGAGACCCCGACCTGCACACCCACGTGGCCGTCGCCAACAAGGTCCAAACCCTCGACGGACGCTGGCTCAGCATCGACGGCCGAATCCTGTTCAAAGCCACCGTCGCCGCATCGGAGACCTACAACACCGCCTTAGAGCAGCACCTCCGCGACAGTCTCGGCCTCCGATTCGCCGAACGGCCGGACCAGGACCCGCGGAAACGGCCGATACGAGAAATCGTCGGCGTCAACCCCGCCCTGACCGCCCGGTGGTCGGCGCGTCGAGCCGCCATCGAAACCCGGCGGGCCGTGCTTGCCGCCGATTTCCAACGGACCCACGGCCGCCCACCCACCCCGGTGGAATCGCTGCAGCTGGCCCAGCAGGCCACCCTGGAAACCCGGCAAGCCAAGCACCAACCGCGCAGCCTCGCCGAGCAGCGAACAGGCATGGTTCGCCCAAGCCGCCGACGTGCTGGGCGGGCCAGACGCCGTGCAGCTCATGGTGCGCGAGGCGCTCAGCCCCGGCGGCATCGACGGCCACGGGACTGGATCGCCGCCTGGCTCGAGACGGCGGCGGATCGGGTGCTGTCGGCGATGGAGGAACGCCGCTCCACCTGGCAGGTCTGGCACGTGCGCGCAGAGGCGCAACGCCACATCCGAGCCGCCAACGTACCCGCTGTGCACAGGCTAATCGGCTCGTCGACCTGCTCGTCCACAAAGTACTGAATGGCAGGTCGGTGCTGCCTTGCCCGGCCCGACACGATCGTCGAACCGAAACTGCTGCAGCGATCCGACGGCGCTTCGGTCTACACCGTCGCCGGAGCCGACCTGTTCACCTCAACGCGGATCCTGGACGCCGAGCGGCGGCTGGTCGCCACCGCAGGGCGGCGCGACGGACAGATCGATCACCGCAGCAGCGGTGGATACGGCGCTGCTGGAAGCGACCGCCAACGGCGATCACCCTCAACGCCGGACAGATCGCACTCGTTCGGGAGATGTCGACCTCGGGCTGCTCGGTTGCAGCTGGCGATCGCGCCGGCGGGCACCGGCAAAACAACCGCGATGCGAGCCCTCGCCACCGCGTGGCGGCACGGCGGCGGCACCGTCATTGGGCTCGCCCCGACAGCTGCCGCGGCCGCTGTGCTGCGCGATCAAATTCACACCCACTGCGAAACCCTCGCCAAACTCACCACCTCACTGCACCAGCGGCAGCTGCCGGAGTGGGCGGCCGGCATCGGGCCGTCGACCCTGGTGGTGATCGACGAAGCCGGCATGGCCGACACCTCTCCCTCGACGCCGCGGTCAGCTACATCGTTGACCGAGGCGGCAGTGTCCGGCTGATCGGGGATGACCAGCAGCTTGCCGCGATCGGTGCCGGCGGGGTTCTCCGCGACATCCAGGCCACCCACGGGGCGGTCCGGCTCACCGAGCCGCTGCGGTTCACCGATCCGGCCGAAGCCGCCGCCACCCTCGCCCTACGCGATGGCCAACCCGAGGCGATCGGGTTCTACCTCGACAACCAGCGGATCCACGTCGGTGACCTCTCCACCATCACCGAGCACGTCTTCGCCGCCTGGCAGCACGACCGCTCCACAGGGTTGGACTCGATCATGCTCGCCCCCACCCGCGACCTCGTCGCCGCAGCTCAACCAGCGGGCCCGCAGCCACCGACTCGCCGACACTCGCTCCGACCACCGACGCGGAGGTGGCGCTGGCCGATGGGAATCACGCCAGTGTCGGCGACCTGATCATCACCCGCAGCAACGACCGCCAACTGCGCCTGACAGCGACCGACTGGGTCAAGAACGGTGACCGCTGGACCGTGCGCGCGATCAGCGGCAGCGGCGATCTTGACGTCCAACACCTGCGCAACCGGCACCGGGTACGGCTGCCGGCCGCCTACGTTCAAACCTCCGCCGAGCTCGGCTACGCCACCACGGTGCATGCAGCCCAGGGACTCTCGGTGGACACCATGCACGGCCTCGCGACCGGTGAAGAGTCCCGGCAGCAGCTCTACACCATGCTGACCCGTGGCCGGGTCGCGAACCACCTCTACCTGCAGGTCGTGGGGGACGGCGACCCCCACAGCATCATCTGGCCGGAGACGGTGCGGCCCGTCCACGGCGACCGACCTGCTCGAGCAGATCCTGGCCCGCGACGACGCCGCACGCTCCGCAACCACCCTGCTGTCGCGATCAGCACGACCCTGCCGCCCGGCTCGCCGATGCCGCCCAGCGATACGTCGACGCACTCCATGTGGCCGCCGAAGATCTGGCGGGACCAGAAGTCGTGGCAGCTTTGGAGAAGGCTGCCGAGCAGGCCGTGCCGGGTCTAGCCGACGAGCCGGCCTGGCCCACGCTGCGGGCGCGCCTGCTGCTGCTCGCGGCCTCCGGCATCGATCCCGATCGCACAGCTGCTGAGCGTGGTCGACACTCGCGAGCTGGACAGCGCCGTTGATCGCGCCGCCGTCTTGGGCTGGCGACTCGACGACACCAGCTACCCCGGACCCGGCCCGCTGCCCTGGCTACCCGCCATTCCCCAGCACCTCCAAGCAACATGAGATGTGGGGTGGCTATTTGACCGCCCGAGCGGCGACCGTCGGCGAGCTGGCCGACGCGGATCCGGGCCAGCGCAGGTGCTCACCAGCGACCGGCGTGGGCTGGCCCGGGTTGGAGGCCAGCCACCATCCCAGGTGGTCGGAGCACGTCGAGGTATGGCGGGCCGCCATGGGCGTCGGTCCAGACGACCGGCGCCCCACCGGTCCCGTTCAGCGACACAAGGCGGCCCGGATCTGGCAGCGCCGCCTCGACCAGGCGGTGGCCTGACGGCTTCGCACCCGCGTGGCGGGAGTGGCGACCGCTGGTCGCACAGCTCGCACCGAGCGTAAGCGAGGACAGTTTCGCACCCATTCTGGCCGGGCGGTTGGCCGCCATCTCACGCTGCCGGGGTCGACGCCAAACAGCTGCTGCGCTCGCGCAGCCGACGGCAAGCCGCTGCCGGATGATCACGCCGCAGCGGCACTGTGGTGGCGGATCTGCCGCCATCTCAACCCAGCCCTCTCTGACCCAAATCAACCGTGACACCGCCGTCCACGGTCCGCTTGGGAATCCAGGCTTGCCGAGCTTATCGGCGCCGACCGTGCCGCAGACTCATCCAGACCAGCCCGTGGTGGCCCGCGCTGGTCACGGCAGTCGATCACGCACTGCAACGCGGCTGGCGGCTCGAAGACCTCATCTCCGCACCCGACAGCGGCAGCCAGCCGCAACTGATGTCGACCAATGCCAGGCGATGCTGTGGCGCATCTCAGTGGCACTCGACGCCTGCAGGACGAACGGTGATCAAGCCGCACCCGAGCTCTCGTGTCAGATGACCCTGTGGCACGCCGGCGCGCCGCTCACCGCTGAACGTGCAACAGCTACCCCGTCCGACCGCAGATTCAAATGTCGCGCCGGCCACCGAAGCCACCCCCGCTGACCCGGCGGATGGCGACCACTACCTCGAACCAGACCTGGCGGTTGCCGCGATGCTCCGCGACGTTGCCGGGCCTCCCGAGCAGACCGACGCCGACGTCAACCGCATGTTCACCCGAGCGATGGCCTGGCGGGAATGCCCGGTCAGCGAGGAACGCATGGTCGAGGTCAACCAGCTCAGCCTCGCCTACTTCCGCCGCCACCTTCCCTCATCATGGGCGCAGCATTATCTGGCCGACCGGTTCGGCGAGGACATCACCGACGACATCCGGTTCCAGCCCGGTCACGCACCCGCCGGCTGGACCAACCTCGTCGATCATCTGCGGCGGCACGGGGTCACCGACGAAGAAATGACTGATCACCGGTGTCGCCGTCATCGCAAGCACCGGCCGGCTGATCGACCGGTTCCGCGACCGGGTCGTCTTCCCGATCATCCATGACGGCCAGATTCTCGGATTCGTCGGTCGACGACGTCCCGACCTCACCGATGCCGACCGGGCCGGACCCAAATACCTCAACACCGGCGACACCCCGCTGTTCCACAAGGGAGCGCAACTGTTCGGCGCCCTCGACGAACCAGCTCTCTAACGGGGCTATCCCGGTGATCGTGGAAGGCCCGATGGATGCCATCGCCGTCACCCTCGCCAGCCAAGGGCGCTACATCGGGGTTGCACCGCTGGGCACATCGCTGACCGACGAGCAGGCACACCAGCTTGCCCGCATCGGCTGACAGCCAATCGTCGCCACCGACGCCGACCTCGCCGGCCGCATCGCCGCCGAACGCGACTTTTGGATGCTCAGCTGCTACCGGCTCGACCCCCTCCACGCTCGGCTTCCCGACGGCACCGACCCAGCCGACCTGCTCGCACTCGAAGGCCCGACAGCGCTCACCGAAGCGCTGACAGCCGCCCAACCGCTGGCCGAACGAGCTCATCAGACGAGCGGCTGGCCAACCTGCCACCCGCTGACGCTGTGCTCGAAGCAACCCGGGTCGTCGCCGCCCGACCATCCCGCCACTGGGACCAGGACAGCACCGCCATCAGCGCACGACTCGGTGTACCGACAGTGCAGGTTCGCCACGCCCTACGCACCCTCGCCAACCAGAATGGAACACCGACCCGCGCCAGAGCTGCACAACAACCGTTGCAGGCCCTCGGCGAGTCAAGCGCCGAATATCAAGGGCAATCGAAGATCCGGCTGACTCAGCGCGCAGGACGGCCCCCGCCCGCCGTCTCGACCAGCGTCGCCAGCCAGACCCCCAGCCAGCGGGCAGCACGCACAGGACCAAGCCGGAGGCAAGGCGAATACCTCCACCAAGCCGAGCCGGGACGCCCCGCACCCGAACACGATAATGAGCTCAGCTCAGCTGTGGACACGCCCGCTACAGCGTATGCACAGTGCGTACGCGGAGAATCGACTTTTGATACATTAGTGTCAGGTCGAAAGCGGGGAGGAACAGCGATGAGGGCGGTCACTTACGCTCGGATCTCTGAAGATCACGAGAGAGCCGAATCGGTCCCAACGCAGATAGCCAACGGCACCAAGTACGCCGAGCGGATGGGCTGGGACGTGGTGCGCGTCTTCAAGGACGAAGGACTATCCGGCTACACGGGCGAGCTCAGACCCGGCTTCGAAGAGATGATCAAGTTCCTCGGCAGAGGGCAGGCGGACGTGCTTATCGCCCGGCACCATGATCGACTGACGCGCAACCCCGATGACTTCGCGCGGCTCATGCAGGTCTGCGGCAAGGCTAAGATCAAGATCAGCCTGTACACGGGCGGCGAGCTGGACCTGTCCACAGCGAGCGGCGGGTTCTACGGCTTCATGGAGACCGGCAGGGCCTGGTACGAGTCGGCCATCAGGAGCCAGCGCGTGAAAGACGCGGTCGAGCGCAACGCCAGAGCCGGCAAGCGAACCGGTGGCGGGTCGAGGCCGTTCGGCTACAAGATCATCCGCCACGATCTGGGCGAGGGTGGGAGACGGAGGTATCGCATCATCGGCGAGGAGATCGAGCCAGCCGAGGCCGAGGCGATCAAGGAGGCCGCTAGCCGAGTGCTGCGCGGCGAGAGCATCCGCAGCATCGCCTTCGACTTCAACGATCGCGGCATCAAGCCAGTCGCAGGCGGAAGATGGGCAGGGTCGACGCTGCGCCGCGTGCTGGTCTCGCCCAGGATCGCGGGTCTGCGCGAGCACAACGGCGAGGTGGTCGGCGAGGCGGCGTGGCCCGCGATCATCGACCGCGCCACCCATGATCGGCTGGTCGGGCTCCTGGATGACCCGAGCCGGCGACGCGAGAACTTCGGCAGGCCCCGCGTGCACCCGCTCGTCGGTCTGGTCTACTGCGCGTCGTGCGGCGGGAAGATGACGACCGCGATCGCCCTCGAGGCAGGGTCGCGGCTACGGCTGCCGCAAGGACGAGAACCCCATCTGCCCAGCACGGGTGCGCATCGTGGCCGAGCCGCTGGAGGCGTACGTGGAGGGCTACGTCATCGACCAGTGGCGGAACCCGAAGCCATCAAGATCGCGCAGTCAGACGACGACCGGATGACGCGCATCAGGGAAGATCACCGACGAGATGCGCCACCTGCAGGAGCAGAAGAACGAGGCGCTCCGGATGAAGCTACGCGGAGAGGTCGACGCCAAGACGTTCCGAGAGGTGACGGCGGAGATCGACGCGGCACATGATCAGCTAGCTCGTGAGCACAAGCGGCTGACCAGCGAGGCGGCCATGCCGGAGCTACCCGACCCGTCACTGGCGTGGGAGGACCTGTCGGCTGTTGATCAGGCGCGCGCTGACCGAGATGCTGGTCGACAAGATCATCATCGAGCGGCACCCGAGCAAGATCGACAAGGACGGCAGGCGCCACTACACTCATCCGCGCCATCCCATACCAAGATCCTCAGCAAGAGGCTGAGCGGCTCAAGGCGGTGCACGAGGCTCGGGTCAAGATCGTCCCCAGGGTCTGAGCAGCGTATTAGCTTAGTGGGGGTCCAGGAAGATCGCTGGACAGTGAAAATTCTGGGCACGCGAGCCATCTCCGACGCACTGCCCCAGGCGGATGGTTAGACAAAACATCAGAAGGGCGGCCAGCTCCTAAACAGGCGGTCGAGTGACTAGCCACGCTACCAGCGCCGAAATTCTGGGCACCGGTTTTCCCGATCATCCCCAATCGTGCAAGCGGGGAACGGCACTTCCAGGGCTTTGGCATCGCCGATTGTCTCCCAGCCTGACACGATCTGAAGAGTTGGGAGCAGGGACAAATACGCGGGCCCTGCTCGTGCTGCGCCGCTTGTGAGTCAAGAAAATTCTGGGCTGCAGGGCGCGCACCGACGCTTCGCGCGCGTAGGCGCAAAGAGGGGGTCGTCACCCGCTGCCTCGCCCCGCTACGGTGAATCTATGCGTGGAATACTGACCGCACACTCCGAGACTCAGCACAAAGTGGAGGTTGGAGCCAATGACAGTATCGCTGCTCCCCGGAGCGGGTTTACGTTCGGCTTGCTTTCGCAGTTATCGGAACATCTTTTGGCTCTGCATCGGGCGAAGTATGAATCCAGAATCGATGAGGTCAGGCTCGCCTGTTGCATGTACTGAGGATGGAAGAGTTAGACATTACCTGCGAAGGGTGGACGCCTGACGAGTATGATCTTCAGAACGTTCACCGCCTGGAACAACTCCATGCCCAGGGAGCATAGATGCTCAATGCATATGAGCTGGAACTACAAAATCAGCTACAACTGACGATACCGAGCGCGAGCACAAGTACAGGCGGGAAGAGATTGAAGTTGGAGCACCTTATGGCCGCGGAAGAGATTAGGTTTGCGGCACCTTGCCAGCCGCGGAAGAGATTGGTTGCAGCACCGAATGGCCGCAGAGCTGGAGACATACCGCTTCAGGCTTGAGGACTGAGGAGCGAAACGAAGACAAACGAAGAATAGCCCATTTCGGTGGACACTGGACGAGTGCAGGCCCGGGCAGGCGAAATTGCTAGTAATGGCACGCGGCCGTACTTCTTGATCGCGCCGTTCCGCTACGAGTCGGAGAATGACGGGCGCCATCGCAGAGTCTTCAGCGATTTCGGCATGCGCTGGTGCGCGCCTGGAATCGACAAGCCTGGTCGAGCGATTGCCGTATATGACCAGGCGCATATTCACCCGGCCCCTAGTGTATACTGACGACGATGTCAGAACCGTCCAGCACGCTTTGGGCGACTTTCCAACGATCATGATTCATGGTTCGCTAGTTGACGACCGATTTCTCAATGTCCGGCTAACAGCATGGAACGTGATTGGGTCAGAGGACCCTGTTGCCATCTCGGTGGATTGAAATGAATCTCGTTGATTTACGGGATGAGGGGCAGAGTCAATATCTGGCATCGAAATATATCGCAGACGGAGGTTGGCGAGGTTTGTGCCACGCTTGCAGGGTTGTATGCTGACTGGTTCCATCTATTCTACAACGGCAGAACGCCGCTGCTGCGGCGATACCTTTCCGACGTGCGTCGTGAAGAAAGACGTGCGATTGCGAGTTACCAATGCAACTCTGCTCTCCCAGCCGAACAACAGAATGAGTAGTCACCCGGTCGACATTCTGCTTGCTCAGGCAACGGTCTTCGCAGAAGCAGGAATATTCAGGCGTGTCTTGACACGGCTGACTGCGTTGAGCAGATGTGCTCCCATCTTGGTTTCTGAAGCTGACGCCAGGACGGGCTCTCAGCTCGTTTGGACGGTGCTCTTGAGCGTCTGGCTGTGCCAGATCCTGCCGCGGACCAGCAGAGACGGGATGCGCTCGAACTGGTCAGTTAAAGGCCATGGCAGCGGGAAGTTCGTGCCGGAGAAATAGTAAGCTCATTCAGCTACAATGATAGTTCGGGCAGTCGCTTTTGGCGAAAGCGGACGATCGTATGCTTCGATGACTTCCGATGGCAGAGTCACTATACGGAATATCGAGTCGGGCGAAATACAATTTGAACTGGCGAGCGCTTTAAGGCCCGAAGTATGTCGTTCGCCGGCCGGGATTCGTTGATTGTCGTTGGGACTCGGGCAACGTCAGTGCATGGTCAATTAGCTCTGGAGCTCGCGTATGGCGCAAAGGTGGAATCGATCTTCAAGCTAATATTGTTGCTCGAGGCGGAATCGTAGTAAGTAGCAATGGCAGTATGTTAGGGGCCGGGATGCTGCGACTGGAAAGCTTCAATTCAAGGCCGACGCTTCTCCTACTAATTACTACCCAAATGTTAAGTCAATAAGCGTGAAACAGACGGATGTGTATTGGCGGCCGGTCTGAGTCGTGGAAGTCGGGTGAAGTGGTGGAGGTTTGCGGGAGCAAGGTGGCAGGTGGCGTTCGTAGGGGCCGTCGGAACAAACTAAGAACGCCAGCTCCGCTCACGTGTCGCTCAGCAATGATGGTGCGTTGATCGCGGTAGCGTAGTGACGATTCACGACTAGACGTCATCGATGTCGGAAGGGAGCCACTATAGGGAGAACCCCTCGGCTCAAAGAAGGTAACGGCGGCGTCCTTTAGTCGGACGGACACGTCTCTCCTCGCCGTAGGATTCCAGGGTCGCGCTCCGTCCTGGTTTGGTCGATCGTAGAAGAGTGCCAAGCATCTTGAGTTAAGGCATTCGCAGAAGTAAGATCGGTAACGTACTGTGTAGATGGATTGCATGTCATCACTTCGTCCGGAAAAACTGCAGTTGTATGGCGGAGTTGCCTAGATCGTTACGCGCCCCGGTCCCCCAGAATTTTCTTGATCTGGTTCTCTCAAACCATGGTCGAAACTGAAAACTCATCAGGCGCGGACCCGGGCCCAGAATTTTCGCAGGTTTCTTTAGCACATCCGACACCAATACGCACGCGGCGCGCACGCACGCGCATGAGGCCTGTAACGCTTTCCGGGTTCCCTTGTGGTGTCCTCGGACCTCAGAGAATTCTGGGCACGCGGTCTGCGCGAGGGCTGCACCTATCGATTGGACGAGCCGGCGCGCACGCACGCATGGCGGGGCCCTTGTAACGCTTTCCGGGTTCCCTTGTGGTGTCCTCGGACCTCAGAGAATTCTGGGCACGCGGTCTGCGCGGGGCTGCACCTATCGATTGGACGAGCCGAATGACCTTACAGCCTCTGCTGCCAGCTGCACGTCGGGTGCGAGGCGAGCAATACGTAGC
>ERZ1370068.2065-contig-1228_pt1 | contig 66783 bp, 88 predicted proteins | sample MGYA00561227_ERZ1370068 | MGnify/ENA primary metagenome ERZ1370068 (study PRJEB38410, sample SAMEA6850437) | metagenome | study: Metagenomic assessment of the ecological functions of the soil: analysis of the soil microbiota associated with the... | reverse complement strand
GTACTTCGTTCAGTTACGTATTGCTCGACACCCGTGTAGATCAGCTTGGTCTGCTTCGCATAGGCGTACTCGACATAACCGATCGAGTTCCTGGTCTGGCCGACATTACCGGCCACGCCTTCGTTGCCACCTTGGCGCCAACGCCCGTCGGCCATTCGACCGCGGTGCCGGCACCCGCTTTCGTCTTCCACTCAGCGTTCACCTTCGACAGATAGTCCGTCCAAACAAATGTCGTTCCCGAACCATCCGAGCGGCGCACAACGGTGATCGCGTCGGCCGGCAGCTTCAACTTGGGATTAAGCTTTGCGATCGCCGGATCGTCCCACTTCTTGATCTTGCCGAGGTAGATATCGCCAAGAACTTCGCCGGAAAAAATCAACTCACCCGGCTTGATGCCTTCGAGGTTCACAACCGGCACTAGCGCGCCGATCGGCTTGTGGCCACTGCAACAGGCCCATCCTTCTCAGAGCTGCTCGGCCTTCAGCGGCATGTCGCTTGCGCCGAAGGTCACGGTCTTGGCCTGGATCTGCTTGATGCCGGCGCCGGAACCGATCGACTGATAGTTCAGACCGTTGCCGGTCTCCTTCTTGTAGGCGTCGGCCCACTTCGAATAGAGCGGGAACAGGAAGCGTCGCGCCCGCGCCAGTGATATCGGCCGCAAAGGCCGACGTCGTGACGGCGACCAGGCCGGCAGCGACGATTGTCTTGATGAAATTCATGGTTGGCCTCCATTGATGAGCGAAGCGCCGAATGCGCCCGATTGCGCTCACGCCGGTCCGTTTAGGACCGGTCGATGCCCGCTTTACGAAGGTTCCATGACAGCTGGATGACAATCTCAAGCGATTGAAATCGCTGGATTTTAGCTCGCAGCCGGAGGCTTCAGCTGGGAAAACAGGCGGTAAAAGTCGCACCCTGTTTGGGGAGGCTTTCGATCAAAGAGACGGCCGCGATGACGGTTAAGGATATGTTTAACCAGCGATAAACCGAGCCCGGTTCCACCCTGCGCACGGCTGTCGCCGACGTCCACCCGGTAGAAGCGTTCGGTGAGGCGCGGCAGGTGTTCCGGGGCGATTCCGGGACCGAAATCGCGCACCATGACCCGGAATTCCGGGCGTGCCCTCGCCTGAGGCCGCCGTGGCTCAGCGAGACGATGACCCCTGCCGCCGGAGGCGCCGTATTTCAGCGCGTTCTCGATCAGGTTCTCGAACAGCCGCAGCAGTTCCTCGCGACGTCGCCGGCGATCGTCACCGGCGCTCTCCGGCAGCTCGATCTCGATCGCCACCCTGCGCGCTCGCGCGCCAGCGGTTCCAGCCCGTCCGCGACCTGGCGGACAATGGGCACGATATCGACCGAGCGTATCGGGGCGGACATGGGCCGAGAATTCGACCCGCGACAGCGACAGCAGGTCATCGATCAGCCGCGCCATCCGCGTCGCCTGCGCGTGCATGATGGAAGGAAGCGTTCGCGCGCCTTCGGCATCGTCCCCGGCGGGCCCTGCAGCGTATCGATGAAGCCCGACGGCGGCCAGCGGCGTGCGCAATTCGTGACTGGCATTGGCGACGAAGTCGGCGCGCATTTCTCGACCCGTCGCAGGCGGCGTCTGGTCGTGGAACGTCATCAGCATGCGCCTGTCGGTACCGCCGAACAAAGTGGGCACCGGCACCGGGCTGATCATCAGTTCCATCCAGCGGTCGACCGGCACGTGGTCGAGATAGGTGGCGCGGCGCGGTTCGCTGGTCGCGATGGCCTCGCGCAGCGCGGTGATGATTTCCGGCGAGCGCAGCGCGAATTGCGCGAGTTCGTTCTTGCGCAGCGCCGGGGCCAACTGGGCGGCGGCCGCATTGAGATGAATGACGCGACCGGCACGGTCCAGCAGCACGGCCGGATCGGGCATACCGGCGACCACCGCGCTCACGGTGGCGGCTTCCACCGGGTTGATCCCGCGGACGTCCTCGCGCGGGCGACCGCATCATGCAGCCGCCACGGCACCAAAGCGGCCGCAGCGATGCAGACGAAAACGGCGACCGCGCGGATCAGCGCGAGTTCGCCGAGCGCTACGAGCACGCTGAGCGCCAAGCCCGCGGCGAGCAGAATGATGGCAGAATGCCGCAGCCGGTCCGGCCACGGCGAAAACATCCGGGAGGAACAGAATCATCTATTGCCATTGCGCCGGCTCTTCTTCCGGTTGATTTAACGCGTTTCCTTCACGCGAACCGGTGCCTGCTTCGCTTGAAAACGCTTTGGGCGTCAGGCGCCGGTGTCGCCGTGCTCGCGCACATAAACCGCCTCGTGTCTCGGCTTGCGCGTCGGCGCCAGGTGCCAAATGGCGCAGGCGCTGAGTCGCGCCCCAACGATAACCTCGAAACGTCAGCAAGATTACAGATATGACCGAAGAGCGCAATATAATAGAGCAAGCGGAACAGCAGCATGCCGCCGAGCAGATCCTCGCGGTCCATCTGCCAGAGCCCGACCAGCATCGCGGCATCGAACACCCAAGCCCGCCGGGGAATGGCTTGCGAAGCCCAACAGCGTCGCCGAGACGAAGATGACCGCGACCACGACGAAGCCGAGATTGGGTTCGTCCGGCATCAGCATCGTACATCGCCAGCGCGCAGAAGCCGAGGTCGACGATGCCGATGCAGATCTGCAGCAACGTCAGCGGCCCGCCCGCAGCGTCACGCTCCATGGTCCGCGGCCGACCGACCGCGGCTGGGTCCAGACCCAGACCACATAGGCCACCAGCGCCACGATGATCGGCGAACGCGGCCGACGCGGTTGAGCCAGGCCGGCAGTTGATCGACCGAAGCGGCGGCTTCCGGATGCCAGGCGATGCCGATTCCGAGCACCGCGGCGTTGCCGAGCCAGAAGTCAGTCCGGCAGGAAGCGGATCTTTGCGACGTCGATCGCGTTCAACCCCCAGGCCGAATAAATCCGATACCGCACCGCGCCGCCGGTGAAGACGCTGGCGCCGACATTGTGTCCGATCGAATAGGAGGTGAAGGCGGCGAGCGCGTTGACGCGATAGGGAACATGGCGATGACCAGTCGCGCGCACGGCAAACAGGTCGTAGAAGGTCAGGGTGAAATAACCGGCCGCCACGAACAACGCGGCAAGGGCAATTTGCCGCGGCTCGGTTAGCTCTTGATGGCTTCGATCACCTCGTTGAGGATCGATGCCCCGAAGCATGTGGTAGAGCACGTAGCACGCGATCCGCAATCGACCGTGATGCTGACCACAGCACTCAGCTTGTGCAGGACTTGCTTCTGGCGCAGAAACGAGATCGCCCTGCGTATTGCTTCCAGCATCTAGACCTCGAATGGCGATCCCGCGACGACGGCTACCGGGCGAACCCCGCCGACGCTCCGCTGTTTCCTGCCCTCTCTGGTAGCGCGTTTTGGGCCGGAGTGGAATTCGCCTGACGACGATAAAACGCGCTTCTTCAACATATTAGGGAGTACTCGTGACAGCGGGTGCACAGTTTTGCTGCATTCCCTCGCCCGCACGAGTGCACAAACAGGCCGGATTTGCTGGGTGCAGCGCACTGAAGAATCTCGGGATGCCGGCGGTGCTGCGCGACACCACCCAATCGCGCAACCACGATCCCACGGCGCAGCCGCAAAGATAGAGCGCGAACATGACCAGGACCAGGTCGAGCCAATAGCCGAAGCGGCCCGGCACAACCGCGCGTCAAGCTTGCCGCGACCAGCGCCGACGGCAGAGCACGCGGAGCCATCGCGCCATGGTTCTTCGAGACCGCCCGGGCCGCGGTGAACCACGGCGATCCAGCCCATCGCCGAGGCCGAGCAAGAGCGACGCCAGCAGCCAGCCCCAGAAGAATGTCGCCAGATAGAGCCATCGTCACTTCACCACGAAATCGATGCGGCGGTTCTGCGCCTTGCCTTCTTCGGTCTCGTTGCCGGCGAGCGGCTGCGTCGGCGCCATAGCCGACCGGCGTGAAACGGTTGGCCGGCAGCCCGGCTTTGACCAGATGGTCAGTCACCGCCTGCGCGCGCCTTTCCGAGAGCGCCCGGTTGGCAGTCTCGTCGCCGGCGCTGTCGGTATGTCCGGCGATCTCGATCGTGGCATTCGGGCAACGCAACGCCGTCTCGATCAGCCGGTCGAGCAGCCCGACGGAATCCACCGATGATATCGGCCTTGCCGGACTCAAAGCGGATCCTCGCCTTCGACAACAGCTCCGTGAACAGCTGCTGGCAGACCGTCGCATCCACCCGCGCCGCCGCCGGTCTGACCGAAATATCGGCCTTGTACTGCCAGCCTTGCGGAAAATCCTTGCCGAGCCCGGCGCGGATCTGGTTGGCGGCGGCGTCATAGAGCGCATCGCCCGACAGCTTCACTCTCACGGTCGCTGATGACCAAGCGTGCCGGTCGACAGCCGCGACAGCGCGCTGAGCGCCGGCACCACCGCGGCGGCGAAATCCGGACGGCGCGCCGACGCTCGCCTTGAGATTGTCGACCACCTTTCTCCGAGAAGAATTTCCGCGTCCCGCGGCCGCCACCAGCGCGGCAGTGGACGTTGTTGTCGGGCACGTATCCGGTCAGGGTCAGCGTCGACGGCGACCGGATCCTTGTAGGCCTGGAAGACGTAGGGCGGCGCCTTGACGTCATTGGCCGGCGACCGAATAGCCCTCGGGCAGATTCTTCAGCGCCGCCGGCGATCGCCTCGCGTCCGCCGAGTTCACGCGCCATGCCGGACAGGCTGACCTTGGTATCGGTCAGCGTGATCTTGCCGTCTTTCAACTTGCCGATCTGATCGAGCAGCAGCGAGGCGCGGCATTGTCGAAACGCGGCGGCGCGCCGCGAGCACAGGTTCGTCTGATCGACCACCTCGGTACCGCCGAGACCGGCCGCGCGCCGCCTCCAACAGCTTGCCCTTGCTCGTCGGCAACGGCGGCGCTGCCTGACAGGGTCACCCTGACGACGTCGCGTTCGGCCGACCAGACGAACGGCTTGGCTTCGGGAACGAGTCTGGTGTCGTCGTTAACCAGCCGCACGCCCGGCACGGCCTCAACCGCGGCCACCGCGCTGAGACGGCCGTCTTCCGGAGAACGCGTCGGCTGCAAACGTCACGTCGCGACCGTCGACGCGCGATCCGCCTCTTGTCGAGAACAGTATCCTTGAGCGCGGCATTTGACCGCGCGGCAAGATCGGCTTCCACGGGCACGGTGCTCGTCCAGGCCGCGATACCCAAAAGATGACCAGCGGAATCACGCCGGGCCACCATTTGCTACTCCACCTGAAAAGTCCGTGCATTCGGGGTCCTGCGGGTCCGGAAACAGAGAGAAAACAAACCCTTGCAGGACTGTCAAACCCGAAATGAACGCGACAAGAGCGAGGCTGTGTTGATTACTCGGCTAACAGTTTCTTCAGCGGTCGTTCGGCTAGTTTCGAACCGCAATGCAACACGCCCGCCCCATGCCCCAATGAAGCAGTTCCGAAGCACCGTTATCCGCGCCGGGCTGGAGGCGCTTTACTTCTCCGGCGCGCATGTCCTGCTGCGACCAATTTTCGCAGGCGTCGGCGCCATTTTCATGCTGCATCACGTCCGCCCGCGCGCGCGACGCCGCGTTCCAGCCGAACCATCATCTCGAGGTCGAACCGGAATTCCTGCGTGCGATGCTGTCGCATCTTCGCGCCCTCGACGTCGACATCGTCACCATGGACGAGGTGCATGCAGCGGCTGCTCGAGCGCAATTTCGCGCGCCGCTTTGCGTGCTTCACCTTCGACGACGGCTATCGCGACAACCGCGACTTACGCGTTGCCGGTGATGCGCGAATTCGACGCACCGCTCACGGTCTATGTCGCCAGCGACTTTCGCCGAAGGCATCGGCGGCGGCTGTGGTGGATTGCGCTGGAGACGGTGATCGCGAAGGCAGCCGCCGATCGAAGTTCCGATCGGCGGCATCGTGACGCGATCTGGACACCTCCACGCCGTCGGCCAAGCAGGCCGCCTTCGACAGGATGCATGACTGGCTCCGCTCGCTGCCGGGTGAGCACGACGTGCAGCGCGAAATTTCCGCGCTATGCACGCGGCATGGCGTCGAGGAAGCCACGATCTCGCGTCAGTTCTGTCTGTCCTGGGACGAGTTGAAGCCATTCGCTGACGATCCGCTGGTCACGATCGGCGCGCACACCATCACCCACTGCAATCTCGCCAGGCAGTCCGAAGAAGTGGCCGCGTTCGAAATGCGCGACCAGCCGCGCGCGGATCGAGCACGCGTTGCGGCGGCCGGTGCTGCATCTCGCCTATCCCTATGGCGACAAGATCGCCGCGGGCGTCGCGCGAATTCACGCTCGCCAAGGCGGCCGGATTCAAGACCGCGGTGACGACGCGGCCGGGCATGATCTTTCCGAAAGCGCCGGATACCTGACCGCGCTGCAGCGGGTTTCACTCAACGGCAACTATCAGGACGAACGCATCCTCCCCGTTTTGACCTCCGGCGCGGCCACCGCGGTGTGGAACGGCTTTCGGCGGATCGACGCGGCGTGACAGGCTGCGCGACGGTTTGGAAGCCGGGCTAAACGACAAGCAGCAGGCCTGACGCACCAGCAGGATCGCCAGGATGGCGCGCGCCGCCGCTTCGCTGACGTTCGAGCGTCGGTGTGCTGTGCAGCAGAAAGATCGCGAGCACCGGAACGCCAGGCAGGCCGCCAGGATCGGAGTGAAGCTCCTCTTTTCACTCTGAACGTTCGTGCGCAATGCCCAAAGCGCGGCTGACCGAGAGGGCGGCTTCGGCGAAACCAGCATAACGCCCGAGGAACACAGCCACGCTGAGCCCGCAGAAGGAGGAAGCAAGGCCGCTGATCTCGCCGCCTTTCTCCGAGCTGACCTTGATCCGAACGGTGGCTCGCAGACGACGGGGCTAGTCGGAGACGGAAGTTGCTTCCTGCGGCGGCGGCGCGTTTGCGCCCGCAGTCGTCCGCTGCAGCATCGTGGCGGCCAGAATATGGAGCAGGAGAAATGCGACCGCGATCGTCGCGATCAACGCACCCTCGCTGAGGGAAGGAAACTGAGCCGTCGATCGTGCTCGTGCCTGCGGCGGCCTTTATCGGCGGACATTCGCGCCGCCTCCAGACCGTGCTTGCGGAACCTGAGTTTCGCCGTCCCACGGCGAGGCCATGAGGTGCCGATACTGCCGCCTGAGGCGCCGTGCCTGCAGCCGCCGTGACCTGTGCAATGAGATGACGATGGAGATGACGATGGAGCCAAAAGCCCATGAGCATCGTCCTTAGGGTACAGACATCCGCTGATCGTCGATATCGCGATGCGGGAAGCGGGATTCGATTGCTGAACTTCGGCACAATATCCTCCGTGAGCGTGACACGCCGGCGCCTTCTTGGCTGTTCGACGATGCGGGAGGATGCGGTTATTCGTGGCGTCACGCTTGGGCTGCGGCCTTTATTTGTCCTTGTCATTTGCTTGCGATTTTCTCGCCTCGCCGACAGGCTCATGTTGCCCCTCGGCAGGGAACCCAACCGAACAGCGCCAAGAGTCGGACGACGGCTGCGCAAGTCATGGGGCGATATCCCTTCCTTGACTCGCCCGCCCCGCGCGCCCAGAAATTTCTGGCCAACGCTACTGGAGGAATCCATGTTCAAGGATCTGTTTTCGCTGAAGGGCCGCGTCGCGCTGGTGACGGGCGGATCGCGCGGCATCGGCAGAGATGATCGCGGCCGGCTTCCTCGCGCAAGGCGCGGCGAAGGTTTACATCACTGCGCGCAAGGCCGGGCCGTGCGAAGCGACCGCGAAGAGCTGACGGCCGAATATGGCGGCGAATGCATCGCGCTGCCGATCGATATTTCGACGGTGGCGGGCTGCGAAAAGCTGGCCGGCGAAATGATCAAGATGGAACCGAAACTGGATATCCTCGTCAACAATGCTGGCGCAGCGTGGGGCGCCGAGTTCGACGAATTTCCGGAAAGCGGCTGGGACAAGGTCATGGACCTCAACGTCAAGTCGCTGTTCTTCCTGACCAAAGCCCTGGCAAAACCGCTGCGCGCGGCAGCGATCGCACGAACGGCCCGCCAAGGTCATCAACATCGCCTCGATCGACGGCATCTTCGTCAACCCGACGGAGACCTATTCCTACGCCGCGAGCAAAGCCGCTGTGATCCATCTGACGCGGCGCATGGCAGCGAAACTCGTCAAGGAACAATATCAACGTCACCGCCATCGCACCCGGCGCATTCAAGTCGGACATGAACCGGGCCGCGCGCGACCACGCGGATGAGGTCGCAAAACGCATTCCGGCGTGTCGCGTCGGAACCGATGAAGACATGGCGGGAGTCGCGATCTATCTCGCCTCGCGTGCCGGCGATTATGTGGTCGGCAACACGATCGCCGTCGACGGCGGCGTCGTATACGCGAGCGCGGGAGTGAAATTGCGGGGTAGATCACCCGTCGCCATACCCGCGAATGCAGCGATCAAGTGCGACGGCTGGAATAATCCGGTGCCGCCTCGAAGGTGGGCTCCCTCACCCGCTCTTGCGGAGTAGGGATCAGATGAGGGACTCTCCGAGAATTCGGGATCTGAGTATGCGGTGGGACCTCACCCGCCGCTACGCGCCGACCTCTCCCCGCAGTCCGACCGCTTGCGGGGAGAGGCAAGTGCTCAAGTTTCAATCTTCACATACTCGAAATCGCCGCGGCTTGTTGTCGATCCCAACCTTGGGCGGCGAGATCCACGACGCGAACGGCCGATTTCGGTCACCGGCTTCATCAATGAGGCGATGAAGTCGCCGTCTTCGGATGACGGGATCCAATCACCCTTGCGCCTGTTCCAGGTGGCGTCGTCGATCAGCACGCCGTCGGGCGTCGCATGGACGCCCTTGAACTCGCCGATCTGGCGGTGGAAGGCGACGTTCGGCAGCGTCAGCTTGAAGTCATAGCCGGCGAGCGTAATGATCTTGTTCCAGCGCAGCATGGCCCTTGACGCAGTCCTGGGTGTAGTCGTCGCGCAGCCGCATGTTGAGCGCGGTCAGCGCCGGCTCGTCGACGCGCTTGATCTCGCCGTTCACCAGCTTGAGCACCGGATAGGTCGAGTTCTGCAGCCGGTGATCGTCGTCGATCTGGGTTTCCTTGTAGCGGCCCTTGATGCCGGCATTGAAAGCGTTCGCCGCATTGGTCGAGACCTCCGAGCCGAACAGGTCGAGCGACAGCGAATAATGCAGGTTCAGCTTCTTCTGGATGGTCGGCAGGTCGATCACGCCGAGCGACCGCACCTTGGCGATATCGGTGGGATCGCTGATGCCGGCCGCTTTCATCGCCTCGCAGGTGCGCTGCACGACGCGGCTGATGCCGGTCTCGCCGACAAACATGTGGTGCGCCTCTTCGGTCAGCATGAAGCGGCAGGTGCGCGACAGCGGATCGAAGCCGGACTGCGCGAGCGAGTGCAGCTGCATCTTGCCGTCGCGGTCGGTGAAATAGGTGAACATGAAGAACGACAGCCAGTCCGGCGTCGCCTCGTTGAAAGCGCCGAGCATGCGTGGGCTATCGGCGTCGCCGGAGCGGCGGCGCAGCAAATCGTCGGCCTCCTCGCGGCCGTCGCGGCCGAAATATTTCTGCAGGAGATAGACCATCGCCCAGAGATGGCGGCCCTCCTCGACATTGACCTGAAACAGGTTGCGCAGATCGTAGAGCGAGGGGGCGGTCTTGCCGAGATGGCGCTGCTGCTCGACCGAGGCCGGCTCGGTGTCGCCCTGAATCACGATCAGGCGGCGCAGCGTGGCGCGATGCTCGCCCGGCACTTCCTGCCACGCGGGCTGGCCATAATTCTCGCCGAACGGGATGACGCGATTCTCTTCCTGCGGCGCCAGCAAGATGCCCCAGCGATATTCCGGCATCTTGACGTAATCGAACTTGGCCCAGCCGCGCGGGTCGACCGAATAGGCGGTGCGCAAATAGACGAGCGACTGCTGAAAGCCCTCCGGCCCCATGTCGCTCCACCAATCCATGTAACCGGGGTGCCAGCCCTCCAGCGCTTTAAGCACCTGGCGATCCTCGGACAGATTCACGTTGTTGGGAATCTTGGTCGAGTAATCGACGTTCATGATGTTTACGTTCATGGCCGTGCTCCTTTGTTGGAGGCACTAAACCCTCGTCATATCGAACTGCGCCTTCTGGCCGGTGCCGTAGCGACGCAGCGCTCCGTTTTCACCGACCGCGTTGGGGCGCTGGAAGATCCAGTTCTGCCACGCGGTCAGGCGCGAAAAGATCTTCGATTCCATGGTCTCGGGGCCGACGAAGCGCAGATTGGCTTCCATGCCGGTGAGACCGTCGGGCGAGAAGCTCGTGCGTTCCTCCAGGAACACCCGCACCTCGTCGTCCCAGTCGATATCGTCGAGCGCGAAGGTGACGAGGCCAAGCTCTTCGGCCTCCTCCGCATCGAGCGCTTTGCCGATTGCGCCTCCGCGCGCGCTCCAGGTCGGACGGATCGGCCTGGAAGCGCGACTCCAGCCGCGTCAGCCCATGGCTCATCGGATAGGCGCCGAAGTTCGTCGCGGTGAGCTGGATCGCCGGCGGCGCGGCGGTTGTCGCCCTGCCGCGAGCCGATCAGCATGTAGGAGCGGTCGGCGGCGAACACGAGTTCAGCAAGCGTGCCGGCGAAGCAGGAGCCAGGCTCGACCAGCGTCACCAGCGTGCGCGAGGTGACGTCGATCCGCTTCAACACACGCTTCCAGTAGTGCCTGATCTCGTTGACCAGCCAATGCGCCTTGTTTTGCTCGAGGAAGGCGTCGCAGGCGACGACATTGGCGGGATCGCCGTGCGACTTGAACACCAGCATCGCGATTTCGAGTTCGTTGATACGCAAATGCAGGATCGCGTCGTCGAGCTCGCGCGCCACCTGCAGCGGCCAGAACGATGCGCCTTGCGCGATCAGGCCGTCGACGCCGGCCGGCGGCGGTACTTCCGGCGCCTTGATGGAGATGGTTGCGATACGCTCGGCTCTGGCGATATCGACGCTGACAAAGCCGTAGCGGATGCTGCTTTCGTCGATGGTGCGGTTGAGCGGCGTCAGCGTGATGCCGTTGCCGCTGCCGTTGCGCTTCGATTTTGCCGTGAATTCCTTTGTGCGCTCGGCAAGCTTCGCTTCCAGCTTGCTGTTCGGCGCGATTTCATCGACCAGCCGCCATGCGACGGCGCGCTTGCCCTTTATGCCTTCCTCGATGGTGCAGAAGAAATCGGCATGGTCACGACGCACCTTGCGCTTGTCGACGACGCGCGTCAGCCCGCCGGTCCCCGGCAGCACCGCGAGCAACGGCACTTCCGGCAGCGCGACGGCCGCAGCGCCGTCGTCGGCGAGGATGATGTGATCGGTCGCGAGCGCCAGTTCATAACCGCCGCCAGCGGCGGTGCCGTTGACCGACGGTGATGAAATGCTGGCCGGAATTTTCGGATGAATCTTCCAGCCCGTTGCGGGTCTCGTTGGTGAACTTGCAGAAGTTGACCTTGTGCGCATGCGTGGAGCCCGCCAGCATGCGGATATTGGCGCCGGCGCAGAACACACGGTTCTTTCCCGAACGGATCACCACCACCTTCACTTCCGGATGTTCGAAGCGCAGCCGCTGCACGGCATCGGCGAGTTCGATGTCGACGCCGAGATCGTAGGAATTAAGCTTGAGCTGATAGCCCTCGAACAGCCCGGCATTCTCATCGACGTCCATGGTCAGCGTCGCGACGTCACCTGCGACATCGAGCTTCCAGTGCCGGTAGCGCGACGGATCGGTCTGAAAATCGATGTACTTCGCGCCGTTGGCGAGGACGCGATCTTCACCGGGCTTGTCGCCAGCCATTGGGCCACCCTTGGGCGTTACTTGGTTGATTGGACATGCACAATAATGCATGTTTTTGAACTGGTCTAGCTTAAAACGCCGGAATATGCATTTTTGTTTCATGTTGAGAAAATCACCCACGTGGGCCAATGGCCTAGGCGGCCTAGCCCGCGCGGGGCTATCGGCCCGCAACGCGGCCTTGGCGAAATCCGCGATTGCGTTGAGCGTCACTTCGGGCGCTTCCCGATGCGGAGAATGTCCCGCTCCGGGATGACAGTCACATCGACCGGGCAGTAACGCATTCCTCCTGCGCGATCTCGACCTGCCGCATCGTTCCGTACTGATCGTCCAACCCCTGCAGTATCGCCACCGGCACACGGATATAGGCGAGGTAATCGGAGATATCCCAGTCGCGGAATTTCGGATCGAGCCAGGCGCCGTTCCATCCGTAAAACGCGTTGTCGACGTCCTTGTGCCAGCGCGCCAGCTTTGCCTCTCAGCTCGGTCGTCTCATAGCTGTTCTTGATCTCGGCGATGGACTCCACCGAGATGTCCTCGACGATGAAATGCGGCGCGATCAGCGCGATGCCCTCTTACCCGATGATCCTGATGGCTGCCGGCATAGATCGCCGCGATCGACGCGCCGTCGGAATGCCCGACCAACAGCCCGCGGCGGAAGCCAATTCCATCGAGTAGTTTCGGCAACACCTCGAGCGCCTCGATGTGCATGTAGTCGAGCGGCCGCGGCAATTTCACCGGCGTCGAAGCGCCGTAGCCCGCGCGGGAGTAGACGAATACACCGGCACCGGTCGCGGCCTGAAGCTTGTCCGGAAAATCGCCCCACAGGCCGGCCGAGCCGAGCCCTTCATGCAGCATGACAATGGTCGGCGCGTTCTCGGGCGGCGGACCGATCATGCGGTATTCGAGGTCGGAGGTGCCGATCGCTGAGGAAGCCGTTTGGGCGAGGTGCATGCTACTCTCGCTTGGTCATGCCGGGCTTATCCTAGGCAGCGTTCTCGGTCCTCGCCAGGCAGGCGTGGATGGCCGGGTCAAGCCGGCATCGATTAGTGTTCCCGCAGCTTGAAACGCTGGATCTTCCCGGTCGCGGTCTTCGGCAAGGACTCAACCACCTCGATCCAGCGAGGATATTTCCACGGGCCGATCTTCTGCTTGACGTGCTCCTTCAGCGCTTCGTGCAGTCCGCTCGGTCTTGCAGCCGGCGCGCAGCACCACGAAGGCCTTTGGCTTCAAGAGGCCTTCGGATCGGCTTCGGGCACCACGGCGGCTTCCAGCACCGCCGGGTGGGTAATCAGCGCGCTCTCGACTTCGAACGGCGATACCCAGATGCCGGAGACCTTGAACATGTCGTCCGAGCGGCCGCAGAAGGTGTAGCGACCGTCGGCATCGCGGACGTATTTGTCGCCGGTGCGGGTCCAGTGACCCTCAAACGTTTGCCGGCTCTTGCTGCGCTGATTCCAGTAGCCCTCCCCGGCCGAGGGCGCATCGACCAGGAGTTCGCCGACCTCGCCGTCGGGTACGTCGGCGCCGGATTCGTTGACCAGCCGCACCTTGTAGCCCGGCACCGGACGGCCGGATGAGCCGTATTTGATGTCGCCGGGCGCGTTCGACAGGAAGATGTGCAGCAGTTCGGTCGAGCCGACGCCGTCCAGGATGTCGACGCCGAACCGCGCCTTCCAGGCGTTGCCGACCGATTCCGGCAGCGCCTCGCCGGCTGACGTGCAGATGCGCAGGCGCGAGCCGGAGCGCTCGTTCTTCAGTGCCTCGTCGTTGAGCATCGCCGCGAACAGCGTCGGCACGCCGAAGAAGATCGTCGGATTGTATTGGTTCATCAGCGCGAACATCGCCGCCGGCGTCGGACGCTCGGAATTGAGCACGGTGGTGGCACCGACCGACATCGGGAAGGTCAACGCATTGCCGAGCCCGTAGGCGAAGAACAGCTTTGCCGCCGAGAGACCAGACGTCGTCCTCGCGAATGCCGAGCACCTGTCTTGCATAGGTATCTGCGGTGGCGGCGAGATTGGAATGCAGGTGACGCACGCCCTTGGGCATGCCGGTCGAGCCCGACGAATAGAGCCAGAACGCCGGCTCGTCGGCATGGGTCGCGGCGGTCGTGAATGAATCGGCCTCGCGCTGCGAGCTCGTCGGAGAGTCTCTTGTGGCCGTGCGCGTCGTTGCCGGACACCACGACATGCTCGAGGTCGGGCATCCGCCCGACCATGTCCTTGACCACGGGCAGCAGCGCCTCCGAGATGAACAGCGCGCGCGCGGCAATCCGCCAGCACGTAGGCATATTGATCCGAGGTCGAAGCGTGTTGAGCGGCACCGGCACCACGCCGGCGCGGATCGCGCCGAAGAACACCGCCGGAAAATCCACGCTGTCGAGCATGATCATGGCGACGCGCTCTTCGCGGCGGACGCCGAGCCGGCGCAGCATATTGGCGACGCGGTGGGTCTGCTCTCTGCAGATCGCGATAGGTGAGTTCGGAGACAGTGTCGGTGAAGGCGAGTTTCGCGCCGCGGCCTTCCTCGATGTTGCGGTCGAGCAGCCAGGTGACCGCGTTATAGGAACCGCTCATATCGCTCCCGGAGCCCAAGCCTGCCACGACGCTTCTTCCCGATTTTAAGAATTATAATTCATAGAAAGCCACCAGCTTGCGCTTGCTGTCAATCCTCGTCGGCATTATCGTTCCTGAAGCGAATCTGTCAGTTGAGGGGATATGACCGAGAAGCGCGATCCCGAAACCGGCTTTCTCGAACAGCTCGGCCAGCGCGTGCGCACGATGCGCGGCGTTGCGCGGCATGTCGCGAAAGGTGCTCGCAAAGGTTTCCGGGATTTCCGAACGCTACATCGCCCAGCTCGAAAGCGGCAAAGGCAACGTCTCGATCGTGCTGCTGCAGGCGGGTATCGCACGCGATGGGCGCGCATCTCGAAGATCTCATTCCCGCCGCCGAGCCGGCGCCGGACTGGGCCGTGATCCGCGATCTCCTGCGGAAGGCAACGCCAGGCCAGATCGCGCAGGCCAGGGACGCTCTCGCCGGCGGCGGCGCATCGGCGCATCGGCGCGCTTCGTTCTCCGGCATCGCGCCTGATCGGCCTGCGCGGCGCCGGCAAATCCACGCTCGGCAAGATGCTGGCGAAGAAAATCGGCTGGAAATTCGTCGAGCTGAACAAGGAGATCGAGGCGCAGAACGGATTATCCGTCGCCGAGATCATCGCGCTCTACGGCCAGGAAGGCTTTCGCCGCATGGAGCAGGCCGCGCTCGGCGCAATTGCTGGCGCGGAAAGAGCTGATGGTGCTGGCGACCGGTGGCGGCATCGTCTCGGAGCCGCTGACGTTCGACCTGATCCTGTCGTCGTTCTACACGATCTGGCTGAAGGCCGAGCCGGACGAGCACATGGCGCGCGTGCGCCGCCAGGGCGATCTGCGCCCGATGGCGGACGACCGCTCGGCGATGGCGGGTTGCCGCAATATCCTGGTCGGCACGCGCAAGGCCGCCTGAATGCCCGCGCCTCGGCCGTGGTCGATACCGCGGGGCTTTCCGTCCGATGCCGCGGCCGCGCGCCTGATCGGTGCGGTGGCGCCAGTGCTGCACGACAAGCACGCTTCCCGGGCTGCGCAGCGCGGCGCCCCTGATCATTTTCGGCGCAAGCGCCATCCGCAAACGCCTGATTTTTCGGCAGTGACGTGGCGCGCCAGAGATTGCGATCGCGGACGGGCGCCACCGTTAACCACCGCAGCAGTTCCATGCGAGCATCTGCTGCAATGCACCCTCTAATAGTGCTACCCATCCCCGTAGTATTGCCAAACCGTTAGCGGAACGGGAGGCGGATCATGTTGGAGCGGCGTCAGCGGCCCGGGAACCGCGCGCTCTACTACGGTGGAATGGTCGCGTTCAATGACCGCAGCTCGACCATCGCCTGCCGTCGTGCGCAATTTCAGCATGATCGGGGCAAAGATCAGATTTGAGGCGCCAGCAGCCTTTGTCCCAGACGGCGTGGATTTCGAAATCGACGCAGCAAGGGCATCTCCTGTCATGCGCGCCTGGTCTGGCGCGACCGTGACGCGTGGCAGGGCTGAAGTCGTGTCATAGCCAGCTTGGGCGCGAGGGCAGGCGACGTCATTCCGCTGGCCTGGGCGCAGAAGCTGCGCGAGACCAGAGCGGGCCAACCGGAAACTCGGTCGCGCCTCGATCAGCTTCTGTCCGAGCATTAGCGTCGTATGAGCACGGATTGAAGGCGAAGACGCTGCCACCCTTGCCGCCGCCCCGCCGCCGCAGGAGTCCGGCGTCGCCGCATGCGTGCGATACTGCTGGCCGTGTTCACCGCGCAGTACACGATCGTGCGCGATCCTCGTCAGCCTGTCGGTCGCGCACCCTTCGCAACCTCGGTCACGCCGCAGATCGTCAAAGTTCGAGGCGATCGCCGCAGCGCCCAGCGCTTGCGCGGTCCATAGCGCAGCCGGTTTCGGCTCACCAGAATCGAATTTGACCGAAGCCGCGGCGTCGCGCAGGCAGGAAGCGTTCGACCATCTCGGCGGCAGACACCCGGTCGACATGCGCGCCCATGTTGATGGCGGCGACGGTTACGCCGTCATAACGGCGGACTGGCACGGAGATCGAGCGGAATCCCGGCTCGGCTTCGCGATCGACCAGCGAATAGCCTTTCGCGCGATCGGCGATGATCGTCTTCAACAGCAGTTTCTGTCGGTCACCGTGAACGGCGTCAGCGGCGCGAGCTCCATCGCGTTGAGCGCTGTCGCCAGTTCGTCGTCGGGCAGCCGCGACAGCAGCACGCGGCCGACCGAGGTGCAGAACGCCGGCAGCCGGTAGCCGATGTCGATGCCGGCGGAAAATATCCGCGTCGGGCTGGCGCGGGCGATGAAGACGACGTCGTTGCCATCGAGGATCGCCATCGACTGAATTTCCTGCGCCTCGCCCGACAGCCGGTCGAGCGCGGGCTGCAGCACCGAGACGACATGGTTGGAGGCGAGATAGCTGGAGGCCAGCACCAGCACGCGCGGCATCAGCCGGAACAGCTTGCCGTCGGTGGCGACGAAGCCGGCGCGCTCGAGCGTGAAGAGAATCCGCCGCGCGGTGCGCGCGCGGCAGGTCGGCGGCCTTGGCGAGGTCGCTCAGCGTCATCGGCTGCTCGGCTGCCGCCGAACACCTCCAGCACGCGCAGGCCGCGGTCGAGGCTTTCGATGAAATCGGTCGCGCGCCGCGGTTGTCTGCGTCGCCTGCGCGCTTAAGCTTCGGCATCGCTGCCTCCAAAATCCGCTTGCCTAACGCCAAGCCTACGTTAAAATCGCACAGAAGTTCAATAGGCGAACAAATCGGATATACGGAGATCCTCGCCATGATGAGCCAGGAAGCGAACGACCTGATCACCCGCACCGGCCGCAAGGACCCCTGCGGCAAGCTGATGCGGATGTACTGGCAGCCGGCGGCGCTGGTCGACGAGTTGCAAGGGCCGCGGCCGGTGCGCCCGGTCAAGCTGCTCGGCGAGAACCTCGTGCTGTTTCGCGACGAGGAAGGCCGCTACGGCCTGATCGACCGCCACTGCGCGCATCGCGGCGCCGATCTCGCCTTCGGCCGTCTGGAGAACGGCGGGCTGCGCTGTGCCTTCCATGGCTGGCTGTTCGATGTATCCGGCCAGTGCCTGGAAACGCCCGCGGAGCCGAAGGACTCGAAGCTGTGCCAGGGCATCAGGCAGCGCTCCTATCCCGTGGTCGAGAAGAGCGGCATCCTCTGGGCTTATCTCGGCGAAGGCGAGCCGCCGGCGTTTCCGGAGATCGACTGTTTCGTCGCGCCCGACAGCCATACCTTTGCGTTCAAGGGCCACATCAACTGCAACTGGCTGCAGGCGCTGGAAGTCGGCATCGATCCGGCGCACGCCTCGTTCCTGCATCGCTTCTTCGAGGACGAGGATACGTCCACTGCCTACGGCAAGCAGTTCCGCGGCGCCTCCGCCGGAAGCGACATGCCGATGACGAAGATCCTGCGCGAATACGACAACCCGATCATCAATGTCGAGCACACCGAATATGGCCTTGCGCCTGATCGCGCTGCGCGAGATCGACGAGGAGCGGACGCATGTGCGCGGTCACCAATCAGCTTTTCCCGCACGGCTTCGTCATTCCGATGAGCCACGGAGATGACGATCACGCAGTGGCACGTGCCGGTCGATGACGAGAACTGCTACTGGTACGCGATCTTCACCAGCTATTCGGCGCCGGTCGACAAGAAGAAGATGCGCGACCAGCGGCTCGAATTGTACGAGCTGCCGGATTACAAATCGCGCAAGAACAAGAGCAACGATTACGGCTTCGATCCGCACGAACAGGCGACCGAGACCTATACCGGCATGGGGGCCGACATCAACGTCCACGACCAGTGGGCGGTTGAGTCGATGGGCGCGATCCAGGACCGCACCAACGAGCATCTCGGCACCTCGGACAAGGCGATCGTGCAGTATCGCCGCCTGCTGCGGCAGGAGATCGAAAAGGTCGTCGGCGGCGAGAAGCCGTTCATGTTCCTCGACGCCGCGCATGCGCGCAGCATCCAGGGCCCGGCGACGATGGACGGCATCGGGCCGACGCGCGGCTGGGAAATCTACTGGATGGAAGTCGACGTAAAACGCCGCCGCGGCGCCGTGGGGCAGCGCCCGGTGCCGAGCGAGATCGCCGGCAAGATCCGGCATTTGTCGGCGGCGGAGTGATGGTTCGTTGCACCGTCATTCCGGGCGCATGCGAAGCATAGAACTACGATGCGCGCTTGCGGCACTATGGAGTTGCTCGCTGCGGTCTCGCATTCGGACCGATGCTACTCGCAACGACTCGGCTAGACTGGCAGGAGAATGACGCGTTGAGTTTCGTCGAACGTCACGGGCTGCTGGTCGAAGGAGCAGCAGGAGGCCGCCAGCCGCCTGCGCAAAATCGTCGAAGAGCAGAACCTCGAAGTCATCAGGCTGTCATTCCCCGACCAGCACGGCATCCTGCGCGGCAAGACGCTGGTGGCGCAGCGAAGCGATTGCGTCGCTCGAAAGCGGCTGCTCCATCACCACCACGATGCTGGCCAAGGACACCTCGCACAAGACGGTGTTTCCGGTGTTCACGGCCGGCGGCGGCTTCGGCATGAAGGAGATGGAAGGCGCCGCCGACGTGCTGATGGTGGCGGATCCGACGACGTTCCGCGTGCTGCCATGGGCGCCCACCACAGGCTGGCTGCTGTGCGACCTCTACTTCAGCGACGGCCGCCCGGTGCCGTTCGCCACGCGGCATCTCTATCGCAAGGTGCTCGATCAACTCGGCAAGCCGCGGCTACGATTTCGTCGCGGGGCTGGAAGTCGAATTCCACCTCTTCAAGCTCGAAGACGCGCATATGGCGCCGGAGGATGCCGGCCAGCCCGGACGTCCGCCCTCCGTCAGCCTGCTGTCGCACGGCTATCAATATCTGACCGAGCAGCGCTACGACCAGATGGAGCCGGCGCTGGAAATCATCCGCCGCGACGTGCTGGCGCTCGGCCTGCCGCTTGCGGTCGGTCGAGGTCGAGTTCGGCCCGAGCCAGTGCGAATTCACCTTCGCGCCGACCAAGGGACTGACGCCCGCCGACAACATGGTGCTGTTTCGGTCAGCGCCGTGAAACAGATCGCCCGCCGCCACGGCTATCACGCCACCTTCATGTGCCGGCCGAAATTGCCGAACGTGTTCGCGTCCGGCTGGCATCTGCATCAATCGATCGTCTCGCGCGACAGCGGCGAGAACGCCTTCATGGCGACAGGATGGCGGCGAGGCGCTGAGCCCGTTCGGCCGTTTCTATCTCGCAGGACTTCTGGAGCACGCCCGCGCGTCGACCGTGTTCACGACGCCGACCATCAACGGCTACAAGCGCTACCGCTCCTACTCGCTGGCGCCGGACCGCGCGATCTGGGGCCGCGACAACCGCGGCGTCATGATCCGCGTGCTCGGCGGTCCCGGCGACAGCGCAACGCGGCTGGAAAACCGGATCGGCGAGCCCGCGGCGAATCCCGTATCTCTACATGGCCTCGCAGATTCTCTCGGGGCTTGACGGCGTCGACCGCAAGCTCGATCCGGGCCCGTCGGCGGATACGCCGTACGAGACCAAGGCGCGCGCTGCTGCCGAAGAGCCTGCGCGAGGCGGTGTTCGCGCTGCAGGACGATCCGTTCTTCCGGCAGGCGCTGGGCGCGGAGTTCGTGGATTATTACGTCCACATCAAGAACGCCGAGATCGAGCGCTTTCAGGCCGAGGTGTCGGACTGGGAGCATCGCGAATATTTCGAGATGTTTTGAGGGTGCGTCGGGCACCGTGGTCTCTCACCGTCGTCCCTGCGTTATGACGCGACGGGCACATCCACGTCATGGCTTGAGACGTAGCGACGCTGCGACATCCCCAGCAAGGCGTGGATGGCCGCGGTCCAGCGATCGACCGTGATCGAAGCGATACTCGCCGTCATTCCGGATGGTCCGAAGGACTGGACCTCGGAATCGGGTCGAGATCCGGGTTGCGCTACGCGCGCCCACGGATGACGGTCAGCCTCAAATCCCCAGATACCGGTGCTGCAGATCCGGCTCGGCGATCAACTGCTCGATCGTCCCGCTCCACACCGTCCGGCCGCGCTCGATGATGTAGTGGCGGTCGGCGATGCGGGAGAGGTTGGCGACGTTCTTGTCGATCACCAGCACCGATTGGCCGCGGCCTTTCAGCATCGACAGGCAGTTCCAGATTTCCTCGCGGATCAGCGGCGCGAGGCCTTCGGTGGCTTCGTCGAGGATCAGCAGTTTCGGATTGGTCATCAGCGCGCGGCCGATCGCCAGCATCTGCTGCTCGCCGCCGGACAGCGTGACGCCCATGTTGCTGCCGCGCTCGGCGAGCCGCGGAAACAGCGCGTGGATTTTGTCGATCGTCCAGGGATCGGGATTGCCGAGGCGGTTGCCGGAGGCGGCGACGAGATTTTCGTACACCGTCAGGTTCGGAAAGATCTGGCGGCCTTCCGGCACCAGGCCGATGCCGAGCTTGTGCAATTCTGTACGACGGCAGGCTGCGCACCTCCTCGCCCGCGAAGCGGATCTTGCCTGCGCGGGCCGGCGTCATGCCCATGATGGAGCGGATGGTCGTGGTCTTGCCCATGCCGTTGCGGCCCATCAGGGCGACCATCTCGCCGGATCGGACCTTCAGCGACAGGCCGAACAGCACCTGGCTCAGGCCGTAGCAGGTCTCGATCGCCGTCGACTTCGAGCAGGGTTTCAGCCGTCTGCGTTTCAGCCATGGCTGGTCACCGCATGCTGGTCGCCGAGATAGGCGCGCTTGACTTCCTCGTTGTTCGCGGATCGGCGTCGGGATCGCCGGACGCGATGACGCGGCCATAGACCAGCACGGTGATGCGGTCGGCGAGCGCGAACACCGCTTCCATGTCGTGCTCGACCAGCACGATGGTGACTTCCTTCCGCAGTTCCTTCAGCAGCGCCACCATGCGCGCGGATTCCGGTGACGCCGAGGCCCGCCATCGGCTCGTCGAGCAGCAGCAATTGCGGTTTGGTCGCGAGCGCCACCGCCAGCTCGAGCTCGCGCTGCTCGCCATGGCTCAACTCGGACACCGGCACGTCGGCGCGTTTGGTCGAGCCCGACCCGTGTCAGCGCCGCCTGCGCCGCGTCGCGGAGATGCGCTCTCCTTGCGCGCAGCGCCCCAGAAGCGGAACGAGTGGCCGTCATGGGCTTGCGCCGCGAGCGCGACATTGTCCGCACGCCGTGAAATCCGGCAGCAGCGAGGTGATCTGGAACGAGCGCGCCAGGCCGAGCCGCGCTGCGCCGATAGGCCGGCAGCCGGGTGATGTCGCGCCCGGCAAAATGAATGGTGCCGGAATTCGGCATCAACTGCCCGGTCAGCTGGCTGATCAGCGTGGTCTTGCCGGCGCCGTTCGGGCCGATGATCGCGTGCAGTTCGCCCGGCGCGACGTCGAGCGACAGATTGTCGGTGGCGATGATGCCGCCGAACCGCCGGACCAGATTTTCAACGCGAAGCAAGGGATCAGCCACGGCTCAGCCTCCCGAGCAGCCCCATGATGCCGCCGCGCGCGAACAGCACGATCAGCAGCAACAGCGGGCCCATGATCAGCGCCCAGTATTCGGTGAACTGCGACAGAACTTCTTCCAGCAGCAGAAAGACGATGCGTGCCGATCACCGGGCCGAACAGCGAGCCCATGCCGCCGAGGATCACCATCACCATGAGGTCGCCGGAGCGGGTCCAGTACATCACGGCCGGGCTGACGAAGTCGGTGTTGTTGGCGAGCAGCGCGCCGGCGAGGCCGCAGATGGTGCCGACGATGACGAAGCAGACCAGCCGGTAGCGGTTGGCGTGAAAGCCGATCGCCTGCATGCGCTGCTCGTTGGAGCGCATGCCCTGCACCACCATGCCGAAGCGCGAATTGACGATGCGCCAGATCAGATAGATGCCGCCGAACAGGCAGGCGAGGCAGAGATAATAGAACTGCACGCGGTTCGACAGGTCGATCAGGCCGCCGAAATTGCTGCGCTTGTAGATCGTCAGCCCGTCGTCGCCGCCGTAGCGCGACAAGCCCGGAGGCGACGTAATAGGCCATCTGCGCAAAGGCCAGCGTGATCATGATGAAATAGACGCCGCGGGTGCGCAGACTGAGCGCGCCGATGACGAGCGCGATACAGCGCCGAGACCGCCAGCGCCACCGGCCACTGGATGAAGCCGGAGCCGATGCCTTCAAAGGCGAGGATGCCGACCGCATAGCCGCCGATGCCGAGATAGGCGGCGTGGCCAAAGCTCATCATGCCGCCATAGCCCATGATGAGGTTGAGGCTGGCGGCGGCCAGCGCAAAGATGACGATGCGGGTGAACAGCGTCAGGATGAAGATGTTGCCGGTCAGCGACGAATAGAGCGGCAGCAACAGCAGGCCGGCGACGACCAGCGCCACGACGACGTTGCGGACGTTGAGCGAAGACTTCATCGCTTGGCGGCCGGAAACAGCCCCTCCGGCCGCACCACCAGCACGATCGCCATCAGCGAGATAGATCAGCATCGAGGACAAGCGCGGGCGCCGCGGTGGAAGCCGCGGTCGAACTCAGCACCTTGCGCAGCAGATCAGGCAGGAAGGCGCGGCCGAGCGTATCGATCATGCCGACGAAGATCGCGGCCATGAACGCGCCGCGGATCGAGCCGATGCCGCCGATCACGATGATGACGAAGGCGAGGATCAGGATGTTCTCGCCCATGCCGATCTGCACCGGTGAGGATCGGCGCCTGCATCAGCCCGGCGAGGCCGGCGAGCGCCGCGCCGAGCCCGAACACCAGCGTGAACAGCAGCTTGATGTTGATGCCGAGCGCGCCGATCATTTCGCGGTTCGAGGCGCCGGCGCGGATCAGCATGCCGATGCGGGTCCGCATCACCGACGAGATAGAGCAGCGCGGCGACCGCGAGCGCGACCACGATGATCGACAGCCGATAGGCCGGATAGTACACGCCGGGAATGATCTGCACCGGCACCGTCAGCCAGGCCGGCAGCGGCAGCGCGAGGCCGGCCGGGCCCCAGATCAGCCGCACCGCGTCGTTGAAGAACAGGATCAGCCCGAAGGTCGCCAGCACCTGATCGAGATGGTCGCGGCCGTAGAGATGCCGCAGCGCGACGAATTCCAGCGCGATGCCGAGCAGCAGCGTGGCGCCGAGCGCCAGCAGCACGCCGAGCACGAAACTTCCGGTCCACGCCACGAAGGTCGCGGCGAAATAGGCGCCCATCATGTAGAGCGAGCCGTGCGCCAGATTGACGAAATCCATGATGCCGAACACCAGCGTCAGTCCGGCCGCCAGCAGAAACAGCAGCAGGCCGAACTGCAAGCCGTTCAGCGATTGTTCGACGAGGACCAGCATGGACCCTCAGATCGTATCTCGCGTGGAGCGGCCGCATTCGTCGCAGCAAATCGGGTCATCGCTGGTCCGAGAGACCGTGCCCCTCACGCGCAGCCTTCCCGTGAGGTCGGCATATCGACTGTCGCAGTCATCATGCCCAACCGCTAGACCGCGTGTGCGAGAGCGCACTCCGATGCCGTTACGCCATCGAATCTTCGGCATTGCTTAACAAACAGCGGCAGCGCAAGCGCCGCTGCCGTCATGCGCAGCAATGCCGACAATCACTTCATCGGGCATTTGTCGTGGAAGCGATCCTGGTCGTCCTTGACGATGGTGGCCACCGTCTTGAGCGCGAGCTGGCCGTCGGCGTCCTTGACCACGTCCTGCAGGTAGAAGTTCTGGATCGGGATGTGGTTGTTGCCGTATTTGAACGGGCCGCGCACCGACTTGAAGTTGGCCTTCTCCATCTCGGCCTTCATCTCGTCCTTCTTCGCAGGTGTCGCCCTTCACGGCGACCACCGCGCTGTTGATCAGTTGCGCGGCGTCATAGGACTGCGCGCCGTAAAAGGTCGGACGCAGGCCGGTGTACTTCTTGCGGTAGTCCTCGACGAACCGCTTGTTCTCGGCGTTCGGCAGGTCGTTGACCCACTGCTGGCGCGCCGGGAACGCCGAGCGCGTTTTCCTTCTGCAGCGGCAGCGACAATTCGTCGATGGTGAACGCCGTGTAGAGCGGGATCTGCGCCTTGATGCCGGCCTGGCGCATATTGGTTGAGGAACTGCACGCCGGCAGCGCCCGGATAGAACACGAAGATCGACTCCGGCCTCGAGTTCTTCGCCTTGGTGAGTTCGGCGGAGAAGTCGAGCTGGCTCGGCCACACCGTGTATTCCTCGCCCATCGACCTCGCCCTTGAACGTGCTCTTGACGCCGGCCAGCATGTCCTTGCCGGCGGCATAGTTCGGGCCGATCAGGAACACCGACTTGACGCCCTTCTGGTTCATGTAGAGTGCCCATCGGCCTGCGGGGTCTGGTCGTTCTGCCAGGAGGTCGAGAACACGTAAGGCGAGCAGAGTTCGCCGGCGAGCTGCGACGGGCCCGGCATTGGCCGAGATCAGGAAGGTCTTGGAATCGACCGCGGTCTTGAGCGAGGCCAGCAGCACGTTCGACCAGATATAGCCGGCGATGAAATCGACCTTGTCGGACTGGATCAGCTTTTCGGTCTTCTGCTTGCCGACATCCGGCTTCTGGCCGTCGTCCTCGTAGATCACCTCGACCGGCTTGCCGCCCATCTTGCGGCCCATGATGGTCGAGCGCCAGCTCGAACGAGTTGCGCATGTCGTTGCCGATCACAGCGGTCGGGCCGCTGAAGGTCGAGACAAAGCCGATCTTGATGCTGTCGGCCGCGAGCGCAGGCTGCGCCAGCGCCAGAACCGTTGCGCCCGCCAGCCAGAATGCCGTTTTCATATTCGACCCCTCCTCGTTATTTCGAACTAGATCCGCTCGCCGGGCGACCGGCGCGCGTAGCCGCGCGCCTTTGTTCAATCCCGTGTTTCCGTGAGGTATTTTGTGCGCGAAATCTGCCGGCCCGCGGCAAGCACGAACCGAAGGCCCCGCTTAGAACCTTCGGCCCATACCCCAGCGGCCTGCACCATAGTTCGCAAGACGCGCCGATGGCAAGAATTATAGTTCAGGTTGGCGGGACAGCATTGTCGCACGTGGATCGGCCGAAAGCCGGGTCACTGTTCATCGGTACCATCGCGGGATGTCAGCCCGTCGGAATGAGAGCAAGCAACGTGGCCGACGAAGGATTGCCTCGCAGCGTAACGACGCAATGTGCCAGGACCGGTCGTGAGCAGCTGCCGCAAAATCCTGGCACAGAAGCCGCCGTAAGTGTCTCCGGCAAACCAGGTCCAGACCCCGACTTTGAGCCGTGATATTGTTTTAATGTTCAATAGGGGCGCGCCCCTTTCCGCCGGATCGGCCACAGGGTGATTCCATGCGACGGCGCGAGTTCATCGCTCTCCTCGGCGGCGGGGCTGCGGGTGTGGCCGCTCGTTGCGCGCGCGCAGGACACGCGCGATGCCTGCTGCGCTCGCCCGATATCCTGACAAGCCGATCACCATCCTGGTTGGGTACGACATCGACAGCGTCGGGGACCTGATCGCACGAGGGCTTGCAGAGGCTGCGAAGGAGCATCTGCCCCAGCCGATCGTCGTGGTGAACCGGCCCGGCGCATCGGGCACTGTCCGCCATTTCGGAGACCGTGGAGGCGAAGCCCGACGGATACACCCTTGGTCTGGGCACAATCGGCGAATCTCACCGTGCAGCCACACCGGATGAAGCTCCTTATGGCGGGCCCGATACATACGCCCCAGTCGCCAAGCTCGTGAGCTACCCCAATGTCCTGATGGTCAAGGCGGGCGCACCATGGACAGGACTGGAGGAATTTCTCAATTACGCGCGCGCCCATGCCGGGCAGGTAACTATAGGCGTGCCGGGCATTGCGACCGTCGCCCACCTCAACGTCGAGCAGCTCAAGCGCCTCGCGAACGTGGACCTCAAGGTCGTGGTACTTCGACGGTCCACGCCAGAATATGGCTGTGATCCGCGGGCAGATCGACGCGGCAGTTGCCGGACCCGCATCAGTTATGCAGCACATGAGAGCGGGTGAGGCGGTGCCGCTGGGCATTTTCGACGAGGCGCCGCTGGTTGCCGCAGCTCCCCAATGTGCTGACCTTCAAGGAACTGGGATTTGATGTCACGCTTGGCACTGCCCAAGCAATCAGCCTCGCGGGCGACGCCAGCTCCCCGTGGTTCGGGTTCTCGATGACGCGATCAGGAAGGCCGTAGCCGAGCCCCTCGTTCGTATCGCTCGCAGAGAGGACACAGAACACGATCGATTATGAGGGGCCGGAAGCTTTCGCAGCCCAGCTTCGTCGCGGATCTCGAGATCAATGGCCAACTTTTCCGTGCACTAGGAATCAAGAGCGAATAACCGGCCGCCTCAGCCATCGCGTGAGCGAAACGATCGGCGGATGCGGTTCTCCTTCCACTGGCACTGTTCAGATCAGATATGTCGGCGCCGTCAATGACGTAAGGCGCATGGCGGAAATCCCGGATGGTCACGACTTTGTCGGCCGACCAGTCCAGCAGCATGAAATATTTCGGCTTCGAATCTGGGTTCTTTCGGATCGAACACAGAATTGCCGGACGCCCCTGAAGTCTCGACCCCAAGGACGTTTGGGCGCGGCATAAGGATGCGCTCCCGCGAAAATTATTTGGGCCATGCGTCCCGGCTCCGGCGCGATGCGCTTTCGCTATCAACTGATTAGCTAACGCGTCTTGGACCGGACACACGAAAATGACTACATAATCAGACGGACGGAGACATCTCGAACCGAGGTCGCATTGCATGACGTCAGCGCCGCAGGAGCCGCACCGCGTAGTAATCGTCGGCGCCGGTTTCGGCGGACTGGAGGCCGCCTTCGGCCTGGCCGGCGCGCCGGTGAAAATCACGCTGATCGACCGCCGCAACCATCATCTGTTCCAGCCGCTGCTCTACCAGGTCGCGACCGCCTCGCTGGCGACGTCGGAGATCGCCTGGCCGATCCGCTCATCTGCTTGCGCGGACGGCCGGAGGTGACGACGCTGTTTGCCAACCGTTAGTCGGCGTCGATGCCGGCGGCCAAGCGCATGTGCTGCTCGATGACGGCGATAGCGCTGCCCTATGACACGCTGGTGCTCGCCACCGGCGCGCGCCACGCCTATTTCGGCCATGACGAATGGGAGCCGTTCGCGCCGGGCCTGAAGACGCTGGAGGACGCCACCACGCTGCGGCGGCGCATCCTGGTCGCCTTCGAGCGCGCCGAGCGCGAGACCGATCCGGAGCGGCGCGCGGCGCTGCTCACCTTCGTCATCATCGGCGCCGGCCCGACCGGCGTCGAACTCGCCGGCACCATCGCCGACCTGGCGCAGCGACACGCTGCCGCCGGATTTCCGCAACATCGACACCCACAAGGCCCGCGTCGTGCTGATCGAGGCCGGCCCGCGCGTGCTGGCGGGATTTCCTGACGACCTCTCGGCCTATGCGCAGCGATCGCTGGAGAAGATCGGCGTCGAGGTGATGCTGGGGCAGGCCGTCACCGAATGCTCCGCCGATGGCGTCGCCTATGGCGGCAAGCGGCTGACGGCCAGAACCATCATCTGGGCGGCCGGCGTGCGCGCCTCGCCCGCCGCCGAATGGCTGAACGCGCCCGGCCGACCGCGCCGGATCGGCTGCAGGTCGAGCCCGATCTCACCGTGCCCGGCCATCCCGATATTTTCGCCATCGGCGATACCGTGACTATCAAGGGCCCCGACGGCAATCCGGTGCCCGGCATCGCGCCGGCAGCCAAGCAGCAGGGCCGCTATGTCGCCGCCGCCATCAAGGCGCGCGCTGAGCGGCAAAACGCTGGCGCCGTTCCGCTACAAGCATGCCGGCAGCCTCGCGCAGATCGGCAAGCGACAAGGCGGTGATCGATTTCGGCAAGATTCAAGCTGCGCGGCACCATCGCCTGGTGGATCTGGGGCATCGCCCACATCTATTTCCTGATCGGCCTGCGCAACCGGCTCGGCGTGGCGCTGAGCTGGCTGTGGGTCCACACCCGCGACCAGCGCGCCGCGCGGCTGATCACGCAGGGCTCGAGCAAGGTGGTGCGGTGAACTCCCTGCCCGCTCTTCGCGGGGAGAGGCAAGTCAACTTGCGGCCGGGCTACCTCACTTCACCAGCGAGCACCCGCCATCGGCGATCGGGCGGAACGCCTGATCGGCCGGAATGGTCGAAACCAGTCTGTAATAGTCGTAGGGATATTTCGACTCCTCCGGCTTCTTCACCTCGAACAGATACATCGGATGGATGACGCGGCCGTCCTGGCGGATGGTGACGTCGCCGAACAGCTTGTCCTTGCCTCTGAACTTCTTCATCTGCGGCACCGCGTCCCTGGCGTCGTCGCTGCCGGTCGCCGCCACCGCATTGAGATAGGCGAGCGTGGAGGCATAGACGCCGGCCTGGTTGCCGCTCGGCATCTTGCCGTTCATGCCGGGCCGCGCCGCAAAGCGCTTGGCAAACGCGCGGGTGTCGTCATCCATGTCCCAGTAGAACGCTTCGAGCAGCTGCAGGCCCTGCGCCACCTTCAATCCCATGCCGTGCACGTCGTTGACGAACAGCAGGAACGCCACCATGGTCTGGCCGCCTTGCTGGATGCCGAATTCGGCCGCCTGCTTCACCGCGTTGATGGTGTCGCCGCCGGCGTTGGCGAGCCCGATCACCTTGGCCTTGGAATTCTGCGCCTGCAGCAGCAGCGAAGCGAAATCGGAGGTGCCGAGCGGATGCTTGCTGGAGCCCAGCACCCTGCCGCCGTGCTTCTCGATGTAATTGGTGGCCTCGGCCTCGATGCCCTGGCCGAGCGCGAAATTCACCGTGATGAAGTACCACTCCTTGCCGCCGCGCGCCATCATCGCAGCCGCGGTGGCGTTGCCAGTCGCCCAGGCGTCGTTGACCCATTGGATGGTGTTCGGCGAGCAGGCCTTGCCGGTGAGGTCGGAGCTTGCGGTCGATGACGCCAGAAACGTCATGCGGGAATCGCGCAACAGCGAATTGATGGTGAGGCCGACCGCCGAATTCGGCACGTCGACGATAGGCGTCGACGCCGTCGACATCGAGCCATTTGCGCGCGATCGCCGATCCGACGTCGGCCTTGTTCTGGTGGTCGGCGTAGACGATCTCGACCTTGATGTTCTTGGCCCCGCCGTTGAAATCCTCCGCCGCCATCCGCGCGGCTTCCACCGAGCCCATGCCGTTGGTGTCCTGGAAGATGCCGGAGATATCGTTGAGCACGCCGACCCGGACGACGTTGTCGGAAATCTCCGCGCGCGCCGGTCCGAACGCGGCGCACGCCAAGACAAGCGCCAGATAGACCCTGAAATCCCTCATAATTGCTCTCCCTCTGGATTTGATCGTTGGCGTTCCCGGGCTCGCCGGGTTTGAATTCAGATCTGCCGGTCCGGCAGGCGCACGACGAGGCCATCAAGTTCCGGCGTGACCTTGATCTGGCAGGACAGGCGGCTGTTCGTCGCGCCGCCCCGCGGCGACGCCATCGAGCAGCTCATCTTCTTCGCGCACTCATGGCGGCGAGCCGCGCGATCCAGCCCTCGTCGACATAGACGTGGCAGGTCGCGCACATCGCGTTGCCGCCGCACTCGGCCACGATCTCGTTGATGCCGTGCCCGGTCGCGACCATGCATGACGCTGTCGCCATCGGCCGCCTCGATGCGTTCGGAGCGCCTGTCGGGATGAATGAAATCGATGTTTGGCATGCGATCTCCGCTCAGGCGGCTTTGATAGTGACGGGAAGGCTTTCGAGGCCGCGCAGCGTGTTGTTGTAAGCGGCGCTGCAACGGGCCAGTGATCTCGATGGCTGCTGACCCTTCGCGCCAGCGCCGTCAGCATCGACCTCGCCTTCCAGCCGCGCGACGAGCTGGCCGACGCACATGTGAATGCCGGAGCCGAAGCCGACATGGCCGCTGGTCCGGCGCGTGACGTCGTAGCTGGTCGGGATTGTCCCAGCGCCGCGGATCGCGGTTGGCGGCGGCGAGGAACATCAGGACCTTCTCGCCCTCGCCGATTCGCGACCCGCCGATCTCGACATCCCGCGTCGTGGTCCGGAAGAACGTCTGCACCGGGCTTTCGAAACGCACCGCCTCTTCAAACGCGTTGCGCGCGAGCGTCGGATCGCTGCGCAGCCGCGCCAACTGATCGGGAAAGCGCGCCAGGCAATAGATCGCGGCGCCGATGCCGTTGACTGGTGGTATCGAGGCCGGCGCGAGAGCAGCGAGCGCACCAGCAACGGCGCCTCGGCGGCGTGATGTCGCCGGCATCGACCCGCGCATGGATGCAGGCGCCGAAGCCGCCGGGCGCGAGGTTCTCGCGCTGGCATTGTTCGGCGACATAGGCCTGATGCGGCGCCGAGCGTTCGATCGCGTCCTGGCGCAGCTGGTTCGGCGGCCCGAACGCGTTGAACACCAGTCCCGCATAGGGCAGCAAATTCTCGCGCCCTCTCCTGCTTCAAGCCCGATGCGCATCGGGAAACACCGGACGAGCGGATAGGCCTCCGCCAGATCCGGCGATGGCATCGAAGCTGCCTTTGGCGAGCAAGTTCGTCGACCCGGCTTCGGCGGCCGCGACAAAGCTGACGCGCGGATCTGCTTCATCACCGTCGGCGACAGCACCCGGTTCAGCACCGCGCGCGTCCGCGTGTGCGCCGGCGGATCGGCCTCGAGGATGAGGCTCTGCGGCCGCCACGGCTTCTCCTCGGCGAAATCGCTCAGCCGACGCCGCGGCTGGAGCAGAACGTCGCGGGATCGCTGAGCGACGGCATGCACCTCCGCATAGCGGGCCACGCCATAGACGCTTCCACTTGTCGAGCCGACCACCCGGCTCGGCTTCCCGGAGCACCTCGTGGCACCGGATGCGGATCTTCGAAGAATCTCGATCGAGAACGGATCGAGGTCGAGACTGCGGCATCGCGCTGTCACTCGTGGAGCATCTCCGATGCCAATGTTGTTGCGGAGTTGTGGCCTTGTGTCTCTATCTCTGGACTACGGAACGGCACCTATCGCTGGGCAAGGCCAGGCGGGAAGATCATGCGTGGCAGAACAGACCCGGCCAATGCAGTCCGACCGGCGGTAGCCAAGTGAAACCGGCCCGACCGCTCGATCTCGACCGCTACGTTCCGGCCTTCATCACCTTCATCGCCAACAAGCTGTCGAACAGCGCGACCGCGTTCTATCAGCGCCATTTCGGCGTCAACGTCACGGAATGGCGGATCATGTCGCTGCTTGGCGATCGAGCCCGGCATCCCTGCCTCGCGCATCTGCCACGTCATCGGGTTCGACAAGGGCCCGGTGAGCCGCACGCTGTCGATGATGCAAAAACGCGGCCTGGTCACGATCCGGACCGGCGCCTGACGACGGACGCACCCATTCGATTTCGCTGACCGCGAAGGGACGCGCGACCCACGACAGCGTGATCGTCGCTGCGCTGGAACGCGAGCGACGATTGCTGTCCTGCCTGAGGAAGGACGAAGCGGGAAGTCCTGATCGACCTGTTGCGCCGCGTCCACGGCAATCTCGATGCGGTGAAGGGGCGCGTGGAGGCGCGTGAGCGGCCCGGCGTCGTCGGCGCGCCGGTCGTCGCCACGCGCAAGGCGACATCGTGCCATCCGCCATTGCTCCCGAACACTGATACCTCCCGCACGACCCGGCAGTTAATCTGCTTCTGTGATCCGGTCGCCGTTGATCCGGACACTGGCACGATTTAGTTGCCTTAGCAACAAACAACCCTGACGGGACCAAATGTGACAACTGGCGCCGGACGATCAGCAGATCGAAAATGCGTCCGGATGGCTGCCGGAATGGCTCGACAAGACCGGACTATTTCGACAACGCGCAGCCGCCGTCCTTCTCAGGCCGGAACGCGTCTTCGCCGGGAACCGTGGCGACCACTTTCAACAGATCCCACTTCGACTGCGATCCATCCGGCTTCTTGACCTCGAGCAGATAGAGCGGATGGATCTTGCGCCCGTCGGCGCGGATATAACCCTTTCCGAACAGCGGATCGTCGGTCGGTATCGCCTTCATCGCCGCGACAACGGCCTTGCCGTCGTCGCGCCGCCGGCCTTGTCGACGGCCTTGAGGTAATGAATGACCGAGGCATAGACCCCGGCCTGCATGTCGTTCGGATAGTTCTTCTGCGGGTGACGCTCGGCAAAATCGCCTGGCGAAGCTGCGCGTGCCGCTCGTTCAAATCCCAGTAGAACGGGTTCATGATCTGCGCGCCTTGCGCCGCCTTCAGCGTCAGCGCCGGCAGCCCGTTCATGCCCAGGATCAATCCGACCAGCTTCTGCTTCGGGGTCAGACCGAATTCGGCCGCCTGCTTCATCGAATTGATCGTATCGTCGCCGGCATTGGCAATGCCGACGATGTCGGCGCCGGAGGCCTGCGCCTGCAGCAGGAACGAGCGCATAGTCGGCAGTCCCCAGCGGATGGCGGACGGCGCCGACCACTTCGCCGCCGGCCGCCTTGACGGCTTCCGCCGCCTGCTTTTCGAGATCGTGGCCGAACGCATAATCGGCGGTGAGGAAGAACCATTTCTTGCCGCCCTTCGCCACCAGGGCACCGCCAAGGCCACGCCCATAGGAATAGGTGTCATAGGTCCAGTGCACGGTGTTGGGCGTGCATTTCTCGCCGGTCAGCAAGCGCGGTGCCGGCGCCGGAACCGACGAACACCTTGTTCTTCTGCTCGCTCATCGCGGCGACGGCGAGCGCGATCGCCGAGTTCGGCAAATCAAAGATCGCATCGACGCTTTCGTTTTCATACCAGCGCCGCGCGATGCCGACCCCGATATCGGTCTTGTTCTGGTGATCGGCAGAGACCACCTCCACCGACCTTGCCGGCGGCCTTGCCGCCGTAATCCTCGACCGCCATCTGCGCGGCGACCACCGAGCCGATGCCCTGGTAGGTCGCGAACACACCGGACTGATCGTTGAGCACGCCGATACGGACCTTTTCCTGTCCGTTCGCTGCGCTGACGAGCACGCCACTGAGCGCGGCAACGAGCAACCCTTTGCGAAAACATCTGTCGCATGCTTCCCTCCTGTGCAATAAAACGCCAGCCTTCGCGGCCGCTTCAAATTGCTTATAATTTATAAGTATTTTTGAAGTCTGTCAATTTCACCGGTTTTGGGAAGCGAGCAATTGCAAATGGAACGATCCGCCAATGGGTTGACGCGCAGGGGAGCCGAGCGGAGAAGTCCGGCGCGCAAGTGTCGGCACGGGAACTGGATCTGGGCGCGTTGCAGCAAACGCCCGGATCTATGATCCGGATCCCACAGCTTCTGAATTTCGAAGCGTTCTACCGGCACTTCGAACCGCTGGGATTGTCGCCGGTCGAATACGCCATCCTGATCACCGTGCGCGACAACAAGTCGGTGACGCAGAGCGAACTCGCCGCCGTGCTCAAGATGCATCTCCCCAATCTCGTGAAGATACTGGCAGGCATGGAGGAGGCCGGCATCATGAAGCGCAAGCGATCGGTGCGGGACAAACGCGCGGTCGAACTTTCGCTCAGCGCGGCCGGGCTGAGGCGGGCCAAACGAGGCGAGCCGGCTTGGCGAGGCGTTCAATGCCAAGACGCTCGCACCGCTCAGCAAGCCCGAGCAGGCGGCCTTCGTTCAAATGTTGGCGCGGCTGGTGGAAGCGTACCGGCGCGAACTGTCTCGCAGCGAGATCTCTTGATGCTTACCCCGCGCAGGCGACCCATGCCGCGGACGTATCGTCATCGAGGATCGCGACCGCACTTGCACGCCGGGTCAGCACCGCGCGCTGGTTGATATAGCCCTTGTCGGTGATCTCACCGCCATCGACGAACGCGGGTTCAGCGAGCAGCAGCGCCCGGCGTCGCGTGGCCGGACGAGTTGCCGCTTTGCACCTTCAGTTTCGCGAGGCCCCAGCGCGATCGCCGCGCGCACCTTGTCGTGGGCGATGACATCCTTCACGTCGGCGCTGTCGGCGAGGCTCGGCATGCGCCCGGCAGGCGGCGATATTCGGAAATACCAGGAAGCGGACTTCGTCGCCGCCATGGCCGGTCACGACGATGTCCTGCACCAATGGCGCAAGCGGCTGCGATGCCGACGACGCGCAATGTGCCGACGCTGACCCAGGTGCCGGAATTGAGCTTGAAATCCTCGGCGACGCGGCCGTCGAAGAACAATCCGAGTTCGGGCCGCGCCGGATCGGCAAAGGTCACGGCATCGCCGATCAGATAGAAGCCTTCCGCATCGAACGCCTGGGCAGTCAGTTCCGGCGCCTTCCAGTAGCCCGGCGTGACGTTCGGCCGCGCACGCGCGCTTCCAACTTGTCGCCGGATCGCACCAGCTTCAGTTCGGTGCCGGGGATCGGCACGCCGATATTGCCGGAACGTTCGGCCTGAAATGGCAATCGGTCGCCAGCGGCGAGGTTTCGGTCGAGCCCCAGGCCGACACCATCGGCAGCGCGCGGCCGCTGGTCTTGATCGAGAGTTCTTCCAGTCCATCCCAAAGATTCTGCGGCAGCGCCGCGGCGGCATAGAAGACGAACTTCACCTCGCTGAAGAATTTCCGGCACAGTTCTTCGTCGCCGCGCAAGGCCGCGATCAGCATGTCGAAACCGCGCGGCACGTTGAAATAGACCGTCGGCATCACGCTGCGCAGATTGGCCAGCGAAGTCGCAAACAGCCCCGGCGCCGGCTTGCCGCCGTCGATATAGAGCGCGCCGCCATTGCGCAGCACCAGATTGAAATTGTGGTTGGCGCCGAACGTGTGGCTCCAGGGCAGCCAGTCGAGGATGCACGAGGTCGCTGATACCGTCGAGGAAGGCCCAGGTCTGCGCCTTGGCCTGCTGGCTCGAGGTCAGCATGCGCTGGGTGTTGATGACGGCCTTCGGCGTACCGGTTGAACCCGAGGTGAACAGGAATTTTGCGATCGTGTCCGGCGTGATGGCCGCAAAGGCTTTGGCGACATCCGGCGTTTCAGGCGTTGCCGCGATCGAGCGGAACGAAATCGTCTCGGCATCCCCGGCGTCGCTGCTGACGATACGGGCCGAATGCAGCGGCGCAATCGCCGCAAGCGCCGCCGCAAACGTTTTGGTACTGGAAACAAAGATCGCACCGGGCCCGAGTAATTTGATCATGCCCTTGAGCTTGTCGAAATCTTTGACATCAGCGAATAAGCCTGGAGATCGCCGCCGAGGGCACGCCGGACATGCTGCGCGGCCAGGGCGAACAGCGCATGATCGACGCTGTTGTCGGCAAGGATCACCAGCGGACGTTCCGCGCTCAGGCGCTGCGCCAGGATCCAGGCCGCCGCCGAGCGGACCTGCCGCAACGCGTCGGCATAGAGTGACGGTCCGCCACGGCATGTCGGCGCTGGCGCGGTCGCCGAGGAAAATCCGCTCCGGCGTTTGCCGCGCCCAATGTTCGAGCCAGTGGCCGACGCACCGCGCGCCTTCCGTTAACGGCGTTGTCGATTTGAGGATGATACTGCCGTCGGTGCGGCGATCGGCCGAGATCGTGGGCTTCGCGAACAATATTTCGGGGTGGTCGCTTCGGGCGGCAGCTGAAATCATTGGTCTCCTCCACCACCTCTTTGGGGGCAGGCAATTTGCTCTACGCGAGAACCGCGCGGCCCGGCAATGTCTCATCGCGCGCGTCGAGGCGGTTGCCATGCCGGCGATGACGCTGCCTAACAATTAATCAGAGGGCAGGCCGACCGGCCGAACCGAAGGTCAGCGCTACTTCGCAATAATTCGGTTAAATACCTGATATAGCAGTATTACTAGTTCTCATATCACGACCTGCGTCGATAATGTACACAATGGCACATCGCTTGCTTCAATCCGGTGGATATCCTCGCTGCAGCAACGTCGATCGTGACGAACCACAGCCAACTCAGGGGACGGGGCCTCCATTGACCGAGACCGTTGCCGCGATCGTCGCCGCGCACCGTGCCGGGACCATGACGCCGGCGCAGACGGTTGCGCGCAGCTATCAGCGCATCCGCGACTACAACGATCCCGGCCGTGTTCATCAGCCTGCGCGACGAGAAGGAGGCGCTGGCGGACGCCGAAGCGCTGGCCGCGAAGGACGCGGCGGCGCTTCCGCTGTACGGCGTGCCGGTTGCGGTCAAGGACAATATCGACGCGCAGGGCCTGCCGACGACCGCGGCCTGCCCGGCCTTCTCCTATTCGCCCGCGCAGGATCTCGACGGCGGTCGCCAAACTGCGCGCGGCCGGCGCCATCATCATCGGCAAGACCAATCTCGACCAGTTCGCCACCGGCCTGGTCGGCGTCCGCTCGCCCTATGGCATTCCCGTCAATCCGATTCGCGCCGATCTGATTCCGGGCGGGTCGAGTTCGGGATCGGCGGTCGCGGTTTCCGCCGGCCTGGTGCCGCTGGCGCTCGGCACCGACACGGCGGGTTCCGGCCGCGTGCCGGCGATGCTCAACAACATCGTCGGATTGAAGCCGAGCCTCGGGCTGATCTCCAACGCCGGCCTGGTGCCGGCATGCCGGACGCTGGACTGCATTTCCGGTGTTCTCGCTCACCGTCGACGACGCGATGACCGCGCTGGCGGCGATGGCGGGACCCGACGGCGCCGATCCGTTTTCGCGCGACCGGCCGCTGGGAGCAGTGCCCGCGTTTCCGAAAAACTCCGGCTCGGCGTGCCGCGCAACGGCCAATTGATCTTCTTCGGCGACCGCGCCGCGGAGAAAGGCCTATGGCGAGGCGCTGAGCGCTGGACATCGCTCGGCGCCACGCTGGTCGAATTCGATCTCGAGCCGTTTTATGAGACCGCGCGGCTGCTCTATGAGGGACCGTGGGTCGCCGAACGCTATCTGGTGATCCGCGACCTCCTGGCGTCATCGCCGGATTCGATCCATCCTGTGACGCGCGAGATCACCGCCGCCGGCGCGCGGCTGACCGCAGCCGATACGTTTGCCTCGCTCTATCGATTGCAGGCGCTGCGGCGTATCGCCGAGCGCAGCTTTGCCAATTTCGACGCGATGGTGCTGCCGACGGCGCCGACCGCCTATTCGACCGCGCAGGTGCTGGCCAATCCGATCGAGCTCAACTCCAGGCTCGGCACCTACACCAATTTCGTCAATCTGCTCGACCTCTGCGGGCTGGCGTTGCCGGCCGCGATGCGCGCCGACGGCATTCCGTTCGGCATCACGCTATTGGCGCCCGCAGGACACGACGCGCAGCTCGCCAGCATCGGCCGCGTGTTCCACGCCGATACCAAACTGAAGATGGGCAGCCAAAGGCCTGACGCAGCCGCCGCTCGCTGCGTTGCCGGCTGAGGCCGGCGGCGACGAAATCGCCATCGCCGTGGTCGGCGCGCATCTCTCCGGCATGGCGCTCAACGGCGAACTGCAGGCGCTCGGCGGACGCCTGCTCGAAGAAGCCACCACGACCGCGCCGGACTACAAGCTCTATGCGCTCGACACCACGCCGCCAAAGCCCGGCATGCTGCGCGTCGACGCAGGCGCGGGATATTCGATCAAGCTGGAGCTCTGGGCGCTGTCGGCGGCCAGCGTTCGGCAAATTCGTCGCCGCGATCCCGCCGCCGCTCGGGATCGGCACCATCCGGCTGGCCGACGGACGCGGCGTGAAGGGTTTCGTGGTCGAGCCTGCGGCGATCGACGGCGCGCGCGATATTTCTGCATTCGGCGGCTGGCGCGCGTTCATGGCGGAGAAGGCGGCGGGTGTGATCACTTCGCAGGGTGGGCAGCGCAGCGTGCCCACCATCGCTGGACGATGTTCGAGATGCATGGTGAGCCACGGCGCGGTGCGGCCTTATGCCCTACCGGCTACGCCGCTCTCGCGCTCAAGCGGCGAGGACGGCGCCTACGACCGACACCGCGTAGAGCTCGTACTCCCCGCGCACCAGTTCGATATGCGCGCGCATCGCGGCCGCAGCACCCGCTCTTGTCGCCGCGCATGATCGCGACCACGACGCGGTCGTGTTCGGCGTGCGACTTCGCCAGCCGCCCGAGATTGCGGAACTGGGCGCGGCGGAACGGCTGCACGCGCACCCGCGTCGCCAGCGTCATCTCGGCGATGTAGCCGTTCTGCGAGCCGGCATAGATCGCGTTGTGAAAGCGCTCGTTGACTTCATGAAACCGCTCGGGATTGCCGGCATGGCTCAGCACCCGCAACTCCTCGTGGATCGCCTTCCAGCTTCTGGCGATCCGCCGGCGGCATCCGCTCGGCGGCGAGGCCTGCGCACAGCGCTTCCAGCTCCGCCATCGCCTCGAACATTTCCGGTCAACCGGTCGAGCGACGGCTGCGCGACGACGGCGCCGCGATGGGCGCGGGCTTCGACCAGGCCGCTCGCCACCAGCTGCGCGCAGCGCCTCGCGAACCGGCGTGCGCGACACGGAGAAGCGCCGCGCGATGTCGGTCTCATCGAGCGCCGATCCCGGCGGCAGCACGCCGCGCACGATCTCGTCGGCCAAGCTGCAGCCGCAGCTCCTCCGCACGCGTGACCTTGTCCCGCAGCGGCGAAGGGCGGTCGACGCGGCGAACCACCGTCTCTGGCTCGGCGCCCGCGCTGCGGCGCGCGGGTGGGAAGATCATCAAGGCTCATGTCGTCTGACCCACGTCTCTCAGGGATCCGGATTCGTCGATGATGCTGACATGGGCGGCCACGATCTTCCAGCCGTCGGGAAACCGCACCCAGGTCTGCATCTGGCGTCCTACCTTGCCCGGCACAACGCATCGCGGTAGAACAGCGTCGAGGCGACCGCGGCATCGCGGCCATAGGTCGTGATCACGGTCTTGTCGGTCCTGCCGCCCAAGCCCGATCGGCGAGCGCGCGGCGCGAAACGCCATGATCGCCTCATAGCCGTAGAGGTTTTCGCCGACGCCGTAGCGCAGCGTGCGGGGATCGTTGCGGAACAATTCATCGAGCACGGCGACGTCGTTCGACACCAGCGCCTTTTCGTAGCGCGCGAATTGCGCGGTCACCTCGGCCAGCACGTCCGGAAGATCGATCATCCATCGCTATAATCCTCTCGGGGCAGGCGCGGCGGCAACGCCCATGCGCTCCAGCGCATGCGCAATGCGCAGCGCGATATCTTCCCGCCAGGGCGCGGCGATGATCTGCACGCCGATCGGCATCGGCTCCAGCGGCACCGGCACCGCCACCACCGGCAGGCCGATGAACGAAATCGGCTGGGTGTGGATGCCGATATTGGCGCGCACCGGCAGTTCGACGCCGTCGAGCACGAAGTTCACCTGCCCCAGTTTCGGCGCGACGCAGGGCGTGGCCGGCGCGATGATCACGTCGACCGACTTGAACAGCTCCAGCACCTTGCGCGCGATACCAGCGGCGGAATTTCTGCGCGCGGTCGACCAGCGGCGCCGGGACCATGCGCGCCGGCGATCAGGCGGTCGCGCACCGCCGGATCGAAATCGTTCGGACGCTTGCGCAGGCGGTCGAGATGCAGCGAGGCGCCTTCGGTGGTGGTGATCACGTAGGCCGCGGCGCGGGCGCGCGCCGGCCTCGGGAATTTCGATCGTGGTGCGTGGCGTCGAGTGCCTTGGCGACGCGCGCGCACGGCCTCGACCGCTTCAGGGAAAACGTTCTTCTGGAAATAGCCGCCGGCGATCGCGACCCGCAGGCCGCAGATGTCCTGCGCCAGCAGCGGCGTCACCGGCTCAACCGGTCGCGTCGTGCAGGCCGCATCGTCGGCATCCGGCCCCTGCATGGCGTCATAGGCCAGCGCGAGATCGCCGACGTTGCGCGCGAACGGGCCGAGATGATCAAGACTTGCGACAAAGGGAAACGACCGTGCGCGCGACAGCCGGCCATAGGTCGGCTTCAGGCCAAAGATTCCGCAGAACGACGACGGCACCCGGATCGAGCCGTTGGTGTCGGATCCCAGGGCGATCGGAACCAGCGCCGCCGCCGACCGCAGCTGCCGGAGCCGCCCGAGGAGCCGCCGGTCATCCGCGTCGGATCATGCGGATTGCGCGACGGGCCGTCATGAATATTCTCGCCGGTGAAATCGTAGGCGTATTCGCCCATGTTGAGCGCGCCGACCAGCACGGCGCCGGCAGCCTCCATGCGCTCGATCAGCGTCGCGTCGCGCGGCGACGGCGCCAGGTCGCGGTTGATCTTCGATCCGGCGCGCGTGGGCAAGACCTTTCACGTCGAACAGGTTCTTGACCGCGAACGGCACGCCGGCGAGCGGGCCGACCTTCTGGCCGGCGGCGATCGCGGCATCGACCGCGCGGGCTTTCGCGCGTGCGCGATCGGCGGTGATGTCGGTGAATGAATTCAGGACGGATCATGTCTTGGCGATCCGCGCCAGCGCGGCTTCGGTCGCGTCGAGCGCGGTCAGCTTGCCGTCAGCTACGGCCTGCGCGATCTGTTGGGCCGACAGCCCGTCGGTGTTCACGGTCATGGCGCTGTCAGGCTGTGTAGACACTGGCCGGCTCGGTTTCGTCCGGCAGCGGGAATTCATCGACCAGCCGCGCCAGCCTCAGCGACACTTCAAGGTTCGCCCGCACCGCGGGCCGCCAGGCTTCCTCGACCGGCAGCGCCAGCGCCTTGGCGACGGCGTCGATGTAATCGTCCAGGGGTTCGGCAGCCATTTCACTCCCACTCTTCCTTGCGCATGATCCATTCGAAAAACCGGTTCACTTTGCGCTAACGCGCCTCCGGCTCCGGTCATGCTTAGTGAACCGGCAACGGCGGATGCGGGATCGCCGTCAGCAGTTCCTTGGTATAGGCGTCCTGCGGATCGCCGAGCACCCGTTCGGACGGAGCCCTGCTCGACGATTCTGTCCCGCACGCATCACGATGACACGATCGCATAGCAAACGCACCACATTCAGATCATGCGACACGAACAAATAGCTCATGCCCATCGACGCCTTGAGGTCCTGCAGCAGATTGAGCACCACCGCCTGCACGGAGACATCCAGCGCCGCGGTCGGCTCGTCGAGGATCACGAGCTTTGGATGCAGCGCGATCGCGCGCGCGATGCCGACGCGGGCCTTCTGGCCGCCGGATAATTGATGCGGAAAACGATCAAGCAGGTTGACCGGAAGGCCGACCAGGCCGGCGAGTTCCTCGCAGCGGGCGCGCAGCGCGTCGCGTCCCTTGATGTCGCCGAGCTGCATGATCGGGTCGACGATGGCGCGCGCGGCGGTGAAGCGCGGGTTGAGGCTGTCGGTCGGATCCTGGAACACCATCTGGATGCTCTTGCGCAGCGGCAGCCGCGCAAAGGCGTTGGGCATGATGGCGCCGATCTCGTCGCCGTCGAACACGATGCGGCCGGAGGTCTGGTCCAGCAGCCGCATCACCATCATCGACGTGGTGGACTTGCCGCAGCCGGATCTCGCCGACCAGGCCGACGCTCTCGCCATGCCCGACGGAGAAGCTGATGCCGTCGACCGCGCGGAATAGTTCCGGCCTCGACCGGCGGCTTGCGGGAGAACAGTTTGCCGAGCACCGCGGTGGCGCCCTGGCGCGGATATTCCTTCACCAGCTTCTCGACGCGAGCAGCAGCGGCTTTACGGCAGTCGTCGACCGTAGGCGCTAGCGCGGCGGCCGTGTCGTCGCCGGCGCTGCTGCGCCTCCTCCTCCGGCAGCAGATCGCGCAAGGAGACGCCGAGCCGCGGCGTCGCGCGCATCAGTTTCTTGGTGTAGGCGTGCTCGGGCTTGGCGAAGATGTCGGCCGACTTCGCGGTCTCGACCACGCGGCCCTTCTCCATGACCACCACGCGGTCGCAATAGGCGGCGGCCAGGCCCAGATCATGCGTGATCAGGATGGTCGACATGCTGCCGACGTTTGGTCAGTTCCACGATCAGGTCCATCACGGCCTTCTGCGTGGTGACGTCGAGGCCGGTGGTCGGCTCGTCCGCGATCAGAAGCTGCGGATTGCAGGCCAGCGCCAGCGCGATCACGACGCGCTGGCACATGCCGCCGGAAAGTTCGAACGGATAGGCGTGATAGCGTTCGCGCGGACGGGCGATCTTGACCTGCTCCAGCGCCTCGATCGCCTTCTCGCCGCGGTCGCTGACCTGCGCCTGCTGCACGTGCTGGCGCAGCACGTCCTCGATCTGGTCGCCCACTTTCGCGGATCGGATTGAGCGCCGCGCGCGGGTTCTGGAAGATCATCGAGATTTCGCGGCCGCGCAGATCGCGCATCTGGTTTTCGCTCGCGGCCTTGACGTCGATGCCGGAAAACATCACCGAGCCCTCGGCGATGCTTGCCGGCGCGGTCGAGAATCCGCATCACGGCGTAGGACGTCACCGACTTGCCGGAGCCGGACTCGCCGACGATGCCGAGCGTCTCGCCCTTGGCCACGGAGATGTTGACGTGCTGCACCGCCTTCACGATGCCGCGCCGTGTGGTGAATTCGACCGTGAGGTCGTTGACGTCGAGCAGCGGCTGCGCGGTCATCGATGACTTCTGCAAAATCTCGAAAACAACCCCATGCAAAGTAGAAGAGTCAGCACCCTGTCGCATTCCCTCTTCCCTTGCGGGGTCGTGGCGGCCAAGGCTTGGATCGTGACCATCACGTCCTCCGCTGCGGATCGACGATGTCGCGCAGGCCGTCGCCGAGCAGGTTGAAGCAGAACACCGCGATCATCAGCGCGAGGCCCGGGAACAGCGCGATCCACCATTCGCCCGAGACCATGAAGCCCGCGCCTTCCGCGACCATGATGCCCCACTCCGCCGTCGGCGGCCGCACGCCGAGGCCGATGAAGGAAAGGCCGGCGGCATTGAGAATCGGCGTAGCCCATGGTCAGCGACATCTGCACGATCATGATCGGCATGATGTTGGGCAGGATGTGCACCAGCAGAATCCGGAACTCGCCATTGCCCGACAGCCGCGCCGCCTGCACGAAACCGGCGTTGCGGCGGACATTGGCCTCGGCGCGGGCGACGCGGGCATAGAGCGGAAAGTTCACGATCGCGGTCGCGATGATGATGTTCTGCACGGTGTTGCCGAGGGCCGCGACGATGCCCATCGCCAGCACGAACAGCGGAAACGCCATGATGGTGTCGGCGATGCGGCCGACGATGCGGTCGGTCCAGCCGCCGAAATAGCCGGCGGCGATGCCGGCGAGCCCGCCCATCAGGAACACCAGCGCCACCGAGGCGCACCGCGATGAAGGTATCGAGCCGGGTCGCGACGATGACGCGGCTGAAGATGTCGCGGCCCAACTGATCGGTGCCGAACCAGTGCGCCGCCGACGGCGGCTTCAGCGCCGCGGCGGTGTCGCTGGCCAGCGGATCGTAGGGCACGACGTAGGGGCCGAAGATCGCGGCGAACAGGATGACGACCAGCAGGCCGAAGGCAAAGGCGGTGACGCGGTTCTCGCCGAGCACATAGCGGGTGTGTTCGAAGATCGCGGCCAAGCCCCGAGGTACGCGCGGGACCGGCGGGTTCAACGGCAGGCGCAGAACAGCACTCATGCTTCCAACCTCACCCTTCCAGCCGGCACGCGTGGATCGATCACGCCGTAGAGAATGTCGATGACCAGATTGAGCAGCACGTACATGACCGCCATGGTCAGCACGAAAGCCCTGCACCGGCGCGAAATCCGACGAGATCAGTGCTTCCACCGCGTAGGAGCCGATGCCGGGCCAGGCGAACACTTTTTCCACCAGCACGTTGGCGCCCAGCAGGAACGAGAACACCATGCTGAGCGTGGTGATGACCGGCAGCATCGCGTTGCGGAACGCGTAGGTGACGATCACGGTGCCAGGCGACAGCCCGCTGGCGCGCGCGGTGCGGACGAAGTCCGACGCCAGCACCGCCAGCATCGAGGCCCGCGTCATGCGCGCGATCGGCGCCAGCGAGAAGATCGCCAGCGTCGTCGCCGGCAGGATGAGCTGGCTCAGCGCAGAACGAAACGCCTCGAAATCGCGCGCGATCAGGGTGTCGATCAGATAGAAGCCCGGTTATCGTCGGCGGCGCGCTGTAGAACACGTCGAGCCGGCCGAGCGGCGCCGGCGACCAGCCGAGCCTGAAATAGAAGACGTAGACCAGCACCAGGCCGGTAAAGAACACCGGCAGCGAGACGCCCGCCGTCGTCGTGATCGCGGCAGAGATGATCGATCCACGACCCCGGCCGGGTGGCGGCGAGCACGCCGAGCGGAATGGCGATCATGACCGACACAAAGAGGCCCAGCAGCGTCAATTCGGCCGATGCCGGCAGGCGGTTGCGGATTTCGGCGGCGACCGGCTGGCCTGTGGTCAGCGAATTGCCGAAATCGCCATGCGCGAGATCGTTGGTGTAGCGGAAGAACTGCTCGATCAGCGGCTTGTCGAGGCCGAGCTTCTTGCGGATCTGCTCGACCGCCTCCTTGGTCGCGGCGGGCCCGGCGAAATACGCGGCCGGATCGCCCGGCAGCGCGCGCGTCAGCAGGAACGTGACGATCACGACCCCGATCAGCGACGGGATCGCAAACATCAGCCGCTTGCCGATCATGGTCAGCATGGCGGATTACGCCTTCACCAGCGCACGGTAATCGAGCCGGCGGTGGAACCAGTACTGATAGCCCGAGATGTTCTTCTGCATCGCGACGTTGACGAAGGGCTGATACAGCGGGATGCGCGGGATGTCGGTGAAGGCGAGATCGACGAAGCCCTTGACGTCCTTGTCGTAGGTCGCCGGTGTCGCCGGTCGAGGCCGCGATGCGCGCGCCGTCGATCAGCTTGTCCATCTCCGGCGACTTGTAGCTCATGGTGTTGAAGACGGAATTGTTGCCGTGATAGCACCAGTAGAAGAAGTATTCGGGGTAATCGAGCCAGCCCGAGAACACGTTGGTGTAGAGCGGCATTTCCTTCTTGTTCAGCTCGGTGCGCCAGTTGGCGCCGGGCACCTTGTTGATCGTGGTCTTGATGCCGAGCTGGGCGAGGCTCTCCTGCACCAGCACGCAAAGCGGCTCGTTGACGCCGGCGAAATTCAGGTCGAACGAAATCGTGGTCTCGAAGCCGTTGGCGTAGCCGGCTTCCGCAAGCAGCGCCTTGGCCTTGGCCATGTCGGTGGAATATTTGGTCGGTTGCGGCCACGCGACCTCGGTCGGCTTGTCCGCAGCCGCGCCGAACATCGGATTGGCGAGGCCGAACAGCACCGCGTCCATGATCTTCTGGTACGGCATCGCGTAGGCCACCGCCTGGCGCACTTTCGGATTGTCGAACGGCGGCTTGGTGACGTTCATGCCGATATACTGGATGCCGTTGGAGAACGGCAGCGACACCACGTTGAGCTTGCCGTTGGCCTTCATCTCCTGGAAATCCTTGAACGGCAGTTCGTAGGAGATATCGGCGTCGCCGCGCTCCAGCAGCGCGCGGCGGTTGCCGGCCTGCGGCACCATGCGCCAGATCACGCGCTTGATCTTCGGCAAGGGCCACCGACCCACTCGTCGTTGCGCTCCATGATCACTTCGGTGCCGGCGGTCCATTTCGTCAGCTTGTAGGCGCCGGAGCCCGCGGTCTGCTGCTTGGTGTATTCGAGTCCCCAGGGATCCTTCTCGCTGGCGTTCTTCTTCACCAGTTCGGAGTTGACGATGCAGGGCACGATGACGGCGAGATCGGGAATCGTCAGGCGATCCTTCTTGGCAAAATCCACGCGCACGGTGTTGTCGTCGACGACGACGAACTGCTCGGCCTTGGTCAGCGAGCCCGCGCTCATCTGGAAGGTCGGGAAAGCCGCCGACGCTGACGGCGCGATCGAGCGACCATTTGACGTCCTTCGCCGTAACCGGCGCGCCGTCGTGGAATTTGGCGTTCTTCTTCAGCTTGAAGGTCACCGACATGTCGCCGATGTTCATGTCCTCGGCGAGTTCGCCCTTGAACTTGTCGCGGTCGTAATACGGCACGCCGCCGGGACCGCTCTTCATCTCGTGGCTGATCAGGCGGTCGTAGCAATTCCACGACACCTCGTAGCCGGGCACGTTGGTGCCGACGCCGTGGATGTCGAGGTTGTTGGGACCGCCTTCCGAGACGATCAGCAGCGTCTCCGACCGCGCATCGGCCTTGGCCGCGGACCAGATCGCCGGCGCGGGCGCCAGCGCGCCCGCCGCAGCCAGCCCCGACACGGATTTCAGGAAATCGCGACGCTTCATGGGTGATGCTCCAACGCCTGAGGGAAACGGCTTTGGAACTGGAATCGCAAGGTTCGTGCCAATCCTTAAGGAAGAGCTAACTGCGATCTCAAGTCATTGATTTTAACCATGGAATATATCGAACTTCGAGGTCACAGTCAGGGTGCGACATCCTGACGTCATTGCATACAAAGATGCATATTTGCCCACATAATCATGCAAATATTTTGAGCGCTCTCTTTGCTGTGCGGCTGCGTCAGACACGGCCAGATCACATCCATAGCAATCTGCAGTTCGGAGAGTCAGCGGCTTTCTGCTGCCAGCCCTCGATGCAAATCTGCCTGACCGGATCGCTGACGCGATGAAGCAGCATCAGCGCCATCAGCCGCCGCTTCAGGTCGGGCGTAATATCGGCGGCTCGAATAGCCAAATCCCTCGAACAGGCTCCGCACCCGCCGCGGCACTGCCGGCGGTCATGAAGGCGCTCGGGCCCCAGCAGGTCGTATTCGCCCCATCCCGTCATCACGTCGCCGAAATCGATCAGCCCGGCGAGATGCCAGCCCGCACCGTCGCGGCTCAGCAGAAAATTCTCCGGGATGTATTCGCCGGTCAGGATCACCGGCGGCTTGTCCAGCGGAATCAGCGCTGGCCGCATCGCGCAAGCAGTTCGTCCAGTCCGTCCAGAAATTTCTGCGGCAATCGGAGACGCTCGTGCCGGGCGCGGCATCCCTCGATCTGCCTCGCGCACGAATAGCGTCCCAGCGCGGCTCGATCTGCGCGAGGCTGCCCGCCGGGACGCGCTGCACCTCGGCGATGGTCTCGCCGATTTCCGCGAGGATGCGCTCCTTGTCCGATCTTCCGGCAGCGCGAGGCCACGCATCCGCACCCAGACACACCCGACAGCCGCGTGATGACGAGATACGGCCATCCGTCGCGCTCCCCTTCGAGCGACGATTTCGGAGATCGCGACACGAAGCCGCCCGCGAAGCTGCGTGAGCGAGCCGCGTTCCGAGACGAACTGGCCGCGAAGAAACGGCGGGAAAAGCTTCAGGATCAGCTTCTCATCGAGGCCAACGACGAGATTGGTGCCGGTGGCGAAAACATGCGGCGATGCGCATGCGCAGGCCGTGGCCGCGGACGATATCGACGCGCAACCGGCAGCCATTGCGACCGGATCGGCGCGAAAGGCGCGGAAGGCCTCAGTCGTCAGTGACAGCTCGGCAGTGATGCGCATCATGGTGGCGCCAACGTTATCGGTCCGGATTGCGCCCGCTCGAACTGGCGCAGCAGGCGGTTGCCGCGCTCGACGGCGACGATCGAGTGCCGCCTGCGCGGATTGCTTGCCGCTGAAAACCTGCTCGAGTTCGTCGTCGATCACGTCGCGGATCAGCACAAAGGATCCGAGCCGGACTCCCCTCGAATTCTCGGTCGGCGGCTTCAGGGTCAATCTGCTCGATCGAGATCGCCGTACCGGGATTGCGATCGTAGAAGCCCTGCGCGCGGGTCAGAGTCGAAGGCGGCGCGGGTGATCGGCAGATAGCCGGTGTTCTGGTGCCAGGCGGCCTGAATCTTCCGGCTTCGACAGGTAAGCCGAAGAACCGCGCGACGCCGGTGTATTCGCGCGCGCGGCCGGTCGCGCAGCACCCACAGTGTGGCGCCGCCGATGATGGTGTTTTGCGGCGCGCCTGCGATTTCAGGCCAATACGGCAATCATGCCGTAACCGACCTCGAACTTCGAATTGGCCTTGATGTCCGCGCGCGTCGCCGGACGAGCCGATGAAGATTCCGCATTCGCCCTTCTGAAAGCGCGGCTCGGCCGATTGGCCGCGGCCGCTGTAGTCGAAAACTTTCGTGCGTCTGCCACTCCGCGAGTTGCGCGATGTGGCGCACCATCGGCGGATTGTTGAAAGTCAGCTCCGCATCGAGACCGCCGAAGCCGTTGGCCCGGGTCGCCAGCGGCAGATTGTGGAACGCGGAAAAATTCTCGACATTGATCCAGGAGGGCCAGGATGTGGTGAGCCCGCAAGGCGAGCCCGCGCGCACGCAGCCGCTTCGCCGCGCGCCGACCTCGGCCCAGGTCTTCGGCGCCACCTCCGGGTCGAGGCCGGCGGCGCGGAACAGGTCCTTGTTGTAGTAGAGGATCGGCGTCGAGACGATTGAACGGGAACGACAGCATGTTGCCGGCGACGTCGGAGTAATAGCCGGTCACGGCCGGCAGATACGCCGCCGGCGAGAACGGCTCCGACTGGTCGCGCATCAATTCGAACACCGGATAGATCGCGCCCTTTGCCGCCATCATGGTCGGCGGTCGCGATCTCGCTGACCTGAACGATGGCGGGCTGGCTCCGCGAACGGAAGGCGAAGATCGCCGCCGTTACGCGTCTCGGTGTAGTTGCCCTTTGTAGCTCGGCACGATCCGGTAGTCGGACTGCGACGCATTGAAATCGGCCGCCAGCTTTTCAAGCTGCTTGCCGAGCTCTCCCGACATCGCGTGCCACCACATGATCTCGGTGGCGGCCTGCGCCGGAGACGCAAGCCGCCGTGGCGGCAAGCGCTGCAAATTGCAAGAATCTCAAAGCCAATTTCACTGGTGATTATCCTGCTCTGCCGCGCCCGGCGATGTATCTGCTCGCTACGCCCTCATAAATCCCTGCGCGGCTGGCGGTTTCCAATCCGACCGGCACTCACCGCAGCGCACAACACAATTTGAGATTGCAGCGAAGATTATCAGGATTACCCGCCGAATACTGCCTGCCAGTCCAGCCACCAATAGCCAAGCATCGGTAGCTTCTGCTAAAAACGCGTTGAACCTTTTCTCCCCGCCGCAGACTCAATCTCTAAGGGGATTTGTCGCCTGTGTATCGCCGCGCCGACCTTTCGCGGACCTTCGTGCTTGTTGTTGCGCTGTTGCTTACGGCGGCCTCAACGGGCGCTTTTGCGCGCGAGTTTGCGCTCTCCGATCCCCAAAACGGGAGGCATCCGATCGACACGCTCCATTCCCGCCTGCTCGGCGCGGAAACAGGCGCCGCTCGAACATATCAGGACCGGCGCAGGCCGATCTCAACCGTACCAACGTTGCGTTGATCCGGGACTGGTGCCACCGGATTGGCCGGCGCGCCTTCGCGGAGTGGAACGAATTTGACCGGCGAACCGCAACAGCACCGGGCAGCGGAACGGCCGGCGAGCCTCGCCGCGCGCGGCCGTGTTCGCGATCGTGCAGTGGCTGCGCGCGGTGCCGATCCGCTGGCGCATCCTGTCGATCGCGGCATTGAACTCCGCCGTCGTCGTGGTGCTCGCCGTGCTGATCTGGAACGGCGCCAAGGTGCTCGGTTCGGCCTGGGACGACGTCCGGCAGGTGCGGGAGTCCGACAAGATCCTGGCGCTGCTGGAAAGCGAAACCAGCCGGCTGCAGAACCTGATCCATCGCTACATCAACCAGCCGAGCCCGGAACTGTTCGCCGAGATCCTGCTGCTGCGCGAAGCGGTGCTCGGCACGCTCACCACGCGCGCCGCCAACCGACCCGATGCTATCGGGGTCGGTCGAGCGGCTCGAACACGTCACCGACCGCTTCCTCAACGGCTTCGGCGAATTGCGCGCGGTGCAGGCCACCATCACCAAGACCTATGAGCAGCAGGTGCTGGGACCGGCCCGGGAAATGGCCGGGCTGTATTCGATCATCGAGGGCGCCACCGGGCATCGCGACGCGCTGATCTGGCCGTCGCTCGGAAAATCCCGCGAGGCGTTCACGGCGATGCTGGTCGCCGCCAACGCCTATTACTCTGTCGCTCGCCTCGGCCTCCGCCGAGGACGCCCGCCAGGAATACCGAGACGATCGAGAAGACCATCCCCGTGATGTCCGACCTCGCCGACAACGACCTGCAGCGCATGGCGCTGACAGCGGCTGGAGGCGCGGACGCGTGGCGCTGCGCGAGGGGACTGGCCAAGCTGACCGAGCAGCTCGCGATCCGGACCGAATTGCTGCGCAACACCATCGACGCCAGCCAGGCCGAGGCCATCGGCGCCATCGACGAATTGTCGGTCAAGATGCGCCAGCGCGAGCAGAAGGCGCAGGAGACCTTCGACCGGACGCTGTCGAGCATTTCGCGCCGGGTGCTGTCGATCGCCGTGATGTTCCTCGGCATCATCCTGTCCGCCGGCGTCCTGATCGCGCTGCTCGATCCGCCTGCCGCTGCAGCAGATCCTGGCGGCGATGCACGCGATCACGTCGGGCAATTACGATCGCGCGCGTGCAGGGCACCACCGCCAGGGACGAGGTCGGCGCCATGGCGCGCGCGGTGGACGTGTTCCGCGAGAAACGCCATCGCCAAGCGCAAGACCGAGGACGAGCTGCGCGCCTCGAAGGAAAAGGCCGAGAGCGCGCTGCTCGAGCTCAACACCGCGCAGCAGAACCTGATCGACGCCGAACGGCTGGCGGCGCTCGGCGGGCTGGTCGCCGGCGTCGCCCATGAAGTGAACAACCCGATCGGCATCAGCCTGACGGTGGCGTCGAGCTTTGCGCGCCGCGCCGAAATGTTCGAGGCACGAGCTGCGCACCGAGCCGCTGCGCCGCTCCAAGCTCGACGAATTCGTCAAGACCTCGCGCGACGCCGCAGGGCAACTGGTGGCGAACCTGCATCGCGCCGGCGAGCTGATCCAGTCGTTCAAGCAGGTGGCGGTGGACCGCTCGCACGCCGAGCGCCGGCAGTTCAGCCTCAGCGAGGCCACCGACCAGATCGTCGCCAGCCTGCGGCCGGTGCTGAAGAAGGCGGCGATCACGCTGTCGGTCGACGTGCCGGAAGGCCTCGTGATCGACGGCTATCCCGGCTCCTACGGCCAGATATTAACCAATCTTTTCCTCAACGCCGCCAACCATGCCTTCGCCGACGGCCGTTCCGGGGCGATCTCGATTTCGGCGCGGGCCCGCGGCAGCGACTGATGTCGAGATCATTTTTGCCGACAACGGGGCCGGAATGACGCCGGACGTGCAGCGGCAGGCGTTCGACCCGTTCTTTACGACGCGCCGCAACGAGGGCGGCACCGGACTGGGCTTGCATATCGTCTATAATCTTGTCACTCAACAGCTCGGCGGCCGGATGATGCTGGGTCAAGGCTGGGACAAGGCACCACATTCCGCATTATCATGCCGAAGGTCGCCAAAGGCGGCCCGCACGATTACAGACCAGACAGCAGCCGACGGAACTTCTCAATGGCCGAACAGGACGATGTCCTCCACCTGATCGACGATACCGGAACCGTTCCGGAGGACCTCGTCCGTACGCAAATGGAAGATCGCCGTCATCGACGACGATGCCGGCGGTGCACGAGGGCACCCGCTTTGCGCTGAGCGACTACAATCTCCACGGCGCCACGCTGGAAATCCTGTCGGCCTATTCCGCGGCCGAGGGCCGCATCCTGATGCGCGAGCAACCCCGACGTCGCGGCCGTGCTGCTCGACGTCATCATGGAAACCGACGTCGCCGGCCTCGACCTCGTCGAGTACATCCGCAACGAGCATCAAGAACGAGACCGTCCGCATCATCCTGCGCACCGGCCAGCCCGGGCCAGGCGCCCGAGCGCCGCGTCATCGTCCAGTACGACATCAACGACTACAAGGCCGAAGACCGAGCTCACGGCCGACAAGCTGTTCACCTCGCTGACCGCGGCGCTGCGCAGCTACCAGCAGCTCGAGCGCATGGTGCAGACCAGGCGCGGGCTGGAAATCATCATCGACGCCGCCTCGACGCTGTACGACTTCAAATCGATGCAGCGCCTCGCCGAAGGCGTGCTGACGCAGCTCGCCTCGCTGCTCAATGTCGACTGCGCCGGCATCCTGGTGCTGCGCGACGACGGCGCCGTCCGGCGAGCGAATTCTCGGTGCTGGCGGGCTCCGGGCTGCTACAGCCGCTTCATCGGCACCACCAGCTCCAAGGCGCTCGATCCGGATTTGCGCGCAGATGGTGGAAGCCGCCTTCCAGCGCCGCAAGAACGAGTTCGCCGACCACCGCAGCGTGCTTTATCTGCGCACCGGCAGCGGCCGCGAAGTGGTGGTGCTGCTGCAGGCCGAGCGCCAGCTTTCCGACACCGACCGCGCGCTGGTCGAGATTTTCTCCAGCCGGCTGTCGATCGCGTTCGACAACGTCATCCTCTACCGGCAACTGCACTGAGGCCAATACCCAGCTCGAGGACCGCGTCGCCCAGCGCACCCGCGCGCTGATGCAGGCCAACCGCAGGCTTTCGGCGCAGTGGCTGCGGCTGCAGCGCGCCAACGGCTTCAAGAACGAAATTCTCGGCACCGTCGCGCACGATCTGAAGAACCCGCTCGGCGTGATCCTCGGCCGCACCGAAATGCTGACCGAACTGATCGGCGCCGGCTCGCCCAAGGAAAACGTCACCGCGCAGGTCGAGCATATCCGCGACGCCACCAAGCGCCTGACCTCGATGGTCGACCATCTGATTTCGGATGCGATGGCGGACGCCTTCGACATCACCATCCGCCGCGAGCCGGTCGATGTCGCAGCCCTTGGTTGCCGAGGTCACCGATGCCAACCTGCCCTCGGCGGTCAACAAGCAGCAGACCATCAGCGTGTCGGCGCCGCCGAATATCGTCACCATGTGCGATGCCGACCGGATCCGCGAGGCGATCGACAACCTGGTCAGCAACGCCATCAAATATTCACCGATCGGCGGCAAGATCACGGTGGGCGTCACCCATGAGGGCAGCGACACCGTGATCCGCATCGCCGACGAGGGCGCAGGCCTGTCGCCGGAGGATCTCGGCCGGCTGTTCGGCCGCTTCCAGCGGCTGTCGGCCAAGCCGACCGCCGGCGAGAGTTCGACCGGCCTCGGCCTGTCGATCGTCAAACGCATCATCGACATGCATGGCGGCCATGTGACCGCCGACAGCGCCGGCCCCGGACAGGGATCGACGTTTACGGTTACACTGCCCGCAACAGAGACGTCATGACCCAGAGCCCGCACATCATCATCGTCGACGACGAGGCGCCGGCCCGCGAGATGGTCGGCGATTACCTCAAGATGCACGGCTTTGCCGTCACGCTGTGCGACGGCGGCAAGAGCCTGCGCGGCGTGATCGAGACCGACGTGCCCGATCTCGTCGTGCTCGATCTCAACATGCCCGAGGAAGACGGGCTGTCGATCATCCGCGACCTGAAGAGCCGCATCAACGTCCCCGTCATCATGCTGACGGCGACCGCCAGGCCCGATCGACCGCGTCGTCGGCCTCGAACTCGGCGCCGACGATTACATCGCAAAGCCCTGCGAACTGCGCGAACTGATGGCGCGGATCCGCTCGGTGCTTGCGCCGCAGCACGCCGGTCAAGGCGGCGGCGCGCCGGAAGCTGCGGCCGCAAAGGCGGAGAAGGAACAGCTGGTGCGGTTCGGCGCAAATGGCTCGACCTCGAAGCCCAGGCGCTGCGCGACGACGAAGGCAACGAGCATCCGCTGACGGCGTCCGAATTCGGCCTGTTGAAAGTGTTCGCGGCCAATCCCGAAGCGGGTGCTGTCGCGCGAGCGGCTGCTGGAACTGGCCAACGCGCGCGACGCCGAAGCCTTCGACCGCGCGGTCGACCTGCGGATCATGCGGATCCGGCGCAAGATCGAGATCGATCCGACCAAGCCCGCGGTGATCCGCACCATCCGGGGCGGCGGCTATCTGTTCTCGCCGACCGGCGAGAAGGGCTGAGCTCGCGCCGTCGTCTGCGAACGCAGAGCCATCGCCGCGGCCTCGCATCGGCCGCTATTGTGGACGTCCTCGGCGCAAGGCGCAGCTATGACGCCTACGTTCATAGGCGGCAGCAAGGATCGCACCTGGCCGACGATCTGCACGAACTCTTCCAATTTTCCGCCTATTGAAATTACTCGCATTTCGGGCCCGAATGTTTCGTCGCGGGCGCCGCGACGAAACAATTCTCTCCTGCCACGAAACCATTTTCCCCTTTTGGTGCAGACATCCCGAAACGTTGGCTGACTAACAATCCTCCCAACGAAACGCCGCCAGGCGGCGAACTGGGAGCCTGTCATGTCGAACGTCATCGCCATCAACGCCGCAGCCCGCAAGTCGATCGCCGCTGCCCGTGCGACATCGGATGAAATGCTGCTGGAGAGCATTGCCGAGGGCGGCCGCACCGCGATGCATGTGCTTTACTCCCGTCATAACGTCCGGGTTTACCGCTTCGTGCTGCGCATGGTGCGCGACACCACCGATGGCGGAAGACCTCGTCAGCCAGGTGTTTCTCGACGTGTGGCGCACCGCCAGCCAGTTCGAAGGCCGTTCCCAGGTTTCCACCTGGCTGCTGTCGATCGCCCGCTTCAAGGCGCTGACCGCGCTGCGCCAGCGCAAGCACGAGGATATCGATCAGGAAGACGTGCTCGAGATCGCCGACGAAGCCGATACGCCGGAAGCCTCGCTCGACCGCAGCAACACCAGCGCCGATCCTGCGCGCCTGCGTCGCCAAGCTGTCGCCGGCCCATCGCGAGATCATCAACCTGGTCTACTACCACGAGAAGTCGGTCGAAGAGGCCGGCGCGATCATCGGCATTCCCCAGAGCACGGTGAAGACCCGGATGTTCTATGCCCGCAAACAATTGGCCGACTTGCTTAAGGGCGCCGGCGTGGACAGCCTTGCTGCATAAACTACAAGCTATTTCAATAGGTTAATTGGATATTGGGAGACGAAAACCGGGCCGATTTCGGCGGACAAAGATTACCTCCGACGAAAACAAATGAAACAATTGGCGACATCACCCGGAAAAACTCGGCCCCTATACCTTTCATCAACAACGCAACACCAACGCCGAACAGGAGAGTGAACATGCTGAAGCCGTCCTTCCGCCTTTTCATCGTCCCGCTCGGCGCCGTCACGCAACACTCGCGCCACCCTCTCCAGCCCAGAACGTTCAGCCCCGCGCCCATCGCGACACCGGCTCGACGTTCGTGCGTGAACAGGTGGTGGATTGTGGCTACCATCCCAAGGAGGTCTGTGTGATCTCCTACGACAGCGAGACCCCCGCTGAATTTCTAGCCTCAAGCTCTAGACCTCCCAAGTAACCTCCAACGACCCGGCCGGGATGCCCCCCAGCCGGGTCGCTCTGCTGGGTCGATTTCGGGGCGGGATGAGCCGCACGAGTGACATGGCTCGCTTGCTGCTGACGCAACGCCCCTGCCGTCTGCCCGATTACCGTTATTGGCCGGCGCAATGAGCGATCTATCGGTCGAACGGCGGCAAGATCGTATGCCAGCAACAGATCGACCACACCCTCCGCTGGCTGCCGAACGCCGCGTCAGATCAGGCAACTCTGGTGTCGTACTGCAACCGAACGGCTTGCTGTGACGCAGCCACGCCGCTCGTGACGTTGCCGCTGGCGATGGATGCTGTGGCAAACGAGGATGAAGTCAGGCTACGCAAGGGCACGTCGCTCAATGAGCGGCTCGTTCTCGCAGGCATTGCCCTGCTCTTGTGTTTGATCGCCTTGCCTGGCCTCGCCCATCTGGCAAATGACCATTGGCTTGGCATCGCCGCTCTGTTTGCGCTGCTGTTCGGGTGCCTCCTGCTGGGCGCAGCCCTGCTTCGATCGCAACGTCGTCTGGATCGTTACGCCAGGCGAAATCCTGATCGGCGAACAGCGTCCGTTCGGGAAGTTGCACCGACGATCGATCAGGGATGATGAACTATCGGGGATGCGTCTGCGAAGGAGCATCGGCAAATCAGTCGAGTTCAGCCTCGTATTCGAGACCGGATCGGGAGATTTGCTCACCTCGCCTCCGTTGCCTGACGTCACCCAGGTGCACGAAACCGTCGTGCAGATTTCGCGGCTGCTGCGGCTTCCTGCTCCCGAACCGGCCGAGAACCCGCTCGACGCCGCCAATGCCGGGATACGGTTGGGCAAGCCGGTCAGCTCCAAACGCGTGCGAGCGTACAAGGTTCTCGTCGTGCTGCTCGCCTGCGTCGCTGAGCCATTCCGCTCATCCATGCGCTCTGGAACGACAAATTGTCGCGCCTTCGGGATCGCCGTCTGGTCGCTCGGCGCGATCGTGGCCTTCGTGCTGCTCAGATCATCTCCATCGGATGAGTGCATGCTGGATCGTCCACGATGGCGACCATCAGGATTGAGCGGCTGTCATTGGAAGGGCACGATCGGAGGTCGGAACTGATCGGCGGTGACGATGTCGCGGCACATCGACGTCGAGAGCGGCGGCCGGCGAGGCTCGCCTCTACGTGATCGCGATCCGGCTTCGCACGGGAAGAAAATCCGCAGCCCGGCGCTGGCCGGCAAGGATCAAACCCACGCCGTGCAGGGCCGAGATCATCCAGGCGACTGGGATTGGATCGATCGGGTGCGAGATAGGGCCTGCACGCCTGTTCCGCGCACGGCACGCAGGTATAATCGTCGCATCGGGCGTGATAAGGTAGAGCGCCTGGTTCGGACGCAATTTTCGAAAACTGTAGCTCCGTTTTCGAAAGATATCGCGTCCGGCGAAACTTGCGACGGGTGGTGCCGATGTTCGAAGGCTGGGATGCGGTCGTATTGGCCCGGGCGCAGTTTGCCTTCACGATGTCGTTCCACATCGTATTTCCCGCCTTCTCGATCGGGCTCGCCAGCTATCTGGCGGTGCTCGAAGCGCTCTGGCTTGTGGACCGGGCGCGAGGTCTTCATCAACCTGTTCAACTACTGGCTGAAGATCTTCGCCGTCGCGTTCGGCATGGGCGTGGTGTCGGGCATCGTGATGTCCTACCAGTTCGGCACCAACTGGTCGGCCTTCTCCGACAAGACCGGCCCGGTGATCGGCCCGCTGATGGCCTATGAGGTGCTGACCGCGTTCTTCCTCGAGGCAGGCTTCCTCGGCGTGATGCTGTTCGGCCTCGAACGCGTCGGCCACAGGCTGCATTTCATGGCGACGCTGATGGTCGCGATCGGCACGCTGATTTCGGCGTTCTGGATTCTCTCCGCCAATTCCTGGATGCAGACCCCGACCGGCTACGCCATCAATGCCGACGGGCAGTTCATCGCCGCCGACTGGCTCAAGGTGATCTTCAACCCGTCATTCCCCTACCGCCTCGTGCACATGGTGCTGGCGGCGTATCTGACCACCGCGCTGGTGGTCGGCGCGGTCGGCGCCTATCACCTGCTGCGCGACCGGCACCTCGCCGGTCCCCGCGTGATGTTTTCGATGGCGATGTGGATGGCGACGCTGGTGGCGCCGATCCAGATCCTCGCCGGCGACCAGCACGGGCTCAACACGCTGGAGCATCAGCCGGTGAAGATCATGGCGATGGAAGGCCATTTCCAGAGCCACAAGGACGGCGCGCCGCTGATCCTGTTCGGCCTGCCGAACCAGGCCGCCGGCAGGGTCGACTACGCGATCGAAGTCCCGAAGCTGGGCTCGCTGATCCTCAAGCATTCGCTCGACGCGCCGATGGCCGGCCTCGACACCGTGCCGCGCGAAAACTGGCCGCCGGTGCCGATCACGTTCTGGTCGTTCCGGATCATGGTCGGCATGGGATTGCTCATGCTGGCGCTCGGCCTGCTCAGCCTGTTGATGCGCGTGCGCGGCACGCTGTACGATTCCCGGCTGCTGCATATGTTTGCGGTCGCGATGGCCCCGGCAGGCTTCATCGCCGTGCTCGCGGGCTGGATCACCACCGAGACCGGGCGGCAGCCGTTCACGGTCTATGGATTGCTGCGGACGGTTGAATCGGCTTCGCCGCTGGCGGCGCCCGCGGTCGCCTCCTCGCTGATCGCCTTCATCATCGTCTATTTCGCGGTGTTCACGGCCGGCGTGATCTACCTGCTGCGCCTGATGGCGGCAGCCGCCGCATCCCGGCGAACAGGGACCGTCGCAGCGACGTCCCTGCCCGCGCCGCCGGCATCACGCCCGCCGCGGGCGCGGTAACCGAGGAGCCGCCCGATGATCCCCATCGACCTTCCGACCATCTGGGCCTTCATCATCGCCTTTGCCGTGTTCGTCTATGTCGTGATGGACGGCTTCGACCTCGGCCTCGGCATCCTGTTTCCGCTGTTCCCGGAGAAGCGCGATCGCGACGTCATCATGAACAGCGTCGCGCCGGTCTGGGACGGCAACGAAACCTGGCTGGTGCTCGGCGGCGGCGGCCTGATGGCCGCGTTCCCGCTGGCCTATGCCGTGCTGATGCCGGCGCTCTACACGCCCATGATCGCGATGCTGCTCGGCCTGGTGTTCCGCGGCGTCGCCTTCGAATTCCGCTGGCGCACACCAGAGCGAGCGCAACCGCTGGGACATCGCCTTTGCCGGCGGCTCGCTGCTGGCGACGCTGGCGCAGGGCATCGCGCTCGGCGCCATCCTGCAAGGCATCCATGTCGACGGGCCGGCAATATGCCGGCGGCTGGTGGGACTGGCTGACGCCGTTCAGCATCCTGACCGGCGTGGCGCTGGTGATCGGCTATGCGCTGCTCGGCGCGACATGGCTGGTGATGAAGACGGAAGGCGCGTTGCGCGACCGCGCCTATCATCTGAGCTGGGTGCCTGTTGCTCGCGATGCTCGGGCGCCATCGGCGCGGTCAGTATTGCGACGCCGTTCCTCCATGTGCAGTACACGCAGCGCTGGTTCGCCTGGCCGAACATCCTGCTGACCGCGCCGGTGCCGGTCGCGGTGGCCGGCGTCACCGTGCTTGTTGCTGCGCAGCCTCGCCCAACAAATACGACTACCAGCCGTTCTTCCTGACGCTGGCGCTGTTCGCGCTGTCCTATGCCGGGCTCGGCATCAGCATGTATCCCTATATCGTGCCGCAGAGCATCACGATCTGGCAGGCGGCCTCGCCGGCGAACAGCCAGATCTTCATGCTGTTCGGCGTCGCCGTGCTGATCCCGCTGATCCTCGGCTATACCGCCTGGGCCTATTGGGTGTTCCGCGGCAAGGTCAAAGCCTGAGAGCGGCTATCATTGACGCCAGATCAAGCCAAACCGCGCCCGCTGACGCAGCGCCTGCTGTGGTTCGCCGCGCTTTGGCTCGGCGGCGTCGGCACCGTGGCGCTGATTTCCTTTGGCCTGCGGCTGTGGATCGCGCCGAAATGAGGCCAAAGCCGGATATCCCCATGAATTGGGCGGTTGACGAAAATAGAAGACATTTCAGTGACCTATCCGCCTCATTCGCCCTAAACTTGCCATCAAGCTGGCCCTGAGATTTGATGGTTCCGCTGATTTGGCCAACGCGCCGACAAGGAGAGCTCTGCGATGACGAAGTTTCGGCACCTGATCTGGATGTTGATCGCCGCTGGCGGTCTGATCCTTTCGGCCTCGCAGAGCCAGGCGCAGACTGCGACAGCCCGACGTCGGCGACCAGCCGGGACTGATCGCCGACGACTCCGTCGAGCTCGATCCGCAATTCAGGAAGACGGCGGTGCTCTATCGCACCAACGAAGCGCCGGGCACCATCATCGTCGTCACCGCCGAGCGCCATCTCTATCTGGTCCAGGGCAACGGCCGCGCGCTGCGCTACGGCATCGGCGTCGGCCGCGAAGGCTTCCAGTGGCAGGGGCTGGTGAACATCACGCGCAAGGCCGAGTGGCCGGACTGGACGCCGCCGCCCGAGATGATCGCGCGCCAGCCCTATCTGCCGCGCTTCATGGCCGGCGGCCCCGGCAACCCGCTCGGGGCGCGCGCGATGTATCTCGGCACCACCGTCTATCGCATCCACGGCACCAACCGGCCCGACACCATCGGCACCGCCGTCTCTTCCGGCTGCTTCCGGCTGGTCAACGCCGACGTCGCCGATCTCTACGAGCGCGTCCCGGTCGGCACCAAGGTGATCATCCGGCAGAAGCCGGAACTGTAATTACGACGCCGTCTCCCAAAGCCGATCCATTTCCCTGAAATTGGTGAGTTGAAAAATGCTACGGACATTTCGAGGCGGCCTCCTGATCGGGCTGGCGGTCGCAATCGCGGTCGCGGCTGGCGCGATCACCTATGAGCGTTACGACACCAAGACCCTGAAGCGGACGATCCGCCGCGGCGAAGTGCTGTGCGGCGTCAACAAGGGCCTGCCCGGCTTCTCGATCCCCGACGACAAGGGCGACTGGACCGGCTTCGACGTCGATTTCTGCCGCGCGGTGGCCGCCGCCATCTTCGACGATCCCAAGAAGGCGAAATTCCTGCCGCTCGACGCCAGCGAGCGCTTCAAGGAACTGCAGAGCCGCAAGGTCGACATCCTCTCCCGCAACTCGACCTGGAGCATGTCGCGCGAGACCAATTACGACCTCTATTTCCCGGCGGTCGCCTATTATGACGGCCAGGGTTTCATGCTGCCGCGCTCGCGCAACATCGATTCAGCGCTGGACCTCAACAACAGCAAGGTTTGCGTGCAGGAGGGGACGACGACGCTGCTCAACCTCGCCGACTACTTCCGCGCCAACAACATGAAATACACGGAGATGAAGTTTCCCAAGCTGGAAGAGGTGCTCAAAGCCTATGAGTCCGGCAAGTGCGACACCTTTACCGCCGACGTCTCCCAGCTCTACGCGCTCCGGTTGAACCTTACCCAGCCGAGCGACCACGTCATCCTGCCCGACGTCATCTCGAAGGAGCCGCTCGCACCCGTGGTGCGGCAGCGCGACGACGACTGGATGATGCTCGTGAAGTGGACGCTGTACGCGATGATCAACGCCGAGGAACTCGGCATCACCTCGAAGAACATCGACGAGGCGCTGAAGTCGAAGAAGCCCGACGTGATGCGGCTGGTCGGCACCGAAGGCGCGTATGGCGAAGACCTCGGCCTGACCAAGGACTGGGCCGCCCGCATCATCCGCCATGTCGGCAATTACGGCGAGGTCTACGAGCGCAATGTCGGCGAAGGATCGAAGCTGAAGATCCCGCGCGGGCTGAATTCGCTCTGGAGCAACGGCGGCATCCAGTACGCGCCGCCGATCAGGTAGGGCATCTGCTAGCCGCACATACGCTGTCGTCGCCCGGCTTGACCGGGCGACACCAGTATTCAGAGACGTCGATGATCGACCGAGAGGCCGCGGCGTGACTGGATCACCCGCTTTCGCGGGTGATGACATGGGTGGGTGCGCGCTTGCGCGCGCCCGGAATGACGGCAACTCAATAACTCTTCATCCGCGCCAGTTGATCAGCGTGGTAATTGCTGTCGCCGAACAATTCCTGGCAGACCCGCGCGCGCTTCATGAAGAAGCCGATGTCGAACTGGTCGGTCATGCCCATGCCGCCGTGCATCTGCACGCCTTCCTGCACGGCCAGCGTCGCCGTCGTGCCGGCGCGGGCCTTCGCGACCGCGACCGCGGCGCCCGCGTGCTCGAAATCGCCATCGAGCGTCTGCAGCGCCTTCAGCACCGCGGCGCGGGTGATCTCGATGTCGATGTAGAGCTGCGGCGGCGCGGTGCTGCAGCGCCTGGAATTCGCCGATCAGCTTGCCGAACTGCTTGCGCTCCTTCAGATAGGTGACGGTGCGGCCGAACACCTCTTCGCTCAGGCCCACCATTTCGGAAGCCACCGCGCCGCGGCCGATGTTGAGCACGCCTTCCAGCAGCGCCCCGCCCTGATCGACCTCGCCGAGCACATGATCGGCATCGACCTCGACATTTGCTGAATTCGATCCGCGCGGCGTTGTGCGCGTCGACCATCGCCGTGCGCTCGATGGCGATGCCTTTGGCCTTGGGGTCGACCAGGAACAGCGTCAGCCCGTTGCGCTCGCCGGCCGCGCCGCCGGTGCTGGCCGGCGACGATCAGGAGATCGGCGGTGTGGCCGTCGACCACGAAGGCCTTAGCGCCGTTGAGCTTGAAACCGTTGCCGGAACGCACCGCCTGCAGCTTGGTCTGCAGCGGGCGATGCTTTGCGCCTTCGTCGATCGCGAGCGCCGCCAGCAGCGAGCCGTCCGCAATCTTCGGCAGATGCGCTGATTTCTGCGCCTCGCTGCCGCCGCGCGACAGCGCGGAGGCCGCCAGCACCGCGGTCGACAGAAACGGCGACGGCATCAGGGTGCGGCCGATTTCCTCCATCACCACGCCGGCCTCGACGCAGCCGAGCCCGCTGCCGCCGAAATTCTCCGGCACCAGCAGGCCGGAAAAGCCCATCTCGGCAAACGCCTTCCAGAGGTCGCGGGAAAAGCCCGTTGCGTCCTTGCTGTCGCGCAAGCTGACGCAGATGCGACACCGGCGCCTTGTCGCTGATAAGGCCGCGCGCGCTGTCGCGCAGCATGGATTGTTCTTCGGTGAGGACGAGGGCCATTGATGAATTCCGGTTACGAAGAGATCGTCGATTGATTTCGTCGTCCCTGCGATGGTCAGGGAGCGCATACGATGCGCGCGATCTCGAATCTCGAGGCTCCGGGTCCGATCACTTCGACAGCCGTGGTTCACGGGTCCCCTGCAGGATGCAGGAGCTTCTTCTAAGCCCCCGGCAGATCGAGGATGCGCTTGGCGACGATGCCGAGCATCACCTCGCGAGGTGCCGCCCTCGATCGAGTTGGCCTTGGTGCGCAGCCAGGCGCGCGGGCGGGCGCCGCCTCGCGAGCGCTCGCTTTCCCATTCCAGCGCATCGGCGCCGCCGGCCGACATCAGGATTTCGTGGCGGCGCTTGTTGAGCTCGGTGCCGTAATATTTCATCGCCGAGGAAAACGCCGGATGCGACTGGCCCGGCTTTCGCCAGATCGACCGCGCGTTCGGCTGCCGCCGCACAGCGCCGCCTCGTCGATCTCGAAGGTCGAGATCTGGCTGCGCAGCATCGGCATCTTCCAGCCGGCCCTGCGCGTCGGCGCCGACGGAGTCGGCGGCGACCTGGCCGAGCGGACGGCCGACGCCGCGCTCGCCCATGCCCGAGATCATCGCGCGCTCATGCTGCAGCAGATATTTCGCCACATCCCAGCCGCGGTTGACGGTGCCGACCACATGCGACTTCGGCACGCGCACATTGTCGAAGAAGGTTTCGCAGAACGGCGAATAGCCCGAGATCAAAAGGATCGGCTTGGTCGACACGCCCTTCGAGGCCATGTCGAACAGAATGAAACTGATGCCGTCATGCTTCTTCGCCGTGGGATCGGTGCGCACCAGGCAGAAGATCCAGTCGGCGTAGTTCGCGTACGAGGTCCAGATCTTCTGGCCGTTGATGATGTAGTCGTCGCCGTCGCTCTCGGCGCGGGTCTGCAGCGAGGCGAGGTCCGATCCGGCGTTCGGCTCGGAATAGCCCTGGCACCAGCGGATCAGGCCGGCGGCGATCTTTGGCAGATGCTCCTTCTTCTGCGCCTCGGTGCCGTATTTCAGCAGCGCCGGCCCGAGCATCCAGATGCCGAAGCTCGACAGCGGGGAGCGCGCGCCCATCGCCGCCATCTCCTCGCGCAGCACCTTGTGCTCGGCGGCATCGAGCCCTCCGCCGCCATATTCCTTCGGCCAGTCCGGCACGGTCCAGCCCCTTGTCGCGCATCCGCTCGAACCAGACGCGCTGCGGCTCGGACGAGAATTTGGCGTTGCGGCCGCCCCAGAAGGTATCGCCCTCCGAGGTCATCGGCCGCCGCATCTCCGGCGGGCAATTGGCCTCCAGCCAGGCGCGGGTTTCACGGCGGAATTTTTCCAGATCGGACATGACGGCGTTTCCATGTTGAGATGTTGCGATCGACCTTAGCCATCGCATTGCGGAATTCAATATATCGTCTGACGTCAGCCCATGCCGCCGCGGACGGTGGTCATGACGCCCGATCGGGTGTATGCGCAAAGCCGTAACGATTGAAAAACAAGAGGAAACGGGCATGCGGTTGAAGTTGCTTTCGCCTGGCGAAATGAACGCCGAACAAAAAGAAACCTACGACGAGTCGATCGCCGGCAAGCGCGGCGCCCCGCCGGCGCCGATGATGGCCTGGCTCAACAGCCCGGAGATGGCGCGGCACGCCACGCGCCTGGGCGAGCAACTTCGCTTCAACACGATCTTTCCGGCAAAACTTTCCGAGATCGCGATCCTCGTCACCGCGCGGCACTGGACCTCGCATTACGAATGGTATGCGCACAAGCGCGCTGGCGCTGAAGGGCGGCATGGACCCCAAGATCATCGAGGACATCCGTGATCGCCGCACGCCTGTCTTTCGACGACCCCAAGGGCAAGATGATCTACGACGTCGCCAAGTCGCTGCATGAGGGCCACGGCGTCTCCGAAGCCGCTGTACGACGAGGCCGTGAAGGTGCTCACCGAACGCGGGATCGTCGAAGTGATCGGGCTGTGCGGCTATTACACGATGGTGTCGATGACGCTGAACACGTTTGAGTTCGGGCTGCCGGATGGCGAGGTGTCCGATCTTGCGTGATGCTCGACTACCTCCCTGTCCCGGACGCGGTGCAGCGCTTCGAGTGTCGGGGTGAGGGCTCCTCCGCGAATTGGACCAACGATAGGCCTGTACTCCTCAGCCCGAACTTTGCCGCAGCTGCGAAGCAGTTCGGCGTCTTACGACAGCGCCAGGGCTTACGCTTTCGCAGCGCAGGCGAAGACGTGAACCATGCCCCAGAACCCACCCATCATTGCCGGCACCCGGATCGGGCATGTCCATCTCAAGGTCGCCGACCTCGACCGCGCGCTGGGGTTCTATTGCGGCGTGCTCGGCTTCGAGCTGATGCAGCGGATGGGCTCCGGTGCGGCGTTCATTTCGGCCGGCGGCTATCACCACCACATCGGGCTCAACACCTGGGAAAGCAAAGGCGGCCATCCGCCGCCGCCGGGCACCACCGGACTGTTTTCACACCGCCATTCTCTATCCCACGCGCCCGGCGCTGGCGGACGCGCTCTATCGCGTGATCCAGGCCGGCATTCGAGCTTGACGGCGCCAGCGACCACGGCGTCAGCGAGGCGCTCTATTTGCGCGATCCCGACGAGAACGGCGTCGAGCTTTATCGCGACCGGCCGAAGGAGGAGTGGCCGCGCGCGCCGGACGGATCGCTCGTCGATGTTCACGAAGCGGCTGGATCTGGAGGATCTGCTGCGGCAGCGGGAAGCGTAAAGCCTCGTAGCCCGGATGGAGCGCGCGAAGCGACGGCTGAACCTGGAGCGCCGGGCCCCGGATTTCGCTGCGCTCCATCCGCGGCTTACAGCTTATCTTTGCGCGCGTCCCGCAGATCATGATCAGCACGGCCGCCGTCAGCTCCACCGCGATGCAGCCGTAGAACGGCAGCGCGTAGCTTCCTGACAGATCGCGCAGCAGTCCGACCACGCCGGGCCCGAACGCGTAGGTGATCTGGTTGATCGCGGTGATCAGGCTGACCAGCACGCCGAACGAACGCGGATCGAACTCGCGCTGCACGATCAGCGCCGGCAGCGTGATCAGATTGCCGACCGAAAAGCCGAACAGCGCGCAGGCCGCGATCAGCGCGTAATCATTGTGTACGTTGATGACGACCAGGAGCGCGACCGCCTGGCTGACGAAGGAGAGCGACGGACGCCAGCCGCTGGTTCATCCGGTCGATCACGAATGAAAACAGCACGCGGCCGACCACCGCCATCGCCGTCAACAGCGCCACCGCAATCGCCGCGCGCTCGCCGCCCGATCACCGAATCCAGAAACGAGATCAGGTGGACGATGAAGCCGACCTGCGCGAACAGCACCAGCGCGAACGCCGACGACACCGAGAGGAAGCCGATATCGCGAAACGCGCCGGCGCGCGAATCTGCGTCGGCGACGGCGCGTCCGCGGCCTCGACAGCGCCCGCGCTCGAATGAACCGGCGGCCGTCCGACGAAGAGCAGGATCACCGGAACCATCACCGCGACCATCACGACGGCCGACGCGATCATCGCGCCGGAGAAGCCGAAATGGCCGATCGCGGCCACCAGCAGCGGCACGCCGGCGATGCCGCCAAAGCTCGCGCCAGTTCAGCGCCAGGCTGATCGCCATGCCGCGCTTCTTGTCGTAACCACGAGGCCGAGCGTGTTGGTGATCATGCCGAGGCTGGTTCGCCGGCCCAGCCGAAGGCGAGCACGGCGTTGGCGAGATAGAGCTGCCAGGGCTCGCGCACCTGGCCGATCGAGATCGCGGCCACAGCCATCGTGCAGATGCCCGCGATCATGCAGTTCCGGGGCCGAATCCCTTGATCGCCTCGCTGACAAAGGCGACCAGCGCCGCGCCAGACAGATAGAAGAACGTCGTGCCCGAAGAGATCAGCGACGCCGGCCAGCCGTGCAGCCGCTGCAACTCGGCGACATAGACGCTCTGGCCATAGAAGCCGAACGCCCAGCCGAAGGTCGCCAGCAGGAAGCAGACGACGACGATGCGCCAGCCGTCGTAGCGGATCGAGGTTTCGTCAGAGAATGTAGTTGTGGGCGTCCAAAGAGATGTCCCTTCGTTCTGTCTCGTCATGCCGGCTTGTCCCGGCACATGTCGGCAAC
>ERZ1370068.6153-contig-5155_pt1 | contig 66785 bp, 101 predicted proteins | sample MGYA00561227_ERZ1370068 | MGnify/ENA primary metagenome ERZ1370068 (study PRJEB38410, sample SAMEA6850437) | metagenome | study: Metagenomic assessment of the ecological functions of the soil: analysis of the soil microbiota associated with the... | reverse complement strand
GTATTACTTCGTTCAGTTACGTATTGCTCACCTCCTGGTCGGTGAAGGTGCGCTGCTCGATGCCCTTCTCAGCCGCCGACCTCCTTGATGATGCGCGTGCACCTCGGGATCGACGATGGGCGTGCGGTCGCCCTTCTCGTAGCGGTACCAGCCCTTGCCGGTCTTCTGGCCGAGGCGGCCCATCTCGACCAGGCGGTCGGTGATCGGCAGCCCGCGGTAGTTGGGATCGGCGGCGGCGCGGCGCTTCGCGCGTGTCGTAGCTGATGTCGAGCCCCGACATGTCGTTGACCGCGAACGGCCCGACGGGATAGCCGGAAGTCCACCATCACCTTGTCGACCTGCTCGGGCAGCGCGCCCTCCTCCACCATCAGCCCCTGCTCGAGGTTGAAGGGGATGCGCGTGCGGTTGGCGACGAAGCCGTCGCAGTTGCCGGCGTAGGCGCTGATCTTGCCGATGTCGCGGCCGAGCTTCATGGCCGCCGCCAGCGTCGCGGGCGACGTCTTGGCGCCGTTCGACCACCTCGAACGTCTTCATGACGTTGGCCGGCACGAAGAAGTGCGTGCCCGGCCACGGCCTCCGGCCGCTTGGTCACGCTGGCGATCTCGTCGATGTCGAGGGCCGACGTGTTCGAGAACAGCAGCGCGCCGGGCTTCATCACCGCATCGAGCCTGGCGAACACCTCCTTCTTCACCGGCATCTGCTCGAACACCGCCTCGATGACCGACGTCGCAGTCGGCGATCGCCTCGTAGGTGTCGACCGGCTCGATCAGGGCCAGGCGCTTGTCCATCTCCTCCTGCGCGAGGCTGCCGCGCTTGACGCTGACGGCGTAGTTGTCGCGGATGCGCTGCATGCCCTCGCCAGCACCTCGGGCGAGGCGTCGAGCAGCTTCACCGGAAAGCCGAAGTCGGCGAAGCTCATGGCGATGCCGCCGCCCATGCGTGCCGGCGCCGACCACCGCCGCGGTCTTGATCTCGGGCAGCTGCCAGGTCCTTCGGCTGACCTGGGATCTTGGCGACCTCGCGCTCGGCGAAGAAGGCGTAGCGCAGCGCCTTGGCCTCGTCGGAGTTCTCGAGCTCCGCGAACAGCCGCCGCTCGGTCTTGATGCCCTCGTCGAACGGCTGGCTCACCGCCGCCTCGACGCAGGCGATGCAGTGGTAGGGCGCCTTCTGGTTGCGGGCCTTGCGCGCAATCGACTTGCGCATGGCATCGAACATGCCCGGATCGGCCTTCGGCCTCCGCCAGCCTGTCGGTCTTGTCGCGCACGCGCGGCAACGGCCGCTTGCCGGCGATGCTGCCTGGCGTAGGCGATGGCCTCGGCGCGCAGGTCCTTGCCCTCCACGATCTCGTCGATGATGCCGAGCTGCTTGGCCTCGGCGGCCGGCACGTGGCGGCCGGAGACGATCATCTCCATCGCCGCCTTCGGGCCGATGAGGCGCGGCAGGCGCTGCGTGCCGCCGCCGCCCGGCAGGATGCCGATCAGCACCTCGGGCAGCCCGACCTTGGCGCTCGGCACGGCGATGCGATAGTGGCAGGCCAGCGCGTGCTCGAGGCCGCCGCCCAGCGCATAGCCGTGGATGGCGGCCACGACCGGCTTGCTGCCGCCATCCATCACGTCATAGGGCGAGCGCGTCGGCATCGGCCGCGGCTTGCCGAACTGGCGGATGTCGGCACCGGCGATGAAGCTGCGCCCGGCCCCGATCATGACCATCGCCTTGACGGCCGGATCGGCCTCGCCCTTCTCCAGCGCCTCGACGATGCCGTCGCGGACACCGGGCCCCAGCGCGTTGACGGGCGGGTTGTCGATGGTGACGACGCCGATCCCGTCCGCCACGTCGAATCGCACGAGCGGCTTGTCGTTCATCGCTCATCCTCCCTGGACGTTTTTCCGGCCCCACGCCCTAAAGAGTGTCCATTTTCCGCCGCCAGCAGAGCAAACGGCAGCGAGACGTGAATGGTTGCAGGATACGGCACGCCGTCATGCGAGCGCTCGGCCGATTCACCCGAATGGGCCAGCAATCCGAGCCAGCGTCATTGGATCGACACGCCGCACGACGTCGTAGGTCAGCCGGCCGGAGGCGTGGCGCGCCTCGGCGACGACGACGTGCGAGCCTTTCGGCAGACGACGCGGATGTGCTGAAGGCATCGACGTCCCGCCCATCCTCGAGGTGCACGCGGACGATGGACGCGCCGCGCGAGCCGCCCTGCTTGATGCTCACCACCGTCCCGTCGCGCTCGCGAACATCGACTGTGCGGTCCGCGCGCTCTGACTTGGCTCGAGAGCACGTAGGTCAAGCCACCGACCACGCGCCAGAGCGACCAGCAGCACCAGCAGCCAGCGGCGCGCCCGCTCGCGCCACACCAGCGCCGTCGAGCCGCCGAGTCGCCTTATCGTCCGACAGACGCATGAGAATCGCTCAGCTCAATAGAACAGGCTCGACACGCTCTCCTCGCGCGCGGTGCGGGCGATGGCCTCGGCGATCAGCGGCGCGATCGAGAGGACGCGGATGTTGCCGGCGGCCTTCACGGCCTCGGTCGGCTGGATCGTGTCGGTGATCACCAGCGTCTTGAGGCTCGAGGCCGTGATCTTGGCGACCGCGCCGCCGGCGACAGCACGCCGTGGCGTGATGTAGGCCATCACCTCGGTGGCGCCCTGCTCGAGCAGCGCGTTGGCGGCGTTCACCAGCGTGCCGCCCGAATCGACGATGTCGTCGATCAGGATGGCAGCGCTTGCCCTTCGACGTCGCCGATCACGTTCATGACCTCGGACTCGCCCGCCTTCTCGCGGCGCTTGTCGCAGATGGCGATCGGCACGTTGATGCGCTTGGCGAGCCCGCGCGCGCGCACCACGCCGCCGACGTCGGGCGACACCACCACCAGGTTGGAGTGCCGTAGCGCTCCTGGATGTCGCGCACCATCACCGGGGCGGCGAACAGGTTGTCGGTCGGGATGTCGAAGAAGCCCTGGATCTGGCCGGCGTGCAGATCGACGGTCATGACCCGGTCGACGCCGGCGCGCTCGATCAGGTTGGCGACGAGCTTGGCCGAGATGGGCGTGCGCGGACCCGGCCTGCGATCCTGCCGGGCGTAGCCGAAGTAGGGCATGACGCGCCGTGATGCGCCGCGCCATCGACCGCTTCAGCGCGTCGACCAGGATCAGCAGCTCCATCAGGTTGTCGTTGGCGGGGAACGAGGTCGACTGCAGGACGTAGACGTCCTCGCCGCGCATGTTCTCCTGCACCTCGACGAACACTTCCATGTCCGCGAAGCGCCGCACCACGCTCTTGGCGAGGGGCAGCTTCGAGAATGCCGGAGATGGCGTCCGCCAGCGGGCGGTTGCTGTTGCCGGCGACGAGCCTTGATCGCGCGGCGCTTCCCGCTTGCGGTTCGCGTCTCGCGTATCGAAGGGCATCGACGGCACTCCGCTCACATCTGCGGGCCTTCTAGCAAGGGCCCCGCGCCTTGTAAACGGGCTGCGACGAAGCGTGCCGCCTGAAACGACGCGGCCCGCCGCTTCCCGGTGCGGGATGCGGCGGGCCTGCGCCGATTCTGGCCACTAATTGATGGCTTTGGGCTGCGGCAGCAGCTTGACGATGCCCTGCGCGGCAGCGCCCGCGGCCTGCGTCGCGGTCGGTCCCCATTCGCCGTCGAGCGAGCCTTCCGGGATCTCGTTGCGCTGCGACACGGTGCCGAGCTTCTTGCCTTGCGGATCGCGCACCAGCCATTCGATGTGGATCGGCTGCTTGCCCTGCTTGGCCTCGCCCACCGTGACCGTGCCTTCGACCCGATAGGCCGCCGTCGTCGGCTTCTCGGAGACCGACGACGCCCTTGCTCTGTCAGCTCGCGCTGGATGGCGGCCGTCAGCGACGTGCTGCCGTCGCCGGGCGCGCCGGTAACCGAGGGCACGACGGCCGTCACGGGGCCTGTCGCGGCCGATGCTGCCCGTCGTCGGGCCGGGCTGTGCCGGGCCGCTGCGGTCGCTGGGCTGTTGCTGGCGGCTGTGCCGCGTTCACTGCTCCGCTGGGTGGCGTCGGCGGCTACGGGCTGCGCGCCGACGCTCGACGGCTGCGCGCACATTGGCGGCGCGCCTGGCTGCTCTGGCTCGGCAGCCAGGCCACGAAGGAGCTGGCAGCCTTGCCGGCGATCGACTGCGCAACCTGCGGCGTCATTGCCGCCCACGGGTCCTTGGCGGCACTGGCCGACGACGACCTCCTCGCCGGTGATGCGGTTGACGCGCTTGCCGGACGGATCGGTCACATCCCAGATGTAGGACACCTTGGTGGCGGCCTTGTCCTTGGCGGCGACGATGTAGCCGCGCAGCGTGTAGTCGGCGCGCTCGTCCTTGCTGGACGTCACGGAGACGCGCTGCTTCTCCACCGCGCTCGTGAATTCCTGCTGGATCTGCTTGGCGATCGCATCCGGCGCGCCGATGATCGGCGCCACCGACGACCCTGGCCAGCGGCGGCTGTCGCCGCCGGCGTTGGCGGCAGCCGCGGCAGTCTCCGGCGCAGCAGGGCTGTTCCAGCCGAACAGCGAGGCGCTCGTCTCACAGCCGGCCAAGCCAGACCCCGCCAGCGCCATGAGGACGGCGAGCGCCATCCCTGGGTGCCGGCGCTGCGCCGCAGCAGCGTCCATGGTCGTCACAGTGACGTCCCCCTTCTGCAAAGCATTCCGCTGATAACCGGCTGCCGACGTACGAACCCTGCGGCGGGTGATTCTACGGCCGGTACCCCAGCGGATTCCCTACTTGCTGACACCCTCGGCGTCCAGTTTCGAGACAGGGGAAAACCTCAGCGCATGCCTCGATGCACGAGGCTCCGAACGCCTCAAAGTTGTGGAAAACCGACGCTAAGTCAAGACGATGGCGGAGATTTGGCGGCCGTAGTCGGCTTCTTTTGCGCGCCTGCGACCGCCGATAGCTGAAGAAATCGTCGGCCTGAGCATAAGTGCATGGCGTTGGCCCGCACTCGGCCAATGCCAGCCGCGCGACAGGCGATGCGCAGCGTAGCCGGCCAGGTCGAAATGCGGGCGCGCCTGGATCGGGCACGATGGCGGGAAGAACGGGCGCTGCCGGGATCGCTGCCGCAGGAACTCCTGCCTCGAACTCCAAGCCGACCTCGTAGGCCGGCCTGGCCGATGCACGGGCCGACGGCGGCACGCGATGCGCGCCGTGCGTCGCGCCGAGCCTCTCCATGGCCGCGATGGTGGCCTCCAGCACCCCGCCGATGCGCGCCGCGCCAGCCGGCGTGGGCGGCAGCGACGACGCCGGCTTCCGGGTCGGCAAACAGCACCGGGGCGCAGTCGGCGGTCAGCACGCCGAGCGCCGGGCCGCGCGTTGCCGTGACGATGGCGTCGGCGCGCGGCCGCTCGTCCGGCTCCAGGCGTGCTCGGCGATGACGGCCGTCGCGCTGTGCATCTGATGCGCCGTGAGCGAGGTTCCGCGCGGTAGGAAAGCCGCGACGCGCGCGCGGTTCTCGCGCACGGCAGCCGGATCGTCGCTTGGAGCCCAGCCCGCAGTTGAGGCTGGCGTAGCCGCCGCGCGAGACGCCGCCATGGCGCGTGAAGAAGCCGTGCGCGACGCCCGGAAGGGCGGCGAGGCGATCGGCGGTGAGGGCTGTCGCCATGCCGCCGTTCTCAGACCGAACGGCACGGCGGCGGCGGAAGCGTGCGCGAGCGCACGCCGAGCGCCTTGAACAGCTCGCCCCATGCCGGTCGGCGACATCGAGCTGCTGCACGCGCCGTCTCGATCTCCCGGCGCGCTCGGAGTTGGCGGCCATCAGCCGTGGCCGCGCGCGCGGCGATGCCGAGGCGACCCGAGGAACTCGGCCCTGCGGCAGCGGGCCGTCGGCGGCCAGCCCGCAGCGCGCGGCCTTGCGTGCCAGCGACGCGAACTGCACGTGGCCGTCAGGTCGGCCGTGCCGGGCATGCTCAGCGGATCGGCCCACGCGTGGCGGCGCACCGCCTGCAGCGTATCGCCGGAGGCCGGGCCCTCGGCGGCCATAGTCGATGAACAGAGCGCGGCGAAGGGCGCCCTGGCGTCGGCCAGCGGCCGCCAGCAGCTCCGGTCCTCGCCGGCGCGCAGCTCGAGCGATGGCGCCCTGCTGGCCGGCAGCGGCGCCTTCGATCGGCGAAATCCACCTGCCGGTCCAACCGCCGAACCGCAAGCCACCCTGCGCATCGACCGTCCACGACCCGCTCGCGCCACGACCCCATCGCAGAGCACGAGCTGGCGGATGGGCAGCGCATCGAGGAACTCGTTGGCGATCACGATTGCCGCGCCGTCGAGCACTCGCATCGACTGTCTCGGTGCCAGCGTAATCGCCAGCGGGTCCCCTCCACCCCGTGGGGGAGGGATAGGTGAAGAGGGGATCGCAGAACCCCCATCTGGGGTCCAGAGATTCCCCCACCCCTGACCCCTCCCCCCACAGGGAGGGGAATTCCCCACAAGGGGGAGGAGGCGCTTGCCGCTGCAGCTTCGCGCAAAGGCGCACTGGCCTCGACCAGGTGCACGGTGCACCGCAGCCGATGAACCTCGGCACCGACCCCGCCGCGCGCAGGGCATCGCGCCATCAAGGTGCCGCGGCCCGGCCCGAGCTCGATGAGAGCGCAGCGGCGCCGGTCGCCCATGCCCTGCCAGACCACAGCGCACCACAACCCGATCAGCTCGCCGAACACCTGGCTGATCTCGGGCGCGGTGATGAAATCACCGCCTGCGCCGATGCGTCTCCGGCCCGCTGCCAGTAGCCGTGCTCGGGATCGGCTAGGCAGGCGCGCATGTAGCGCGTCGACCGGCATCGGGCCGTCCCGCCGGATGCGCTCGCGCAGACTCGCCAGAAGCGGCTCGCCTCGCCGTCGTCAGCTCGAGCGCTGGACATCGGCCGGCGCCGCGCGTGCGCCTGCCGGCCGCGCGGATCATCCGAGAATGCCGACCAGCAACCATCGGCAGGGAATAGAAGATCGCCGGCCGTGAAGGGACCCAGGTGAGAATGTGACCCGCGTCCGGCTCGCGGAAGAAGCTCGCAGAACGATCGCGGCCAGGCCGTAGCCGGCCAAGAACGTCCGCCGACTCACCCCGGCCGTGCGCAACGCCATGCCTGCGATGCGCGAGCCACCACAGCACGGCAAACAGCACGAGGCCCTCGGTGAAGCGCCTCGTAGAGCTGGCTCGGATGGCGCGGCAGCGGCCCGCGTCCCGGGAACACCATGGCCCAGGGCACCGTGCGTCGGCGCGGCCCCACAAGCTCGGCGTTGATGAAGTTGGCGAGCCGCCCGAAGAACAGGCCGATGGGCGTGGCCGCAGCGGCACGGTCCATGACGCTCCAGGGATCGGTACCGACGCGGCCGCGCGAACAGCACGATGGCGACGATCGAGGCCGAGCAGCGCCGCCGTGGAACGCCATGCCGCCCTTCCACACCGCCGCGATCTCGAGCGGGTTGGTGCAGGAAGTAGCTGCGGCTCGTAGAACAGCACGTAGCCGAGGCGGCCGCCGAGCAGCACGCCGACCGTCATGTAAAGCAGGAGATCGTCGACCTTGTCCGGGCGCAAGCGGGCGCTTGCTTGCTCGGCCACAGCCGGTCCTGCCGCAGCAGGCGCTTGACGTAATAGCGCATCCGAGCAGCAGGCCCGCCACGTAGGCAAGCCCGTACCACTTGACCGCACAGCGGCCCGATCCGCAAGGCCACGGGATCGATCTGCCGGGTAAGGGATTGCCAGGACAGCCCATGGGCCGGCACCTATCGGCAGCGGCAACGGCCCTGTCAAGCGTTCAGGCCAAGCGCTACATCGCCAGATGTTGCGGACGCCGGGGCGTCACGCCAGAAGATGCGGGCGATCCTGTTGACGTGGGCCGGCTCGCCCGTGGTCAGGAGCACGAGCGCCGCGGCACCGCAGCAGACCGGCTCGCCGGCATAGCTGGGGTGGCGATTGAGATGAGTCCTCCAGGCTGTCTGGCCACCCGCCTCAGGCTGGCGACAGAACCCGCGTGAAGGCCGGCAGGTGGCGGCGGAACAGGTGCTCGACCAGCGGAAAGTGCGTGCAGCCCGAGAATGGCGCGGTGCGGCGGCGCGCCGCCGGTCTGCGCCAGCAGTGCCGGTCACGCCCTGCTCCACCAGGCGTGTCCAGCTCGCCATCTCGGGCGCGCCTCGCTCGATGGCGCCGACCAGCTCGGCGCAGGTCTGCTGCACGACCGTGACCTGCGGGCAGCGCTTGCGGATCTCCTCGGGGTAGGCGTGCGAGGCGATCGTGCGCGTGGTGCCGAACACGGCGACCACGTCGGTGTTGTACTTCTGCGGATACTGCGGCGCCGTCACCGCCCAGGGCGTCTGCGTGGCCGCCTCCACGGTGGGCGCGACGATGCCGAGGATGTTGCGCCCGGTCCAGCCGCTCACGGGCAGCCAGTCCTTCTGCAGCGTGCGCGCTGCCACGCAGGTGGCCGTATTGCAGCCGAGCAGCGACCAGCCGGCAGCCGCGCCGGAACAGCGCATCGACGCCCGTGGCGGGTCAGCGCCACGATCTCGTCGGACGGCCGGTTGCCGTAGGGCACGTGGCGGTGGTCGCCGAGATAGACGAAGGGCGACGCGCGGAAAGCGCTGCACCAGCGCGCGAAACACCGTGAGGCCGCCGTGGCCGGAATCGAAGACGCCGATCATGCCTGTGCCAGATGCCACGCGCGATCACGGCAACGGTGCAATCGCAGCGCGCGCGGAGCTATCTGCGGCCGGCGGCCGGCGGCCTTCTGCCTCCTGCGTCTTGAGGGCCTCGAGGCTCGGCATGGCGACGCGTGCTGTAGCCGCAGTCGACGAAGTGCACCTCGCCCGTCACCGCGCCCGACAGGTCGGACAGCAGATAGAGTGCCGCGCCGCCCACCTCGTCGAGCGTCGGCGTGCGCCGCAGCGGCGCATGATCGCGCTGGTAGTTGAAGATGCATGCGCGCGTCGGAGACGCCGGCGCCGGCCAGCGTGCGCATGGGCCCGGCGGACAGCGCGTTGACGCGGATGCCCTGCGGCCCGAGGTCGGCCGCCAGATAGCGCACCGAGGCCTCGAGCGCAGCCTTGGCCACGCCCATCACGTTGTAGGACGGAACCCAGCGCGTGGCGCCGCCGAAGCGTCAGCGTCAACAGCGAGCCGCCGGCCGCTTCATCAGCTCGGCGGCGCGCTTGGCGATCTCGGTGAAGGAGAAGCAGGAGATCACCATGGTGTTGATGAAATTGTCGCGCGTGGTGTCGGCGTAGCGCCCCGACAGCTCGCGGCGGTCGGAGAAGGCCAGCGCGTGCACGACGAAATCCAGGCCGCCCCAGCTTGGCTTGATCTCGGCGAAGACGTTGTCGACGCTCTTCAGGTCCGATCACGTCGCAGCTGACGATGATTTCGGAGCCGACCGACTTGGCGAGCGGAATGGCGCGTCGGCCGAAAGCGTCGCCCTGGTAGGTGAAGGCCAGCTTGGCGCCCTGGCCGGCCAGTACGCGCGCAATGCCCCAGGCGATCGAGCGCTCGTTGGCGACTCCCATGATCAGGCCACGCTTGCCGGCCATCAGCGGCCCGGGTTTGGCAACGTCCGATGTTCGTCATGGCCATCTTCCAATCATGGTGTGCGCAGCCCCGGTTGCTCAGTTTCCCGGCTCGACAAGCTCGCAATCTCCGGCCCGCCGCGCGCAACGCCGCACGCAGATCGCGGCGCTCCCTCACGCGTCGCAGCGTCTCAGCATCAAAGTCGCATTGGTGCCGCCGAAGCCGAAGCTGTTCGACATGACACAGTTAAGGTGGACGTCGTCCTGCCGCTTGCGGACGATCGGGACGTCGGCGAATTCGGGATCGCAGCGTCGTCGATGTTGGCGCTCTCGCAGATGAAGCCGTTGTTCATCATGAGCAGCGAGTAGATCGCCTCCTGCACGCCGGCGGCGCCGAGCGAATGGCCGGTCAGCGATTTGGTGGCGGAGATCGGCGGCATGTCCTCGCCGAACACCTCGCGGATCGCCTCGATCTCCTTCTGATCGCCGACCGGCGTGGCCGTGCCGTGCGGGTTGATGTAGTCGATCTTGCCGACGCCCTTGCCGTCGATGCCCTGCATGGCCAGTGCGCATGCAACGCACTGCGCCCTCGCCCGACGGCGCCACCATGTCGAAGCCGTCGGAGGTGGCGCCGTAGCCCACCACCTCGCCGTAGATCTTGGCGCCGCGCGCCTTGGCGCGCTCGCAGTTCCTCCAGCACCACGACGCCTGCCCCGCCGGCGATGACGAAGCCGTCGCGGTCCTTGTCGTAGGCGCGGCTCGCCTTGCGCGGGCGTGGCGTTGAAGCTGCGTGGACATGGCGCCCATGGCGTCGAACAGGACGGACAGCGTCCAGTCCAGCTCCTCGCAGCCGCCGGCAAACATCACGTCCTGCTTGCCCCATTGGATCATCTCGGCGGCGTTGCCGATGCAGTGCGCCGAGGTGGCGCAGGCCGAGGAGATCGAATAGTTGACGCCCTTGATCTGGAAGGCGGTGGCGAGCGCGGCGCGACGGGCCTGAGCACATGCCCTTCGGCACCTCGAAGGGGCCGACCTTCTTGGGGTCCTTCTCGCGCGTGACGTCGGCGGCGCGCACGATGGCGCGCGTCGAGGGGCCGCCGGCGCCCATGATGATGCCGGTGCGCTCATTGACGACGTCGCCGGGCTCCGAGCCCGGCGTCGCGGATGGCCTGGTCCATGGCGATGTAGTTCCAGCCGAGGCCCGCTTCCATGAAGCGGCGCGCCTTGCGCGGGATCATGCTCTCCCATTCGAGGTTGACGGCCGCCGTGCACCTGGCAGCGGAAGCCCAGCTCGGCGTATTTGTCGGCGCGCACGATGCCGGACTTGGCCTCCCTCAGCGAGGCGAGCACTTCCTGGGTGTTGTTTCCGATCGAGGAAACGATGCCCATGCCGGTCACGACCACGCGTCTCATCGCAGTACCCTCTCCTCGCATCGTCGCGCCGTTGCGCCAGAATGCAGCGTCGGCCCGCCTGCAGCAGCGTCTTCCGTCTCTCAGGCCGCTACGGGTTGCTCTCCCGCCTCGAACAGGCCGACGCGCAGATCGGTGGCGGCGTAGATGACCTGGCCGTCGGCCTTCATGACGCCGTCGGCAATGGCGAGCTTCAGTCGGCGCAGGATCACCCGCTTCAGGTCGACCACGTACTGCACGGTCTTGGTGGTCGGCACGACCATGCCGGTGAATCTTCACCTCGCCCACCCCCAGCGCACGGCCCCTGCCCGGCGCGCCGAGCCAGCCGAGAAAGAAGCCCGTCAACTGCCACAGCGCATCGAGACCCAGGCAGCCGGGCATGACCGGGTCGCCCTTGAAATGGCAGGCCCAGAACCAATCCAGCGCCGGATTGCCGGCAACCTTGAGCTCGGCCACGATCTGGCCCTTGCCGTGCGCGCCGCCGGTCTCGGAGATGCTGGAGATGCGCTCGAACATGAGCATCGGCGGCAAGGGCAGCTGGGCGTTGCCGGGGCCGAACAGCTCGCCGCGGCCGCAGGTCAGCAGATCCTCGTATTCGTAGCTCGATCGGGCGCTCGGCCATTACCCTCTTTGTCTCGCATCCTCTCGAGTGTTCCTGGTGAACATCAGCATTGCCGCGCCTCTTCCGCCGACGTTGCCGGTTTCCCTATCACACTCGCCGGACCGCTCAAAAGCCCGTGTTCTGGCGCTTCACTGACAATGTCAGCGCGACCGGCCGCCGCCGTTGCGAGCGATCCGCAGAGCAGCCTATAAGTGCTCTAGTAGCGGTCACTATGAAGGTTGTGAGGCGCTTTGCCCGTTCAATCTCGGTGCCTGAAGCAAGGCTCGATGGACAATCCGGCTGAGAACTCCGGCACCTGTGCGGGGTCGACGTTCCAGAGAGCTGCTGCGGCGGCGCCGGCCTGCGGCCGACGCGCCAGCGCGTCGCGCTTGCGGTGCTCCTGTTCGGCAGCGGCGACCGGCACGTCACGGCAGAACTGCTGCACGAGGAGCCGTGCGGGCCGGCGAGCGGGTGTCGCTGGCAACCGTCTACAACACCCTGCACCAGTTCCAGCGTGCCGGGTTGCTGCGCGAGATCGCCATCGGCGGACAGCGCGCCTACTTCGATACCAACACCTCCAACCACAACCACTTCTTCGTCGAGGCCGAAGGCGCAGCTGGTCGATATCCCCGGCAGACTCGATCCGCGTCGACGGCCTGCCTGACGCCGCCAGCACCTCAAGATCTCCCACATCGACGTGGTCGTGCGACTGGTGCGGCAAATAGCGAGCGATAGCTGGGTCATCCCCGCGCAAGCGAAGATCCCATCGATGCTCGACGTCTCTGTCTGACGCCAGCGCGCGGGATGACTGGCTAGCGCCAAATCACCTCGATCCTCGCCTGCAGTGCCCCATAGCTTGGCTCTGCTCGACGTAGCCGCGAAAGCCGCCGACGACACGCGGCACCAGCGCCCGTCGCAGCCGATGATGCTGGCGAGCACGCCGGCTTCCACCTGGGCTATGGCCTGATGCCCTCGCTGTCGTCGTCGCGCAGCACCGTGCCTGGCTGGCTCGCACTGCCCAGGCTGCACCAACCAGGGCAGGATACTGAGGCGGTGCGGCCGGCCGCTCAGCGTCGTAGCCCGAGACCCAGCCAGTGGTGCCCTCCGCATCGCGCACCTCGCCGCCAGCCCTCGAATCTTGCGGATGACCTCGACGGGCAGACCGGCGCGCCGGAACACCCAGGCGGTCGGATACTTCGGTGCTGGACCCTGGCGCAGGTTCACGCGTGTCGGATTTCAAGCTGACTGAAGCGTGGGACCTGCAGTCCGCCGGCGGCTTCGCGACCGCAGGCCGGCGCCTTGCGCCACCGGATCGGCGGCCGCACAACTGCACCCAGCGCGAGCGCACAGGGCGCACGCCAACACCGGACGCAGCGCCCCACTCGCGCGCAAGGCCTATGCAGCGCGGTTCGCTTCATTTCGCTAGCCCAGAGCATGACTTAGATCGGTAGAGATCCAGGCTTGCCTGCGCGTGGGCGGCGGCGTTAGCCGAATTTGTCATAGCTGTGGGCATCTGTTAGCACAGGGCGCACAGCCTGCCTCGAGGCAGAACGTGCCCGGCCGGCTTCACCGCCAACCTGCATGCGAGCCCGTTCCCCGATGCCGACATCGCGCAAGAAACCTGTGGTGGTCGTGACGCGCAAGCTGCCCGACGCGGTGGAAACGCGCATGCGCGAGCTGTTCGATGCGCGCCTCAACGTCGACGACAAGCCGATGAGCCAGGCCGAGCTGGCCGAGGCGGTCAAGACGGCGCACGTGCTGGTGCCGACCGTGACCGACCGCATCGACCGCTCGCTGATCTCCCAGGTCGGACCGCAGCTGCAAGCTGATCGCCAACTTCGGCACCGGCGTCGACAACATCGACCTCGATACCGCGCGCGTGCGCGGCATCATCGTCACCAACACGCCGGGCGTGCTGACCGAGGATACCGCCGACATGACCATGGCGCTGATCCTGGCGGTGCCGCGCCGGCTCGGCCGAAGGCACCGCGCTGCTCAAGCGACACGCAGCGACACTGGACGGGCTGGTCGCCGACCTGGATGCTCGGCCATCGCATCTGGGGCAAGCGGCTCGGCATCATCGGCATGGGCCGCATCGGCCAGGCGGTGGCGCGCCGCGCCAAGGCGTTCGGCCTGCAGATCCACTATCACAACCGCCGCCGCGTCAGCGAAGAGATCGAGCAGGAGCTGGAGGCGACCTACTGGGACAGCCTCGACCAGATGCTGGCGCGCATGGACATCGTGTCGGTCAACTGCCCGCACACGCCGGCCACCTATCATCTGCTGTCGGCGCGCGCGGCTGAAGCTGCTCGAAGCCGTCGGCCATACGTCGTCAACACGGCGCGCGGCGAGGTGATCGACGAGAACGAGCTGGCGCGCATGATCGAGGCCGGCGCCATCGCCGGCGCCGGCCTCGACGTGTTCGAGCACGAGCCGGCCGTCAATCCCGAAGCTGCTGGCGAGCGACCGCGTGGTGGCGCTGCCGCACATGGGCTCGGCGACCATCGAGGGCCGCATCGACATGGGCGAGAAGGTCATCATCAACATCAAGACCTTCCTCGACGGCCACAACCCGCCCGATCGCGTGCACGCGGCGATGTTCCAGGGCGTCGCCTCGGTCGGGCCGCCGCTAACCCGCCGCCACAATGCGCTTGAGACAGGTCGCGCCACTGATCGACTCGGGTGCTCTGATGCCGTGACGGGCATGGCAGCGATCGTCGTGTCGCCGACGCCGATGCGTGCCCGCACCTCCGCGGGAACGCCGGAGTGGGGTATGGGCGTCAGACCGGGGTGGCAGGCAAGGGACTCCGTCCCGCCGAGGCTGTTCACGGCCAGCTTGAAGTGACTTCCGTAGCTCTATTGAGGCATGCGAACGCTTCTGGCAAGTCCACCCCTTTATGTCGAAGGAAAGGTCGACCCATGCGCGCTGCACCGGTGGTGCCTCATAGACGCGGCGCTGAGGGGACGTGCGCGCAGCGAATGGCAGGTAGTGCACCTGCTTCACACCTCAATGGATGGCGTCGCGCGCGCAGAAAACCCTCGCGGTCACCCTGGCGCTGCCGCAAGCCGCGTTCCGTGCGGCAGTGCGGAGCTGTCTCGAGCGCGACTCGTCCGCGACATCCTGGCAGGAAGGTGGCGTTTAGCCGCGCGCTGATCGCGCCCCTGCAGCAGTTTGATCGGCGTTTCATCAGCATGCCTTCGCCGCCGCTGACGCCTCCCGGCGGGATCGTGATCGGAGTGCCCAGGCCCACGTACTTGGTCAATGAGTAAAAGCTTGATATCTCCGCGCCCAACGCGAGAGGATCGCGCCGGAAGACGGGGCCGAGCAGCGTGTTGTCGCAGGCACGACGGGCGCGATGGCTTCTCCCTTGCCCTCGATGCGATCTCGCCGGCGATACGGCCGCCGCACGAGCCCGATATCGACCATCGTGTTGAGCGGGTTCGAGGGCGTCTCGATCATGGATCACGTTAGGTACCGCCTGGCTCCGGCCGTCGCAACGTGCCGCCGCAGGCTTGCAGCGCCCTTGCTCGTCCACGCCGTCCGCAAAGCCGACGGCCTCCCACGCCGGTGGGCCTGACAACGTGCGCGATATCAGCGTCTCGGAAAGCCGCCAGAGAGGGGAAGGCTGCGAGTGCAGAATGACGCCGCCCGGCCTGGTAATGTGAGAATGGTCGCCGCGATCGCCGTGACATGCCCGACGCGAGAAACAGAATGCAAGATCCCGCACCTCATAGGCCGCCAGGCGGTCCTCCACGATCCTCGCCGCTGGGGTGATTGAACCGCGAACAGTCTGAACCGCCGGCCGCACCTCTGTCGAGAGCTGGCGGCGACCGGCCGTGTAATCGAAGAAGTCTCTGACCTCCTCGGCCGATCGGAACAATCGGAAGGTAGACGCCGAAAGACCGGCGGCTTGACGGGCACCCTCCGACAGCAATGGATCGTAGCCGCACCCGGAGCATGAGCGTCTCGGGGATGGAGGACATGGTTGATAGACGATACTTCCGTGGCAGCGATCTTCCCCTTCATGGCCTACCTCCCGGTAACCGCTTCCATCGGCGGGATGTATTGCGGCGGCGCGACAGGCGAGCAGGCGCCGCACGCAGCGATGCAAGCAACGTCAGAGCTGCACGGACCGCTGCAGCTCAATGCGATGAACCCGCCGCATTCCCGGCGAACAGCCAGGGTGGTCGGCGAGCGGGAAGTCCGCCACCGCCCGCTTGAATTGGCTGTAAAGAGGTGTCCAGCTGCCCTTGAGGTTGCCGACGCAAAGCCCCCGACGCGAACATGCAGCGGTCGCGACGCCGAAGATGCGCATTTTATGCCGAGAATGATGGGGCTTGTTTGCGGCGAGTGTCCACGGTTTCGTTCTGACGACGAGGCCCGATATCTTGCACCAGACGCCGGGGCAGGCGGCCAGCGCCTGCATGCCGGGGCCGTGACGGCTAGCGCCTTCGGGCGAGCGGTCCAGCGGATAGCCCGTGTGGCTGAGCACGGTCCTTAGACCGTGGATGCTCGCGCACCACCTCGGCCGCTTCCTCAGATGCCACCACACCCACGCGCAGGTCCCACGACAGGTCGTGCTTTTCGCAACAGCGACAGGCCGCTGCGCCACTTGGGGTCCTGCATGCTGCGAGGCTGGCCGCGCATCGCTCCGTGGTCGGGCCCCTCGGAGATGATGGGCTTGGTGCGGATGCCGCATACCAGTGGGAACTTTTTTGTGCTCGACCAGGATCTCCTCGGCGTTCGGGGTGTCGATCCAGGCATGGGCGACGATGGCGTTGGGCATGCCGTGGCGAGCGGCGATCTCGGTCAGCCACCGCGTCTCGGCGACCTGCTGGCTGCGGTCGCACTCGGCCTCCACGTGCACGGTGGCGACGACATTGTGCAGCGCGGTGTCGCGGCGGTATTCGTCCGGCAGGTAGGTCCGGCGCAGGGCCGAATAGTCGCCCATGTAGGAATGCTCGCCGCTGCCGAGCCAGGGTAGCGAATTTGGCCCTCGAGGTCCCAGAGATGATGATGAGCGTCGACGATGGGCAGGTCGTCGTACATGCGGGTCTCCGGTGCGCTTGCCAGCCCCAGCGAAGCAGGTCGTACCGGATCCGGCGTCCCGTTTGCTCCGGCGCCTGTGGGTGGCTGGATACCGGGGACACGTCCCGGTATGACAAGGGTTCGCTTTGTTCAACACTACGGTAGACAATTGTGGACGGCCGGCATCGACGCGGAAAATTTGGCTCAAGTCGCTGGCGAAGCCAGTGCCATGAAGGCGCCGCGGCCGGCCTCTACCACGCCTACTTCACCGGCCTGATCCTGACGCTGGTCACGCGGCGCAGCGCGGCGGATGCGCGCCGGAGTGGGTGTTCCGCGTCTTCCGCCACCAGCACCACGAGAGTTCCTGTCGAGCTTCGACAAGCTCGGCCTGAACGGCGATGCCCGACGCGGTCGCCTGCGCGGCCTATCACTACCTCTCCAACAGCATCGGCGGCGTCACGGTCGAGTTCATGCGCGAGAGCGACCGCAAGGCGTGGGTGAGCTTCGTGCCGCCGCGCTGGATCTATCCGGGCGCCAGCATCTGCGGCGTGCCGAGCGAGGTCGTCGCGCGCCTTCCTGCGCGGCTGGTACGCGCATGAACGGCGTGTCGCTCGGCAACCCGCGGCTCGGGCTTCGTCTGCACGGCGCAGACGACCGACGGCCAGCACGGCCTGTCCGGCTATTTCCTCGAGCACGACCGCGACCTGGCGCCCGAGGAGCGGCTGCAGTTCCGCCCCGGCGAGCTGCCGCCGCCGTTCGATCCGGCCGCGGCGCCTGCGCCTGCCGGCCGCCGACTGGCCGCCCGAGCGCCTGGCCAAGGCCGAGCGCAACTATGCGATGGAGTACATCCGCTCCGGGCTGCCGCGGCTGGCCGAGATCTTCGGGCCCGGCGGAGGCGGCCCACCTCGGGCCGTGTGCACCGGCCGCCTGCGTCGGCGCGCAGCTCTACAGCGAGACGGCCGCGCTGCTGGGCGTCGATGCCGGCGGGCGCGGAGCGTTCGGCGACGTGCATGGTCGCGCCTCGCCGCCGGCGAAGGCGATGCGGCCAGCGATGCGCGCGGACGGCGATGCGGTCGCTCGTGCGCGCGACCGGGCTGGCGGTTGATGCGCGGGCTGGAGCCGCTGTCACCGCGCCGATCTTCGAAGCCTGGACGGCTCTCCTGGAAGGCGCGCTCGCCGTCCACGACCGGCTTCCTCGTGCTGGGAGGTGCTCTCCCGCCTCGACTGGGGCGATGCGGCCTTCGTCATGGCGCATCCGCCACCGAACGTAGAGTTGGGTCGAGCGTCAGCGATGACCCAACGCCGGCCGGAACTCAGACCTGTGTTGTGTCAGCGCTTCGCTTCGACACCAACCTACGCCGGCAGCCGCGGAACTCCGGCCGTACCAGCAGCTCGTTGATGCTGGGCAGGATCAGAGTCGGCGAAGTCCTGCGAGGTCCTCGCGCTCGCTGGTGCCCGACAGCACGCCGACGTTGAGGCCGACCCCCGCCGCGCGGCCCATGGCGAGGTCGTGCACGGCGTCGCCGACGACGGCGACCTCGCGGGCCTCGACGCCGACGCGCCTGGCAGAAGCCGAGCACCATGCGCGGATCGGGCTTGCGAGCCGAACCCGGAATCGCAGCCCACGGCGAAATCGAAAAGGTCGAGGACGTCGTGCTCCGCCAGCGACGCCTCGCAGGCCGCCGGCCGAGTCGTTGGTGGCAAGGCCGATGACGCAAGCCGCGCCGCTTCAGCTCGGCGAGCGTCGCGCGCGCGCCGTCGATGAGCGCACGGAATGCTGGGCCCCGCCGGCGCAGAAGATGCGCTCGATGCCGGCCACCAGCTGACCGGCCGCGGCGCACTCTGCGGGTGCGCGGCAAAGGCCTCCGGCGATGTCAGGAAATCGCCGGCCGCCAGCGGCGAGCCGGGCGTGACGCGATCGGTGGCGGGATCGTGCCCGCCGAGCCGCAGCAGCTCATCGGCGAGCGCTTTGTCGCCGCGCGCCGCGTAGAGCGCCACCTCGCGGTTGATCGGCACCCAGGTGCGCCAGTAGTCGATGACGGTGCCGTCCTTGTCGAACAGGATGCCGCGGATCGCCATGCCTCTCGCCGCCTCCGGCGCGGCCGTCAGGCCGCGCACACCGCGCCCGGCTGCCCGCCGGCATGGATCGAAAGATCGCGGATGGTCGGCGTCTTGCCCGACAGCGGGTTGGCCGGGTCCCACGCCACCTTGATCTCGGTGAAGCGCGTCGCCCGCGCGTCGTAGAGCAGCAGCCGGCCGGCCAGGCTCTCGCCGATGCCGACGATCTCCTTCAGCACCTCGGTTGCCTGCAGCGTGCCGATGACGCCGACGGCCGCGCCCAGCACGCCGACCTCGGCGCAGTTGGCAACCGTGCCGGGCGGCGGCGCGCTCGGGGAAGATGCAGCGGTAGGTAGGGATAGGGCTCGCCGTCCGGGCCGCGCTCGTGCGGCTTGAAGGTCGTGACGTAGCCGTCGAACGGGCCGACCGCGGCGAACACCAGCGTGCGCTTGGCCAGAGGTAGCAGGCGTCGCTCACCGAGGTAGCGGGTGGCGAAATTGTCGGAGCCGTCGGCGACGATGTCGTAGCGGGCGATGATGTCGAGCGCGTTGCCGGCGTCGATGCGGGTGTCGTGGGCCTCGACCCGCACGTGCGGATTGAGCCTGGCAATGGTCTCCTGCGCGCTCGCAACCTTGGCGGCGCCGATGTGCGGCGTGTCGTGCACGATCTGGCGCTGCAGGTTGTCGAGCGAGACCCGGTCGTCGTCGATGATGCCGATGGTGCCGACGCCGGCGGCGGCGAGATACATGAGGACGGCGAGCCCAGTCCGCCCGCGCCGATGACGAGCACCTTGGCCGCCTTGAGCTTCTGCTGCCCCTGGCCGCCGACCTCGCGCAGCACCAGATGCCGCTTGTAGCGCTCGATCTCTTCAGGGGTGAGAGGACCATCTGCCTTGCCTGGGGCTGTCGGGTTGCGCGAACTATAACACATGCGTGCGAACCGCGTAAGTTGGGTCGAGCGTCAGCGTAATGACCCAACGCAATCTCGATCCGGTCGTGCTGGGTCTGCGCTTCGCTTGACCCATGCCTGCCTGACCCTCAAGACGGCTTGCCGTTGGTGAAGGGCGCCAGCGCCTGGGCGATGAAGGTGTGCGTCGGCGTCGGCACGCCGCAGCGTCTTGCCGAGCCGCGCCACGGCGCCGGAGAGGCCGTCGAGCTCGATCGGCTTGCCCGCCAGCAGGTCGTGCGCCATCGACGCCATCAAGCTCGTCGGGAAGCCGTCGATCAGCTTCATGCACACCGCGCCGGCGTCGGCCGGCGTCAAGGCCGGTCTCGAGCGCCACGCCGACGGCCACCGTCTCCTTCGACCGCGGCCTCGCAGCAGCGCGCGCGACTGCGCATTGGCGCGGACCGGCCCGATGGGTCAGCGCGTCAGGGCGGTCATGCCGGACAGCGGCGCCAGCATGGCGAATTTCATCCACACCTCGCGCCCGATGTTCTGCGGCGTGACGGCGTCGAAGCCCGCGCGCTTGCAGGCTTCGAGCAGCGCCGTCACTCCGTGCGCTCGGCTTGCCGTCGGCTTCCGCGAACTCGAGGCGGCAGAACGTGCCGATCTGCTTGATCACGCCGGGCTCCGAGATGTGCGAGCCGATGCGCGCGACGCCCGGCACCACGTTGCCGACCCCGACGATCCGGCCGACGCGCGTCGGCGCTCTCCACGCCGTTCTGGAAGGTGAAGATGGCCGCGCCCTTGGCGACCAGGGGCTTCAGGCTTTGGGCAGCGCTTTCCGTATCGCGCATCTTGACCGCGAAGATGACGGCGTCGGCCGCCGCAATCTCGCGGGCGTCGGCCACCACCTGCACCGGGTTCAGGTGCAGCGCGCCGAGCTCGCTGTCGAGGCGCAGGCCGTTCCTGCGCATGGCGTCGAGATGCGCGCCGCGGGCGACGAAGGTCACGTCGTTGCCGGCGGCCGCCAGGCGCGCGCCGAAATAGCCGCCGACACCGCCGGGCCCCATCACCGCGATCTTCATGGCGTGATCACCACGCGGCCGACGATCTTGCCCGCGCGCAAATCGTCGAGCGAGCGGCTGGTCTCGCCGAGCGGCCGCGTCTCGACCGGGATCGGCGCCACCTTGCCGGCCTTGACCAGGTCCAGCATCTCGCGCGCCTCGCCGGTCGAGCCGACGTAGCTGCCCATGATGGTGAGCGCGCGCAGCGGGAACATCGGCACCGGCAGGGTGAAGCTGCCGCCGATCAGGCCGACGACGATGGCCGCGCCGCCCTTGGCGACGAGCGCTGTGGGCGAAGGCCAGCGACTTGTCGGAGCCGGCAAAGTCGACCGCCGCGCCGACGCCGCCGCCGGACGCCTTGGCGATGGCCTTGCGCGCGCCGGCGTCGGCCGGATCGAAGGCCTCCGCCGCGCCGAGCTTCAGCGCCGCCTCGCGCTTTGCTCTTGTCGATGTCGGCGGCGAAAATCGGCTTGTCGGTCAGCGCGCGGGCGAACTGCAGCCCCATCATGCCGACGCCGCCGAGCCCGACGATCAGCAGCGGGCCGAACTTCAAGTAGGGCACCGCCTTCTTGATGGCGCCATAGCCGGTGAGGCCGGAGCACATGAGCGCGCCGGCGATGCCCGGCGCGATGCCCTCCACGTCGAGCAGATAGCGCGGGTGCGGCACCAGCACGTGGGTGGCATAGCCGCCGTCGACGGTGACGCCGAGCGCCCGCGGCGCGTTGCACATGTGCTCGTCGCCGCGCGCGCACAGCCCGCACTTGCCGCAGCCGATCCAGGGGTAGGCGGCGTAGAACTTGCCCTGGGATCACGCCCTTCTGCGTCGGGCCCCGCGGCCTCCACGGTGCCGGCGATCTCGTGGCCCAGGGTGAAGGGCAGCGGGCGGTTGCCGCGCACGTCGAGCTTCTGGCCGCCGCCCAGATCGAAATAGCCGTCCTGCAGGTGGATGTCGGAGTGGCACACGCCGCAGTGCGAGACGCGCAACAGCACCTCGGTGCCCAGCGGCTTGGGCGTGGCGGCTTCCGTGGCCTGCAGCGGCTTGCCGTAGTCGACGAGAGATTGGCGGTGCATGGGATCCTCCACTGATAGGCGAGCATAGCAAAGATTGGGCGGCTCGGGAGGCTCTGTTCGATCTGGGTGCCGGCACGCGCGATCACGTGCAGCTTGCGCGAAATCGAAAAACCCGACATGGGGAGGAAAAATGAAGCGGTCCGCCGGACGACATCTGGCAGGTTGGCGTCTCTCCGTCTTGCTGACGGTGAGCGGGGCCCTTTGCACATCGTCCGACCAGGCGACCCATCAGCTCTACAAAATGGGCGACTTCAAGCTCGAGGGCGGCGGGTCATCAAGGATTTCGCGATCTACGTCACCACGGCACGCTCAATGCCAAGAAATCGAACGCCATCCTCATGGTCACGGCCATCAGCGGCAACCTCATCGGCTCGACTTCATGATCGGGCCGGGCAAGAGCGCTCGACACCAGCAAGTATTTCATCGTCTGCACAGACGCGATCAGCAGCGGCCTGACGACGTCGCCGAGCAACAGCCGGCGCAGCCACCAGCTATGCAATTCCGAAGTTCCTGATCCGAGACATGGTGACGTCGCAACATCGGCTGATGACCGACACCTCGGCATCGCCCACGTCGTTGCCGGTGGTCGGGCCGTCGATGGGCGGCATGCAGGCGCTGCAGTGGGGCGTCAGCTATCCCGACTACATGGACAGCCTGGTGACGCTCGTGCCGCTGGCGAAGACGCCGGCGTGGAGCGTGGCGGTGATGGAGGCCTCGCGCAAAGCCATCATGCTCGACCCGGCGTGGAACCAGGGCAACTACACCAGCCCGCCCGAGCAGGGCATCCGGCTGTGGCGGGACTATCCTGGGCTTCCTGGCGGCGCGCAGCCCGGAGATCTACCGCGAGCAGTTCCCGGGCAATCAGCTCGATGTGCTGCCTTGGCTGCAGCGGCAGGAAACGAGCCTCATCAAGGTGTTCGACGCGCAACGACTGGATCTACCAGACCTGGGCCTACGATCGCCACGACGTCGGCACCACGCCCGGCTTCAACGGCGACACCGCCAAGGCGCTTCAGTCCATCAAGGCCAAGACGCTGATCCTGCTCGGCACCAAGGACCTGCTCAATCGAATGGGAGCCGCAGGATGCCGCCAAGCATTCGCGACGCGAAGGTGATGACCATCCCGTGCCGGAGCTCGGTGACCGGGCCACGCGGCGGCGGGCCGGGGCGTTTCCGGCCGATGTCGAGTTCATCAATCGGGAAGCGCGGCGTTCACTCGACCAGGTGACCAACAGCGGCAAGAAGCTGGACTAGGGCGCTTTGTCGTTGCCGCTGGACTGGGGATTGCTCGGAGCCTTCACGCTGCTGTGGCTGGCGATCGTGCCGACGCCCGGCCCGAACACGCTCCTTATCGTGCACCTGGCCTTGACCGCAGGGTGGAGGGACGTTGCGCGCGGCACTCGCCGGCAACCTGCTGGCGATTGCGTTCTATGCGCTGGCGACGCTGCTGGGGCTGGCGTTGCTGCTGGCCGCCGCGCCGTCGGTGCGGCTCAGGCGTCTATGTGCTGGGCGGCGCCTATCTCGTCTGGGTCGGCGCGCGCCTGGTCCGCGGCGGCCTGGCACGGCGACGGGCCGGCGACGCCGCTGCGATGCTGTCGGCGGCTCAGCCCGAGCGCTCAGGCGGCCCATTCCTGCAGGGGGTGCTCACGGCGCTTGCCAATGTGCAGGCGCTGTTCTTTCTGGCCAGCATCTTCGCCAGCGTCGGCATCCTCGCCGCCAACCCGGCGACCCAGCTCGCCGCCATCGGCGTCATCGTCGTCGGCAACGGCGGCTATCTCAGCCTGCTCGCCTGGCTGATGCAGCGCGAGGCCGCGCGCACCTTCTACGCCCGCAACCGCGGCCTGATGGAGATCGGCTTCGGCCTGCTGTTCCTGGCTGTTCGGGGCGCGGCTCGTGTTGCGCGGAGCTGGTGGGATGGGTTTTAGCCGCATCCCACCGTCGGTCAGCGATCGCGCGCCGCCGGAGGCGACCGTCAGGTCTGGCCCTCGACGCACACCGTGGCCTCGCCCTTGAAGTTGGGCTGCGAGCGATAGACCATCTCGATTTCCCGGATCGCCCGGCGGTCGCCCTTGAGGTCGAGTGGGCTTCGTCTGGCCCGCCGGCGCGTATCTCCGAGCGGACGGGAATGTCGTCGGGCTCGCCGTTGGCGTAGACCACCTTCAGGTCCATCATGTGCACCTTGTTGCCCGACACCTGCAGGCGAATGGATTTGAACTTGCCTTCGGCTCGGCCGACCTTGATCACGTCCTTGTCGACGTGAAAGCCGACTTTCTGGCAACCGAGCTGCTCCCAGCGCGCCTGCGCCGCCGTCGGCGCCAGCCCGGGCACAAGCGAGCGTTGCCACGATCATCGATGCATGACTGAACCGCATGTAGATCTCCATTGGACGTATTGACGTTTCCGCGGGCGGGATGCTGGTGCCCCACTCACGCCACGAAGGTAAACGCATAACGGCTCATTGTTGTGCCGCCCGTCGCAACCGTGGCGTGGCTTGGCCGCGTTGCGGGCCTGCATCAGGTGTTGTTGCGATCGGCCCATAGGAAAAGAAAAAGGGCCGCAACGCGGCCCTCGATATGTCGGTTCGGTCCGTGGTCAGCGTGAGCTGAGCAGACCTCACCCCCCGCCGTCGCCTGGGCGGTCGTCCGCGGTCGCGGCGGGGCGGGCGCTCGCGGTGAGTGCTCCTCCTCCGGCTCGCCCTCGGGGCGCGGGATCTCCTTGCCCGTCGCCTGGTCGACGATCTTCATGGACAGGCGCACCTTGCCGCGATCGTCGAAGCCCAGCAGCTTGACCTAGACCTCCTGGCCCTCCTTGACGACCTCGCTGCACGGTCTGCGGCCGGCCTTGGGTCAGCTGCGAGATGTGCACCAGGCCGTCCTTGGCGCCGAAGAAGTTCACGAAGGCGCCGAACTCCATGATCTTGACGACCTTGCCCTTGTAGATCTGGCCGACCTCGGGCTCCGACGTGATGGCGCGGATGCGGAGCAGCGCCGGCCTCGATCGCCTCGCGCTTGGCGGCGCGCGATCTTGATGGTGCCGTCGTCCTCGATGTCGATCTTGGCGCCCGACTCGGCCACGATCTCGCGGATCACCGAGCCGCCCGAGCCGATCACCTCGCGGATCTTGTCGACCGGGATCTTGATGGTCTCGATGCGCGGCGCGTGCTCGCCGAGCTCGGTGCGCGCGCCCGGTGATGGCCTTGCGCCATCTCGCCCAGGATGTGCATGCGACCGGCATTGGCCTGCTCGAGCGCCTGCGCGCATGATCTCCTCGGTGATGCCGGCGATCTTGATGTCCATCTGCAGCGAGGTGACGCCCTTGTCGGTGCCGGCCACCTTGAAGTCCATGTCGCCCAGGTGGTCCTCGTCGCCCAGGATGTCGGAGAGCACGGCGAAGCTGTTGCCCTCCTTGATGAGGCCCCATGGCGATGCCGGCGACGGGCGCGCTTCAGCGGCACGCCGGCGTCCATCAGCGCCAGCGAGGCGCCGCACACGGACGCCATCGAGCGAGGAGCCGTTGGATTCGGTGATCTCGGAGACGACGCGCACCGTGTAGGGAAATTCCTCGGGCGACGGCATCAGCGGATGCACGGCCCGCCAGGCGAGCTTGCCGTGGCCGATCTCGCGCCGGCCGGGCGCGTCCATGCGGCCGGTCTCGCCGACCGAGTAGGGCGGGAAGTTGTAGTGCAGCAGGAAGCGCTCCTTGCGCGTGCCCTCCAGGGCGTCGATGTACTGCTCGTCCTCGCCGGTGCCGAGCGTGGCGACGACGAGGGCCTGCGTCTCGCCGCGGGTGAACAGCGCCGAGCCGTGCGCGCGCGGCAGCACGTGCACCTCGGACGTGATCGGCCGCACCGTCGTCAGGTCGCGGCCGTCGATGCGCTTGCCGGGTCGTGATGATGTCGCCGCGCACGACATCCTGCTCGATGCCCCTTGAACACGGAGCCGAGCAGCACCTGCTCGCTGGCATCGGCATCGGCCGGCCAGCAGCTCTTCTTGACCTTGGCGCTTGCCGCCTCGACCAGCTCGTGGCGCTTCTGCTTCTCCGGCGTCGCAAACGCCTTGCGCAGATCGGCCTCGACCAGCGCCTTGGCCTTGTCGGCGTACTTGGACTTGTCGGGCGGCTGGAAATCCCACGGCTCCTTGGCGGCCTTCTCGGCCAGCTTGATGATGGCCTCGATCACCGGCTGGAAGCCGCGGTGGCCGAACATGACGGCCTCCAGCATCTGCTTCTCGGGCAGCTCCTTGGCCTCCGATTCCACCATCATCACGGCGTCGCCGGTGCCGGCCACGACGAGGTCGAGATCGCTCTCGGCCATCTCGTCGATCATGGGTTGAGCACGAACTGGCCGTCGACGACGCCGACGCGGGCGGCCGCCGATCGGGCCGAGGAACGGCACGCCCGACAGCGTCAGCGCGGCGGAGGCCGCCACCATGCCGACGATGTCGGGGTCGTTCTCCATGTCGTGGGACAGCACGGTGACGACCACCTGCGTCTCGTGCTTGAAGCCGTCGATGAACAGCGGCCGGATCGGCCGGTCGATGAGGCGCGAGGTCAGCGTCTCCTTCTCGGTCGGGCGGCCCTCGCGCTTGAAAAAGCCGCCGGGGATCTTGCCGGCGGCGTAGGTCTTTCCTGGTAGTTGACGGTCAGCGGAAAGAAGTCGATGCCGGGCCTGCGCGGCTCTTCTCGGCGACCACCGTCGCCAGCACGCTCGTCTCGCCGTATTGGGCGTAGCACCGCGGCGTCGGCCTGGCGAGCCATGCGGCCCGTCTCCAGCGTCAGCTTGCGGCCGGCCCATTCGATTTCCACACGTTGTGTTTCGAACATCTGTTTCGTCTCGTCTCGTTTCTTGTTGCGTAAGAGCGTCGAGCACCGCCACTTCCGTCTGAGGAAGCCGGCCCACATTGCCATCATCTTGGGGCAACGTGAGCTTGCTTCCGCAGCCGGACTAAGCGTCCCGCTAGCGGCGGATTCCCAAACGCTCGATGATCTTCTGGTAGCGCCCCTCGTCCTTCGCCTTGACGTGGTCGAGGAGGCGGCGACGCAGGCTCACCATCTTGAGCAGGCCGCGCCGCGAATGATTGTCGCTTCTTGTGCAGCTTGAAGTGATCTGTAAGCCCATTGATGCGCTCGGTGAGGAGGGCGATCTGCACCTCCGGCGAGCCGGTATCGCCTTTCTTGGTTGCGTATTCATTGACGACTTGCAGCTTGCGTTCTGCGCTCAGCGACATCGGGTACCTTTCCAGCGTGTTGGGGAGGTTTGAGCGGCGGCGGCCGGGATGTCGTCCAGCCGGGTCGCGCGGATACCCCAGCGCGTAGCGAAAGCCACCGGGCGGGGTGGCTGGCCTTATACACGAATTCGCTGGCCGTTGCGAGGAAAATTCGCCTGCGTTTACATGCCGATTCTGCAAGATCAGCCAGTATTGCCGAAATTGAACACGCGGATCGGGTGCAGCTCGCCCTTCTCGATGCGGCCGACGGCGATCAGGTGGCCTTTGCAGGTTGCATAGGTCGGGCCGGTGCCGGTGGGCGCATCGCGGCCGCGGATCAGCACCGTCTGGCCCGCGCAGCAGGCGCGCGGCGTCGTTCTGGCCGACGCTGAGCTCGGCGAGGTCCTGCAGGGCGGCCTCGATCGGGAGCAGCAGCCGCAGCGAGCCTCCTCGCCTCCGTCGGCGGCCGCGGCCTCGAGAGCTTGCGAGGGTGACGGCCTCGCGCCTCGTCGAACGGGGCGACGCGCGGTGCGGCGCAGGCGCAATGAGGCTGGCCGAGGCAGCCGAGCGCACGGCCCATATCGCGGGCGAGCGCGCGCACGTAGGTGCCCTTGCCGCAGCGGGCCTCGAGCACGGCCGTGTCGCGGGCCGGCATGTCGAGCAGCACCAGAGATTCGATGTGCACGGGACGCGGCTCGCAGCTCCACCGTCTCGCCCTCGCGCGCGCAGGTCGTAGGCGCGTCGCCGTCGACCTTGATGGCGGAGAACGCCGGCGGCGTCTGCAGGATCTCGCCGGTGAAGCGCGGCAGCAGCGCCTCGATGGCCTCGCGGCCGGGCGCGCCTCGCTGGTGGCGACGATCTCGCCCTCGGCGTCGTCGGTGTCGGTGGCCGCACCCCAGCGCACCGTGAATCGGTAGTGCTTCGGTGCCGTCGACGGCGTAGGGCACGGTCTTGGTCGCCTCGCCCAGCGCGATGGGCAGCACGCCGGTCGCCAGCGGGTCGAGCGTGCCGGCGTGGCCGGCCTTGCGCGCGTCGAAGAGCGCGCCTGCACGGCGCCGACGGCCTGCGTCGACGGTCATGCCGACCGGCTTGTCCAGCACCAGCCAGCCGTGCATCGGCCTTGCCCTTCTTGCGGCGTGCCATGCTCTACTTTGTCCGAAGTCCTGGACGCGACTCTTTTCGCCTGGCCAGCAGGCGCTCGATGCGGTCGGCTTCGTCGAAGGTCTCGTCGGCCAGGAAGCGGACGTCGGGCGCGAACTTGAGATTGACGGCGTGCGCGACCTCGCCGCGGATGTAGCGCTTGTTGCGCTCGAGCGCGGCCAGCACCGGCTGCACGTCCTTGCCGCCCAGCGGCATCACGTAGATGGTGGCGAGCCGCAGGTCGGGCGACATGCGCACCTCGGGGATCGGTCACGACGTGGGCGGCCAGCACGTCGTCGTGGATCTCGCCGCGCGTCAGCATCTCGGCCAGCGCGTGCCGGATCAGCTCGGCAACGCGCAGCTGGCGCTGGGATGGGCCCGGTGTTCTTCTCGGAACGGCGGTTGGCCATGGATGGTGTCAGACCTCTCCGGGTCTGACACCATTCGCGCCGGCCCGGGAAACGGTGTCAGACCCGGAGGGTCTGACACCTCATCAAAGCGACCGCGCGATGGTCTCGACGTTGAAGCACTCGATGACGTCGCCCGCGCGGATGTCCTGGTAGTTGGCGAACGCCATGCCGCACTCCTGGCCGGCCGGCACCTCGCGCACCTCGTCCTTGAAGCGCTTCAGGGTCGACAGCGTGCCCTCGTGGATCACGCACGTTGTCGCGGATCAGGCGCACCTTGGCGCCGCGCTCGACCTTGCCCTCGGTGACGCGGCAGCCCGCGACCTTGCCGATCTTGGAGATGTTGAACACCTCCAGGATCTCGGCGTTGCCGAGGAAGATCTCGCGCAGCGTCGGCGCCAGCAGGCCCGACATGGCCGTCTTCACGTCGTCGACCAGATCGTAAATGATGTTGTAGTAGCGGATCTCGACGCCGGACTGGTCGGCCAGCGAGCTTGGCCTGGCACGTTGGCGCGCACGTTGAAGCCGACCACCACCGCGCTTGGACGCGTTGGCAAGCGCGATGTCGGACTCGGTGATGCCGCCGACGCCCGAGTGCACGATGCGCGCCTCGACCTCGTCGGTGCCGAGCTTGCGCAGCGCGCCGCCGATGGCCTCCACCGAGCCCTGCACGTCGCCCTTGACGACGCAGCGGGAACTCCTTGCGGCCAGCCTCCTTGAGCTGCTGCATCATCTGCTCGAGCGTGCGCGCCGTGCCGGCCGGAGCCCAGCGTCTGGCGGCGCTTGCGCACGCGGTAGTCGGTGATCTCGCGCGCGCGGCCCTCGCTCTCGACCACGGCAAACGGATCGCCGGCCTCGGGCGCGGAGTCGAAGCCCAGGATCTCGACCGGCACCGACGGCCCGGCCGCGGTCGACCGTCTCGCCGCGATCGTCGATCGAGCGCGCGCACGCGCCCCCACGCCGCTGCCGGCAACGACGATGTCGCCGACGCGCAGCGTGCCGCGCTGCACCAGCGCGGTGCCGACCGGACCGCGCCCGCGCTCGAGCTTGGCCTCGATGACGACGCCCTCGGCCGAGCGCGCTCGGATTGGCCTTGAGGTCCAGCAGCTCGGCCTGCAGGCTGGATGGCCTCCAGCAGCTTGTCGAGGCCGGTCCGCTTGAGCGCCGATACCTGCGACCTCCGAGCGTCTCGCCCGACATGCTCTCGACGATCGACCTCGTGCTGCAGCAGGTCCGTGCGCACCCAGTTGCGGATCGGCGTCCGGCTTGTCCATCTTGTTGATGGCCACGATCAGCGGCACGCCGGCCGCCTTGGCGTGGTTGATGGCCTCGACGGTCTGCGGCATGACGCCGTCGTCGGCCGCCACCACCAGCACCACGATGTCGGTGACCTTGGCGCCGCGCGGCGCGCATGGCGGTGAACGCCTCGTGGCCGGGCGTGTCGATGAAGGTGATCTTCTCGCCGTCGGGCGTCGTCACCTGATAGGCGCCGATGTGCTGGGTGATGCCGCCGGCCTCGCCGCCGGCCACGTTGGTCTTGCGGATGGCGTCGAGCAGCGAGGTCTTGCCGTGGTCGACGTGGCCCATGATGGTGACCACGGGCGCGCCTGCGGCTGCTGGTCCTCCTCGGCGTCGGTCTGGCCGATGAAGCCTTCCTCGACGTCGGCCTCCGACACGCGCTTGGGCGTGTGGCCGAACTCCGTGCACGATCAGCTCGGCCGTGTCGGCGTCGATCGACGTCGTTGATCTTGTGCATCGCGCCCTGCGCCATCAGCAGCTTGATGACGTCGACGGAGCGCTCCGTCATGCGGTTGGCGAGTTCCTGGATGGTGATCACCTCCGGGATGATCACCTCGCGCATGACCTTGTCGCGCGGCTGCTGCGACGCCTGCCTGGCGCAGCTTCTCGCGCTCGCGCTTGCGGCGCAGCGAGGCAAGCGAGCGCTCGCGCTGCGCCTCGTCGAAGGCGTTGTTGATGGTGAGCTTGATGCGCTCGCGCCGCTCCTCGGCCGACCTTGACCGGGCTCTTCGGCGGCTTGGCGCCCTTCTTCTTGCCGCGCGATTCCTCCTCGACCTCGGGCTCGACCTCGAGCTGCGCGGCCGGTGCGCTCGCGCGACCTGCTCGGCCGCGCGCGGCGCCTCGGCGGCTTTGCGCTTTCTCCGGCGCGCGCGGCTTGGCTCGACCGCGGCTTCCGCGGCTGGCCGCTTCGGCTTCGATCGCTCGCCGGCTCGGCGACGACGGCGAGCCGGGCTGCGCCTCGACGTCAGGCTTGGGCTCGACCGCGCGGGCGCAAGCGCTTCGCAGACGCGCGCGCTCGCGCTCTGCCGCCTCGGCGCGCTCGCTTCGCGGCCTCGAGCGCGCGGCGGCGCGCGTCGAGCTCGTCGGTCGACAGGCCGCCGGTCGTCTGCGTGCACGATCTCGGCGAGCAGACTGCCTCGGCCGCCTCCGGCGCGTGGCACCTTCGGCGTCGCCGGCCACTGGCGCATCGTGCGCTTCTTCTTCTTCTCGACCACCACCGACTTCGAGCGGCCGTGGCTGAAGCTCTTGGCGCACGTGGCCGGATCGACCGTCCGCTTCAAGCTCAGCGGCTTGCGTGCGCCGCACCGCGCAGCGTCTTGTCGGTGGTTTCTTTCGTCTCGCATCATGCACGTCCTGTGTTGCGAGTTGCCAATGTCAGGCAGGCCGGCTCGGGGCCTACCCTGCGCCGGTAACGCCTGAGGCGCTACTGCCTCCTCGGCAATCCGCCGGCTGGCGCCACCCTCGGACGCTGCAGCATGTACCACATTTGGCCGCCCGATGGCCAAGCTCAATTCGGCGCTCGTCAACTCGCCGTGATCAATTGCCTCGAGCGCTTGCAGCCGGCCCACGTAACGCCTTGAATTTACGATCGAGCTTGTCGACACCGTCGACCGCAGCATCGGTCGCATGCATCAGGACGACCGCCTGGCCCGGCTCAATCAGGTCTTCGCACCTTGGCAAATCCCGCAACCAGCAGGCCCGCCTTGTTGGCGAGGCTGATGGCCTCGGCGAGCGCCGTTTGATCAGCAGCTGTTCGACCAGACTCGGCGAGGTCGTCCGGCACCGAGCACGGGCTGCTTCAGGCTGCGGGCAAAGGCCTTCTGGCGCACCGCCGCGGCCACGGTCCCGCCGCGTCGCGCCAACCCATACCCCGCGGCCGGGCAACGCCGCGCCAGATCGGGAACGATCGCTGCCATCAGGGCCGAGCACGAAACCGGATGAGATCGTCAGGCGGCCTTGTGGGTGCGCGAGACGGCGCACAGCCGCAGCGCGAGCCCTGCACCGCCTCGCCGTGCGCGACTCGCCGTCGTGCTTCGGCGCCCGCCACGCCTGCTGGTCCGCTGCCGCACCATGACCGCTCAGGCCTTGGCGTCTCGCCAGGCGCCGGCGCAGTCTGCTGCCGCGGCGGCCTGGCTCGCGCTGCGGCCGCGGCAGCCGCCTGCTCGGCACGCATCTTCTCGAGGTCCTCCGGCCGTCACCCAGCCCGCGGCGATGCGTGCCGCCATGATCATGTCTTCGGCCTCCTTGCGGCCCGATCTCGATACCCTCGAGCACGCCCTTGTGGCGGACCGGTTCGGCATCCTTCTCCTGTCTTGCGCTCGGTCCAGCCGACGAGCTCGTCGGTCACCGCAACCGGCCAGGTCTTCCACGGTCTTGATGCTCGTTCTCGCCGAAGGCCACCAGCATCGCCGTGTTGACGCCGGGAATTTTGGCGAGCTCGTCGGAGACGCCCAGCTCCTTGCGCTTGGCATCGCGTTCGGCCTCCTGCCGCTCCAGGTATTCGCGCGCGCGCGCCTGGATTTCTTTGGCGGTGTCCTCGTCGAAGCCCTCGATGTGGGCGATCTCGCCGGCATCGACGTAGGCCACCTCGGCGACGGTCTCGAAGCCTTCGGTCGCCAGCAGCTGGGCGATCACCTCGTCGACGTCGAGCGCTTCCATGAAGAGCTGCGAGCGCTCGGCGAACTCTTTCTGACGCCGCTCCGATTCCTCCTGCTCAGTGAGAATATCGATATCCCAGCCGGTAAGTTGGGACGCAAGCCTGCACGTTCTGGCCGCGCCGACCGATGGCCAGCGAAAGCTGGCTCTCCGGGACCACCACCTCGATGCGGTTCGAATCCTCGTCCAGCACCACCTTGGTCACCTCGGCCGGCGCCAGCGCATTGACGATAAAGGTGGCGGCATCCTGGTTCCACTGGATGATGTCGACCTTCTCGCCCTGCAACTCGCCGACCACCGCCTGCACGCGCTGACCGCGCATGCCGACGCAGGCGCCGACCGGATCGATCGAAGAGTCCTTGGAAATGACGGCAATCTTTGCCCTGGAACCGGGATCGCGCGCCACCGACTTGATCTGCACGATGCCGTCGTAGATCTCCAGGAACCTCCGCCCGGAACAGCAACGACATGAACTCGGGACGAGCACGGGAGAGGAAGATCTGCGGCCCGCGTTGCTCGCGGCGCACGTCGTAGATGTAGGACCGGATGCGGTCGCCGAGCCGGACGTTCTCGCGCGGAATCATCTCGTCGCGCCGGATGATGCCCTCCGGCCTTCCGCAGATCGACGATGACGTTGCCGTACTCGACGCGCTTGACGGTGCCGTTGGCGATCTCGCCGACTGCGATCCTTGAACTCGCCGTGCTGACGCTCGCGTTCCGCCTCGCGCACCTTCTGCACGATGACCTGCTTGGCGTTCTGCGCCGACACCCGGCCGAAATCCGAGCGGCGGCAAGCGGCTCGGCGATCAGATCGCCGATCTTGGCGTCGGGATTGCGTCGCTTGGCGCTCGCCAGCGTGATCTGCGTGGAGTCGTTCTCGACCGTGTTCGACCACCTGCAGTACGCGCGTAAGCTTGGTCTCGCCCGTCTTTGGGTCGATCTCGCAGCGAATGTCGTTCTCGGCGCCATAGCGGGACTTGGCCGCCTTCTGGATGGCGTCCTCCATCGCCTGCGATGACGATCTTGCGATCGATCGACTTCTCGCGCGCGACCGCATCGGCGATCTGCATCAGCTCCAACCGGTTAGCGCTAATTCCGGCCTGGGCCATCTTATAGGCACCCTCCAAATTCAAGCTAAGGCGCGACATCATCTGCCGCTTCGTCGGCACGTTCTCGCTTCGAGCGCCGTAGCGATCTCGCGAATGAGGCCGTCCGTCAGCACCGAGCCGCGCCTCGGCAATAAGCGCGACCGGCAGTCCGATGACTTGACGGCCCGAGTTGATCGAGCTCGACCTCGATGCCGAACCTCTCCGTTCTCGACACCTTCGAGCACACCCCGGAAACGCTTGCGACCGGACACGGGCTGCTTCAGCTCGATCTTGGCCTCATAACCCGCCCAGGTCCTCGAAATCGGAGACGCGCAGCCAGCGGGCCGGTCGATGCCGGGCGAGGATACCTCGAGCGCATAGTGGCCGGGCAGCGGGTCATGCGCATCAAGCAACGGCGACAGAGTGCGCGAGATCTCTGGCGCACTCCTCGACCGTAATGGTCCCATTCGGCCGCTCGGCCATGATTTGGACCGTCGTGCCGTTGTGACCGGAAATGGTAACCCGCACCAAGCGAAATCCCATGTCCTCGAGCACCGGTTCGACCAACCCAGCAACGCTGTGCCGCCAACCCGGTCTCGCTGAATAAAGCGCGCCTCGGGTGTGCTCTCGACCACCGCGTCTCCGCCTGCCCGAAACTCCCGTGTGGGGGTGCCCGCTCGACCACTCAAAACAAAAAGAGCGGACCCGGAGGGCCCACTCTCAGAGTTGAGATGATCATGAGCAGCACGGATGGTAAAGCGGAATTGCCCAAGTTGCAAGCGGGAAGTGTGATTTTTTGTCGCACCGCAAAGGGCAACGCGCGCCCGGGTTGCTGAGGCCAGGTTGCGGAGGGGTCGGAGGGCCTCGTTCGTCAGGGCCTTGGTACTCAGGCCCGCAGGAAGCGAAAGTAGCTGCAGCGCCGGCCCGCGCGCAAAGCCTTGGCTTCGTAACGGGTTTGAGGCCAGTCCGCTGCCCCGCTCGCGCCAGTCGGCGGCGGCCTTGGCCGTCCAGCGAAAGGCCGCCCTGCCGGCGCACGGCCAGCAAGATCCATTCGGCATAATCCGCAATATCGGTGGCAATGCGCAGCTCGCCGCCCGGCGGCATAACGCGCGCCAGCTCGGCGAGCGTGCCCTGTGACACCAGCCGGCGTTTCCAATGGCGTCGCTTCGGCCACGGGTCGGGAAACAGCACAAAAGCCCGCCCGATCGAGGCGGCCGGCAGGTGGCGAATGAGACTGCGGGCGTCATCGGTGTACAAACGAATGTTGGAAGGGGCCATGCTCGGCCATGGCGGCCCAGGACTTTAACCACGCCGTCTTGGAAGGGCTCGCAACCGAGAAGCGCCCACCTTGGGATGTTGCTCGGCTTGCCAGAGGAGGTGCTCGCCGCCACCAAAGCCAATTTCGAGCCATACCTCGCCCACGCTGGGCGGGAACAGACAGGAAGGGTTTGCCACCTCCGCCGCGCTGCCGGCAACGGCAACGCGCGGCAGAAGCTCGCGCCAGAGGCCGGCCTGGCGCGCTTAGGGCGCGTCCGCGCCGGCGACCGTAACTGCGCAGCTCACCGGCGCCCGCCGTCATGGCGGCGCCCAGCGGTGAGGCGCCCGGTGCCCGCAAAGGTCGACCGCGCGGCGCGGGCGCTCAGGCCATCGCGGCCTTGATCTTGGGACCAAGATCGGTCTTCTCCCCAAGAGAACCCACCCTCATTGTCCGGCTCGCGGCCGAAGTGCCCATAAGCTGAGGTGCGGGCATAGATCGGCTTATTGAGGTCGAGGTGCTTGCGGATGCCACGCGGCGACAAATCGACGAGCTCGCCCAGCACGCTCTCAAGCTTGGGCGTATCGATATCGTTGGGATTTCGGCCGACATCCACGTAGATCGACAGCGGCTTGGCGACGCCGATGGCATAGGAGAGTTGGATCGTGCACTCATCGGCAAGCCCCGCCGCCACCACATTCTTGGCGAGATAGCGCGCCGCATAGGCCGCCGACCTGTCAACCTTGGTGGGGTCCTTGCCCGAGAACGCGCCCCCCGCCGTGGGGGCCGCCCCGCCATAGGTATCGACGATAATCTTGCGTCCCGTCAGCCCGGAGTCCCCATCCGGACCGCCGATGTGAAATTTACCCGTCGGATTGACGTGCCAGACGGTGTCCTTGCTGATCCAGCCGTTCGGCAGTGCCTTTCTTACGTAAGGCTCGACGAGCTCGCGCACCTGGGCCGAGGTCATGGATTCCACCAGGTGCTGGTGGGGAGACGACGATCTGTGGTCGCCGCTACCGGCTTGCCGTTTTCGTAGCGCACGGTGACCTGGCTCTTGGGTCGGGACCCAGCACCGCCTCTTTGCCGGCGTGCCGGGCCTCGGAAATCAAGCGAAGGATCTTGTGGCTGTAGTAGATCGGAGCCGGCATCAGTTCCGGGGTATCCTTGCAGGCAAAGCCGAACATGATGCCCTGATCGCCTGCGCCCTCATCGCGATTGCCGCCGCTATCGACGCCCTGGGCGATATCCGGCCGACTGCGGGTGCAAGAGCACCCGAATATCCGCACGATCCCAGTGAAAGCCCTCCTGCTCGTAGCCGATGTCCTTGATGGCCATGCGCGCCACGTGCGCGACCAGATCCCGGGTGATGGTCTTGGGCCCGCGCGTCTCGCCCGCGATTATGACCTGATTGGTGGTGGCAAGCGTCTCGCAGGCGACCCTGAGCTGCCAGGGATCGATACCGGCTTTCGGACCTTCGCGGAAAAACAAGTCGACGACCTCATCGGAAATGCGATCGCAAACCTTGTCGGGATGCCCCTCCGAAACCGATTCACTCGTAAATAAATAGGACTTTCGCGACACTGTGTTCCCCCATGGCTAAGCGCCAAATTGCCCGTCTTGTTACAGCGTTTATAGCGGGGGTCAAGATGACCGAAGCCTACGCACGGCACCGGTTGGCAGCCTCGGCCGGCAACGGCCGCAGTGGGCTCAGTCCACCACTTCGTCATCGGCGGCCAGGCTGCGCACTGAGCTCCACGATGGCGCGCCGGGCCTGCACGTCCGCGATCCGCACAAACGCCTTGTTGAGTTCCAACCCATCGCGGCTGCGCAAGAATTCCACAATCGAGCTTTCCGCCGGGCGCTCGGCAAAGCCGTCGGCCACGAAGCGCGGCACCTCCCCGGTTGGCGCCTCCTCGTAGAAAAACTGCACCGACACCCCGAGCACCTGCGCCAAGTCGAACAGCCGACTGGCGCCGATCCGATTGATGCCCTTCTCGTATTTTTGGATTTGCTGAAAGGTCAAGCCCAGCTTCTCGCCCAGCTTTTCTTGGCTCATCCCAAGCAGCATGCGGCGAAAGCGGACCCTGCTCCCCCACATGTACGTCGATGGGATTGGGTCGCCGCGAGCCTTTATCCTCGCCATCGACTTCCGTGGCGAACTCGGTCGGTCTCGACATTCACTCAACCCCGTCATCCTGTCATTCGCCTGCAATTGGTAGGTGCAGATGGGCAATCCGTCAACCTCAGGTGCACTGCAGCGCGTCCGGTCTGGCTCTGGGCCCAGGGGATCAGGCGGCCGACACGCGCCCGCGGCGCCGGGCGCCGGCGGCCAGCGCGGCCGCCCCGCATAACCACAGGCCCAGGAAAATACCATCGCCAAAGCGGGCGTAAGGGGTCGGTGCCAGGGGCGCGGGCAGCTCCGTATCCGCCGAACCGCGTTGATCGAGACCTAGTTCAACCAGCACTCGCCCATGGCCATCGACCATGGCCGAAATGCCGTTATTGGCCACGCGCAGCAATGGCAGCCCCTCCTCCACCGCCCGTACGCGCGCGCTGCTGCATGTGCTGGCGCGGCCCGGTTTGTGTTGCCGAACCAACCATCGTTGGTGAGATTGACGAGAGCGAGGGCCGTTCGGGCCCGGCGACGACGGCGCGCGGGAAAATCGCCTCATAGCAGATCAGGGCGCCAGCGCGGGCAGCCCGGGCAGGCGCAAGAGCGGACGGGGCGCCGCCCCACTGGTAAAGCCGCCGCGCAGCCGCCGTCAGGCTCTGCAGACCTACGGCCTCGAGCGCCGCCTGAAACGGCAGGTACTCGCCAAAGGGCACGAGATGGACCTTGTCGTAGGCGGCAAGGAAGCGCCCGCCGTCGCCGAACACCAAAAAGGCTGTTGAAGATCCGCCGGGCTGCCGTTGACCCCGCCGGGGCCGGCTCGGCGCGCAATCCACCGGCGATCAAAAGGGTTCCGGGCGGCAAAAGGCGTCCGATCGCCGCGCGGGCTGCCGGGTGATCGACCGGCAGGAACGGCATCGCCGCCTCGGGCCAAATGACGTGCGTAATACCTTCCAGGCCGTCGGGGAGGCCCGCGGCATTGCTGGCCGACAGGTGGAGATGGTCGAGAAAAATGCGCTCCTGGTTCTCGGGCCGCCATTTCTCCCGCTGTGGGACGCTCGGCTGCACGATCCGCAGCTTGACGCCCGGCACCATCGCGGCGGGAGCTCCGGCCAGGCGCAGGTGGCCCCACGCCGCCAAGGCCAAGAAGGGCACCATGCCCAGCGCCAGCGCCAGGCCGCGGCGGCGCCGTCCCGCTGGGCCGTTCACCGCCTCGGCCAGGAGGACGAGGGGCCGCCAGCAACCCGACGCCGACCAGGGTCAAGCCATAGATGCCGATAAGGGCGGCGCTTTGCAGCAAAGACAGCGGATAGGTCAGCGCATAGCCCAGCACGTTCCAAGGAAACCCGCTCAACAGGTGCCCGCGGGCGTATTCCATGGCCGCGAGCGCAAGCGCCAAAGGCGAGAACGCGGGAGGGGCCAGGGCGCCAGCCGGCAAACGCCAGTCCCGCTGCCATCCCGTAGAAGAGCGCCAGACCGGCGGGCAATAAGGTGACGGCGAGGGCAAGAGGGGCGCAAATATTTCCGCCTCGACAAGAAACGCAGCGCCGACCCAGTAGAGCCCCCGACAAAATAACCAAACCCGAACCACCAGCCGACGGCTGCCGCCGCCCACGCCGAGGTCCAGGGTCGCCGCGCCGGCGCCCGCTGGGGCTCGCGTAGCGCCGTTTGGCCGATGGCGCCATCGATCAGCCAGATCAGGCTGGGCAGGGTGACATAGAGCACCGGCCAGACGTTGAAGGGCGCCAATGCCGCCACCGACAGCAGTCCGGCGGCAAAGGCGGCAGCAAAGCGCCGCCAGCCGGTCAAGGCTGCGAGGCGCCCGGCCCAGGCGGCAACGTTGGCGGCCAAGCGCGCCAAACCCCACGCCGCAGGCGGCTGCTGCTGCCCGGCGTCGCAGCAGGTCGGCTCAAGATTTGGCAATGCTTGCTTCCGCTGACGCTGGCCGGCGCGTGACGTGCACCCTTAGCTTTTTCACCCGCCGTGGATCCGCATCAGGACCTCGAACTCGACGCCCGCCGGATGCCGGATCAGTTCACCGCGCGCGGGCACACGCCCGACCAGCGCGAACACCAGCCCACCAAGGGTATCGATATCGGCCTCTTCCTCTTCTTTGAGCAACTGGATTCCGAGGTGCTGTTCGAGTTCGCGCACGGGCGTGCGGGCGGCGGTGAGCAAGCCAAGCTTGGAATCACTGATGATGTGGGCGGCCTCAACCTCGTCGTGCTCATCCTCGATGTCGCCGACAATCTGTTCGACCAAATCTTCGATCGTTACCAAGCCGTCGGTGCCGCCGTATTCGTCGACGACCAGGGCCATGTGGATATGCGTCGACTGCATGCGAATGAGCAGGTTCGCCGCCGGCATCGAGGGCGGCGCGTAGATCATCGGACGCCGCAACTTGGTGGAGGCAATCGGCTTCGACAGGTCGGTGCGGAGACAGATCGAGCGCCGGCTCGGCCGGCGTCGATTGAAGGGCACCGTGCGGGCGCTCCCCCGTTGGGCCATTGCCGTCGGCCGTGCGCCCGGCGGCGTCGCCATAAAGCCAGCGCAATAGATCTTTGACGTGCACCATGCCGCGCGGATCGTCGAGCGATTCGCGAAATAGCGGCACGCGCGACACTCCGGCCACGTCGAAGGTGCGCAGCAGCTCGCAGATCGGCTCGTTCTCGTCGACCGCAATGATGTCGGCGCGCGGGACCATGACGTCATGGACCCGCAAGGCGCCGAAGCGCAAGATGCGCAGCAGCATCTCGCGCTCCTCCGTCGAGAAGGCATGCCCGTCGCCGGCCGCTTTCAGTTCCGCCTCAAGCGTGGCGCGCAGCGTCGGCGCACCCGGGATGCCGAGCCGGGCGCGAAGCGCCGAGAGCCAGCCGTGCGCCGGTTCGCCCGCGTCTTGGGCTGCGGGCTGGCCGGCTTCGGACTTGGCGCTAGGGATTTGCCGCTCATGGCGTGGGCAAGGCCTGGTAATGGCAAAACACTAATGTTGGCTCGGCGGGCTCGAGGCGTAGGGATCCTTGAGGCCGAGCGCCGTCAAAATCTCCCTCTCCAGGCGCTCCATCTCGACGGCCTGCGCCTCCGTTTCGTGGTCATAGCCGATCAGGGTGCAAGAGACCGTGCAGGACAAGATGCTGCACATGGTGGGCCGGCTCAAGGCGGCGTTGCGCGGCCTCCCCGGCAATCGTCTCGGCCGCCAGCACGACGTCGCCCAGGTAGCGATCGGCTTCCCGGTCCGCGCGGGCGCGCGGCTTGAAAGGAAGGAGAGGACATTGGTGGGGACATCCTTGCCCCGGTAGGTAGCGTTCAGGCGACGCAGCAGCTGATCGCTGCCCAGCACAACGGTTGCCTCCCCGGCCTTGCGTGCCAGCGCCGGCCGGATGGCCACTTCAAGGCGGCCGCCACCCTGCAGATCGCCACCACGAGGGCGTCGCCGTCGGCCCAATCGCCCTCCGCTTGACTGACGGTGAGGCTCAGCTGCACCCGGTCGGGCTGTTGCGGGGCCTCCCCGTCGACCGGCAAATGCGGGCTATCGGTTGGAAGGCTCATGGCCATCGCTAGCGCAAACGCTCATAGGCATCGACGATACGCGCGACGAGATCGCGGCGCACGACATCGGCCGATGTGAAGCGGATCGCCTCGATGCCGTTGATCCCATGCAACAGACCGACCGCCTCTTCGAGCCCCGACTTCTGGCCCTGCGGCAAATCGATCTGGCTCGGGTCGCCGGTGACCACCATCTTCGATCCCCTCCCCGAGCCGCGTCAGAAACATCTTCATTTGCATGCTCGTGGTGTTCTGCGCCTCATCCAGGATGACAAAGGAGTGCGCCAGCGTGCGTCCGCGCATAAATGCCAGGGGCGCGATCTCGATCACGCCCGTGGCCAAGTCCCACTCGACCTTAGCGGCCGGCAGGACATCGTAAAGAGCATCATAGAGCGGGCGCAAATAGGGATCGACCTTCTCGCGCATGTCGCCGGGTAGGAAGCCCAGCCGTTCCCGGCTTCCACCGCCGGCCGCGATAGGACGAGCCGCTCGACCTGTCCGCGCTCCAGGCACTGGGCGGCATAGGCGACGGCAAGGTAGGTCTTGCCCGTGCCGGCCGGGCCCAACCCAAACACCAGATCCACGCGGTTGAGGGCTTCGATATAGGCGCCCTGGTTGGGTGAGCGCGCCGTCACCACCTTGCGCCGCGTGCGGATCTGCGCCAGCGGGCTCGCTGGCGCGGCGTCGGCGCGCGAATGGCGCAACAGCCCATCGACGTCGCCGGGGCCGATGTCTTCGCCCTGGCGTATCCGCGCATAAAGCTTTTCTAGAACCTCGCGCGCCGTCTCGCAGGCCGGCCCAGGTCCCGTCAGGGTAACGACGTTGCCATGGGCATGGGCCTCGATCCCAAGCCGCTCCTCCAACAACGCCAAATGCCCATCGTATTCCCCGAGCAGCCGATTGAGATGCCGGTTGTCTTCGAACGGCACCACCAGACGGGCCTGCTCATTCCTGAGCTGCTTACCCAGTCCGGCAGCCCCCGGCGCACGCATGCCAGTCAAAGACCTGGCCTCCTAATGAAAGCCGAATAGCAGAGAATCTCGCCCTCCAACTCTAGCTCACATGGCGCGGGATTCGGCGTCATGCCTGCCACGCCCAGACTCCAGGATCAAACCGCTGAGACTATTGGGTCCCGCGCCCAGAATTTCAACGTCGAGACTTGCCCCAATATGATGCTGAGAGCCTTGGGCATGGACCGATTGAAGGTAGGGGGACCGGCCGACGATTTGGCCTTGACGTTGCCCCGGGCGCTCGAACAACACCGACATGACCTGCCCGACGCAGGCCAAATTGAACGATGTTTGATGGCGTCCCAAAGAGGCTTTGCAGGCGCTGGAGACGACGGTCTTTTCCGCCTCTGGCACCGTCCCGCCAAGCGTGCTCGCAGGCGTGCCGGGACGCGGGCTCCACTTGAAGGAATAGGCTTGCGCGAAACCGACCGTTTCAACGAGTGCGAGCGTGGCGGCGAAGTCTTGCTCCGTTCTCGCCGGGAAAGCCGACAATGATGTCGGTGGACAGCGCGATGTCGGGACGGGCGGCGCGCAGTCGCCCGATCACGGCAAGGTAGTCGGCAACGGTGTGTTTGCGGTTCATTGCCGCGAGGATGCGGTCCGAGCCCGACTGAAACGGCAAATGCAGGTGCGGCATCAACTTGGCGACGTCGCGATGCGCCGCGACCAGGTCATCGCGCATGTCGCCGGGATGGCTGGTGGTGTAGCGCAGTCGCTCGATGCCATCGACACCCGCCAGGTGGCCCAGCAACTGCGCTAGGTTCCAGCCCGCCCCGTTGGGCCCGCTGCCGTGATAGGCATTGACGTTTTGCCCGAGCAGGGTCAGTTCGCGCGCGCCGTTGTCGACGAGGTGGCGTGCCTCCGCCTCGATCTCGGCCACGGGGCGTGAATACTCGGCACCGCGCGTATAGGGGACCACGCAAAATGTGCAGAACTTGTCGCAGCCCTCCTGCACCGTCAGGAAGGCGCTGGGCCGCCGCGTCAAGCTTCGCTGCGGCAAGCCGGCAAACTTGCTCTCCACCGGGAATTGCGTCTCGACCTGGGGTCGCCCTTCAAGCCTTGCGCGGGCGATCAGATCGCCCAGACGATGATAGCTCTGCGGGCCGACAACGAGATCCACCACCGGGGCGCGTCGGACGATTTCGCTGCCCTCGGCCTGGGCGACGCAGCCTGCCACCGCAACGAGCGTTTGCCTGCCCTCTTGCTGGCGCTGGGCTTTGAGCAGACGGATGCGACCGAGCTCGGAATAAACCTTCTCCGCTGCCTTCTCGCGAATGTGGCAGGTGTTGAGGACGACCATGTCGGCGTCCTCGATGGCAGCCGTGGCCAGATAGCCCGCACGGCCAAGAGCCTCGCCGATGCGCTCAGGATCATAGACGTTCATTTGGCAGCCGAACGTCTTGACGAACACCTTCTTGGATGCAGCCATCAAACCTTACTTTTCCGAACAGCGGGATGCGACACCGACGCCGCGCAAGCGTCCCGAGAGGTCGGCACGCGCCCTCGCTCCGGCGGCAAATTATTTGCGCCCTCGTTTCAGAGGAACGCCGAACAGCTCGAGGCGATGTCCAACCAGCGTGAACCCCAGCTCGCGCGCCACCCGCTCCTGCAGGCGCTCGATTTCCTCGTTGCGGAACTCGATGACCTTGCCGCTCTCGATATCGATCAAATGATCATGGTGCTTGCCGGCGGCTTCCTCGTAGCGGCCCCTGCCCGCGCCAAAGTCATGCCGCTCGAGGATGCCCTTGGCGGCAAACAGCGAGCGTACGATACACGGTTGACAAGGAAATACGCGAGATCGACGGCATTGGCGCGCCGATAGACCTCCTCCACGTGCGGGTGATCCTTGGGTCTGAAAGTACGCGCGCAATAATGCGCCTCTGCCCCGTCAGGCGAAGCTGCTTTTCTGCGCAAAGCCGTTCGATGCGGCTCGGGAAAGTTTCGATCAAGACCGACATGCCGTTGATAACGACAGAAGAATCCTTGCTTCTTTGCTTATAAGAGAGCCGAGCGTGGGCCGCAATCCCGAGCCCTCAACTTTACTACAAGGCGAGGGCGAATGTAACAGCATCGACGGGCGCGGCGTTGGACGTGACATAGTAGGCCCTGCGCCGGCCCCTTTCCTCAAACCTTAGTCGGCGATAAAGCGCAAGGGCAGCCGTATTGGCGGCGGCCACGTCGAGAACAGGGCGCGCGCACCTGCGGCTCTGGCCGCCGCTATCAGGGCCTCGATCAGGCGGCTGGCAACACCCTGGCGCCGCCAACCGGCACGGACCCCGAGCGTCAGGATTTCGGCTTCATCGGCGGCGACTTGGCCAAGAATAAAAGCGACGGTCTCACCTGGTGCTCCCTGTCGCGCCACGAAGGCCAGCGCCGCCGGTTGCCCGAGCAAGCTGGCAAAGCTTCGCGCATCCCATGCCGGATCGAACAGATCCGCGTGGAGCTTGGCGCAGTCCTGGGCGTCCGCGGGGAGGCCTTCAGCAGGCTGAGGCCGCGCGCGTTCGGCGCCGGCATTAGCTGAGCGCCCGCGGCAACACCCGGTCGGCCTGGGGCTTGGCGTCGGGCGCGCGCAAATAGAGGGGCTTGAGCGGCTGGCCCGCCGCTGCCTCGGCCGCCAACAGGGCAACCACGGATGCGCGCGGCTCTACCTCGGGCAGCCGCGCTTCGAGGCCCGCGGCGAGGCGTGCCTCAACCACCGCTGCCGCGCCCGATCCCACCACGATCGCGGCGGCCGACCCCAACACCTCGGCGCAGGCTTGCGGTGCCAACAGCAAAGGCGCTCCACGCGCTTCGCCCGTGGCGTCGAAAAGCTGAAAGTAGACCATGCCGAGGCGCGCATCGAGGGCAACCGCTAGCGGGCGGCCCGCGCTCGCTTCCCGAGCTCGGCGCGCGCCCCGCAGGCGATCGCCGCCAGGCAACCCACGCCCACCGCGGGGCAGCCGATCGCCAGGGCCAGGGCGCGCGCGGCCGCAATCCCGGTGCGCACGCCCGTGAAACTGCCCGGGCCGCACGTGGCGGCGATGCGCCCGAGATCGGCAAAGCCGACACCGGCGCCTGCCAGCGCCGCGATAATCATCGGCATCAGCCGTTCGGCGTGCCCCACGCGCCGCCGTTCGGAGGCCTCCCACAGCACGCGCGTGCCGGCTGGATCTGCCCGCGCCACGGCCACGGACACGCCGTCAAGACAGGTATCGAAGGCAAGGATGTGCATGGACGCTAGATGATGCTCGCCATCTCCTCGAAGGCAAAGCGCGGACCTCGCGGCCGCAGCTTGGGCGGATCGCCATAGCCAGGTTACACAAGAAGTTCGATTTCACGTCGGTGCCGGCGAAGAATTCTGGTCGACGCCGGCATTGTCGAAGCCCGACATGGGCCCGGCATCAAGCCGAGAGCGCGCGCGGCGAGCACGAAGTAGCCGCCCTGCAGCGAACTGTTGCGCATGGCGGCGGTTTCGGCGCTGCTCGGGTTTTGCGCGAACCCCGGCATCGGGTCTTGTCCTTTCGGCGGATGCTCGTAGAACTTGGCATCATAGGCAAGGATGGCACAGGCCGGGGCCAACATGGTCCTCTCCCGGTTGCCCTCGGCCAAAGCGGCCGCAGGCGTACCTTGGCCGACTTGGAACGCACAAAGACGATGCGGGCCGGCAAGGTATTGGAGGCCGTGGGACCCCACTTCATCAAGTCGACCAGCTCCAGCAGCACGGCGTCGGGCACCTCGATCGGCAGCCAGGCGCGGTGTGTGCGTGCCTCCAAAAACAGTTGCCTGAGCGCGCTGTCGTCCAATCGCTGTGCCATAGTTGCCTCCCGGAAGGGCTCCATCGATAACGAAAACCCCGCTCGCGGACGAGCGGGGTCAAAGATCTAGCCGCCGAGCGCCAATCTAGATGGGCCGTACCTCCCGGACATCGGGACAGAAGTGGCGCAGCAGGTTTTCGATGCCGTGGCGCAGGGTTGCGGTCGAACTCGGGCAACCCGCACAGGCCCCGCGCATGTGGAGGTACACGACGCCATCCTTGTAGCCGTGAAAGACGATGTCGCCGCCGTCATTGGCAACCGCGGGCCGCACGCGGGTATCGAGCAACTCCTTGATGGTGTTGACCGTATCCTCGTCTTCGGGGTCGTAGTCCTCTTCGGCGGCGCCACCGCCATCGCGCCCGCTCGCCATCGCGGGTGCGCCGGAGATGTAGTGGTCCATGATGGCGCCGAGGATGGCGGGCTTGATGTGCTGCCACTCGTCCCTGTCGCTCTTGGTCACGGAAATAAAGTCCGACCCCAGGAAAACTCCGGTAACGCCCTCCACATCGAACAGCCGCAGCGCGAGGGAGATCCTCCGGCCTCGACCTTGTCGCGATAATCGACACTACCCTCGCCGAGCACGGTCTGGCCCGGAATGAATTTGAGGGTGGCCGGATTGGGGGTCGGTTCGGTCTGGATGAACATGGGGATTTGCCTCGACGCGTGTTCTTGGAATCATTCTAGTAGATGGGAGGCGCAGGGTCAAAATGCGAGGCGCGAATAGGCCCGCCCCTCAGGTCGCCTCAGGCCAGCGCCTGGATGTCGGCGATCGCCAGCTCGCCGGGAACCACGGTGATCGGGATCGGGAATTTGCCGGCGGCCGACCCGGCCCCCAGCGAGGACACCAGCGGCCCGGGTCCGGTGGCTTCCTTGGAGGCGCCGAGGACCAAGATGGCAATGTCCTCGTCCTCGTCGATCTGTTGCAGGATGGCGTCGACCTTCTTGCCCTCCGGATCACTTCCTCGATCGGCACCATGTCGAGGCCGTCATTGCTGAGCTTGCGGCGAAACAAGCGAAATAGGGCCTTGGCCTTGGTGGTCTGTTCCTCAAGCTGGGCCTGGCGGACCGCATCCCAGACCTGGGTGTCGGGTTCGATCACATAGAGCAACAGCACGTGCGCGCCCGTGTGGGAGGCGCGGCATGCGGCATAGAACAGGGCGCCCTCCACCTCGGGCGACCTCGTCCACGACCACCATCAGCTTGCGGCGGTGGCCCTGTTCGAAGACTCTGCGCTTCTTGGCCATATCTCATGCTGCCATGGCTTGCCTTCGCCAACAATAGCAGTCACGGCATTGCCGTCCGTGCAAGCGCCTCAGCTTGGTCACGGCCGCAGGAATCCGACGATCTCCTTGACCTGGCGCATGACAGGCGCGGCCAGCAGCCGGGCGCGCGCGGCGCCGTCGGCAAGGACGCGATCGATTTCGCCGGGATCGGCCAACAGCCGCGACATTTCGGCATTGACCGGGCCGAGGCGTGCCACCGCCAGCTCAGCCAGAGCGGTCTTGAACTTGGAAAATTGCGCGCCGCCGAACTCCTGCAACACCTGAGCTTTGCTGCTATTGGCAAGGGCGGCGAAGATACCGACCAGATTGTCCGCTTCCGGGCGGCTCGCCAGGCCCGTATCCTCGCGCGGCAGCGGCTCGGGATCGGTCTTGGCCTTTTGGATCTTGCGGGCGATGGTGTCGGCGTCGTCCGTCATGTTGATGCGCGAAAGCTCCGACGGATCGGACTTTGACATTTTCTTGGTGCCATCGCGCAGGCTCATGACGCGGGTGGCGGGTCCCATAATGACGGGTTCGCACAGTGGGAAGAATGCCGCCTGCGCATGCCCGGCCGCGCGGATGGCATCAGCATAGTCGTTGTTAAACTTCTGGGCGATGTCGCGCGTCAGCTCGAGATGCTGCTTCTGATCGTCGCCGACGGGGACGTGGGTTGCCTTGTAGACGAGGATGTCGGCGGCCATCAGAATTGGATAGGCATAAAGCCCGACGGAGGCTTGTTCGCGATCCTTGCCCGCCTTCTCCTTGAACTGGGTCATGCGATTGAGCCAGCCGAGCCGCGCCACGCAGCTGAACACCCATGCCAGCTCGGCGTGCTCGGCGACCTGGCTTTGGTTGAAAATGATGCTGCGCCTGGGATCGAGGCCCGCGGCCAGATATGCCGCGGTCACCGAGCGGATCGCGGCTTTGAGCTCGGCGGGGTCCTGCCACAACGTGATCGCGTGCATGTCGACGATGCAATACAGACAATCATGCGTCTTCTGCATTTCTACCCAACGCGTCAGCGCGCCCAGGTAGTTGCCAAGGTGGAGGTTGCCGGTCGGCTGCATGCCAGAAAAGACGCGCGGGGTGAAGGCCATGGGTATCCCTCTGCAAATGCGGGCGCGTTATGGCGTCAGGCGGCAGGGAACGCAAGCACCGCCGGCGCGGCAGCATGCATTGCCTTCCTCTCAGCCCCTCACCTGTCCGCCGCTGGCGAAGCACGGCGCAACAAAGGCAGCAACTGGCGGATCTGCACCGCGCCCAGCCCAAGCACGGCAGCGCCATAGGCCAGGAGGCCGGTGCCGATTAACATAACCAGGGCCAAGGCACGCTCAAGTGTTGCACCGGTGCGCGCAAACGAGGGCGCCAGCAGCGCCGCCACGATCCACAATAGGGCGCTCATGGCAAGGCTGGCCAGCACGATCCGCGGCAACGCACGGCGAAGGCGGGCGTCGCTAGCGAATTGTCCTTTCCGCACCAGCGTCGCATACAAGAGTGCAGCGTTTAGCCAACCGCCGAGCGTGGTGGCGACCGCGATCCCGAGGTGGGGCATCAGACCGAAGGCTCGGAACGCGAAAAACAGGGCGATCGAGCCCAGCGTGTTGAGCGTCAGGCTCAACGTCGCATAGCGCATGGGAGTGGCCGTGTCTTCGCGGGCGAAGTAGGCCGGCGAGAACACTTTGATGAGCACGAACGACGGCAGGCCGAGCGCGAAGATCGCCAGCGCATAGGCCGTCGCCGGCGTGTCGGCCGCGCTGAAGGCCCCGCGCTCGAAGAGGCCTTGCACGATCGGCGTCGGCACCACGACCAGGGCCGCGGCTGCCGGGATCGTCAGCAGCATGGCAAATTCGACGGAGCGGTTCTGACTGTCCATCACGGCGGCGTGGTTACCCGCGCGCAGGTGCCGCGCCACGTCGGGCAGCAAGACCACGCCGATGGCAATGCCGACGATCGCCAGTGGTAGCTCGTAAATGCGATCCGCATAGTACAGGTGTGAAACAGCACCATCCTGCAGCGAGGCAACAATCGTACCGATCATGATGTTGAGCTGGGTGACGCCGCCCGCGATCACGCCTGGGATACCGAGCCGGACCAGGCGGCGCACGCCTGGGCTCAGGCGTGGCCATCGCAGCTTGAGCGACAGGTCGTTGCGCCGCGCCCCGTCGATCAAGAGCCACAGCTGCAGGAGGCCCGCCACAAACACTCCCCAGGCCTGGATGATGCCGGCCAGGGGATCGTTGCGCAGGCCGATGCTGAGGGCGATGAGGGTTGCCGCCATCATGGTGAGGTTGAGGACGATCGAAACCGAGGAGCTTTCTACGAACTTGCCCATCGAGTTCAGGACGCCTGAGAGGAGCGCCACCACCGACATGCACAAGAGATAGGGCATGGTGATGCGCGTCAGCAGCACGGCCAGATCGTACTTGGCCGGATCGGCGCTGAAGCCCGGTGCCAGGGCCCACATCAGCAGGGGCATAACGATCTCGGCGACGACCGTCAGGATCAGCAGCACAAACACCAGACCCGCCAGGGCCTCTTCCGCAAACCGGCGCGCCGCCTCCTTGCCTTCGCCTTCCAGCGCCTTGGCAAACAGGGGGACAAAGGCGGAGTTGAAGGCCCCCTCGCCAAACAGGCGGCGAAACAGGTTTGGGAAGCGAAAAGCCACAAAAAGGCATCCGCCACGGCGCTCGTGCCCAGGGTGGCGGCTAGCAAAATATCGCGTGCGAAGCCGAACACACGGCTGAGCAGCGTCAGCCCGCCGACCGTGGCGAAGGCGCGGTAGAGTCTCATGGGGTCCGACCCCTAGCGGAGCGCGCGGACAAGAGCAAGGCAAGCGAGAGAGGCAGCCAGGTGCACGCCCGGTGCCACTGGACTTCTTAGCTCACCACCATACCGACGCCGATACGCCCGAGACCGGGGAGCTTGATGGCCGGCCGGCGGAGATCGAGGCCCAGCACGAGGCCGAGCACGTTGATTTCCACGCCCTCCACCCAGGCAACGGTGATCCCGGCGAGGCCGGCAAGCGACAGCTGCAGGCCGGTTCGGCTCGGCGTCAGCGCGACCAGGTCTGCCTCAAGGCGAAAATCCTTGCCGATTGCGGTCGGTGGCAGCGCGATCCCGGCCTCGGGAATGGCGGACAAGATATGGGTGATGAACGAATTCGAGTTGGGGCCGGGCCAGACGCGATAACTACCAAAGTCGTTGTGTGGATAGCGCGCCACCGCCGCACGAACCTTGGGAATGAGGGCCTCCGCCGCGGCGCCCTCGACGGCGCCGATCCGAACCGGCCGGTGCCCGTACCAGCGCGCATCGGGGGCCCAACCGTCGATTTTCACGGGGCGGCCCCATGCCACCTTGTCAAAGCGCGTGTAACGTGCGCCGTTGCGCTCCTTGATGACGATCCAGCTGTGGTGGGCAAAAATGCCCTTCCAGCGGCCCGCGCGCGCCGCATAGACGTAGACCAACGCCTCGGGCTTCGCCCGCGCCGCCGGCAACAGCTGGGCGCTCGACCAATCGGCCTCGCCCAGGCGACGGCGGTGTCGTGCGACAGCCACCAGGCCGCATGGACGGCGAGTGGCGCCAAAGAGAACAGTGCGAATGTGGCGAGCGCGATTCGGATGCTGAACATGGGGCTCACTGGTGACGCGACAATTTGCCGACTTCAAGGCCTGGGGCAGCGCTAGGGCAACGGCCCGCTCGAAGGACGTGCCAGCGAAGCATCGCCGGCGCGGCTCTCGCCCAGGACCTCGAGCAGGCATTGGCGAATGGCCTTTTGCCGCTGCGGGCTGACAATTTTCTTGTTGGTGAGATCGGTGACATAGAACACATCGACCGCCTTCTCGCCAAAGGTGGTGATATGCGCCGAGGTAATGTCGAGGTTGAGGTCTGAAAGCGAATTGGTAAGCTCGAACAGCAGGCCTGGTCGATCGAGACCGGCAACCTCGATCACAGTGAATTGCTGGGATAGCGCATTGTCGATCAAGACCTCCGGCGCCACCTTGAAGGCACCGATCTTGCCGCGACGTTCGCGTCGCTTGGCCATGAGCCCGCCCAGCCGCTGCTCGCCCTTGAGCAATTGCTCGATGGTCTCTGAAATTCGCCGCGCACGCCGCAATTCATCCTCGTCCTGATCGAATTCGCGCGCCAAAAGGAAGGTGTCGAGCGCAAATCCATCGCGCGTCGTCGAGATGTGGGCACCCGAGATGTTTGCCCCGGTTGCGGCGCACGCACCTGCGAACAGCGCCAACAGCCGCGGGTGGTTGGGCGCAAACAGCGAAAGCTCGGTAATGGCCGTGAAGGCATCGGTGGCGATGCTGCTGCCGAACTTGCGCTGCGAGCCTTCGATGGAGCGCGATCGAGATTGGCATGCTCCAGAACCTTGCGCGTATCGGTTTTGAGCCAGTAATCCGGGTAGTGGCGCTCGACGAAACGATCAACATCCGCCCTCGGCCAGTCGGCGGTCGCCGTGCGCAACGCCGCCTGGGCGGCGGCAATGCGATCGCGCGAAGCAAGCTGCGTGTGGCCGCCGGCCACCACCGGCTCAGTCTCGTAATAGAGCGCGCGCAACAGCTGGCCCTTCCAGCCATTCCACACGGAAGGTCCAACGGCGCGGATGTCCGCTACCGTAAGAACCAGCAGCAATTTGAGGCGCTCAGGGCTCTGCACGATGTCGGCGAAATCGCGGATTGTCTTGGGGTCGCCAATATCGCGACTGAAGGCGAACGGAGCTCATCGCGAGGTGCTGCTCCACAAGCCAGACAACGGTCTCGGTCTCCGCCCCGGTCATGCCAAAGCGCGGGGCTAGATGGCGCGCGATGCGAGCGCCCGCGATCGAGTGATCCTCGTCACGCCCCTTGGCGATGTCGTGCAGGAAGGCCGCCACGTAAAGCGGCGCGCCGGTACTGCACGGTCTTGAATGATGGCGGTCGAGATGGGTGCGGCTCTGCCGCAATCCCGCGCTCGATATCCGACAGAACGCCCACCGTGCGGATCAGGTGTTCGTCAACGGTAAAGTGATGATACATGTTGAACTGCATCATCGAAACGACGCGACCAAACTCGGGCACGAAGCGGCCGAGCACGCCGGCCTCGTTCATGCGTCGCAACGCCGGCTCGGGATTGTTGGCAGCAGAGCACAGCATATCGAGAAAGATACGGTTGGCTTCCGGATCGTTGCGGAGCCTGTCGTCGACCAAGCGCAACGAGTGACGCAGCAGCCGCACGGCACCTGGATGGAAAAAGGCGCCGGTCCGCTCGGCCGTGGCGAAGAAGCGAATGAGATTGACGGTATCGCGCTTGAAGACGTCTGGATCGGCGACATTCAAGCGGCCGTTGTCGATGCGGAAATCGCTGGTGATGCGGATCCTCCGGCGCGCGCGCCAGCTCAGCGGATTGAAGAAGTTGCGCCAAGCCCGGCGAGGCCTTGTACCTGTTCCATTTCCAACACCGAGCACAAGGATGGTCGTCAGGTCGCCGACGTCTTTGGCGACCAGGAAGTAGTGCTTCATGAAACGCTCGACGGCGCGCAGGCCTGCCGCGCTCGGCGTAGCCAAGGCGCTCGCGCCATAGCCGGCTGCAGGTCGAAGGTCAGCCGCTCCTCGGCACGTCCGGCAAGGAAGTGCAAGTGACAGCGGACAGTCCAGAGAAAATCTTCGCAGCGCCGAAAGGTGGAATACTCCTCGCTCGAAGATCGCCGAGGTCTCCACGCTTGGCCTGCGCTCAGGCCATTGCCATAGAGGTATTTGGCGAGCCAATGCAGCGTGTGCAGGTCGCGCAGGCCGCCTTTGCCGTCCTTGATGTTGGGCTCGACACGGTAGCGCGAGGCACCGGCGCGCTGGTGGCGCTCATCGCGCTCGGCGAGCTTGGCCTCGACAAACTCGCGCGCGGTGCCCTGCACGACCTCGCGTCTGGAAGCGCCGCGTCAGCTGGGCGAACAGCGACTTGATCGCCCAGGATGCAGCGCGCGCATCGAGCAGCGTGGTGCGGATGGTCATGTCGGCGCCGCGAAAGCTTGAGCGACTGGTCGACCGTGCGGGTGGCGTGGCCGACCTTGAGGCCGAGGTCCCACAGCAGGTAGAGCAGGTATTCTACCACGCTCTCGTCCCAGGGCGTCTGCTTGTAGGGCAGCACGAACAAGCAGATCGATGTCGGAGTAGGGTGCGAGCAGGCGCCGGCCGTAGCCGCCGGTGGCGACGATCGCCATGCGCTCGGCGTCGGACGGGTTGGTGGCGCGATAGACGTGCGTGCTGACGTGTAGTCGTAGACCAGGCTGAATGAGCGCGTCGTGGAACAGCGCCGAGCCCTCGGCGCAGCGGCGCCCGTTGCCATCGCTGTCAAGCTGCCGCGCGGGCCGCCGGCGCGCGCCGAGCTGCAGGAGCTCCTTCAAACGCTCGACCACGGCCGGCCGCGCCGCCGCCGCCGCACGCCCGCCACGTCGATCATGGCCTCGAGCTCGCGGCCGAGCTCGCGCACGTCGAAATAGGGGGCCTAGGAGTGATGCTGTTGTCCATCGCGGTCAGGCGATCCGAGGAGGGCTGCCAGGCGACACGTCACGGGGCGACCCTTCTCCACCAAGGCCTTGCAGTTTGTACAGCGTACTCAAGCGCCGACTTGGGTGTCAGCTCGTCCGGATTGACGTCGGCGAGCGCGCTGCTCCAGCGCCGCGGCCCCCTCGCGCTCGGAAGCCTTCGAACGGGCCGGCCGCAAACAGCGGCAAATCGCTGAGCAGCGCCTCGCCGTTGGCGACCTTGCGCTTCGGCTATTCTCGAGCAGCGTCAAGCACCTGCGGCCGCCCGCTCGGTCACCTGCCTTCGGCAGTCCCGCCAAGGTTCGCAACCTGGATGCCGTACTGAACGGTCGGCGGCACCCGGCTTGACCTTGTGCAGGAAGACGATCTCGTCGCGTCCATTCGCGCACGTCCATCGTGACATTGGCAACTCGGCCAGGCGTCCGGCCAGCACGGTCAGCTCGTGGTAGTGGGTGGCAAACAGTCGCTCGGCAGCTGGTTGACCTCGTGCAGATATTCGACCACCGCCCACGCAATCGACAGGCCATCGAAGGTGGCGGTGCCGCGGCCGATCTCGTCGAGGATGACCAGCGAGCGCGTCGGTGGCCTGGTTGAGGATGGCGGCCGTCTCAACCATCTCGACCATGAAGGTCGAGCGCCCGCGCGCGCAGGTCGTCGGCGGCACCGACGCGCGAGAACAGGCGATCGACGATGCCGATGTGCGCCGAGCGCGCCGGCACGAACGAGCCCATCTGCGCCAGCACGGCAATCAAGCGCGTTCTGGCGCAAGAACGTCGACTTGCCGGCCATGTTCGGACCGGTAACGAGCCACAGACGCGCCTCCGTCGACCTCGTCGAAGCCATCGGCGGCATCGCCGGCGCGCGGCGGCGACCAGCACGCAGTCGTTCTCGATGAACGCCCGGCCGTTGGCCGCCCTCAGCGCCTGCTCGACCACCGGATGGCGCGCCGCCGCGGATCTCGAAGGTCGTGCTGTCGTCGAGCGCGGGTCGCGTGTAGCCCTGCTCGGCGGCGACCTGGGCGAGGCCTGCCTCGCAGTCGAGTTCGGCCAGCGCTGCCGCCAACTCGCCTGAGCGGCTCGTGCTCGCGCCGATCGCGGTGGCCGAGTTCGGCGAACATCTCCTGCTCGATGCGCGAGCGCGCGCTCGGCGGCTGCGACGATGCGGCTCTCGGTCTCCATCAGCTCCTGCGGTGGTGAAGCGCACCGCGCCGGCCATGGTCTGACTGGTGCCGGAAGCGTCTGCGCCAGCGGCTCGCTCAAGAGAGGCTTGGCTGAGCCGGCCGGCACCTCGACGATAAAAGCCCAGGATGTTGTTGTGGCTGCACGCTTGCAACGACTTGATGCCGGTCTCGCTCGACGTAGCTGGGCCTCCAGCGCGGCCATCACCTTGCGGCTGTCGTCGCGCAGGCCAGCGCGCCGCGTCGAGCTCGGCGCGAAATCCGTGCCGCACGAAGCCGCCGTCGCGACGCGTGCTGCGGCAGATCGTCCGACCAGCGCCGCGCGTGAGTTCGCCTCGGCAAGGGCGACGGCGCAAGCCGACAGCGAGCTGACGATTGCCGCCAGATTGACGGGCAGGCCGACGCGCGCCCGAGGCGGCCTCGCAGCAGCTCGGCGCAGCCGCCGCCGTCGCGCAGGCCGTCGCGCACCGCCGCCAGATCGCGCGGGCCGCCGCGCTGCAGGGCCAAGCGGGCGACATGGCGCGCGCGATGTCCGGCGCCGACCTGCAACGCCCGGCGCAGATCGCTCGCGCAGCAGCTCGTGCTCCATGCAGGAAGGCCACCGCGTCGAGGCGAGCGGCGATCGCCGTCGGGTCTCGCAGCGGCTCGCCAGCCGGCGCCGCCAGCTCTGCGCGCACCCGGCCCCGTCAGCCGTGCGGTCGATGGCGCCGAGCAGGCTGCCCTGCTCGCTCGCCCGACAGCGAGCGCAACAGCTCCAGGCTCGCATCGCGTCGCGGCGTCGATCAACGAGCCGGTCATCGGGCCCGGTCCGGCGCGGCGCGCGCAGGCAGGGACCTCTTGCCGATCTGCGTCAGCTCCACGTACTTCAGGAGGCGCGCCGACGGCCGCCAGCTCCGGCGCGAGAATGGCGCCGAACGCCGCCAGATCGGCGACGGCCAGCCGTTCCTTCAGCAGAGCGCTCGCCGGCCATGCTGTCGAAGGAGGCGGCCGCCACCGGCGTCGCGGCGCGCCGGCGATGCTGATCCAGTCTGCGGCGACATCCGCAAGCGGCCAGCATCTGGTCGCTGGCGATCACCTCGCTAGGCGACAGGCGCACGATCTCGCCCGCGAAGTCGGCGCCGGCACCTCGCCGACCTCGAACTCGCCCGTGGAGATGTCGAGCGAGGCTAGCGCGATCGGTGCGCTGCCGGCCGCGCCGCCTAGGGTGGGCAAAATGGCGGTGAGATAGTTGCGCGCCTTGGCGTCGAGCAGGCTGTCCTCGGTCAGCGTGCCGGGCGTGACGAGGCGCACCACGTCGCGGCGCACCACGGCCTTGGAGCCGCGCTTCCTGGCCTCCGGCCGGGTCCTCCAGCTGCTCGCACACGGCGACGCGGAAGCCCAGCTGGATCAGCCGCTGCAGATACTCGTCGGCGCGATGGATCGGCACGCCGCACATGGGGATGTCCTCGCCCAGATGCTTGCCGCGCTTGGTCAGCACGATGCCGAGCGCCTGCGGCGGCGGCCACCGCATCCTCGAAGAACAGCTCGTAGAAATCGCCCATGCGGTAGAACAGCAGGCAATCGGGTTGGCGCGGCCTTGATCTCCAGGAATTGCGCCATCGACGGCGTAACGCCCGCCAGGCATGGCTGCGTTTCGGGCTCGGCGGGCGGCCGCGCCGACGTCGGAAACGCGGACGGCACGCCGCCGCCCGCGCCGGCAGCCGCTCTTTCGATGTCTTGTACCTAGCTGTCCGCTGCTCCGCCATCACACCGTGTCGCGCGATAGGCATAGCCGTTCCGTGCCGCGCCAGGAAACCGCAGGCGGCCGCTGATTCTGTATGCCAGCAGTGCAGTTGTGTGCGTGCCGTCGCGCCGCTCTATCGTCACTGCGGAAGCGACCATCCCGGAGCTGCCCATGCCGATCAAGTTCGCCTGCCGCGCGCTTCACCGCGCAGGAGGCACTGCAATTCCACAGCCAGGGCAAGCCCGGCAAGCTCGAGATCACGCCCACCAAGCCGCTGACCACCGCAGCGCGATCTGTCGCTTGGCCTATTCGCCCGGCGTGGCCGTGCCGGTGCAGGCCATCGCGCAGGATCCACAGCTCGCCTACGACTACACCAACAAGGGCGAACCTGGTAGCGGTCGTCTCCAACGGCACGGCGATTCTCGGCCTCGGCAATCTCGGCGCGCAGGCGGCCAAGCCGGTGATGGAAGGCAAGGGCGCGCTGTTCAAGCGCTTCGCCGACATCGACGCCATCGACCTCCTGGTCGACACGCCGGACGTCGACGCCGTCATCAACTGCGTGCGCTACCTGGGGCCAAGCTTCGGCGGCATCAACCTGGAGGACATCAAGGCGCCGGACTGCTTCATCATCGAGGAGAAGCTCAAGGAGCTGCTCGACATCCCGGTCTTCCACGACGACCAGCACGGCACCGCCATCATCGCCGCCGCCGGCCTGCATCAATGCGCTCGAGCTGACCGGGCGCGACATCGAGAACATTCAAGCTGGTCGTCAACGGCGCCGGCGCGGCCGGCATCGCCTGCCTGGAGCTGCTGACCGCCATGGGCATGCCCAGGAAGAACGTGATCTTCTGCGACACCAAGGGCGTCATCTATCAGCGGCCGCAAGGAAGGCATGAACCAGTGGAAGTCGGCCTACGCCGTCGAGACCAAGGCGCGCACGCTGGCCGATGCGCTGGCGGGCGCCGACGCCTTCTTCGGCCTGTCCGCCGCCGGCACGGTGACGCAGGACGATGGTGCAGTCGATGGCCGACAAGCCGATCATCTTCGCCATGGCCAATCCCGACCCCGAGATCACGCCGGAGGAGGTGGCCGGAGGTGCGCCCGATGCCATCGTTGCCACCGGCCGCTCCGACTATCCCAACCAGATCAACAACGTGCTGGGCTTCCCCTTCATCTTCCGCGGCGCGCTCGACGTGCAGGCCTCGACCATCAACGAGGCCATGAAGATCGCCGCCGCCAAGGCGCTGGCGGAGCTCGCCCGCGAGGACGTGCCCGACCAGGTGGCCGCGGCCTTCCTCGGCCGGCAGGTCAAATACGGCCCGGACTACATCATCCCGGCGCCGTTCGATCCGCGCGCTCATCACCCACGTTCCCGCCCGCCGTCGCCAAGGCTGCCATGGAGACGCGGCGTCGCCCGTCGACCGATCGTCGACATGGAAGGCTACGTCGGCGCGGCTGTCGGGCCGGCTCGATCCGGTCGCCGGCTGGCTGCAACAGCATCTTTGCCCAGGTGCGCGACGCGCCCAAGCGCATCGTCTTTGCCGAAGGCGAGCAGCCGCAGATCGCCCGCGCCGCCAACGCCTTCCACAACGCCGGTCTCGGGCGGCCGATCCTGATCGGTCGCGGCGCACCGATCCGCGAGGCCTTCGACCATCGCCGGCATCGGCCTGACGGACGTAATCGAGATGCACGACACCAGCCGCGACGAGCGCCGGCACGAGTACGCCGACTTCCTCTATGGCCGCCTGCAGCGCAAGGGCTATCTTGCTGCGCGACTGCCAGCGGCTGGTGAACAACGACCGCAACGTGTTTGCCGCCTGCATGGTGGCGACTGGGCCATGCCGACGGCATGGTCACCGGCGTCACCCGCAACTGGTACACGGCCTACGAGGACGTGCGCAAAGTGCTCGACGCCAGACCTCGGCGGCGCGTCATCGGCGTGTCGCGTGGCGCTCGATCCGCGGCCGCGCCGTGCTGGTGGCCGACGTCAGCGTGCACGACATGCCGGATGGCGATGCAGCTGGCCGACATCGCCGAGGAAGCCGTGCGCGTTGGCGCCGGCGCCTGGCGATTGAGCCGCGCGTCGCGCTGCTGGCCTACTCAACCTTCGGCCACCCGCGCGGCGAGCGCTCCGACCGCGTGCGCGAGGCGGTTGCAATCCTCGACAAGCGCCAGGTCGATTTCGAGTACGACGGCGACATGGCGGCCGACGTCGCGCTCAACCGCGAGGCGCTGAGGCAATATCCGTTCTGCCGCCTCTCCGACACCGCCAACGTGCTGGTCATGCCGGCGTTCCATTCCGGCCTCCATCTCCACCAAGATGCTGAAGGAGCTGGGCGGCGCCACGCTGATCGGGCCGATGCTGGTGGGCCTGACGCACTCGGTGCAGATCTGCCCGCTCGAGCGCCAAGGACAGCGACGTCGTCAACATGGCCGCGCTGGCCGCCTACGACGTGAACACCTGAGCCCCGACCGACTAGGCCACGCGCGTGCGCGCGCCGCCGCACCAGCGTTTGAGTAGCCGGTAGAGGTCTTCGCGGTCGAAGGGCTTCGCCAAATAGTCGTCCATTCCTGCCTCCAGGCAGCGGCGACGATCATCATCGAAGGCATTGGCGGTCAACGCCACGATCGGCGGTGAGGTCGCGATCCCGTCTGAGACGGCACCGCATAGCGACTTGATGCAGCGCGTGGCCTCCAACCCATCCAGCACCGGCATATGCACATCCATGAGAATGAGGTCATAGGGCTGCTCGCTGCCGGCGATCACCCGGCGCATCGGCTTCCACCGCCTCACGCCCGTTGCCGCAGAGGCTCGCCGCGCAACCGGCCTTCTCCAGCATGCGTCGCGCCAGCAGGGGCGTTGACGTCATTATCTTCCACCACCAAGACCCGGGGTGGGCCGGCTTGCCAGCTCGGCTCGGCCGCGGCTTTGGCGCGACCGGCGGGTGTCGCTGCTGTGAGCCGACCCGGCGCCGAGTTGGGTCAGCAGCGAGCGCGGCCTCACCGGGCGCACCAGATAGGCCGCGAAACCCGCCCCGCGAAACTCGACAAAATCCGCCTTGGCGGCGGTATTGAGCACGACGACACCGCGCACGGCCTGGGCGCCAGCCGCCTGTCGGGCACGAGACAATAGACGGCCAGCCGCCGCGGCAACCCCGCAGCGACCATCAACCACCAAGGTCGTGAAGGGCTCAGCTTAAGCCCGCGGCAGCCGCAATCAGTGTCCGCGGCGCCGATTACGGGCCCTTCTTCGAGCGGGATTGCAGCCCCTTCGAGCGCCAAGCGCAGGGCGCGACGTTCGACGGGTCGATCCAGCGCCAACAGGACGTGCGGCATGGATGCCGCGCTGGCGCGGGCAGGCCGAGGGCACGAGCGGCGGCTCGGCGCGCTTGAGCCGCACGAGTTGCCGCGAACGTTGAGCCACAGCCCGGCCGGCTGCTGACCATGGATGTCGCCGCCCATGGCGCGCGCCAGGCGCCGTGAGATGGCAAGGCCCAGCCCGGTTCCGCCCTGACGGCGCACGCATGGCCACTTCGGCCTGCTCGAACTCGCCGAACAAGAGCCGGCAAGCGTCTCGGCCGCAATGCCGATGCCGGTATCCTCGACCGTGATCGGCGACCGCGACGTCGTCCTCGCCGGCGGGCTTGCCGTGGATGCGGGACGTGCCGACGGTGACCAGCACACCGCCGCGCATCGGTGAACTTGATGGCGTTGCCGACCAGGTTGGTGACGATCTGGCGCAACCGCACCTCGTCGCCCAGCAGCGGGCGCGGCAGCTTCGGGTCGACGGCCCAGGCGATGTCGATGCCCTTCTCGTAGGCCTTCGGCGCCAGCAGCTCGACCACGCCCTGCACGCAGTCGTCGATCGCCACGCGGCGCGCAGTTCAGCTGCAGCTTGTCCGGCCTCGATCTTGGAGAAATCGAGGATCTCGTCGATCAGGATGAGCAGCGTGCGGGCGGATCGCTCGATGGCGCGAGCATAGGTCTGCTGTTCTGCGGTGCAAGCTCGGTGTCACACAGCAGCGACGTCATGCCGAGAATGCCGTTCATCGGCGTGCGGATCTCGTGGCTCATGGCGCGCGAGGAAGCGCGACTTGGCGCGGTTGGCTGCCTCCGCCTCGCTTGCGCGCCTCTCTCAGCTCGGCCTCGGCGCGGCGTCGCTCCGTGATGTCGCGGCCGAGACACTGCACTTCCGGCGACCGACGTCTCGCTGCGCCGGCACGGCGTGCTCCTCCCACTCGAACCAGCGTGGCCCGCGCGCCGTCTCGATCTCCTGCACGTAGCGCTGCTGGCGCAGCGCGCCGCCCGGCGCCAGCGGCGCGCACGGCATCGCCGGCCGAGACCCGATGGGCGAAACGGGCGGCCGAGCACGGTCGCTCGCGCTCCAGACCGAACACGCCGCAGAAGGCCTCGGTTGACGAAGGTCAGGCGGCCCTGGGCGTCGCGCCGCAGGATAACGTCGGCCTGGTTGTCGAGGAGATCGCGGTAACGGGCCTCGTTCTCTCGGATCTCCCACTGGATGTCCTTGAGCGCCTCGAGCCCCCGCTCGAGACGCTCGCCGATGTGCATGAAGCGCTCGAACTCCAGCGCGACAGATCTGCGCCGGCGACCGGCTTGCTGCCGAGCGACGGCGCGGCGCACGCAGCTGGCAAGCCGCAGTCGCCTTCGCAGCGCTTGCAGCCAGGCGCGCAGCGCGGCCCGGCAGGGCTCGTGCAGCTGAGACACGCTTGACGCACGCTCGTTTATCGTTGACGCCTTTGTCGTGCATCAGAACCACGTCGAGCATTGAGAAACGCTTACTCCGGACTATTGCACAAAGCTTGCAATCTGCCTCGCACGCACAGACTGTGCCGCCGGCGGTGCGATTCGACGCGCAACGCAACGGAAAGGTAACCACGATGGGTCCGCTGGCCGGGTTTGCGCATCATCGAGATGGCAGGCATCGGCCCGGCGCCGTTCGCGGCGACGCTGCTGGCCGACATGGGTGCCGAGGTGATCCGCGTCGACCGGCGCGAGGCGACCGACCTGGGCCTGCCCGGCCGGGAGCCGAAATTCGACGTGCTGCACAGCGGCCGCCGCTCGCTCGCCCTCGACGTCAAGAGCGAGGCGAGGCTGCGCCGTCGTCAAGCGGCTCGCGGCCAAGGCCGACGCTCTGATCGAAGGGCTTCCGGCCCGGGCGTCATGGAACGGCTGGGGCTCGGGCCTGACGTACTGCTCGCAGATCAATCCCAGGCTGGTGTTCGGCCGCATGACCGGCTTCGGCCAGGACGGACCGCTGGCGCAGCGCGCCGGCCACGACATCAACTACATCGCGCTTGCCGGCGTGCTGCATGCCATCGGCCGGCAAGGGCGAGGCGCCGGTGCCGCCGCTCAACCTGGTCGGCGACTTCGGCGGCGGCGGCATGTTCCTAGCCTTCGGCGTGCTGTGCGCTTGCTCGAGGCGCAGAAGTCGGGCAAGGGCCAGGTGGTCGACGCCGCCATGGTCGACGGCGCCGCCTATCTGATGGCGGCTGATGCTACGGCCTGCTATGCGCAGGGGTCGTGGCGCCGATGAGCGCGGCGTCAACGTCGCTCGATCAGCGGCGCGCCCTGGTACGACGCCTACAAGACCAAGGACGGCAAGTGGCTGTCCGTCGGCGCCATCGAGCAGCGCTTCTACGCCGAGTTCGTGAGAAGCTTGGCCTCGGCCTCCGCCGAGCTGCCCGGGCAGCACGACCGCAGTGGCTGGCCGGTGCTGCGCCGGCGCTTTGCCGGCAGGCGATCGCCACCGCGCACGCGCGACGAATGGGAGCGCGTGTTCGCGGGCAGCGACGCCTGCGTCGCGCCGGTGCTTGTCGCTGGCGAGGTCGAGCCACCACCCGCACAACGCGGCGCGCGGTACCTTCGTCCGGCGCGACGGCGTGCTGCAGCCGCGCCGCCGCGCCGCGCTTCAGCCGCACGGCCAACCGAGAGTGGTTAGCCGCCAGCGCCCGGGCTCGGCGCCGATACCGACGCCGCGCTTGAGCGATTGGGGCTTCAGCGCGCCTGAAATTGGCGAATTGCGCCGGGCAGGGTCGTGGGGCCGCCAAGTCGGAGGAGCTAATGACGCCGATGGACCTGACACCGGCCCAACAGGAGATCCGCGCCTCTACTTCTGAGCGGATTTGCGCGCAAGCTTCGGCGACGACTACTGGCTGGCGCAGAGATCGCGACGGCGGCTTCCCGCACGAGTTCCACCGCGCGCTGGCCGAGGCCGGCTGGCTCGGCATCGCCATGCCGGAAGCCTACGGCGGATCGGGCTCGGCATCACCGAGGCCGCCGTCATGATGCAGGCGGTCGCCGAGTCGGGCGCCGCCTTCTCGGGCGCCTCGGCGCGTGCACATGAACATCTTCGGCCTCAACCCGGTGGTGGTGTTCGGCACGGAGGAGCAGAAGCAGCCGCTTCCTGCCGCCGCTGATCGCGCGGCGACGGAGAAGGCCTGCTTCGCCGTCACCGAGCCCGACGCCGGCCTCGACACCACCAGGCTCAAGACGCGCGCGGTGCGCGCACGGCAACGGCTACGCTCGTGCACGGGCAGAAGATCTGGATCTCGACGGCGCAGGTGGCCGAGCGCGTGCTGCTGCTGGCGCGCACCACGCCGCTCGAGGAGGTCAAGAAGCGCGACCGAGGGCCTGTCGCTGTTCTACACCGCGCTCGACCGCAGCGCTACGTCGAGGCCCGCGTGATCGACAAGATGGGCCGCAAGGCCGTCGACTCCAACCAGCTGTTCTTCGACGGCCTGCCCGTGCCGATGCGAGGACCGCATCGGCGAGGAGGGCAGCGGCTTCGAGTACATCCTGCACGGCATGAACCCTGAGCGCATCCTGATCGCGCGCCGAGGCGATCGGCATCGGCCGCGCGGCGCTCGCGCGCGCGGCGCGCATACGCCAAGGAGCGCATCGTGTTCGGCCGGCCCGATCGGCCAGAACCAGGCGATCCAGCACCCGCTCGCCAAGTGCTGGATGGCGCTCGAGGCCGCCAACCTGATGATGCTGAAGGCGGCCGCGTCTCTACGACGCCGGCCAAGCCGTGCGGCATCGAGGCCAACGCCGCCAAGTACCTGGCCGCCGAGGCCGGCTTCACGGCCTGCGAGACGGCGGTGCTGACGCACGGCGGCATGGGCTACGCCAAGGAGTTCCACGTCGAGCGCCTGTTGCGCGAGGTCCTGATCGCGCGCATCGCCCCGGTCTCGCGCGAGCTGATCCTGTGCCACATCGCCGAGAAGGCGCTCGGCCTGCCGAAGTCCTACTGACGCAGGATCGCTTTGAATTTTTGGCACCGAACGCGCGACCAGCACCGCATCCGAAGCAGCTGGTCTCGCCTGCCTTGCCGCGGAACACAGATAACCCTTGCAATGCTGCCCGGCGCTTCCCCAAGGCTACGCCTTTGATGCGTCAGGGGACTGGAGGCCGGGGCAGAGGCGTGATGGCCGCCACTTCATCAATCTCAGCGCCTACTAGCGACTGCCTCTGCCGTTGTCGCTCGGCACGGCCGGTGCGTGGTCGCGTGCCATTGGTGCGCGCTTTCGGCGCTGAGCCCGGTGCTCGTCTATCTGGGCGCGGGCGCCGCATTTTGGGCCCGCCTGGTCTGGGCTCGTTCAAATCGAGCAAGTCATGCATCCTCTTATTGGCTGACGGCGCGACGCCAAAACGTGCTCAAGATCGCCGAACTCGGCGTGCTGTCTTTGTTGTTCTTGATCGGCCTGAGCCGTCCTCTCGAGCGGCTCTCTGACCCATGCGACGCTGGTATTCGGCCTGGGAAGCCTGCAGGTGACGATTTGCACTGCCGTGACTCGGCGCGTCATTCGCCGCGCTGCTCGGCTACAAACCGCCACCGCGGCTATCGTCGGTGCCTGTTTGTCCCCGTCGTCGACGGCCGATCGTGCATCGAGATCCCTGTCCAATCAGCGGCGCCTGGCGACGGCGGCGAGGTCGCGCCAGCTTTTCCATCCTGCTGGCGCAGGATCTGGCCGTCGTGCCGATCCTGCTGTTCGTGTCGATTCTCGGCGAACAGCACCGGCGGCACCGTCGTCGACCGGTTTGGCGCTGGCGTTTGGCCCAGGCCGCGCTGGCAATCGGCGATCGATCGTGGTCGTCGGGCGGCTGCTACTGCGACCGCTGTTCCGGCTTGTCGCCTCCGCGGGCACGAGCGAGCTGTTCGTGGCCGCGACGCTGTTCGTCATCGTCGGCACCGGCGGTGATCGCCGGCCTGGCCGGCCTGTCGATGGCGCTCGGCGCCTTCGTTGCCGGGCTGCTGCTGGCCGAGACCGAGTTCCGCAAGGCCATCGAGACGACGATCGAGCCCGTTCAAGGGCCTGCTGCTCGGCGTCTTCTTCTTCACTGTCGGCATGAGCCATCGATTTGCGCGAGCTGGCGCGCGAGCCCTGTGTGCGCTGTTCGCCTGCGTTGTCGGCCTCATCGGTCATCAAGGCCGTGCTGACGTTGCGGGCCTCGGCGCGCCTCTTTCGGCGTGCCGCAGGCCGGCGGCCGATCGAGACTGCCGTGCTGCTCGGTCCCGGGCGGCGAGTTCGCCTTTGTCGTCATCGGCCTCGCCACCGCCGCTGCAGCTCGTTCGCCGCGACGCCGCGCAGCTTCGCGCTGGCGGTAACCTCGCTCACCATGGCGCTGATCCCGCTGCTGGCCAACTGCTGTCGCGACGGATTACGGCCGGCATGGAAACGCGCGAGCGTCGATCGATCCTGACGCGTTGTCGCCGCCAAGCGGCCGACGAAAGGGCGCGCCATCGTCGTCGGCCATGGCCGCGTCGGGCAGCTCGTGTGCGACATGCTCAGAGCGCCACAGCGCGGCCTCGTTCATCGCCGCCGACAGCGATCCGTGCCGCCGTCGCGCAATACCGCCGCCGCGGGCGGCAGGTCTACTACGGCGATGCCGACCAATCCCGCGTTCCTGACGAGCTGCGGCCTGCCGATGACGCCACGGCGGTGATCGTCACCATCCATGCGCCGGTCGGCGATCGACGAGATCGTGCAGCGTCGTGCGCAGCTGCGGCCGGACGTCGCTCATCGTCGCGCGCGCTCGCGATGCCGACCACGCCCGCCATCTCTACACCATCGGCGTCACCGACGCGGTGCCCGAGACGATCGAGGCGAGCCTGCAGCTCTCCGGAGGCGGCGCTGGTCGGCCTCAGGCCTGCCGGCCGGGCCGGTGATCGCCTCTTGTTCACGAGATGCGGGACGAGTTTCGCCATGAGCTGCAAGAGAGGCGGCCGACGCGGCCGGACGTGCACCGAGACGCGATCAGATCCGCCCCGAAACACTGCGCACATCCTAGCCGTTGTGCAGTGGTTGTGCTGGCATGGCGGCGGCGTTCCGAAGCGATAACGAGGCTTTCACTTTAGCAGTGTCCGGAGCCGGTCCATGTCTGGCCCAAATTCACCGGGGCGTCCCGTCCCAGAGCAGCGGCTGGCGGCAGGCCTGCGCGCTATCCGGATCCCGCCATCACCGCGCTGGACCCCGGCTTTGAGAAGTACTGGCTCAAACTCTCCTGTGTCGAGCGGCTTGCCACCGGCTGCCGCTGGGCGGAAGGGCCCGTGTATTTCGGCGATGGGCGCTATTTGCTGTGGAGCGACATACCCAACAATCGCATGCTCGAGTGGGAGGAGGAGACCGGAGCGGTCAGCGTCTACCGCAAACCTTCCACCTTTGCCAATGGCAACACCCGCGACCGGCAGGGTCGTTCTCGTCAGCTGCGAGCACGGCGGCCGGCGCGTGACGCGCACCGAGTACGACGGCGCGATCACGGTGTTGATGGATCAGCTTCGACGGTCACCGACTCGAACTCACCCAATGACGTTGTGGTGAAGTCCGACGGCACCGTCTGGTTTACGGATCCCGTGTTTGGCATTCTCGGCGATTATGAGGGCTACAAGGCCGAGCCCGAGATCGAGACTAACGTCTACCGGCTCGATCCCGGCAGCGGCAACGAGCAACGATCGTGGCCGAAGGCGTGCTCGGCCCCAACGGACTATGCTTCTCACCCGATGAAAAAATTCTCTACATCGTCGAGAGCCGCGGCATCCCGAACCGGAAGATTTTGGCTTATGACCTCATCGATGGCGGTCGTAAGCTCGCCAACAAGCGCGTGCTGATTGATGCCGGCGCCGATGCGCCTGACGGAATGCGATGTGACATCGACGGCAACCTTTGGTGCGGTTGGGGCATGCGGTCGGCCGAACTCGACGGCGTCATGATCTTCTGCGCCGGCCGGCAAACCGATCGGCGAATTGCCCTGCCCGAGCGCAGTGCCAACGTGTGCTTCGGCGGCCTCAAGCGCAACCGCCTGTTTATGGCCGCGAGCCAGTCGGTCTACGCCGCTCTATGTCAATACGCAGGGCGCGCTCGGGAAGCTAGCTCAAGCTAGGGCTGCCCAGGTATTGATGCCACCCGGTAGGGATCACTTCACGTAAGATTGATCCCAGGCCTCGCAGTTGGATCGATCCGACGATTTCTACCGGCAGCGTGAGCGCGGCGGGCACCGGCTCGCCTCGGTATCCGCACCGCCGCCTCCACCGCGAGGCAGGCCAACGTCATCGCATCGAAGGCTGCCGAGGCAAGCAACTCCACCGCGCTTGACGGCTTTGATGCCATCAGGCGTGGTAACGTTGATGGCCACGTTGAGCTCGATCGCCGGCTCAGTCGCATGGCATCGATCGCACCCAGCGCCATGACGTCGTTGGCGGCAAAGCACACCATCGATTTGGTTGTGCGCCTGCGGGAGGGCCATCATCGCGGACCGCCCTCGAACTGAACAATCCCCGCCGCGCACGAGCCCACGATATGAACGCCGACGCGTGCCAACGCAGCATCACGCGAAATCAGCGGCGCGCGGCGCGGTCGTCATGGCATTCCCGTGACCTTCGATGGTGACCATTGGCCACGGCACCAAGGTAGATCCAGTAATTCGGCAATCCGCGCGCAGGAACGTGCGTA
>ERZ1370068.6959-contig-5908_pt1 | contig 66793 bp, 87 predicted proteins | sample MGYA00561227_ERZ1370068 | MGnify/ENA primary metagenome ERZ1370068 (study PRJEB38410, sample SAMEA6850437) | metagenome | study: Metagenomic assessment of the ecological functions of the soil: analysis of the soil microbiota associated with the... | reverse complement strand
GGGGCGAAGCTGGCCTGTCCGGATCGCCCCGTCGTCGCCTTCGTGGGAGACGGCGGATTCCTCATGACCGGCCAGGAGCCTTCGTGACGGCCGTCCAGGAAGGGCTGCCGGTCAAGGTGGTGCTGGGCGACAACGGCGCCTACGGGACCATCGCCATGCACCAGCACAAGCGCATCGGCCCGGACGGGCTCTTCGCGGTCCACCTCCGGAGCCCCGACTTCGCAGCGGTCGCGCGCGCGTACGGCGCCGCGGCGTTCCTGGTCGAGAAGACGGCGGAGTTCGCCGACGCGTTCGCGGCCGCCCTCGAGCACCCAGGCCCCGCGCTCGTGCACGTGGAAGACGGATCTCCGGGACATCTCGACCGCGGGCCCGCTTCCCGCCTGACACCTGGCTCCTGTAAGGTCCGGCGCCGCGTCAGCGTCCGCGGGCGCCGCGGAGCACCTCGTCGCCCGAGCGACGTGACCGCCGCTCTCCGCGCGGCCCAGCCAGTGAAGCATCCGGCAGGCGGGGCCCCGGCAGGTCGGTGTTGAAGAAGAAGCGCGTGCCCTCCCGGATGGCGTTCGACCGGCGCAGATCGCCCCTGGAGGTGGCTGAGCTGGTTCTCCGCGTGGGTCGGCTCCCGCGCGAGCTCCCCGCGGGGAGGGCGTGCTGGAGGCTCTCGATGGAGACGCCCCGGTTTTGCAGGAACAGGGAGATCCACACGTCGTCCGCCACGAAGAGATGGGGGCCTGGAGCGCCACCTCTGCGCACCTCTCGATGCCGGCGAGATTCGGAGTCCAGAAGCTGAAACCGTCGGCCCTTTGTCCAAAGCGAAGCCGTCCCACCTGGAAGACGAAGAAGCTAAAGGCCGCGTCCGGCCGGCTGAGCTGAGCCCGGTACAGGCGCTCCACCACGAATGGCCGGTACGCCATGTCGTCGTCGACGACGATCAGGCAGGAAGGAGCCCCGACGCGGGGCAGGCAGCCGAGCAGCTTGGTCGCGGGACCCGAGTCCGTGGCGCAGCGCACGAGCTCCACCCCGGGCGGGGGAGCGAAGCCAGTCCGGCAGGTCGTACCGGCGCCCCTCGCGTACGGACTCACCCGGAATGCTGAGGAAGATCCGGTCGGGCGGAGTGGTCTGTCTCAGCAGGGAGTCGATCGTCGGCTGAGCCGGCCGATGCGGCTCGGGAGCGTGGTCAGCCCCACGAACACCGGGGCACGGCTCATGGGCCTACCGTAGCTCCGGTCCGGGTCGCACTGGAGCTCGCCACCCGACGCCTCGCGGACCTGGCCGTGGGTCTCGGGCCGTCGCGGACCAGAGCGGGCGGCGCCATGGCCGCCCGTGCGGGACCGGCTAGCAGGAGGTGGGTGGACTGGCGCCTCTCCGTCCGGGATCGCGAGCCGCGTGAGCTTCACCTCGGTCTGGCCGTCGAACGCCCGGATCCGGCGCCTGAGCGAGGAGGTCGGTGAACGTCGCGGGCCCGCTGACGAACGGAGTGGCCGAGGACTTGGGCAGGAAGACCACGAGGGTCTCGGCGATCGGCGGGTCGGCTCCACCTGGCTTGATCCAGGTCAGGACCAGCCCGTAGCCCCCGACGCGCGCATCCGCGTGGATGACCTCGCGGGCGACGAGCTGGGGCAAGAGCTTCGGCGCGTAGAGCGGCGGAAGGCCTCGACGGCGCGGGCGCCGACGCCGTCGGCGGGCAGGGTCGGCTCACTCGGAATCCAGACCCAGGTCGCCAGGTAGGGTGGCTGCCCTTCGACCCCAAGCGGCCGTCGAAAACCGAGCCCGTGCTTATGGAAGTCGACCTCCGGCGTGCAGCGTCGAACGGATTGATAGAGGGTCCGGAGCTCGTCGAGATGGGTCTGGGCGAGCGTCCGCGCGTCCGCCGCCTTGTACTCCGACAGCGGGAAAATCGCCTCCTCCACCGACCGCTGGGCCCATCCGGCGCGGGCCCCTATGACGAGGAGGGCGACCGCGATCCCTGTCACCCACCAAGGCGTGCGTTCTGTCATGGTCTAGCCGGGCGCCGAGATCTGGGATGCCTAGTTCTGGAAGATCTGGTCGGCGCGTACCACAACCGGCTCGCCCCACCACGCCTGGCTGGTCGGCGAGCTTCGTGTCCGGCGCTGCTCACTCTGGCGTGCGTGCCCTGGTTCTGAGGGAGAATGCCATGTGGTCCCCGGACGCGAAGTGGCTCGGGTGGGCCTTCCACTCCTGCATGTCCTTGGCCGAGCATCCGACGACCACGCCGGCGAGCAGTACCGCCACGATCGGAATTCCGATGCGCATTGTGGACCTCTCCCAGGTGCCGGGCACCACGACCGTGAATGATGCCGCCTGCAAGGCTACCCAGGGACCACGCCCGCCACAATCGCCCGTGGACGCTGCGCCCGGCGGTCGCGCGCGGCGGCTCGCGGTGTTGACGCGGTGAGAGGCACTCTGGGAACATCGACCGCCGGACTCCGGCAGATCCCTCTCGACCTCGACCGCGACCGTCCGCCAGACGAGGAGGCGCACGATGAAGATGGGCAGGTGGCTTCTGGTAGCCGTTGGTCTGACGCTCGCGATCGTGAGCGCGGCCTCCGCGCAGACCGTGGAGATCGAGTACTGGCAGTACACCTTCGCCCAGCGCGTCCAGGCGATCGACGAGCTCATCAAGCGCTTCGAGGCGGAGAATCCCGAGCATCAAGGTCAAGCACACCCACGTGCCCTACGACGACTTCCGGCTGAAGATCGCCGCGGCGATCCCGGCCGGGCAGGGGCCCGACGTGGTGCAGCTCTTCTACGGATGGCTCCAGGACTACCTGAAGGCGAAGCTCCTCCAGCCGCTGCCTGCGGAGATGTTCCCGCCGGCCGAGATCGAGCGCGACTTCTTCCCGCTGGTGAAGCAGATGAAGGTGGACGGCCAGTACTACGCGGTGCCCACCGCGGTGCGCTCGCTCGCCCTGTTCTGGAACAAGAAGCTCTTCGCCGAGGCGGGCCTCGATCCGGCGAAGCCGCCCCAGACGCTCGACGAGCTCCTCGACATGGCCAAGAAGCTCACCAAGCGCGACGGCGGCGGCAACCTCCTCCAGGCGGGCATCGCGCTCGACATGGGCCTCCAGGACCATCACTGGCTGCGCGAGGTGCTGATCCGCCAGATGGGCGGCCAGCCGTACTCGGCCGACGGGAAGAGCGTCGCGTACAACAACGCCGCCGGCCACCGGGCCGGTCGCCTGGTACACCGACCTCGCGACCAAGCAGAAGGTCGGCGAGTTCGGCTTCCTGACCGACGGCGTGACGGCGTTCAAGCGCCGGCAAGGCCGGCCTCATGATCGACGGCTCGTTCCGGCTGGCCGCGCTTCGACGCGCAGGCCGGGCTCGACTACGCGCGTCGCCGAGCTGCCGACCCACCAGGGCAAGCGCTCGAACTTCGCGTCGTACTGGGTCAACGGCATCACGCCCAAGGCGACGGGCGCCGAAGCAGGACGCCGCGGGTGAAGTTCCTCAGTTCATCACCACGCCCGCGGCGATGGAGCTCGTGGCTCGAGAAGGTGGGCGAGCTTGCCGGCCCGCAAGGCGGTGGCGGAGCGCGACGCCGATCCGGAACCACCCGAAGTACGGCGCCTTCATCCGCGGGCTCGCGCTACTCGGAGGCGACCTTCTTCGTCAACGAGACCGCGCAGCGGAAGCTCTTCATGGACATGGTCGACCGGATCGTGCTCGAAGGCCCAGCCGGTGCCGGAATCGGTCGCGCAGGCGGCGGCCGAGGAGCAGAAGCTCCTGGACGCGTTCTTCAAGTAGGCTCAGCCGCCGGGGTCTCGGCGGGCTCGTCCCCGGGGCCCCGGCGCCGCCGTCCCCGATGCTCGACCGGCTCTCCCTCCGTGCGCGGCGAACCCTCTGCGCGTGGACGTTCCTCGCGGTCCCCATCGCCTTCTATGCCGCCGTCCGGTTCTACCCGACGGCCGACGCGCTCCTCACGTCCCTGACCGACTGGAACATCGTCGGTCCGCGGCGGTTCGTCGGCCTCGACAACTACCGGCGGCTCTTCGCCGACTCCGACGTTCTGGAAGGTGATGGGCAACACCTTCCAGTACCTGGTCGTGGGGCGTCGCTGTCAGCCTCGCGCTGTCCTTCCTCGTCGCCTATCACCTCGACCGGATTCGCGTCGGCCACGCGCTGCTCCGCGCGCTCTACTTCGTGCCCCACCTGACGACCGCCGTCGCCATGGCGCTGGGTCTGGCGGTGGCTCTACCAGCCGGTGCCGATCGGCGTGTTCAACGGCCTCCTGGTCTGGGCGGGTCTCCCGCAGCAGCCCTTCCTGTCGCTCGACGGAGCAGGCGCTCTACGCCGTGCTGGCGCCGGCCGTCTGGGCGGGGCTCGGGTTCCAGATCGTCATCTTCCTCGCCGGGCTCGAAGGCCGTCCCGCAGGAGTACTACGAGGCGGCGGCGATCGACGGCGCCGGGCGCTGGCGGACGCTCGTGGACGTGACGCTCCCGCTGCTGCGGCCGACCATCGTCTTCCTGGTCGTGGTCAGCTCGATCGCCTTCCTGCGCATCTTCGACTACGTCTACGGCATGACGAACGGCCAGGGCGGGCCTGCTCGACTCGACGCAAGCCGCTCGTCCTGCAAGATCTACGAGACCGCGTTCGGCCACTTCCAGATGGGCTACGCCACCGCCCAGACGGTCGTCCTGTTCGCGATCCTCCTGACGATCTCGCTCGCTGCAGCTCCGGCTCCTGCGGTCCGCATGAGCCGCGCGGATGACGGGCGGGGGCCGCGCGGCCGGGCCGCGCCGCCGTCTGGACGCTGCTCCTGCTCGGGCGGCGTGCTGATGGTCATGCCGTTCGTCTACATGCTGTCGACCTCGCTCAAGCAGAGCGCCGAGGTCTACGAGCTGTCGCTCGCTGCCCCGGTCGCCGACGCTCGCCAACTACCGCCGGCTCGGCCGGCGCCTCCGGGTTCCCGCGCTGGTTCCTCGAACTCGCTCGTGATCGCGACGATCACCACGCTCTCGGTCCTGTTCTTCGACAGCCTGGTGGGCTACACGCTGGCCGAAGTTCCGGTTCCGCGGCCGCCGGCTCGTCTTCCTGGCGATCCTGAGCACGCTGATGATCCCGACCGGAGATGCTCGTCCTGCCCTGGTACGTCATGAGCAAGAATCTCGGATGGCTCGACACGTACTGGGGCATCATGTTCCCGGGCATGATGACGGGCTTCGGGACCTTCCTCATGAAGCAGTTCTTCGAGAGCGTGCCGGACGAGCTGCTGGAGGCCGGCCGCGTGGACGGGCTCGGCGAGTTCCGGATCTGGTGGCGCATCGCCATGCCGCTGGTGGCGCCCGCGCTGTCGGCGCTCGCGATCTTCACCTTCCTCGGGAACTGGACCGCGTTCCTGTGGCCGCTCATCTCCACGACGAGGCGCGAGCTCTACACGCTGCCGGTCGGGCTCGCTTCGTTCTCCGGCGAGTTCCAGACGGAGTGGGAGATGGTGATGACCGGCGCCAGCGTCGCCACCCTCCCGGTGCTCCTCGTCGTTCGTCGTGCTCCAGAAGTACATCGTCCGCGGCGTCATGCTGACCGGCCTCAGCTGGGCGCGGGCGATGACCGGCACACGGCGTCCTCGGCCTCGGGTACGGATACGCCTCGGGGGCTGGCCCGTCCGGGCTGCTTGGTCCGACCGAGCCCGTGGGCGACTTCGTGCCGAGCCTCGCTCGGGATCTGAGGCGCATGATGGGCGCGATGACGGGACGGTTTCCGGCGCCGGTCTACCGGGAGACGGTGCTCGCTCCGCTCTTCGAGGGCGTCAAGCAGCACCACTGGCGGCAGCAGATGCGTGATCAACCGCGCGAGCGCGATCATGCTGGCCGCGCAGGGCCTCCTGAGCCGGGCGGAGGCCGGCGGCGATCCTGCGCGCGCCTCGACGACATCGAGCGGGGCACCGACATCGCGGCGCTCACCTACACCGGGGAGCACGAGGACTTCTTCTTCCTCGTCCAGACCGAGCTCGAGCGGCGCCTCGGCGTCGAGACGGCCGGGAAGCTCCACACCGGGCGCAGCCGGAACGACATCGACCACACCGTGTTCAAGATGGCGCTCAAGGAGCGACCTGGCCGGCGCTCCTCGCCGACCTCCTCGGCGGCGATCGGCGCCGTGCTCGACGTGGCGGAGGCGAACCGGGACACGCTGGTGGTCGCCTACACCCACGGCCAGCCGGCCCAGCCGACCACCTACGGCCACTACCTCGGGCGCCCTCGTCGAGCTCCTGCTCCGCGACGTGGAGCGCCTGCGCCTGGCGAGCCGCTATCCGGACCTCTCGAGCATGGGCGCGGCGGCGATCACGACCTCCGGCTTCCCGCTCGACCGCGCGGCGATGGCGGAGCTCCCGGCTTCGCCGGGGTGCAGGACAACGCCTACGGCTGCATCGCCGCCGACGACTACCTGACCAGCGTGTACGGCGCGCTCCAGCTCCTCTTCGTCCACCTCGGGCGGTTCGCGCAGGACCTGAACGCCTGGACCGGGCTTCGAGGTGGGACACCTCCACGTGCCCGGACGCATACGTCCAGGTGAGCTCGATCATGCCGCAGAAGCGGAACCCGGTCGCCCGTGGAGCACCTCCGGCTCCTCTGCTCGCTGGCCGCCGGGCGGGCCGCGGCGACGATCGCGGTGCTCCACAACACGCCGTTCACCGACGTGAACGACGCCGAGGGCGAGGTCCAGGTGGCGGGCTACGCGGCGTTCGAGGCGGGCGAGCCGCGCCCTCCGGCTCCTCGGCCGGCTTCATCCGCGCCGCGCGCGTGGACGAGGCGCGCGTCCGGCAGCACATCGACGAGAGCTGCATCACGGCGACCGAGCTGGCCGACTCGCTCGTCCGCGCGGAGGGCATCTCGCTTCCGCCAGGCGCACGAGGTGGTGTCGCGGCTGGTGCGGGGATGCTGGACCGCGGCGAGCGCTTCCCGACGGTCCCGTACGCGCGCGTTCGTCGAGGCGTTCGCAGGCGGTCGCGGGCCGGCCTCCCCGGCTCGGCGAGGCGGACCTCCGCCGCTTCACGACGCCCGAGCACTTCGTCAGCGGTGCGCACGCTGCCGGGCGGCTCGGCGCCGGGCCCGCTCGGCGCGAGCCTCGCCGCTACCGGCAGCGAGCTCGACGTCGGCCCGCGCGTGGCTCGCGGAGTACCGCGGAGCGCCTCGAGGGCGTCGATCGCCGGCTGGCCGAGCGCGCGCGCGCCCTCGGCGCCTGACCGCCGCGCGCGCTACTGCGGCCGGTTCGCCCGGACGTCCCAGCCACCGACCGCCGCTTGCCCGAGGCTTCCGTCGGGCATCTGCGGCCGGTACTCGATCGTGATCTTCCCGTAGGCCAGCGTCACCTCGGCGGAGGGTGGCGCCTCGGCCGAGTCACCGATCCGAAGGCCGGACACCAGGACTTCCTGGAGCGTGATCTTCAGGTAGTCGGCCGCCTCGCGACCGGGGCGGCGGCAGCTGAGGACGGCCGACGGCACGAGCCGGCTCGCCGCCGCCGTCTGCAGGAGCGCGGGGACGGCGCGGTCGAGCCGGTGGGTGACCCGGAGCGGCTGGAAGTCGGGCCGCCCGCCGCTGGCCGAGGCGGCGCTTCCCAGCGTCGCCGCCACGGGGGTCGCCAGCCCGAGAGACCAGCTCACGAGCTCGATCTCGCCCCGGTGCCGCGCGTCCGCGCTGTCGCCGGTGACGCCGTCGATCTTGAGGAAGCACTCCTCGGTGGCCGCGTCGACCGGTATGGTCCATGCCATCGCGGCTGCCATCGCGATCGCCGCCACGACGAGCCCCACCCTCGGTCCGCCCCTCTCTCGCATGCGCTCCTCCACGACCCGGAGTTGATGCCGACGCTAGCGGTCGATCCTCGAGTAGTCCGCGAGGCGCTCGCCGGCGACTGCTTCCGGCGGGAACGCGCCCTCGCGATCCGGCGCAGGTCGTCCTCGCTGAGCTTGATCTCGGCGGCGAAGGCGTTCTCCTCCAGGTAGCGCCGCTGGTCCGTGCCGGGGATCGGTACGATGTCGTCCCCCTGCGCCAGGATCCAGGCCAGCGACAGCTGGGCGAGGTGACCCCCTTGTCCGCCGCGACCTTCTTCAACTCCTCCAGCATGGTCAGGTTCCGCGCCAGGTTCGTCGTCTCGAACCGGGGATTGCTGCGACGGAAGTCGTGCTTGTCCAGGCGGCCGATCGTCTCGACCGACGGAACGGCCCCGGCGAAGAACCCGGCACCGAGCGGTCGGTACGCCACGAGGCCGATCCCCAGCTCCCGGAGCGCCGGCAGCATCCTGTCCTCGAGGTCCCGGCTCCAGATCGAGTACTCGCCCTGCAGGGCGGCGATCGGATTGACCGCCTGGGCGCGCCGCACCGTCGCGACGGAGGCTTCCGAGAGACCGAGGTAGCGGACCTTCCCGGCCCGGACCAGCTCCGCCATCGCGCCGACGGTCTCCTCGATCGGGACGGTGAGGTCGACCCGGTGCTGGTAATAGAGGTCCACATACTCCACGCGGAGCCGCCGCAGCGACGCCTCGCATGCCTGGGCGACGAAGGCGGCGTCGCCGCGAACCGAACGGACGCCGCGCTCGTCCCGCGTGCTGCCGAACTTGGCGGCCAGAATCACCTCGGCGCGCCGGCCCTGGATCGCCCGGCCCACCACCACCTCGTTCGTGTACGGCCCGTACGCGTCCGAGGTGTCGAGGAAGTTCATGCCGATGTCGATCGCGCGCTGGATCGTCCGGACGCCCTCGTCCTGATCTTGGGGTCCGAAGTACTCGGAGATCGGCATGCAGCCCATCCCCATGCAGGGGACCTCGAGACCCGACCGGCCCAGCCGCCGTCGCTGCATCGCCATATACTATCGAGCGGTCCGGGCATCTCACAAGCCAGACACCGGACGCCGGTCAGTGATGCCAGCCGCGGCTGGCCACGGCCATCGGCGAGAGGAGCTACAGGGTTGACGCGCATCCGCACGACGCACACCGGCAGCCTGCCGCGTCCCGACGAGCTGGCGAAGGCCATCATGGCGCTCGAGGAGCAAGGCGCCGCGCCCGGTCTCGACCCCTTGGCCGACGCCGCGGTCCGCGACGTCGTCAAGAGACAGGTCGACACCGGGATCGACATCGTCAACGACGGCGAGATGCGGCGGCTGGGCTACGTGAGCTACGTCAAGGACCGCCTCGGTGGCTTTCACGGCGAGGATGTCGGACCGGGCGTCGCGAACACCGACGTCGCCGAGCATCCGGAGTTCGCGGAGCGCGACGCGAGATGGAAGCCCATCCGCCGCATTCCGGCCTGCGTGGAGAGTCTCCGTCCCGGAGATCCGGCGAGCCTCCGGCGCGACATCGAGCTCCTCAAGTCCGCGGCGGCCGCCTGCGGGGCGGCGGAGACGTTCATGACAGCACCGTCGCCGGGCGTCGTCTCCATCTTCTTCGCCGACCGGCACTATGGTGGCCGGGAGGCCTACCTGCACGCGATCGGCGAGGCGATGCGCCCGGACTACGAGGCGATCGCCGCCGCCGGCATCACGCTCCAGATCGACTGCCCCGACCTGGCCATGGGCCGGCACGTCGCCTCGGTCGCCTGACCGATGAGGAGTTCCGTCGAGAAGCGATGCTTGCCGTCGAAGCGCTCAACCAGGCGACCCGTGGGATCCCGGTCGAGCGTATGCGGATCCACCTGTGCTGGGGCAACTACGAGGGGCCCCATCATCGCGACATTGATCTCCACAAGATCATCGACATCGTGCTGCGGGTCCGTCCGACCGGACTTTCGATCGAGGCCAGTAACCCCCGCCACGCCCACGAGTGGTCGGTCTTCGAGCGGACGCGTTTGCCGGACCACAAGTACCTCGTACCGGGGGTCATCGACTCGACGACGAACTACATCGAGCATCCCGAGCTGGTGGCGCAGCGCCTGCGGAACTACACCCGGCTCGTGGGGCCCGAGCGTGTGATCGCGGGCGCCGACTGCGGCTTCGGGACGTCGGTCGTCCGCCAATGGCGCGTGGTTCCCAGCGTGACCTGGGCCAAGCTCGCGTCGATGGTCGAAGGGGCGCGCCTGGCGAGCGTGGGACGGTAAGGGGCGGCGCCGCGACCCGATCCTCCGGGCGATGCGTTGCCGGCTCGGACACGGGTTCCGGGGCCTCGGCTCATTGACACTTCCCTTTGCCCGCACGTAGCATGGGTGCGCTCGCTGGCGACCAAGACAACCCGGTGTGAAGCGGAGCGATCGTGGCGGGGCTCGGCAACTCGGCAGGTGGGCGCTTCGAGGCGGAGTTGCGCAGCGCTCGGCGCCTGATGACGCCGCACGTCTCCGCTCGTCACGATCGTCGCCACTCGGCGGGGAGCGCCACGGGAACGACACATCCGTGAGTCTCGAGAAGAGTGCGACCCTCCGGGTGGTGAACCTGGAGAAGCACTTCCGTCGCCAGCATGGCAGCCGAGTCCCGGCGGTAGACAACGTCTCGCTTGAGATCGAGCCCGGCTCGATGGTGGCCGTCCTCGGTCCGAGCGGCAGTGGAAAGACCACCCTCCTCCGATGTATCGCCGGGCTCGAGACCCCGACCGGCGGCGAGATCTGGAGTGGGGGCGAGCTGCTCTCCTCCGGCGAGGAGGGCGTGCTGGTCCCGCCCGAGCAGCGGAACTTCGGCATGATGTTCCAGAGCTACGCCGTATGGCCGCACATGACCGTGTTCGGGAACGTGGCCTACCCTCCGGACGCGGCGGCTGCCGAAGGCCGAGATCGAGGAGCGCGTCACGCGCATGCTCCGCATCGTGGGGATCGAGAATCTTCGCGATGAGTACCCCGCGAACGTGAGCGGTGGTCAGCAGCAGCGCGTGGCGCTTGCCCGCTGCCTGGTCAGGGACCCGAAGGTGATCCTCTTCGATGAGCCGCTCTCCAACGTGGACGCCAAGGTGCGCGAGGAGCTCAGGGTCGAGCTGCTCGCCATGCACAAGCGCCTCGGGTTCGCGGGTCTGTACGTGACCCACGACCAGGAGGAGGCGATGGTCATCTCCGACCGCATCATGGTCATGGACCACGGCAAGGTCGTCCAGGTGGACACGCCACGCCAGGTCTACCGACGGCCGCGGTCGCGATTCGTGGCCAACTTCATCGGTGTCGCCAATGTGTGGGAAGGCAAGGTTAAGCTCGAAGCCAGACCGTCGGCCACGACCACCGTGGTCACAAAGGCCGGGGACATGATCGTCGCCAACGAGAACGTGCCCGTGGGGCTCGGCTCGGCCGGCGACGACGTCATCGTCATGGCCCGACCCGAGGATCTATCCGTGGCCGCCGAGCGACCGACCGCGGCGCGCGATGCCACGGTCATGCCCGGGATCCTGCGCGCCGAGATGTTCCGCGGCTCGCACAGCGAGCTGCTCGTCGACGTGGGCAATCACATCGTGCGCGTGCGGAGCAGCCGGAGCCAGGCGCTGGCCGAGGGAAGCGCGGTCTTCATCGTGGCCTCCCGGATGTGCTCTGCGTCCTGCCGCACTCCGAGGGGCCGATCGCCGAGTCCACCACGCTCTTCGAGCGGGAATCGAAGTGAGCTTGATCACGAGGGAGCCGGATTCCGGCCGCCGCCACCCGGTAGTCGAGCCGGCCCACCGTCGAGGATCAGAGTGGCGTCTCACCGTGTCGTGCGCGGCACCAACCGCAGGGGGATAAGAGCATGGCTCGTTTTCATCGGGGTGGGAAGCCGTCCGTGCGGCTGCTATCCATGAGGCGCATCGCCGCGCTGCTGGCCATTTGCATGGCCGCCGGCGCGCCGGTCGTGACCGGCGCTCAGACCGCCAACTCGGACGCCTGGAACCGGACGTTGGCGGCGGCCAAGACGGAGGGGAGCGTCAGCGTCCTTGTCACCGAGGTGCCGGGCTGGATCGAAACGCAGCAGAACCTGTTCAAGGCGCAGACCGGGCTGACCATGAACCTCCTGGCCCGCGGGGCGAATGCCGTCCTCCAGACGCGTCTGACCGCTGAGGTGCAGGCCAAGGCGGTCCTGACCGACGTTTACGAGGACGTCTCGCGCCAGTTCTTCAACGACAACCTCGATTGGTTCGTGGACCTGTCGAAGGCCGGCTTGCCGAACTGGGACAAGTATCCCGAGGCGGCCAAGTTCAAGAACGTGTGCGCCGACGTCAAGTGGTCGATCAGCGGCGTCACCTACAACACCAACATCGTGACCCCGGACATCGTCCCGAAGACGTGGCAGGATCTGGTCCATCCACGGTGGAAGGACCGGGTGGTGCTGTCCGATCCGACGCCCGGCGGGTACTACATGCAGTGGGCGCTGATGATGCGGGAGAAGTTCGGTCCCGACTACCTGAAGGCCGTCGCGGCCTTGAACGCGACGCCCATGACCAGCTCCGTCGGAGCGGCTCAGCAGGTCGCTTCGGGCGCGAAGGCGCTCAGCTTCCTCTCCCAGGTGGACAGCGGCTCGGATGTGAAGGCGCAGGGTGGGCCGGTCGCGTTTGCCATCATCGCGAATCCGTACGTCGGCTCCAAGGCGTGCGTCGGGATCCCGAAGGCGGCGCCGCATCTCAACGCGGCGAAGGTGCTCGTGAACTTCCTCATGAGCGCGGAGTCGCAGTCAGCGCCGTGTCGCAAGAACATCCCCAACGTCTCGCCGATCCGGGCGCCGGGCTGCTACGAGACGCCGGCCGACTTCCAGCCGCCGCCCGTCAGCGACAAGGGCATCTACCCGGGCATGGACGACGAGGCGCTGAAGACCCAGGCGCTCAAGGAACTGGGCCTCAAATGACCCACGCCAGCGCCTGGCGCCTGCCGGCCTAGCTTCGGGCCGCTGCCGGGTGTCTGGCCGCCTCGACATGGATGGCCGTGCCGGCGCGTCAGGCTTCTCGTGCGAGCCTGGCGCGCCGGCGGCCTGGAGACGCGAAGCCTCGATGCCCGAGAACCGAATCCGGCTCTGACGCCGGCGGTAAGCCCCGGCCGATGACCAGGTCGCGCCGGTGGCGACTCGACGTGTTCGCGGTGGTCGGGTGCCGCTCGTGCTCGCCTCTGCTGCTCCTCATCGTCTCATCCGCTCACGACGGCGGTGATCCGGACGTTCGTCGGGCCGGCGGGGATCAACCTCACTCCGCTCCGGGCGATCCTCCGCGATCCGTCTTTCTCGAAGGCCTTTCTCAACACGCTGATCGTCATCGCGGTGGCCGGGACGAGCGCCGTGCTGCTCGGCGCGCTCTTCGCCTGGCTGAACGAGCGTACCGACGGGAACCTCGGGGTGGTCTCGGGAATGGCACCGCTCGTGCCGCTGCTCATCCCTCCGGTGGCCATGGCCCTCGGGTGGATGTTCCTGGCCGAGCAGACCAGCGGGGTTTCCTGAACGGGTTCGTGCGCGGGACCCTCGGCCTCGTCGGCATCCGGATGTCCACCGGGCCCCTCAAGATCGCCACCTGGCCGGGTCTCCTGTTCCTGTACACGATCGCGCTGGTGCCGTTCGCCTACGTGGTCGTCTCGCCCGCGTTCCGCAACATGGACGCTTCGCTCGAGGAGGCGTCTCGCATGAGCAGAGCGGGCCCGGCGCGGACCGCCCTGCGGATCTCGCTGCCGGTGATCGGGCCGGCGATCCTGTCGGCGGCGCTCCTCGTCCTGATCATCGCCGCCGCGATGTACTCCATCCCGGCGATCATCGGAACGAGCGCGCGCATCCAGACCATTTCGGTCTACATCGTCAACCTCACGCTGGAGAGCGCGGCCGGCCTGAGCCGGGCCGTCGCGGCGGCGCTCGTCCTGGTCGTGTTCATCACGAGCGCCTGGCTGGCCCAGCGGTGGATCACCCAGCGGCAGAAGCAGCATGACCATCACTGGCAAGAGCACGAGGGGGCGATTGTCCGCCTTGGTCGGTGGCGCCGACCCGCCCAGGCCGCTCAACCTCGTCTACCTGCTGCTGGTCGCCGTCCTGCCCCTCCTGGCCCTGGCGGTGGTGGCCCTGCAGCCGTTCTGGCAGGCCACGATCGATCCCGGGTCTTCACCCTCAAGCGGGTGACGCTCTTTTTCACCTCGGACACCAACAGACTGCCTCGTGAGGCGCTGTCGACGAGCCTGCGGCTCGGGGCGGTCGGCGCCACGCCTGGTGATGCTCGCGGCCACGATCCTGATCACCTACGCGCATCACGCCAACCGGGGATCGGCAACTTCATCCGCGGCGTCACGAAGATCCCTCGGCCATCTCGGGCCTGGTCATCGCGCGTGGCCATTCTCTTCACGTTTGCCGGCCCGCCCTTCTCCCTGAAGGGCACGTTCCTGATCCTTCTCCTGGCCTGGCCTGGTCATGTTCATGCCGCAGGCGTCCCTGGCGGCCGAGGCGGCGCGGGGCCAGGTCGGCGACGAGCTCCTGGAGGCGTCCCTGATGGCGGGCTCCTCCCGGATGCGCACGTCGTTGCGGATCCTGTGGCCGCTGATGCGGCCGGGACTGGTCTACGGGTGGTCGATGATCTTCGTGCTCATCCTGGGCGACCTCATCGCCGCCTCCGTCCTTGCCGGGCCCGGCAACCAGGTCGTCGGATCGGCGATCGTGGAGATCTACACGGGCGGCATCTTTCCGGACCTCGCGGTCCTGAGCCTCATCGTGACGCTCGCCGCCTTGACGGTGGTGGGGCTGGCGATCACGGTCTTCAGCCGGCGACCCGGGCAGCGCGGCGCGCGCGCGACGGGCTCTCCCGCCGCGCCGACCGTGGCGGGCTGAGACCGTCCGGCAGGCGCGTGAGGCCGCTCGTGGGCGAGACGAGGGCGTAGCGTGCGCCGAGCGTTGGTGAACGCTCGGGTGCTCGACGGATCAGGGGCGCTCGATCCGGTCCGGGTTGACCGTGATCCTCGAGGACGACCGGATCGTGGACGTGGTCCCGCCCCAGAGCCGAGCTCGGGCACCGAGGTCGTCGACCTCGGCGGCCGGGTCCTGATGCCGGGCCTGATCGACTCGCCACATCCACTTCGCCTCTGTGGGCGCTGGACCCGCTTGGCCACCAGGAGGAGCCGTTCTCGCACCTCTGCGGGACGACCTACCGGGCCCTCGAGGGCGCGCTCAGGCGGGTGCACGGCGGCCCGCGATCCGGGCGGCCTGGATGCCGGGTTCCGGGACGCGGTAAACGACGGGACGCGCCTCGGGCCCCGGATCCAGACGAGCATCACGATCGTGTCGCCGATCAACGGGATCGCCGACGGGACGAAGAGCCAGGGGCCTGGCGGTGCCATACCTGCCCGGCATGCCGTCACCGGAATGCACGGGCCCGGTCGAGGCCCGAGCGAAGGTCCGCGAAGTCATCCGGGCGGGCGCCGACTTCATCAAGATCGCCGCCACCGGCGGCGTGAGCTCGCGCAAGCGGAACCGCGGCAGCGCCTGTACACGGAGGGAGGAGATCCTGACGATCGTGGACGAGGCGCACGCCGTGGGGACGGCCCGTCGTCTGCCACGCCATCGGCGGTCCTGGCTTGCGTTGACGGCCGTGCGCGCGGGCGTGGACACGATCGAGCACGGGGTGTGGCTCGACGACACGTCGATCGAGGAGATGGCCAGGCGGGGCACCTGGTACGTGCCGACCCTGTCCGGGTACGAGCTCCACGCGAGACAGGGGCCGCCGCTGCAGAAGGCGCGCGCCTGCGGAGATGCTTACCAGCCACCGGGACAGCCTCCGGCGCGCGCGCGAGGCCGGCGTGCGGATCGCGTCCGGCTCGGACGGCGGCGTCTACGGTCACGACTTCACGCTCGAGCTGGAGCTGCTCGTCGGCGCGGGAATGTCGCCGGGCGAGGCCATCGTCGCCGCCACGTCGAGAGCGGCGGAGTGCCTGGGGTGGCAGGACGAGATCGGGGCGGTGAAGCCGGGGATGAAGGCCGATCTGCTGGTCGTCAACGGCGACCCGACCGAGAGACATCCGCGTCCTGCGAGACCCGCGGAACCTCCGTGTGATCAAGTCCGGGACCTTCCTCGAGTCCAACTGACGGCGGAACGCATGCTCCGCGCCGCCCGCGCCGCCGCGTATCAGGATCCCGTGCGGCCACCGGAGGGTCATGGCACAGTGTCTCTGGTCGTCCGAGCATGGTTGCGGGGTCGGGCGCAGCGGCCGCGGTCGTCGTAAGGGACGAGCGCGGGCGACCTCCGGGCCGTACCACTAGCCAGCGGGAGGAAGTGGCTGCCCAAGTCGTGACCTACGAGCAGCGCGGCGGGATCGGCTAGTGTCACGCTAAACCGCCCCGAAGTCCTCAACGCGCTCAACGACGAGATCCTCAAGCAGCTGCGAGAGACACGATGTTCCGGCTCGACGAGGACCCCGACGCGATGGTCGGGATCATCAGTGGCGCCGGGACGTCTTTCTGCAGCGGCGCCGACATCCGGCAGCGCCAGCTGCGCCCGAAGGAAGAGCTGGCCAAGCTGGGCAGCCCGCAAGGTCGCGGGGCGCACATCGAGGGAGATCATGCAGGGCTTCACCAACTGGAAGCCGGTCATCGCCGCGGTCCACGGGTACGCGGTCGGCGGCGGGCTGCACATCGCGCTGATGTGCGAGATGATCGTCGCCGAAGAGGGCGCCAAGTTCTTCATCCCCGAGCTCAAGCGCGGCCTCTGGGTGGCCAACTTCTGGTACCTGCTGTCGCACCGGGCCGGTGGAGGGTTCGCGACGGACGTGTGCATGACCGGCCGGATCTGGACCGCCGCGGAAGGCTTGCAGCGGGGGCCGTCGATCGTCTGGCCCCGCCTGGTGGCCGCCTGAAGGTTGCCGAGGAGCTGGCGGCCGTCATGATGGCCAACCCGCCACTGGCCGTGCGGCGAGGCCGTGGAGATCCGCCGCGGTGCGATGCAGGAGATCGAGCTGAAGTCGCGGCTCCAGCGGCATCGCCAGTTGCATCTCACGGAGGACTTCCGGGAAAGCGCGATGGCCTTCGCCGAGAAGCGGCGTCCGGTCTTCCCGGGGCCGGTAAGGGGGCGCGGCGATGGCGGTCGAGTCTTCGAGCCCTCCACCGCTCCAGAACGTCAGGGTCCTGACCTGTCGCGCTACCAGGCGGGACCGAAGGCGGCGATGGTCCTCGCCGACCTCGGCGCCGAGGTCGTCCGGGCCGAGAACCCGGAGGGAGCGCGACGGCGGCTTCGCGGGGCCGACCTATCAGGGGCACAGCATCTACTACGCCGTCTACAACCGCGGGAAGAAGAGCATCGGCCTCAACCGAAGCCACCCGGAGGGGCGCGACCTCCTTCGGCGGCTGATCCCGCACCTCGACATCATCGTGGAGAACTTCCGTCCCGGCTATCTCGATCGCCTCGGCTCCTCGTTCGAGGCGATGCGCGCCATCAATCCGCGGCTGATCCTGGTCTCTGATCTCGGCCTACGGCCAGGACGGGCCGTACGCCGACCAGACCGGGTTCTGCAACGTGGCCCCTCGCCGCGTCGGGGTACATGGACGTGAGCGGCGATCCCTTCAGCCCGCTGCACCAGACTGGGGACCGTCGATCGCGGACCGACTGGCCGGCCTCCACGCGGCGGTCGGTGCGCTGGGCGCGCTGGCGGGACGCTCCGTTACCGGCGAGGGCCGGCACGTGGACGTCTCGCTGATGGACGCCGCGCTGACGATGATCGAGTTCCCGCTGGCCACGTTTCTCATGACCGGCCAGCGGCCGCCCAGCGACGTCGCTCGCCCGGCGGGCCGGGTCCTCGCCGAACCAGGTGTTCAGGGCGCGCGACGGGATGGTCCTCATCAACGCGCCCACCCAGGATCAGTGGAACCGGCTGCTGAAGGTGATGGGCCGGGAAGAGCTCGTCACGGATCCGCGCTTCAATACCCCTCTGCGACGGCAGGATCCGGCCTCCGCGGTTGCCATCGAGTCGCTCGTCGGCGACTGGATGCGATCGCTCTCGGTCGACGAGGCGTACCGGGCGCTGGTGGCCGCCGACGTCCCGGCGGCGCCCGTGCGCACGATCGATCAGGTCGCGGCCGATCCGCAGGTGGAGCACCGTCGGATGGTCCAAGGGGTTCGGCATCCACAGTCCGGCCTCGAGATGCGGCTCACGGGCAACCCCGTCAAGCTGTCCGGGCTGCGCGGACGAGATCGGCCACCCGGCGGTGCGAGGCGAGCACAACTACGAGATCTACGGAAAGTGGCTCGGGCTCGACGCGGACGCGATCGCCGACCTGACGCGCCGCAAGATCATCTGAGGCCGCGCGGCCGGCGCCGTCGCGAGCCGCCGAGGGCGGATCGGCGGGAGTGGAGACGATGAAGGCCCGGGTCGTCGTGTTGAAGGAGTACCGGAAGCCGTTCGTGATCGAGGAGTACGACGTCCCCGAGCCGGCGCCGGACGCCAGTGCTCCTGCGGATGGCTCAGGCGGGCATCTGCGGCTCCGATCTCCACTCTTGGCGTGGTGACCGCGATCAGCGATTCCACGCGATCCCTCCGGCCGGCCAGGTCATGGGCCACGAGGGATACGGGGTCATCGACAAGCTGGGCTCCGGGGTGACCACGGACTGGGCCGGGCGGCGCGTGGCCGTCGGAGACCGGGTCGTCCACTGGTCGGGCACGGCCTGCTTCCGGTGCCGCCAGTGCCTGCGCGGGAACAGCAACCTCTGCACCCGTCCGCCCGAGAAGTACCCGCCGCCGGCCGGGGTCTGGCCGTACTTCACGGGACCTATGCCGACTACTTCTACGTCTCGCCGCATCGACCGTTCTATCTCGTGCCCCGGGAGCTTCCGGATGTGGCCCTGTCGTGGGTGAACTGCGCCATGGGCACGTCCGCCGAGGGCCTGGATCGGGCCAATTGCCAGCCGGGCGACCACGTCGTGATCCAGGGCGCCGGCGGGCTCGGCCTCTGCGCGGCCGCCCTGGCGACCTACCGGGGAGCGGCCAAGGTGATCGTCCTGGACCGCCTGCCCGAGCGGCTCTCGCTGGCCGCGCGGTTCGAGCCGATCACGCGATCAACGTCGACGAGCTCGGCACCGCCGACGCCGCGCCGGGATCGGATCATGGAGCCACCGACGGCGCGGGCGCCGACATCGTGATGGAGCTCGTCGGACAGACCGACCTGATCCCGGAGGGCGTCGGCTACCTGTCGCCCGGGGGAACGCTCGTCGAGATCGGGCACGTCATGGCCGGGCGAACGTTCACGCTCGATCCCCGCGCCATCATCCGCGGCAAGCGGATCATGGGGTCGAGCGGCTACCGCCACTCGCTGCTTCCGGGCTTGCTGGATCTCATGGTCAAGACCCGGGACAGGATCCCCTACGACCGGATCGTCTCGGACCGCTTCCCGCTCGCCGAGGTGAACGATGCGATGGGAACGGCCGAGTGGTCCGGCCGACGGACGGGGGTCACCCGAGCGGTACTGACGCCCTGAGCATGGCGTCCCGGGCGGACCATGTCCTGGCGGTCGATGTCGGGACGTCGGCGGCGCGTGTCAGCGCGGTCTCGCTCACCGGTGAAGTGCTGTCCGTCGCTCGGATCCCGTGCCAGCCGCAGCTCGCCGGCGACCGCTGCGTGCTCGACGCCCAGGCGCTGTGGGCCGATCTCGCCGCGCTGATCCGCGGCGTGACCGATGGAGCCGGCGCGCCGGCGGCCCTCGGCGTCGCCTGCCAGCTCGGGCCTGGTGCTGGCCGACGACGCGCTCGCGCCGACGGCGCCCGCCATCCTGTGGCCGGACCGACGCGCCGCGGCCGAGGCCGCGGAGCTCGGCCGCATCCTCGGGGAACCGCGGTCGCTGGCCGTCGGCCTTCGCCGGAGCACACGGGTCCCCGGCTGCGCTGGATGTCCCGCCACGAGCCCGAGACCTGGGCGCGCACGCGCTGGGTGCTGAGCCTCAAGGACTTCATCGTCGCCAAGCTGACGGGGCAGGTGACGACCGACGCGACGAGCGCCTCCGTACACGCTTCTGTTCGACGTGAGCGCCCGCGCGTGGTCATTGGACCTGATGGCGGCGGCCGAGGTTCCGGCGATCCGGCTGCCGCCCGTCCTGGGACGCGGACGCTAGGCCGGTGCCATCGGCCGGGACGTTGCCGCTGCGCTCGGCGTCCCTGCCGGCACCCCGGTGGCGGTCGGCGGGCCCGACGGGAGTGTCGCCGCCCTGGGATGCGGGGCCGTCCGCGCCGGGCTGACCGTCGACGTCGCCGGGAGCACGGACGTCCTCCTCCGCCTGTGCGACCGTCCCATCTTCGATACCGAGCGACGGAGCATCCTCAACGCCTTTCTCCTGCCCGGGTTGTGGACGGTCGGCGGCCCGACCGGGCTCACGGGCGGGGCGGCCGCGTGGCTCGGTGGCGTGCTCGGCTACGAGTCGGTCGAGGATGCCTATCAGGCGCTCGGCCTCGGCGGCCGCCGGGCTCGCGCCGGGCGCGGCGGGGTCACGTTCCACACGGCCCTGACCGGCGAGCGGTTCCCGACCTGGTCCACGGGCGCCGCCGGGTCCCGTGAGCGGGCTGCGGCCCGGAGCACACCGCCGCGCACCTGCTGCGCGCCGCCGAGGAGGGGCGGTGTTCATCGTGCGCGAGGGAGTCGACGCCATCACGGCGCTCGGGGTCGACGTCGGTGAGATCCGCGTCTCGGGCGGCGTGACCCGGCGGCGGCCGGCGATGCAGCTCAGGGCGAACGCGCTCCGACGGAGGCTGGTGGGCGTCACCAATCCCGAGGCCACGACGATCGGCGCGGCGATCCTCGCCGCCGTGTGCTGCGGGCGCATCCCGCCGTCGACCGGGCCGGCGGCGTCGATGGTCAGGCTCGACGCTCCGGTCGATCCCGAGCCTGCCGCAGCGGACGCCTATGACCGCGCTTTCCTCCGCTGGCAGGGCGGAGCGCCTCGCCACGTGAACCGATCGGTCACCGCCGACGTGACGTCTGGCAACAGGTCAGCCGTCCGGCTACAATGCAGCCGGCGATGAAGACTGCCGGAATGGATGTGCCTCGCGTCGGTCCGCTCGACGACGTGCGAGTCCTCGACCTGTCGCGGTTCCTGTCGGTCCCTACGCCACGACCGTGCTCGCCGACCTCGGCGCCGACGTCGTCAAGATCCTCAAGCCCGGTGAGGCGGTCGGCGGGAGCGGGCCGCTGACGATTCCCGAGGTCTTCGACTGGGCGACCAACCGCGACAAGCGATCAATCGGGATCGACCTGCAGCATGCGGCCGAGGGGCGCGAGACCTCTCCTCGGACTGGTGTCCTGCGCCGACGTCGTCTTCAGCAACCTCCGCCCTGGCGTCATGGAACGGCTCGGTCTCCGGCTTCGATCGCCTGCAGGCGGCCAACCCCGTATCATCGCCTGCGAGATCTCCGGCTTCGGCGACTCGGGCTCTGGGCGGAGATGCGTCCTACGACCTGATCGCGCAGGCCGCCAGCGGCTCCATCGACATCACCGGACCCCACGACGACCCGCGCCGCCCTCCGTGCCGCTGGGGCGTTCCCATCGGCGACATCGCGGCCGCGCTCTACGCGGTGATCGGTGTCCTCGCGGCGCTCGCCGTCCGGGACCGGGACGGTATTGGCCAGCGGGTCACCGTGTCGATGCTGGACGGCCTGCTCTCGTTCAGTACCTATCGCGCGCCCCAGGTGTTCGATGTCGGGCCGGTCGGCCCGGACGGATCAGCACAGGGCGGCGGCGGGACCAGGCCCTACGGGCCCTACCGGTGCAGCGACGGAAGCTGGATCGCGATCGGATTCGCCCAGCCCCACTGGGCCGCGGCGTGCCGGGCGATGGGCGCGCCCGAGCTGATCACGGATCCTCGGTTCGCCACCGAGCATGCACGCAACCGGAATGCCGCGGAGCTCGAGCCCGTCATGGCGGAGCTGCTCCGCCGCCGCCCGAGCGGGAGTGGGAGACGATGCTTCATCGCCGCCGGCGCCCCGGCCGGCAAGGTGAACACGCTCAAGGAGGCGTTCGCCCACCCCGCAGGTCGTCGCCCGTCGGATCATTCCGGGTCGTCCAGGACGCGTCCGGCCGGACGGCGCACGTGGCGGGGACCCGATGGGGATGAATCCGGCGAGCCGCCCGCCGGTCGCCCTCCAGGACCTCGGGGCGCTCGGCTGGGACGATTCCGGCGGCCGTCCGCGACGCACGTGGCGTCCGGCGACGGCGTCCGGATGCCGCTCGACGGGACGCGCGTCATCGAGATGGACGGCAACGAGCCGAGCAAGACGCTCGGCACGCAGATCCTGGCGGATCTCGGCGCGGACGTGCTGCTCATCGAGCGGCCCGAGCCGGTCCGGCCGCGCGACCCAACGCCTCGCCGGACGCGTTCACGATGACCGACGCCATGCGCTGGGGAATGCACCGGGGCAAGCGGGCCATCACGCTGGATCTCAGGGAGGAGCGCGACCGATCGGCCTACCACGGCTGCTGGTCGCCGGCGCCCACGCCGTCTACGACAACTACCGGCCTGGCGTGAAGGCGCGCCTGGGCGTCTCGCGCGACGACCTGGTGAGGATCAAGCCCGGGATCGTCACGTGCTCCGCGACGGGCTTCGGCGCGACCGGCCCGTGGGCACAGGCGCCCGCCTACGACGTCACGCTGCAGGCGCTCAGCGGCGCGATGAGCATCACCGGCAACGGAGACGCGGACGACCCGCCGATCCGCTGGGGCCATCCCGTGGGCGGCCTCGCCGGCGGTCTGTACGGCGCCATCGCCGTGCTTGCTCTCGCTCCGTGACGTCCGTCGCGGGCGGCCGTCACGGCACACCGACCTGTCGCTGCTCGACATTCAGATCGCGCTGCACTCGTACCGGGTGCCCCAGGCGCTCGACCTCGGCGTCGACTTCAAGCCTCGACCTGCGCGCGGGCGGGGAGCGGCGCGCGCCCGTACGGGATCTTACCCCACCGGCGATGGCCGCTGGTTCGCGGCCGGGATCACCGACCAGTTCTGGAAGGACTTCTGCGCGGCCATGGGCCGGCCTGAGCTCGCCGACGACTCGCGCTCGCGACCGGCGAGGCGCGCACGAAGAACGCGGCCCAGCTGGAGGAGATCGCCGAGGCCATGTTCCGCTCGAGGACGGCGCGAGGAGCTGGAGGCCATCTTCCTCGAGCACCAGCTGCCCGGAAGCCGGGTCCTCACGCTCCAGGAGGCCTTCCATCATCCGCAGGCCGCGCTCCATGGGATGCTGAGGGAGGTCGCCACGTCACGGCAGCGCGCGGTGCACGTGTCCGGGTTCCCGATCCGCTTCTCGCGATCGCCGGCCGGCCACTGGACACCACCCCCGGCTGGTAGAGCGGCCCCCGCGCGGGAAAGAGGGACACGATGTCGGCCAAATCGCAGTCGGTCCGGGAGCTCGGCGCCCGAGCTCTCGAACGCCGGAGAGGTGGGGGCCCGGACGACGAGCGCGGCACCCTCAACTTCATCACGCGGGAGCACACCCTCCGAGCGGCCGGCCTGATCCGTTCCGGCCGCATCGTCGCGGCTAGCCACGTGCTCAACATGCAGGCCACCCCGCGCAAGCCCCGCGCGGGCTACCACCGGATGCTCTACCGCGAGAATCGCCAGAGCGCCTGCGACGCCGTGATGATGGAACCGCACGGGTACGAGATCACGCACATCGACGCGCTCGGCCACGTGGCCATGGACGGCACCGCCTACAACGGCCGGCCGTTCGAGGAGATCGTCACCCGGGACGGGCTGACGTTCGCGTCCGTGCTGCCCATGGCCGATGGGATCGTGACGAGAGGCATCCTGCTCCGACATCCCGCGCAGCCAGGAGCGCGACTGGATGGACCGTGGGACGAGGTCACCGCCGCCGATCTGGAGCGCGCCGAAGCGTGGGCCCGCGTCACCGTCGGCCGGGGCGACGCGCTCGTGGTCAGGACCGGACTCGACGCCCGCGAGCGGGTGACGGGGCCGATGGCGAACGACGTCCGGACGGGCCTGGGGCTCGACTGCATCGAGTGGCTGTACCGGCGCGAAGTGTCGCTCTTCGGCGGCGACTGCATCGAGAAGCTGCCTTCAGGCGACAGCGTACAGCCATCCGCTGCACAGTGTCGGCCTCGCGCGGATGGGCCTCGTCCTGCTCGACCACATCGCGGTGGAGGAGCCTGGGCGCCGTCTGCGTCGAGGAGCGCCGCTGGGAGTTCTTCTTCGCGGTCGCGCCTCTCCGGATCCCGAAGGCGACCGGGTCCACCGTGAATCCGCTGTGCATCTTCTGACGGCATGGTGACCCGCCGCCCGCCGGCGCCGATCTGTCCGAGCGCGTCGTCCTGGTCACGGGCGGGGCGCGTGGCATCGGCGCCTCCGTCGCCGTCGAGGCCGCCCGCGCCGGCGCCAGGGTGGGCATCGGCTATCGCACCTCGCGGGACGCGGCGGAGCGCGTCGTGGCCGAGATCCGGGCGGCAGGGGCGTCGCGGACGCCTTTCCCGGCGACCTCAGCGAGAAGGGACAGGTCCGCGAGGTGGTCTCCCAGGTCGAGCGGCGACTGGGAGAATCGATGGCCTGGTGAACAGCGCCGCCATCATGTCGACGCGCGAGTTCCTGGCCACCGACGAGGCGGAGTGGGAGCGGGTGATTCGAAACGACCTCTACGCGGTCGTCTTCACCTGCCAGGCGGTCCTCCGGGGATGATCGAGCGAGGCCGCGGCGCGATCGTGAACGTCACCTCACGGCTCGCCTCCGCGGGTTCGGCTGACGCCGCCCCGTACGCGGCGGCCAAGGCGGCGGTCGTCTCCCTGACGCGGTCGCTCGCGCACGCCTACGGGCCGCGGGGCGTGCGGGTCAACGCCGTGTCGCCCGGCACCACGCTCACCGACATGGGCCGTCACGTGATCGAGAGCCCGGTGGGACGCGACCGGATGACGCGCATCCCGATCCGACGGTTCGTGGAGCCGTCCGAGGTCACCGCGGCCGTGCTCTTCCTCCTCTCGGACGCGGCCGCCGGGTTCGCCGGCCAGACGCTCCACGTCAACGGCGGCGAGCTGATGACGGGCTAGCCGTCCCGGAAGAGCTGGCTCCCCGCTCAGCCGTCGCCCGACACGCAGGCGTGGCCGAAGGCCATGACCGCGGGGTGACCGGAGGACGTCAGCACCACGGCCCGGACCGCCGAGCCACGCCGGAGCCCCTCGCCGCACGTGCAGAGGATCCGCCCGGGCAGGCGCAGGCCGTGCGCGAGATCCACGATCCCGGAGGCGAACGGCGCGTGGGCTCCCCACGCCGGATCGCCGGTGGCCCGCCGGACGACGACCGCTGCGGCCACCGTCCCCCCGGCGAGACCGGCTCCCAGGTGTGCTCGAACGACAGGCAGCGGTGGCAGACCGGCGACACCGGGAAGCGCCACGTCGCGCAGGCCGCGCAGCGCTGGAGCCGAAGCTCGCCGCGCGCGAGGCTGCTCCAGAAGCCCTCGCTGTCGGGATGGATCACCGGATCGGGCCGGCCACGGTCGTCCGCGATTCCGCTGCATCAGCGTGTCAGGACGAGAGAGTCGCCGCGCGGCGTCGCCCACTGGAGCACCGACGCCCTCGCCAGCTGCCGGGGACCCGCCGCGCCGCGGCAGCTGGCGCACCATCTCGATGATGTGCCCGTAGCCGAGGAGGTGCGCCTCGGACAGGAGGCCGCCGTTGGTGTTCACGGGGAGGCGCGCGTCGAGGTCCAGCCCGACTTGGCGACGTCGCGCCACGCCTCGCCCTCGCCGCAGAAGCCGAATCGCTCGAGCGCTCATCCACACGTTGCTCGTGAAGGAATCGTAAACGTACAAGGCGTCCACGTCGGCGGTCGTGATGCCGGCCCGGGCGTAGACGGCGCGCGCGGGGTCGTCGCGGACGGGCGTCTCGCGGCTGATCCCCACGCCCATGCCGGGCCGGGCGAAGACGCACGTAGTCGTCGCGCCCCGCGTGGATCTCTTCAGCCGGCCGCGATCCGCACGGGCGTGAGCCGCCAGATCGCGCGCCCGCTCTCGCGACGTGACGATGAGGCACGTCGCGCCCTCGCTGACGAGGCGCGTAGTCCGCGCGCCGGAACGGCTCCACGATGAGGGGCTCCTCGAAGTAGGCCTCCACGGTGAGCGTCTTCCGCGCATGATGGCCATCGGGTTCTTCGAGGCGTTCCGCCGGAACGCGACCGCGATGTTGGCGAGATCCGCCGGCGACGCGCCGTACCGCTCCATGTAGCTCCGCGCGACGAGGGCGGTCGCGGCGCCGGGCGTGTCGATCCCGTGGATGTCGTGCTCGCCGTGACCGCCCCCGATGTCCCGCAGACCCTCGTGGACGCTCGCCTCGCCGAGGCCGCTGGAGATGCCGCCCGTAGCCCCGGCCGGTGACCGATGTGTTCGCGACCGCCGACGTAGTTGGCGAGTCCGGCCCCGACGACCATCGCGGCCTCGAGCACGGTGTTCGTGCCCCACCGACCGTGCGTCCAGAGCTGCGTCGCCCACCGGACGTCGAGACCCAGCGCGAGAACGAACTCCTCGTAGTCCACGCCGCGCGGCGCACCCTTGGCCGTGACGAAGCCGTCGATCGCCGTCGCCGGAAGTGCCCGAGTCGCGGAGAGCCGCGGTGAACGCCTCGGCCTGCAGCCGGAGCGGGCTCTTCGCTAGTCGAATCCGAACGCGTCGCTCGTGCCGATGCCGACGATGCACGCGTCCGGTGGTTCCACGATGCCGGATACTGTGCACTAGGACGCCAGTTGCCCCGCGCGAGCGGGCCACGCGTATTCGCCGCCACCTGGATCAGCTGGACCGAGCCGGAAGGCGAATGCCATGCAGGGAGGACGGTTCGGAACGGGTGATGGGCGAAGCGCCTGACGCTGCCATGCTGCGGGGCGTCCGCGTCGTCGAGGTGGCGGACGAGCAGGCCGAGTACACGGGCCTCCTGCTGGCCGGCCTCGGCGCCGAGGTCATCAAGGTCGAGCCACCGGGCGGCAACGCCACGCGGCGGATCGGACCGTTCCACCAGGACCGCCCCGAGCCCGAGTCCTCCCCTCTCTATTTCTGGCACTACAACCGGACGAAGCGCTCGATCGTGCTCGACCTGTCTGTCGAGACGGATCGGGCCGCGTTTCGCCGGCTGTCCGCCGGAGCGGATGTCGTCCTCGACTCCACGGCGCGCGACTTCCTGCCCGAGAACGGAGTCAGCCTCGACTCGTTGCGGGAGGCGTCGCTGGGCTGATCACGTGCGCGCATGTCGCCGTTCGGCGACAGCGGCCCGTGGGCGTCCTGGCGGGGATCGGATCTCGGTTCACCTCGCGCTGGGCGGGGTGATGATGAACTGCGGCTACGATCCCAGACCCGACGGGGGATACGACCTGCCGCCCATCGCGCCCCAGATGTGGCAGGCCTATCACTATCGCCGGCGAGCTGGCCGCCATGGCGATCGTGGCGGCCCCCGTGCAGCGGCAGCGGACGGGCGAGGCCAGCACCTCTCGTCAGCGATCCACGAGGCGGTCTCGAAGTGCACCGAGATGGACCTCACGGCCTGGACGATGCGGGCCCTTCCGTTCTATCGCCAGACGTGCCGCCACGCTCACCTGTCGGTGTCCACCGTTCCGACGATCGCCTACACGAAGGACGGGCGGTGGATCCTGATCATGCCGGTCGTCAAGGAGAAGGTGCCCGAGCTTCTCGCGTTCCTGAGTGCCCACGGATGGACGAGCCGCTCCGCTCCGATTTCGAGCGTCTGGCGCCTCCCACGGGCGGGCCAGCCCCGGCGCTCAAGGGCCGGTACATCCCGGGCAGCTCGCTCCAGACGAACCTGTCCATGCTGTGCCACGAGGCGATGCAGCGCCTGTTCGCCAAGTACACGTTCGAGGATCTCCGTGGCGCGAGGCGCAGGACGCGGGCATCCTCGTCGCCCCGCTCCGCCGTCCGGAGGAGAACGGGACGACGCCCACTGGCGGGCTCGCCGCACCTTCGGCGAGGTGACGCATCCCGAGCTCGGCCGGTCCCTCACGTACATCACGAGCAAGTGGGTGTCGAACGAGACCTCGTGGGCGGTGGGCCGGCGGGCTCCGCGCGTCGACGAGGACGGGGCCGAGGTGCGTCGCCTGCCGGCGTCGGCCGCCCGGTCGCTGATCCCGACCCCGAAGGCTGAACGGAGACGGACCGGCCGTTCCCGCTCGCCGGCGTCCGCGTCTTCGACTTCAGCCTGGTTCCTCGCCACCGCCGGAGGGACCCGGTACCTGGCCGCGCTCGGCGCCGAGGTCATCAAGGTCGAGTGGAAAACGAACCCCTGACTCCCGGCTGGCGCTTGCGGCGGCGATGGCGCCGAAGGGGGCCGCGCGGCCCGCGATCGGGCGACGGGGCCGCTCGAGGGCGGTGACCACCGCCGAGATGGGCGAGACTACCAGAACATGGGCGGGCAGTTCCACATCAAGAACCCCGGGAAGCCGGGGATCTCGCTCAACGTGCGGGATCCGCGCGGGCTGGCCATCGCCAAGCGACTGATCGGGCGATGTCCGACGTCGTGGCCGAGGGCTTCTCGCCCGGCGTGCTGGAGAAGTGGGGTCCTCGGCTACGATGCCCCAAGGTCGGTACGCCTGGACATCATCTACGTGAAGCGCAGTCGGGCATGGGGTCACAGGGCGTACGGCCGGCTGCGCACGGTGGGGCCGATCGCGGCCGCGTTTGCCGGCAACCCGAGCAGTCCGGCTGCCTGAGCCGGCGCTGCCCGCCGGCTGGGGGTACTCCTACCTCGACTGGATGGGCGCTCACCGGCTTCGCCCCGGCGATCATCTCGGCGCTCTACTACCGGAACGCCACGGGTCGCGGCCAGGTGGATCGACGCCCTCCCAGTGCGAGGCGGGGCTGTTCGTGGCCGGCACGACCTACCTGGACTGGGCGGCCAACCATCGCACCATTCGCGTCGTACCGGGAACCGATCCCCGTACAAGCTGGCCTTGCGCACGGCGCTTATCCGTGTGCCGGCACCGACTCTTGGCTGGCGATCGCCTGCTTCGAGGAGGAGGAGTGGCGAGCGCTCTGCCGTGTGGCCGGGCACGACGAGTGGGCGAGGGACCGCCGGTTCGCCACTCTCGCCGATCGCCTGGCCCACCAGGACGAGTCTGACCTCGTCGTCTCGAACTGACCGCCGGGGTGGACGCGTTCAAGGCGATGCAGACGCTTCAGGAGGCCGGAGTGCCTGCCGGCGTGTGCCAGACGGCCCGCCGATCGCCGCGATCGGGACCTCCAGCTGCGCCACCTGAACTGGATGACCGATCTGCCCGGTACCAAGATCGGGACCCGGGCCGGTCCCCGAGGTGCCGGTTCGGATGTCCGGGGCGACGGCGACGGTCGGCGGGCTGACGGGCCGCGGCGCGTCCCATGTACGGCGAGGACAACGCCCTACGTGTACGGTCGGCTCTGGGATGACCGAGGGGAGATCGCCGGCTCCCGCCGCCGACAACGTCATCTGAACCCGCGGGCGGACTGGAAGGAGATCCGGTGACCTACGAGGCCGAAGCTGGCAACTTCTCCGTCGCGCTCGTCGGCGACCTCATGATGAACCGCCGCGTGCACGGCTTTCGCGGAGCCCGCGTTCACGGCGCTGCTGGACATCCTGCGCTCCGCCGACGTCAGCCTCGCCAACCTCGAGACGCAGATCAACGACTTCGAGCTCAGCTGGGCCCAGAAGCCGGACTCGATCTCGTGGCAGGCGGGGTCGCCGGGAGTGTCTCGACGATCTCAAGTGGATGGGGACCGAGGCGGTCACCACCTCGAACAACCACAGCTACGACTACAACGAGGCGGGCCTCCTGACGACGATGCGCCACCTGAAGGCGCGCGGCTTGCCTGCGCGGGCGGGGGCACGAGCCTCGACGACGCGCGGGCGCCCGCGCTGGATCGACCTGCCCCGCGGGCGCGTCGCCCTGTTCGGGGCGTCGACCACGTTCAACGAGCTGTCGGCAGCCGGGCTCGCGCGGCCCGACTTCCCGGGCCGGCCTGGGATCAACGCGCTGCACCACGAGAAGATCCACATGGTGCCGCGGCGGGTTTTCGATGCCCTGGTCGAGGCCACAGGTCGAGCTCGGGTACAAGGAGTTCGAAGAGGTGCACCGCACCTTCCACCCGCACCGTGTGGAGCGCTACGACGAGGCGACCGAGGTGCGGTTCCTGGAGTCCGAAGTTCAGGCTGGGGGAGAGCTACGACACCCGGACGAGTTGCAATCGCGCGGACCTCGACGGCATTCTGAAGTGGATTCGCGGCGCGACGAAGCAGGCGGACTGGCTGATCTACAGCACTCACTGCCACGAGAGCGGGAACACCGGCGAGCTCCACGAGGTCCATCGGCCGACCCCGCCCGAGTTCCTCGTCGAGTTTCGCCCACTGGACGATCGACCAGGGCTGCCACGCCTTCACCGCGCATGGGCCGCACATCCTCCGGGGGATCGAGATCTACAAGGGCCTGGCCGATCTTCTACAGCCTCGGCAACTTCATCTTCAACAACGACACCGTGCAGCGGCAGCCGGATCCGGCGTATCGGCGCCAGGGGCTCGGGCGAGCAACACGCCGGGTGACTGGGGCGCCGCCCGCTCGGGCGACGACGCGTACGGTTTCCCCGTGGACCGACTGTTCTTCGAGAGCGTGGTGGCGGTCCGCGCATACGCGAACCGCCAGCTCGCCGAGATCCGCCTCCACCCCGTGGACCTCGGGTTCGGGCGGCCGATGAGCCAGCGCGGCCGGCTGATGCTGGCCGACCGGACGCTCGCGAACGAGATCCTCGACGGGCTCGGCGCCTCTCCGAGCCGTTCGGCACCCGCATCAACGTGGAGAACGGCGTCGGCGTGATCAAAGTCGCCGGATGACCGCTCGAGTCGCCGCGCGGCGCCGTGCGCAGGGCGGGCCCCGTCCGGTTGACCGCCACCGGACCGCAGCGTAGGATTTTTCCCGGAGTTGAACTCTCCGCTAACGGTGACCGGCGGCCAGATGGTCGTCGACACGCTTCGTGCGCTGGGCGTCAGTCGCGTTTTCGGTGTCCCCGGTGGCCAGACCCTCGCCATCATGGACGCGATCTTCGACTCGCCGGACATCGGGTTCACCGCCACGCGCCACGAGGGCGCGGCCGCGTGCATGGCGGACGCCGTCGGTCGGCTGACCCGCCAGCCCGGCGTGTGCCTGGCGACCACCGGTCCGGTGCCACCAACCTCCTGACCGGCGTTGGCGGCGCGATGCGCGACTCCAGTCCCGTGCTCGTGCTGACCTGCAACAACCGGATGGCCGAGATGGGCCGAGACGATGCGCAGAACGCGGACCACGTCGCGATCTTCCGCCCCATGACGAAGTGGGCGACGCTCGTGTTGGACCCGCTGACGATCCCGCGTGTTCCACGAGGCCGCGATCCGCGCGACCTCTGGCTGCCCGGGACCCGTGCTGGTCGACTTCGCCCGGAATGCGCTCGAGGCCTCCGTGCCGCTGGCGGCCGCGGAAGGGGTCGGGTATGGCGCGGCTGCCGGCTCGCGAGTGAGGCGCGCCCCGCCCAGACCGCAGGCGGCCCGAGACCTGGTCGACGAGGTGGCCGGGCTCCTGCTTCGCGCGAAGAGCCCCGTGCTCTGGATCGGCAACGGCGCTCAGCTGTCGGGCGCGTCGGCGGCCGTGCTCGACCTCGCCGGGCGCCTGTCGGCGCCGGTCATCACGACGTTCAACGCTCTCGGTGCCGTCCCGTCGACCATCCGGAACGTCCCTCTCCTGGGCCCCTGAGTCGGATGGGGACGCGGCTCAGCCGGCAGGTCGTCCAGGGAGCGACCTCGTGGTGGCGGTCGGCAACAGCCTGAACGCCGTCTCGACCAGCCGGTGGAAGCTCGAGCTTCCCGCCACGATCGTCCAGATCGATCTCGACGCCGGCAACCTCGGGGTCAACTATCCGACCTGACGCTGGCGATCACCGGCGACGCCCCCGCCGTGGTGGACCAGCTGCGAATGGCGGTTGATGGGGCACCCGGCGGAGCCATGTCGACGGCCCGCGCCGGCCGACTGACCGAGCTCGCCGGGCTCAAGGGCGAAGTGGTGGGCTGAGGTCGACGAGGTCGACATGCTCGGGTCGCCGATGTCGCCACCCGCGCTCGTCAAGGCGCTCCGTCAGGAGACCCCGGACGAGGGAATCCTGGTCGTCGACGCCGGCAACTCGGGGGTCTGGTCGCACCTCTGGCGCGTGCGGCGGTCTGACCGGTACCTGAAGCCGGTCGGATTCGGCAACATGGGGTTCGCGCTCCGGCCGCCATGGCCGCCGCGCTGGTGGACCCGCAGCGCCCCGTCGTGGCGCTCATCGGCGACGGGTCGCTCGGCATGACGATGGGTGACCTGGAGACGGTGGTGCGCCAGCGCCTTCCGATCTGCATCGTGATCATGAACGACTCCGGGCTACGGCAACATCCGGGCAGGAAGAGCTGGCGCTACGGGGACCGTGTCATCGGTGTCGACTTCATCGACGTCGACTACGCGACCATCGCCGCGCGCGGCTTCGGGATCGCGTCTCGCCGGGCGGACTCGGCCGCCGACCTCGCCTCCGCCATGAAGGCGATCCCCGCCTCCGGCGCTGCCAGGTCTGGTCGACGCGCGCATCGATGCGGGCGTCAACGCCTGACCCATCCCCTGCTCGTTCCCGCGTCCTAGATCGATGAAGGCCGCCGTCGTGACCCGGCCCGGACGGCTGGAGCCCTGGACGTGCCTGAGCCCCGGCCGGACGACTACCAGGTACGAGCGCGTCCGGACGCTGGCGGTGGGCCTGCGCGGAACCGACCGCCACATCGTCGACGGCACCTTCTACCGGAAGGACTATCCGGCTAGCCATCCTCGGCCACGAGTCGCTCGGGCAGGTGGCGGAGGAAATCGGACGCAAAGTGGTCCGCAGCTTCGCGCGTGGCGACATGATCCTGCGCACGGCGGCAGCGCGCGTCCCGGCGAGCGCCTGGGCCCGTAGCCGCCTCGATGAGATCGGCGGCTGGCCGAGTGGGCCCCGGCGACCGACGTCGTCGCCCTGGTCCGAGTGACCGTCCCGACTCTGCCCGTCAAGCCGTACGACCGGCTGCAGAAGGTCGTGCCCGCCGCGTTCGACCCGATCGACGCCGGCGCCTTCATCGGGCTGGAAGGAAGCGCTCAGCTGGCTGCGGCGCGGCTGGGCGATCTGGCGGGGGCGCCGAAGGCGTCCTGATCATCGGCGGCGGGCCGGCCGCGCGATGGCCTTCCTCCAGATCGCGAAGCTCCAGGGGACCTGCGGCAGGTCATCGTCCGTCCCGGTCGGCGGAGTGGCCGCCCTCGGGCAGGCGCGGCGGTTGGCGCGCGACCAGGCGGTCACGACCCCGCCCGACGCCCTGTCGGGCCTGATCCGCACGCCAACTGGCGGGCAACGGCCTCGACATGGTCAGTCGAGGCGGCGGGGTCGGTCGACATGCTCGGGAGTGCGTCAGCTCCCGACCGTCCTCGCCCGCGGAGGCGTGGTCGGGGTGTACGGCCTTCTCGGTGGGCCAGACCGCCACGTTCAGGTGGGGCTGGGACCGACCGTCTCCGCGGACGTGGTCGCTTCGTTTCGAGGAGCCCGACGAGGCGGGGATCCACGACGAGGCGTGGGAGCCGGTCCGTACCGGGCGCTACTCTCGCTGAAGTCGACGCTCACGCACGTCCTCCCTGTTCGACCGGCCGGAGGCGTTCGAGGTGATGGGGCGCCCGACGCGCGCAAGATCGCGATCGACGCGTTCGTGACGCCGCCGTGGCGAGCTGGGATGCGCGGCACCGCCATCGCGTTCACCGGAGTCCATCGGACTCGATGGTCGTCGACAACTCGATCCCCGAGCTCCGCCCCGACGAGGTCCTGGTCCAGACCGGAGCTGACCGCGGTCAGCCAGGGCACCGACCGGGCGATGGTCGCGTGGCACCTACCGGGGCGTGGAGGACCGCTCGCTACCCGTTCATCTACGGCTATTCCCGCGTGGGGCAGTGGTTGTCGCGGTCGGCCGGCCGTGCAGGGACTCGCGGCGGTGATCGCGTGTTCGCTGGCATGGCCGGAACCCGGCTCGACCCGACCGACGGGTACGGCGAGCAGGGCGGCACGTACACGGCCGGCACGGCGTGGTGCACGAGACCGACGTCGTCCGCCTCCCCGCCGGCGCGGGATCCGACGACGGCCGCGTGATCGGACCGCTCGGGGCCATCGCCTACCAGGGCGTCGTGACGTCGAGAGCGTCCACCCGAACTCGCGCGCGTCCTCGCTCGCCGGGCTCGGCGCCATCGGTCAGTCTCTCCCGCGCCGTGGAGCCGGCCCGGGGCGCGTGGAGGTGGGCAATGGATCCCCGTCGCGGCGCGCCGCGAGCTCGCCGCACGCATCTTCGAAGGTGAAGGTCCCTCGATCCCGGCGGACGACATCGCGCGCCGCATCGAGGAGACGGCTCCGGGGAATCCGTCCGCGGCGCGGGCGTGGAACGGCTGCCCGCCCCCTGGCCCGCTACGAGCAGCGTCGCTGGGCCGGGGCCGGCGGGGCCGTGGACGTCATCATCGACGCCACCGGACGGGCCGACGCGTTCGAGGCGTACGTCGGCCTCCTTCGCCCGGGAGGGCTGCCTTTGCCTCCAGGGCTACTACGCGAAACCGCTCGCCCTCGACTTCCACGCCGCGCATCTCAAGCGACTGACCATTCGATGCCCGGGAGTGGTTGGATCAGGTGGATTCTACGAGACCGTCCTCCGACTCATGCCGCCGGAGGCGGCCCAGCTGGTGGGCCAGTGTGATCCTCGTCGTGGCGAGGTGCCGACGGCCCTCCCGGATCTTCCTGTTCCGGGGGCCGTCCCACGTGGTGTGCGCGCTCATCGACTGGCGGGCCGGGCACCCATCCTGATGACGTCCAAGATCGCGTCGCTCGCGGAAGCCATCGCGCTCGTCAGGAACGGCGACTCGGTCGCCCCGGCGGTTGCCACACCTCCGGCGCCACCCGGATGGCCGCCGCCGCGGAGATCGTCCGCCAGGGCAAACGCGACCTGCACGTCCTCGGCTGGAACAGCGGCATCGAGTTCGACCTCCTGGTCGGCGCGGGCTGCGTGAAAAGTCGTCGAGAGCCTCGTAATACTGCGGGCATCTCCGGGTTCGGGCTCGCCAAGAACTACCCGCCGGGCGGCGGAGTCCGGGTGAGATCGAGATCCGCGAAGCACCCGAGATCTCGGCGCTCGACATGTTCCGGGCCGGGGCCTCCGGGATGGCCTTCGTCGCCATGCAGCGTCCTGGCGGGCACCGACGTGCCGGCGACCAATCCGCGGATCGCCACGGTGACCGATCCCTTCACGGGCCGCCCGTGCGCGGCGGTGGCGGCGGTCCGCCCGGACGTGGCCATCATTCACGCCCACACCGCGGATCGACACGGCAACGTCCAGCTCGACGACCTCCACTGGCCCGACAACGACGCGGACACGTTCGTCGGCTGGTCCGGCAAGACGACCATCGTCACCGTCGAGCAGCTGGTCAGCGACGAGGCGGTCCGGGCGCGGCCCGAGCGGACCGATACCTGCCCCGGGATGCCGTGACCTGCCGTCGTCGAGGCCCCCTACGGCGCTCTATCCGTGCGCGTGTGTGACAAAGCCGGTGCACGTACGACGCAATGTCGTTCGTCGGCGACTACGCACGCCTCCGCCAGCGCCGAGGGCGTTCACTTGGCCGACACCTCGATCAGTGGGTTCGGCGTCCGCGACCACGACGAGTTCCTGGAGCGGGTGGGGGTCGATCGTCTGCTCGCGATCTCTACCCGGGGAGGCGTCCTGCATCCCGCGCCACGACCGAAGAGGTGTGATGGCCGCCTGCGCTCTCGCGGCAGTTCCGCGAGAAGGAGCACGCGTTCATCGGACTGGGAACCGGTGACCGCGCCTTCATCTTCGCGGTCGGGATCCCGGACGGTGGCGGCCCAGCTGGCCGTGGAGCGGGGCGTCGATTTCTGCCAGTACGGGACGCTCCTCGACCCCGACGTCCCCCGGCATGCCGGAGACCCTCGGCGATCCGGACCTCCTGCGCCGGGAGTGCGCGGCCCGCCTGCCCGTGGAGCGCTGCCTGGACGTCTTTCCGGCGCGGGATGATGACGTGCAGCTTCATCTCCGGCGCGCAGATCGACAAGTTCGGCAACCTCAACACAGCGTGCGCATCGGCCGCGGCGCGGCGCCCGCGGTGCGAGCTGACCGGGCCCATCGCCCCGGTCGGATCACGCCGTGTTCGCCCAGCGGACCTTCGTGATCATGCCGCACGAGCGGCGAGTGCTCGTGACCGGGTCGAGCTTCGTCTCGGCAGCCGGGCTACGGGGACCCGGAGCCGGCTGGCGCGAGCGGATGGGCCTGCCGGGCGGCGGGCCCGACAAGGTCATCACCGACAGCAGGCGGTCCTGGGCTTCGACGGCGGCACAGAAGCGTATGAGGCTCGAGTCCGTCCACCCCGGCGTGACAGTGGACGAGGTGGTCGCTGCCGCCACGGGGTTCGAGCTGCTCGTGCCGGCCGGAGTCGGTCCGGACGCCGCCGCCGTCCCGCCGCGGAGCTGGCCGCCATCCGGGACCGGATCGACGCCAGCGGCAAGCTGCTGAGGGTCCGTGGATCAAGTGAGCAAGGTCGGCACGCTCGGAGGGAGTGACTCGCAGGCGTCGTGCGGTCGGGGATGTCCGTCTCGTTCGGCGGCGCTCGCCCACTCATTGACGCCGGTGGCGTCTCGTCCGGGAGACTGGTCCGCCGAAAGATCCGGCGGACCTCACCCCCGTCCGGCATCGCCGAGGCGTGAGGCGGCCGACATGCTGACCGGGCTGGCGCATTGCGCCGCGCTCGGTCCCTCTCGAACTTCATGTTCGAGGGATTCGGCCTGTGCCGGAACTTCTCGCGCGCGATCGAGTCGGGCGCCGTCGAGTTCGAGGACTACAGCCACTTCGCGCTCGCCAGCCGGTTCGCGGCTGCTGCGCGAAGGCTACTCGCGACGGTCGGTCACTGCTGGGGTCCGATCTCCTGGGATCGGACAACGGCGTCCAGCGGATCCGGCACCGCGAATTCGAATCCCCTCGGTGGCGAGCGGGTGGTTCTCCTGCCGCCGGTGTCGCCCGACGTCGTCGTCATTCACGGGCACCGTGGCGATCGCCACGGCAACGTCAGATCTGGGGGCGACCTCCGTGATCGAGGAGCAGGCGCGGGCCGGCGCGACGGTGCGTGGCGACGGTCGAGCAGCTGGTCGACTCCTCCGAGATCCGGGCCACGCCCGAAGCGGACCGTGGTGCCCGGGATGCTGGTGGCGCGGATCGCCGAGGTTCCCTACGGGGCCACCCACGGGCATGTATCGCCTGTACGACGCGGACTACGCCTACATCCGGGAGTACGTGGAGGCCAGCCGCGATGCGGCGCGCTGCGACGTATCTCGCCGACGTGCGTGGAGACGACCATCGCGCGTACCTGGCGCGCCTCGGGGTGCGGCGCCTCCTCGGTCTGCGGGCGGATCCCCACTTCGGCTACCACCTCCTACCTGACCGACCAGGGATGGCGACCGTGAGCGCGACCACCGAGGAGATCATGGTCTGCGCGGCTGCCCGCGGATCAGTGACGGCGACCACCGTCTTCGTGGGGCACCGGGCTGCCAGTGCTGGCCGCCTATCTCGCGCGGGCGTCCCACGCGCCCAGCGTCAGCCTCCTGTTCGAGTCCGGCATCGTCGATCCGAACCCGACCGCATCTCGCGCTCGGGTCGGCGACTCTCGGCTCATGCACGGCGCACGTCGGTGCAGGCCTCTACGCATGTACGCTCAGCCTCCTGCAGAAGGCCAGCATCGACGTGGGCTTCCTCGGCGCCGCCGAGTCGATATCCACGGCAACATCAACAGCACGATCATCGATGGCGACTACCGCCACCTGGGCAAAGCGCCTGCCGGGAAGCGGTGGCGCCAACGACATCGCCTCCTCCGCCCGGTCCACCGTGATCATGTGCCTCAACCGGCCGGACCGGCTGGTACGCGCGGGTGCAGTACGTCACCTCGCCCGGATTCCTGGACGGCGGGGGCGCACGGGAGCGGGCCGGGCTCCGCCCCGGCGGCCCGCGGATGATCATCACGGATCTGGCCGTCTTCCGGTTTGACCCGTGACACCCGCCGCGCGTTCGTGAGCTCCATTCACCCGGAGGTGGAGCCGGCCACCGTGGTCGAGCGAACCGGGTTCGACATCGCCGTGCCCTGACGGCGTCCCGCGTACTCCGGCGCCCGACGACCGGACGCTGGCCCTCCTGCGCGCGCGATGGACTGACGGCGTCTACTTGCGGCGACCTCGGGGAGCCTGATGCCCGCGAGGTCCGGCGATCCCGCCGGGCGAGCAGCGAGTTCACGAGCTACGAGGACGTGTGGCGCTATCTGCGCCAGGCGCGGAACTGGGGCCGGTGGGGCGGGAACCGACCAGCTGGGGGCCCTGAATCTGATCACGGCCGAGAAGCGGCGCCGGGCAGCGACCTCTCGTCAGAACGGGCGAGATCGTCTCGCTCAGCCGGCCCGTTCCCGCTGGAGCGGCCCCGCCAACAATCCGATCCCCGCAGCAGCGACGCACGACGATGGTCGAGCGCGGGCCCACCGCCGGCTCGGCCGTCGACTACCTCGGGATCAACACCCACGGCACCGCCTCGACCCATCTCGACGCCCTGTGTCACGTCTGGGACCAGGACGGATGTGGAATGGGCGCGATCCTGCCCGGGAGGTGACCACGGACGGGGGTACGGTTCGGCGCGCGTCGTAGGCGTTTGCCGCCGGGATCGTCACCCGCGGCGTTCCTCCTCGACGTGCCGCGGCACCGCGGCGTGCCGTACGTGACCCAGGACCAGCCGGTCACCGGGCCGGAGCTGGCGGCCATCGCCCGCGAGACCGGGACCGGATCGCGCCCGGCGACGCGGTCGTGATCCACTCAGGCCGGGAGCGCTGGGACGAGGAGAACTCTCCCTGGGGCACCGGAGCCTGGACGTCGGCTCGTCGCGGCGGCCCGGCCTCCACGTCTCGTGCTCCCGTTCCTCCGGAACGTCGACGCGGCGCTCCTGGTGTGGGACATGATGGACGCCGAGGCCCAACGCCTTCAACGTGGCGTTCGCCGTCCATGCGGCGATCTGGGCCTTCGGCGTGGTCCTCATCGACAACGCCCTGGTCGAGCCCCTGGCTCGCATCTGCGCCCGTGAGCGGAGGTGGGAGTTCCAGTTCTGCGTCGCGCCGCTGCCGATCAAGGGGGCCACCGGCTCGCCGGTGAACCCCCTCGCGCTCTCCGCTGGCCGGAGGTCGTGCTCCCTCGGCGCGTCCTGCGGTCGCGGCGGTGCGCCGCGATCAGCGCGAGGATCTCGGCCGCAACGGTCGCGGCCAGCAGCGCGCTGATTTGCGCCGGGTCATAATTCGGATTCATCTCGACCACGTCGGCCCCGACCAGGTCGAGCCCGCGCAGGCTCCGGATCAGCCGTAGCATCGTCGCGCGCGGACGGTCCGCCGGCCTCGGGCGTCTGGACGCCCGGCGCGAAGGCGGGATCGACGACGTCGAGATCGAAGGAGAGGAAGACCTTCCGCCCCCGGAACTTGTCCAGGATGCGACCGCGCGAGCGCGCTCGACGCCGCCATCGAGCATCTGGTCGGTCGTGACGACCTCGTAGCCGAGGTCCAGCGACTGCTGGATGTCCTGGTTGCTGAAGAGGGAGCCCCGCATCCCGATCTGCATCGAGGCGCGGGCGTCGATGACGCCCTCCTCGACCCCGCGGCGGAACGCGGTCCCGGCGCTGTGGCGCTGACCGGCAAAGTACGTGGTCCCAGGTATCGGTGTGCGAATCGAAGTGGAGGACGGCGAGGGGGCCGTGGACGCCGTCCGAGCGCCCGGAGCTCGGGAAGCGCGATCGAGTGGTCGCCGCCGATCGCGACAGGAATCACGCTGCCGGGCCGCCAGCGGCGCCGATCGCCGCTTCGATGCGCTCGGAAGGATTCCGGGAGATAGCCGGGCACGACGTCCGCGTCTCCGTAGTCGACGATGGCGCACTCCTCGAAGACGTTCAGTTCCTGGTAGGGATTGATCGGTCGCAAGCATGAGTGACATCGCGCGCATCGCGCTCGGTCCGAAGCGGCAGCCCACCCGGAACGGGGAGCCGGTGTCGAACGGGATTCCGAGCACGGCGACGTCCACCCCGTCCAGCTGCCGCGTGTGCGGCAGGCGCATGAGCGTCGTGATGCCCGACGAAGCGCGGGGGTCCGGAGCGAGTCCTCGGGCAGGAAGGTCGGCATGGGCTGCCTCAGCGCTCGCCGGCGGCGGAGTCGCGCTCGACGAGGAACTGAAACAGGGCCTGAGCGGCGAGGCGGATCGTCGTTCTCGGCCGGGTCGTAGTTCGGTGCCACCTCCGACCAGGTCGAGCGCGGCGACCGGATACCGGGCGAACACGCGTCACGGCCTCGAACAGCTGCCGGGCTTCCGAGGCCGTCGAGCACGATCCCGCCGGTGCCCGGGCGCGTACGCGCAGGCGACGACGTCGATGTCGATCGAGACGTACAGGAGATCCACGCGCCGGCACAGATCGGCGAGCGCCTCGTCGAGTGCGGGAGTCGTGCCCTCGCCGCCGCAGCTCGCCCAGCGTCAGGAGGGTCATCTCGCGGCTGCGGAGGTAGTCCCAGCGTCTCGCGGCCCGCGAGACCCGTCTGGCCGACCAGGAGCATGTTCGGCCGGGTCGACGCCCGGGGAGCTCCGAGACGCGCCGGACCGTCGCATCCGTGGTAGACGGGCCCCCAGACCGGGTTCGCGTCGAACATGTCGAGGTGGTTGTCGAGGTGGACGTAGCCGACGCGCGCGCCCGGCCGTGTCTCCGCGATGGCGGCGAGAAAGCCCTCCATGCACGGGAAGCTAATGTAGTGATCTCCCCCGAGGATCAGGGGAAGGCGCCGGAGGCGGTGACGGCTCGCGTGAAGGCAGCGATCGCGGCGCTCGTGCGCGCGAGATCCGTCGGGAAGATCTCGACGTCACCGAGGATCCACGACCGGAGTTCCTCGGGGAAGCGCACCTCGCGCCCGGTCTCGAGGTCGACGTAGGTCGCGTCGGGGCTCGAGCGAGAGGAAGTAGTCGAAGTACGCGGAGCTCTGGCGAATGCCCCGCGGTCCCCATCTCGCGCCCGGCCGAGAGCCGCTCGTGTAGTCGTAAGGAATTCCGAACACTGCCGTCGTGCCAGGCCGGAGCGCTGGCCAGGTCCGCCATCGGGCGGCGCATGAACGTCGGGATGCCCGCGTGATATGCCTGCGGCCGCGTGGGCTCGCGTCCCGCAGGTGTCCGTCGCTCCGTGTGTCATCGGCTCGCGATCCAGCGTCATCAGGCTCGTGCCTCCGCCTCGGGCTCGCGACCCTCTACCAGCACGCGCTGGAGAAACTCGGCCGTTCGAGGGTGCTGTCGGCGCCCGGAAGATTGCGCGCGGCGCGCCGACCTCGATGATTCGCCCTGATCCATGACGATCACGCGGTCGGCGACCTCCCGGGCGAACTGCATCTCGTGGGTCACCACGATCATCGTCATGCCGTCCTGGGCCGAGCGGCGCATCGACCTTCAGGACTTCGCCCACCAGCTCGGGATCGAGCGCCGACGTCACTTCGTCGAAGAGCATGGCCTCGGGCTGCATCGCCAGCGCGCGCGCGATTGCCACGCGCTGCTGCTGGCCGCCCGAGAGCTGATGCGGGGTGCGCTCCTGCCTTGTCGGCAAGGCCGATTCGGCTGCGAGCAGTTCGACGGCGCGCGCCCGCGCCTCAGTGCGGGCGAGGCCTCGCACGTGGATCGGGGCCTGCGGTGACGTTGTCGAGCACGGTCATGTGCGGGAACAGGTTGAAGCGCTGGAACACCATGCCCGATCTCGAGGCGGACGGCGCGGATGGTCCGGTCGTCGGGTCGGCGTGGGCGTCCGTCCGGGTCCTGGCTCAGCCAGGTGGATTCCCTTGACGGTGATGGTGCCGCCGTCGACCGTCTCGAGGGCGTTCAGCGCGCGGAGAAGGGTGGTCTTGCCGGAGCCGCTCGGCCCGATCACGACCACGACTTCGCCGGGATCCACGTCGAGAGTCACGCCGCGCAAGACCTCGAGCGTCCCGAACCGCTTCCAGACGTCGCGGATCGCGATCAGGGGCTCCGGGGACCCGGTGCGCGCATCGACCGACGCCGGCACGCTCACGCGCCGATTCGCATCCGCCGCTCGAGCCACGCGACGCCGCGACTCGCCGGGTAGCTGATGGCGAAGTAGATGACAAGCACGGCCGTGAAGATGGAAAAGTACTGGAACGTCTCAGCGGCCAGCAGTCGCGCGCTGAACAGGAGCTCGCGGATGGAGATGGTCGCCACGATGGCGGTGTCCTTGAAGAGCGACACGAGGTAGTTTCCCATCGGCGGAATGATGATCCGGAACGCCTGGGGGAGCACGACGAATCCGCAAGATGAGGGGCGTCGGCATCGCGAGCGCATGCGCCGCTTCCCATTGAGAGCGATCGATGGCCTCGATCCCGGCGCGATAGACCTCGCTCATGTACGCGCCGTAGTTGATCCCGAGGCCCAGGATGCCCGTCAGGAGGGGTTCATCGTCACCCCGACGAACGGCAGGACGAAGTAGAGATAGAAGAGTTGAACCAGAAGGGGCGTGCCCCGGACGAACTCGACGAAGCTCTGGCGCCGGCTTGTAGAGATACCAGCGCTGACGGTTCAGTCGCGCGAGGGCCAGGGCGAGGCCCAGCACCAGCGCGAACGCGAAGCTCGCTACCGTGAGGAAGATGGTGAGGACCGTTCCACGCATGAGCGCCGGTCCCCACTCGATCCAGCGGTCGATCACGGGTGACTCCGCACCGGCGGGCGAGGCGTGAGACCCGGAAGCCTCGCGCCCTCGACCCGCCGGCGGTCCTGCGTGGATTCTATGGCTTCAGGTAGTAGCTCGGGGGCACGAGGCCGTACTTCTCGAACACGCGATCGAGCGAGCCATCGGCCTTCATCGCGGCGAGCGTCCCGTTCAGTGCCTCCCGGAGGTCCCCGCTGTCCTTGCGCACCGCGAGGGCGACCGCGTTCGACACTTTCTCGCGCGGCTGATAATCGGTCACGAGCTCGATGCCGAGGTTTGGGTTCTGCTTCGACGGCGTAGGCTGCCAGCACCGCGTCCACCAGGCCCCCATCCAGCCGGCCGGCGGCCACGTCAGCGATGAGCTCAGTCGGCGTCGGATACGCCTTGGCCTCGATCTTCGCGCCCTGCTTGTTGAGATCGTTGAGCCAGTCGATCCACACCGTGCCCTCGTACGATCCGGCCGACTTCCCGGCCGAGATCGCGCGAGCTTGTGGATGCCCTTTGGGTTCCCCTTTCGCACGATCAGCGCCTCCGGAGTTGTAGAAGAGGATGTCGCTGAAGTCGACCAGCTGCTTGCGCTTCTCGGTCGGGAAGAAGGTGTCGCAAGCCAGGTCGATCCGCCCGCTGGTGAGCGCCGGGATCAAGCTGCCGAAGCGGCATCGTGTAGCACGTCGATCTTCTCGATGCCCTCGCGCTTAAGCATCGCCTGGCAGAAGTCGAGCGTGATCCCCATGGGCTGATCACTCGGCGATCATCCACGCGATCGGGCGCGTTGCCGCCCGAGATGCCGACCACGAGGGTCTTGGCCGCCTTCGCCTTCGCGAGCGCGCCCTGCGCGGCCGCAGGTGTCGCGGTCGCCGACACACCGCCGCCAGGGCGATTCCGAATCCCGATTGCGAGCCAGCTCCGTGCTCACTTCGCATGCGCGCCTCCTGGTCGTTCCTGACTGGTCAGGACGTGGGCGAGACCTCGTCGTCTCCGAATGCGCTCGCGTGGCGTGCCTCATCGCTCGAGCGTCACCGACTCGCGACGTCGCGGTTGTATCGAGCGTGTCCATTGCGCGACGTGTTGCGCAACGGCGCGTCGAGACTCCGCACCTATGCGAGGTGTATACGAACCGCGCTCTCCGGCTGTCAAGGGCGTGCCGCCGCGTCGACGCTCGCAGCTGCCACGGCCTCCGGCCGACGGTCGGCGGAGTGCGCGCCGGAGGACTCGCGTCCGAGGTAGGCTAGGGAAGGTGGGTGATTCCGACCGGGCCACTTCGGGAGACGCGACGATGACGACCGCGAGCGTGACCGACGCTGGGCCGAGCAGTGGCGACGGGCCGGCTCATCCTGCGACGGACATCGAGCGACGTGCTGACGCCGGAACGCGAAGGGCGGCCCGACTGCCGCGCCGGACCATTCTGTCACCGGGGCTCGAGCGGGGGGTCGGTCGGCGACACCGCCGAAGTGCGGATCCTCGACCGCCACCTCGACGTGGAGGCTCGTCGTGGCCGGCTGGCCACCGCATCGCGCCGTGGCTCGACGAGGTGGAGGCGGTCCTCGGGCCCGACGTCGTGCTGCTACGCCTCGAACTGCTTCTGCAAGTACCCCGCGGACGAGCGCGGCGAGCGGTCCGTGGCGCTGGCACCGGGACGTGACGTACTGGGGCCTCGCAAGCCGCCGCGCGCGCATCACCGCGTGGATGCGCGATCGACTGACGCGGACGTCGGAGAACGGCATGCATGAGCGTGAACCTCAGGGTCCCACCGCCTGCGGCCGTCGCTCGGGCGCAGCATAGTCCGACCGCGAGCGGGTCAATCGTCAACATCAGCATCCAACGCAGGCCGCATCGGGCTGCCTGACGATCGCTGCCATCGACGAAGCGGCGCGCGGTGCTCGATGCCGCTCCGGGCCGGTCGAGGTCGTCGCTCCACGACGGGATGCTCCTCGCACGGGAGCCACCCGCAATCGCTCGACAGCGGCGCCGCCGCTGCGGCCTCGCGGTGCGCTTCACCACGCCCGACGTCCGCCAGGCGTCAGCCGAGGAGCTCGGTCCGCGGCTACTACCGCGCCCGTCCTCGTGCGCGGCGATCGATCGCCACCTGGCCACATCCTCGCGGTCGACGGGTGCGTCCTGGCGAGCTGGTGCGGCTGAGCCGGCGGTGACGCCCGGTGCACGACCGCGACCCCGCGTGCGCGGCCGCACGCTGATCGCCTCGCGCGCCCATCGAGCGCAGCCCCGGATCAGCGCAGTCGATCCGATCTCGACGGCTCAACGCCCGTCTGCGGGATCCTCGGCGCCTGTGCGCTGGTGGCCGGGCGCTTGCTCGGCGCGGGCTCCGGCCGGCGTCGCGACGCCGCCCCGCCATCCCGCTCCCGCATCCAGGCGCGGCTTCGACCTCGACGCCGGAGCCGCGAGCCCGTTTCCGCCGACTGGTTCACGGTCCCGGATCGCGCCCAGCGGACCGGGCTCCGCGTCGTCGGATCGCTCGCGCGCTGCGTTCGGCGCGCTCGGTCGTCTGCGACGACTCTCCGGCTCCTGGCCGAGCTCGACGGCTTCGACCTCGACCCGCGCCTCGCGATTCGCTTCACGGGCGCCGATCGACGTGGGGAGCGTCAGCCCGCGCAGCGTTTTCCTCGTCCGGCTCGCCGCGGGGCCGCCCGGAGATCACCGGCCTCGAGCGCCTCGTCTGGGATCCGGACGGCCTTCACGCTCTACGGACGTCCCGACAGCCTTCTCGAGCCGGAGACGCGCTATGGGCTCGTCGTGACGCGCGAGCTTCGCGACGCGGCCGGCCGACCCGTGGAGCCGTCGGCTGGCTTCGCGGCGCTCACTCCGGTCGAACGCGGGCCGCCCCTGGCGCCGGAGCACCGGGCCGCCTTCGGTCCTCTCCGCCGCGCGCTCGATCGGCGCGGCATCCGCCCGGATCGGGTCGTCGTCGCCTCGGTCTTCACCACTGGGAGCGTCTCGGCGTTCCTCGAGCAGGCGCGTGACGCCCTCGACCGGCGGCCGCCAGCGCCCGCGCTCATGACGGCGCCCGAGGGCGGCGGGCGCGCGTGGTTCCCGCGATCGACCCTGTCGCGCGTCGTCTTCCGGCGCCAGATCGGTCCGGTCGCGAACGCGGCGGCCGCCAACCGCGGACGCGGCGCCCGACGGCTTCCGCGACGAGGTGCTCCCGCTGGAGGCGCTGTCGCGGGACGCGGTCGGCGGCGTCGGGGTCGGGTGGTACTGGTCGCCCTGGTACCTGACGCCCGAGCGCCGGATCCTCGAGGCGCCGACGCTCGCGGCCCATTCCGCGCGGCGGCAGTCGACCGTGCCGTGCCCTTCGTAGTCGTGACGCCGGCGGGCCGCGCCGCCGCCGGAGGCTGGCCGCTGGCGGTGTTCGGGCACGGATACGGCGGCGAGATGTTCTCGAGCGCGCTCCTCATCGCCGGCCGGGCTCGCGCGCCACGGGATCGCGACCGTGGCGATCTCGGTGGTGGGCCACGGCGGGCGGGCCGGAGGGCCAGCTGCTCGTCGAGTCTCGAGCGATGGGCGCACCATGACCGGTCCGGGTGCCGGGCCGCGGCGTCGATCTGGATGCCGACGGGCCGCATCGAGTCGACCGAGGGCCTCGCCCCGCTTCCCGGGCGGACCGTTCGGCGGCGCTCGGGCTGCGGGACGGGCTGCGCCAGCAGGTGGTCGACCTGATGGCGCTCGTGCGCGCGGTCGGGAACGGGCTCGACGTCGACGGCGACGGCGTCCCGGACACGGGGCAGGGGCCCATCGCCTACGCGGGCCACTCCCTCGGCGGGATCTACGGCACCATCTTCCTCGCGGTCGAGTCCGCAGGTGCGGGTCGGCGCCCTCGTGGTGCCGGGCGGGCCCGATCGTCCGAGGTCGCGCGGCTCTCGCCCCGTCTTCCGGCCGCGCGTGCAAGGAGGCGCTCGGGCGCCGGATCGCCGTCGCTCCTGAATCTGCCCGGCGACTTCCGGGAGGATCTTCCGCTCCGCGGCGACGGACCGGTGGTGGCGCCCGCCTCCAGGCGCCCTCGCGATCCAGGAGTACCTCGCGCGAGTCGAGTGGCTCGGCCGCCGCGCGGACCCCGTGGCCGTACGCGCGGCTACCTCCGGCGGGCGCCGCTTACCGAGGCTCGATCCCGCGCGCGCGCTCGTCCAGTACGCCCTGGGGGACCGCGTCGTGCCGAATCCGACCACGGCGACGCTCGTCCGGGCTGGGCAGCTGGGCGACCGCACGGTGGTGGTGCGGACCGACCGCGTCGCGCGCGCGAGCCGGCGCCGACTGGCCCGATCCGCACGGCTTCCTGCTCGCCGTCCGCGCGCCCGGCCTGGTCGGCCGCGTGGCGATGCTGGCGCAGGAGCAGGTTGCGCCCGCTTCCTGACGCGACGAGGGCGAGGCCGTGTGGACTCCGCCGCGAGCCTCTCGTCGGCGGGCCCCGACGACGCGCTTCCTGGAGAGACCCGGCCGCCAGTCGGGATCAGACTTGACTCTAAGCTTCTGCTCGAGTAGCGGGCGCTGCGGCGCGCTGTCCGGCCAGCCGAGCTGCCCGGAGTCAGGTGCGACCCCGACGCGTGCGCGGGTGCGAGGTACAATGGCGACGTCGATCGTCTCCATGCGCCGGGCTGCGGCCGGCGCATCCGGTGACCCCGAGCCTGCGAGGGCCGCATGAAAGTCCTGAAGATCGTGCCGGAGCGGTGCACGGGCTGTCTGCGGTGCGAGCTGGCCTGCTCGTACGTCCAGACCGGCACGTTCCAGCCCGCCAAGTCGGTGATCCGCGTGTCGCCCTTCGAGGGCCACACGAGCTACGCGCCGTACACGTGCTTCCAGTGCGCCGAGGGCTGGTGCATGACGCGCGTGCCCGGTCGGCGCGATCGTCATCTCCCCGGTGGGCGCGAAGGCCGTCGTCGACGATCAGTGCGTCGGGTGCAAGCTCTGCACGATCGCCTGCCCGTACGGCACGATGTTCTACAACCCCGACACGCAGAAGGCGTTCAAGTGCAACCTCTGCGGCGGCGACCCGGCGTGCGCCCACGCGTGCCCGACCCAGGCCATCCTCTACGAGGAGGCGGAGACCGCCGACTGGCTCGGCGACTTCGCCGCGGCCCGGGGCGGCCGGCACCCTCGCGGCGGCCGGGAACGGGAGGCACTGATGGCGACGCGCCACGTCATCGTGGGCGGCGGCACCGCCGGGCACAACGCGATCAACACGATCCGCCGGGAGGAGGGCGAGCGGTCGGAGATCGTGCTGGTCTCCGCCGAGCGGCCTTACTCGCGCATGGTGCTCCCGTACTACCTCGGGCGCACCATCGCCGAGTCGCACGTGTTCACGGCGACCCCGCGAAGCTCGGCCGGCTCGGCGTGACGACTCACATCGGGCGCCGCGCGGCGGGGCTCGACGCGAAGGCCGGGAAGCTCACGCTCGACGACGGCACCGCGCTCGAGTACGACGACCTGCTCGATCGCGACCGGATCGTCCGCGGTGCGGGCGCCGGTCCCGGGCGCCGACGGCCCCGGGGTCCACAGCTTCTGGACGCTCGAGCAGGCCCGCGGCGTGGTCGCCGAGATCAGGCCGGGCAGCCACGTCGTCATGGTGGGCGCGGGCTTCATCGCGCTTCACCATCCTCAACTCGATCCTCGCCGCTGGGGGCGCGCCTTGACCATCGTCGAGATCGCGCCCCAGATCCTGCCGCGCATGATCGACCGGCAGGGGGCGTCGCTCGTCGACGCCGTGGCTGCGGAAGCACGGCGTCGAGATCCGGACCGGCGCCACGCTGACCGCCGTGGAGCAGCACGCCGGGCGGCGCCGCCTCCGCTTCAAGGACGGCGAGGACCTCGACGCCGACGTCGTGATCATGGCGACGGGCATCCGGACGAACCTCGGGTGGCTCGACGGCTCCGGCATCCGCGTGAACCGGGGCGTCGTCGTGGACGACCACCTGCGCTCGAGCGTGCCGAACGTCTACGCCGCGGGCGACGTGGCCGAGGGGCGGGACCTCGTGACGGGCGCAGCCCGATGTCCACGCGATCGAGCCCACCGCGATGGAGCACGGCCGGGTGGTGGGCGCCAACATGGCGGGCCGCGACGTCGCCTACCGCGGCAGCCTGCTCATGAACATCGTGGAGGTCTGCCACCTCGACGTGGCGAGCTTCGGGCGGTGGGACGACGCCGGCGGCCGAGGTGATGCTGGCGGTCGATCCCGACCGGCCCGCGTACCGGAAGCTCCTCTGGCACGGCGACCGGCTCACCGGCGCGATGATCCTCGGCCCGTCGGCCGACATCTGGACGACGAACGACGTCGGGATGCTGAAGGGCCTCGTCCAGTCGGGCGTGGCGCTCCGGGCCGTGGAAGGAGCAGCTCCGGCGGAACCCTTCGACGTCGAAGCGCGCCTACGTCGCGTCTCACGCGACCCGGCAGCTCCTCCCGCAGACGGTGCTCGGGCGGCCGGCGCCCGGCGCCCGCCGTGCTCTGGAGCTGATCGAGGTCAGACCTGCTCAGATGCATCGCGTCCGATAGGCGCTGGACCCTTCGAAAGTGAAGCGAGTCGACCCCAGGGGGCCGTGATGACGCCCGCGGCGACGGTAAGAGGCGGCGGCGAGGCGGACCTGCCCGGCGGCTACGCGGGCACTCCTCGGGTCGACCTCTCGGCCGGCCGCGCGTGGGGCGAGCCGTGGTCGCCGGACGACATGCGGACGTACCTCGGCGGCGCCGGGCTCGGCGCCAAGATCCTGTGGGACGAGGTGCCTGGCTCACGTCGGCTGGGACGACCCGCAGAACCGCCTCGTGCTCGGCACCGGCCCGCTGGCCGGCCTGCCGGTCTGGGGGACGGGCGGCCTCACGGTCGTCACCCGCGGCGCCATGACGAACGGCGGCACCTCGACCCAGGCCAACGGCTTCTTCGGCGCCAACCTGAAGTACTGCGGCTACGACGCCATCGTCGTCCACGGGCCAGGCGCCGGAGTGGACCTACCTCCTCGATCCGCGGCGACCGGGTCGAGCTCCGCGACGCGCGACACCTGGTCGGCAAGGACACCTGGGAGACGCAGGACGCGCTCAACGGCGAGCTCGGCTGCTCCGGCCACATGCTGAGCGTCTACTCGATCGGCCCCGCCGGCGAGAACCTGGTCCGCTTCGCCGCGATCCAGGGCGACTACGGCCACGTCGCCTCCAAGAACGGCGTCGGCGCCGTCATGGGGAAGAAGCGCCTGAAGGCGGTGGCGATCGTGCGCGGGGGCCACGCGCCTCCGGGCGGCCGATCCCGCGCGGCCTGATCGCCGCCGCGGACGACATCGCCAACGAGCTCCGCACCAACCCGCGTCGAAGACGCTCTACGAGTACGGCACGCTGCCCGGCGTCGTGAACCTCCTCGGCCTCGGCGCGCTTCCGATCAAGAACTACACGACGAACGTCGGCGCCGCCTGGCGTCGACATGAAAGCAGTGGGAGGCGCCCGCGCTCCGGAACGGCTTCGACCACCGCGGCCACCAGTGCAACGCCTGCGGCATGCACCACTGCCACATGCAGGTGCTGCCGAGCGGCAAGCACAAGGGCGCAGATCGTCGACGAGCCGGAGTACGAGGGCTGGTCGGGAGCCGGCTGGACGATCGGGTGCACCGGACCCGGTCGCCGTGTCCTGGCTCAACACCCAGCTCGACCGCGCCTGCGTCGACGTCAACGAGTTCGGCTGGCTCTGCGGCTGGGTGATGGAGTGCCAGGAGAAGGGCTACATCACCGAGCAGCAGCTCGGCTTCCGGCTCGCGTGGGGCGACGCCGAGGGCGCGAACCGGCTCCTCCAGATGATCAACCGCCGCGAGGGGCTGGGCGACCTTCTCGCCGAGGGCACGAAGCTCGCCGCCGAGCGCCTGGGCGGCGGCGCCGCGGAGTGCGCGATCTACACGGGCAAGAACGCGTCGCCCCGCGGCCACGACCACCGGGGGCGCTGGGAGGAGATGCTCGACACCTGCACCGGCTCGACGGGCACGCTCGAGACCGGGCCGCCGGTGTTCCCGGCCGGAGCTCGGCCTGCCCGCCCGGATCAACCCGTTCGACCCGGAGCAGGTCGCGCGCCAGGTCGCGGGCCTGAACGGCCGCCGGAACTTCGAGGACTCGCTCGGCGCGTGCATCTTCACCACCGCGCACGTACCTCGAGAATCTCGCCCGCACCCTGTCGGCGGCCACCGGGTGGCAGTACTCGCGCGACGAGGCGATGCGCTTCGGCCGGCGGATCGGCGCGATCTTCCGCGCCTTCAACCTCCGCTGCGGCATCGGCAACGAGCTCGAGCGGCCGTCGCGGCGCTACGGATCGACGCCCGTGGACGGCCCCGCCAAGGGCCAGATCGATCGGCAAGCACTGGGAGCGGATGCTCGACCTCTGGTACGAGGGCATGGGCTACGACCGGGCGACCGGGCGGCCGACGCCGGAGACGCTCCGGACCGTCGGGCTCGAGTGGATGATCCCGGCGGTGTGGGGCGGGACCGGACTGGGCGGTGAAGACGGCACCGACCGCGGCCCGCTCACCGTCCACGTCGAGGTGCTGTCCTGGGTGAACCGGATGGTCGGCGGACCGGGAACGGGCGAGGTGACGGTGGACGCGGCCGTGCCGCGCGGCGCGACCGTCCGCGCCGTCCTCCGGGCGATGTCGGAGCGCTTCCCGGAGCTCGGGCGCGCCCTCTGGGACCCGACGCGGCCCCGCGAGGCTGGGCGACAACATCGAGGTGCTCGTCAACAACGCCGTGCTCGGCCTGCACGCACGACCTCGACAGCGAGGTGCTGGACGGCGAGCGGATCACGCTGCTCGGCCAGTACATGGGCGGGTAGCGCGCGCGAGGCGGGAGGCAGAACGCAATGATGCCGGAGCCGTCGACCCTGTGCCGTCTTCGTCGTGGCCGCGGTGGCGCTGCTGATCACCCCGGGCCCGGCAGTCCTCTACATCGTGGCCCGCAGCGTCGAGCAGGGGCGGTGGGCGGGCCTGGTCTCCGCGCTGGGCGTGCACGTGGGCACGCTCGTCCACGTCGCGGCGGCCGCCGCTCGGGCTCTCGGCGCTCCTCGTCTCGTCGGCCCTCGCGTTCGACATCGTGCAAGTATCTCGGCGCGATCTACCTGGTCTACCTGGGGATCCGGAGAGCTGCATCGCGTCGGACGCGGCGCCGCGGCCGGCGCGGCAGCGCCCGCAGCCTCCGGCGGCTCTTCGCGCAGGGCATCGTCGTCAACGTCCTGAACCCGAAGACGGCGCTCTTCTTCCTGGCGTTCCTCCCGCAGTTCGTCGATCCGGCCCGGGGCCGAGTGGGCATCAGATCCTGGGCCTCGGACTGATCTTCGTGGCCCTCGGCGTGGTCAGCGACGGGCTCTACGCGCTCGCGGCGGGCACGGCGGGCGGTTGGCTCAAGGGCGGTGGTCGCCTGCTCCGCGTCGAGCGGTACGTCACGTGCGGCGGCGTGTTCGTCGGGCTCGGCCTGACGGCCGCGTTCGCCGGCAACGGCCGGAGTAGCGCTCAGCGCGGCGACAATCGGATCGTCCGGAGATCCTGGCCACCGTCGGCGGCCATCATCGGGGACTTCGTCGACTCCGACCGGGGCTCGGCTACCTCCTGCTGGGTGGCTGGCGGAGGCCTCACGCTCGGGAGCTTCTCACTCGCGACGCTGGCCGTCCTGACCGCGATCGGCCTGGTCTGGGCTACGTCGTGGCGCTTCTCGAGCGTCTGGCGATCCCCTGGCACGTCTCGCGGCGGGGTCCCTCGGCGCCGAGGGCGGGCTCTGAGGTATCATCCAGGCGCGCGGCCGGCCATCGGGCGCGCGGAGGAGGACGTCATGATCCTGAAGACGACGGACCGCTCCACGTACCTCGACCTCGCGAAGATGGACTGGGAGCCGAGCGGGTTCCCGGGCGTGTGGAACAAGGTCCTGTACGAGGACCCCTCGGGGCGGCGCACGATCCTGACGCGCTTCGAGCCGGGGGCGGAGCTGCCGCGCCACCGGCACGTGGCGCTCGAGCAGACCTTCATCCTGGAAGGCTCGCTGATGGACGACGACGGCGAGTGCACCGCAGGCAGCTTCGTCTGGCGGCGCCCCGGCTCGAGTCCACCGCGCCTGGTCGCCGAACGGCTGCCTCGGCATCGGGATCTTCGAGCGCCCGAACGAGTTCCTGGAAGAGCCGGACCGGACCTAGGGCCGACGGCCGGCGGTCGGCCTCGAGGGGTTCGAGGACCGGTACCCGTTCGAGCTGTCCGGCGGCATGCGTCAGCGCACGGCCATCTGCCGCGCCCTCATCCACGACCCGCCGCTCCTCTTGATGGACGAAGCCCTTCGGGGCGCTCGATGCCCTCACGCGCGAGCAGATGCGGCTCGCGGATCGACGGCATCCTCGACATCGAGCTCCCGCCCCCGCCGCCTGGAGGTCCAGGAGTCGCCCCGCTGCGCCGAAGCACCTGAAGGCGATCACGGACCTCTTCCGCGCGCGCGGCGTGCTCCGCTACTGATGCCGTTCGGACCTGCGCCGACGACCCGCCCTGGGGGCGCGGACAGCCGGGTGACAGGACCCGCAGCGCGAGGGCTCCGCAAGCGGCTCGAAGTGGCAGGTCAGGGGAGGGAAGACCGATGAGTCGCCTCAAGTTCGGGATCTGCCCCACGGAGGGCGGCCACTTCTTCCGGGAGGCGCTGGCCGAGGTCGAGCTCGCCGAGGCGCTCGGTCTCGACTCGGTCTGGCTGGCGGAGCACCACGGCGTCCGCGACCACTACTGGCCCGCGCCGGTTCAGATGCTGACGGCGCTTGCCGCGCGGACGTCGCGCGTCCAGCTGGGAGCGAACGTCTGCGTGTTCCCGTTCTACCATCCGGTGCGGCTCGCGGAGGACGGCGCTGCTCGACGTCGTCTCGAACGGCCGGGCGGTGCTGGGCGTCGCCATCGGCTACAAGCCCGACGAGTTCCTCCTCTACGACGCGGCCCTCGAGAAGCGCGGCGCGCGCTTCGAGGAGGGCCTCGCCCTGATGAAGGCCCTCTGGACGCGGGACGGCGTGACGCACCGGGGCGAGCACTTCACGGTGGTGGAGGGGCGGATCGAGCCCAAGCCCGTCCAGCGGCCGCACCCCGCTCTGGATCGGCGGCTGGGGCGACGTCACGCTCCGGCGCGCGGCGCTGCTCGCCGATGCCTGGCTACCGGGCCCCACGGCGGACCTCCGGCGGCTCCTCCAGAGCCAGGCCAAGATCCGGGAGCACCGTCGACGCGCCGGGCTCCCCGAGCCCGCCGAATGGCCGGTGACGCGGGAGCTCTGCCTCGCCGAGACGGAGCGCGAGGCGCGCGAGCTCGCCGAGCGGCACCTGATGCTCGCCTACGGCCAAAGTTACGGCGGGACGTGGAAGCACCCCTTCATCGACGCGGCGACGCGCGGCCGACCTCGACCGCCTCGCCGTGGACCGATTCCTGATCGGGACGCCCGACCGCGTCGTGCGAGACCTCGAGCCGTTCGTGCGCCGGTACGGCATGACGCACGTCATCTTCCGACTCTTCACGCCCGGCATGCCGCACCGGCAGAGTCCTGCGGCAGATCGAGACTCCTGGCGCGGGAGGTCGTGCCCGCGTTCCGGTAGCCGGCCAGCGCGCGGCGCCTACCCGGGGACCGCGCGCAGCAGCATCTGCTTGCCGAGCGGTTTCCAGGGCAGTGCCAGGATACGAGGCGGATCAGAAAGGGCCAGACCGGAAGTTTCCCCTTCACGGTCAGAGGCGGGAACCGCGCCCGGCAGTCCACGACCCGGAAGCCGTTGGAGACGAGGAAGTCCGACAGGCTCCGGTCCGAGTGAACCGACACGTGCGTGTAGTCGTCGAAGTACTCGCGGTACGCGAACCGGTAGTTCGGCTGGGTATGACCAGGGAGCCGCCCGCCCGGAGCTTCGACCTCCAGCTGGCCCAGCAGGAGCGCGCCGTCGCTGTGCGTCAGAGTGCTCGAAGAGGTTGCTCGCGAGCGCGAGATCGACGGAGCGATCCTCAATGACGCTGAGATCCGTCACGTCGCGGACGTGGGCCGCCACCCCAGGGCCAGGTAGCGCGTCATGTCCGCCCACCGGTCGACGGCGATTCGCCGCGCGCAGCGGATGTGGTTGATGAAGTGGCCGTCAGCCGGCCCCGACGTCGAGGACGCACGCGTCCGGCCCGACCAGGCGCTGGAAGTACGACTCGCAAAGGGTCCTCCAGAGGACGTCGCGGCGCCGGTCGTACGGCAAGCGGGTCTCGTGATAGTCCATCAGCGCGCTCGCGCCGGGCCCTTCCACCCGAAGAGGATCCCGATGACCATGCGCAGGCCTATCCTGAGGGCGGCCCAGTTGCTCGAGGCTCCCTTGCTCTGGCCGTACCGCGCGTGGAACGTCACGGGGCACTCGACGATGCTGAAGCCGTGCCCCAGTGCCGGTGTCGAGGAAGTGGGCGTTGAACTCGAGGTTGACGCGGGGATCGAGGAGCGGCAGGAGCCGCACCAGCTCGCCTGTTCCGGCACAGCTTGTAGGTGGTGCCCACGTCGGTGAACGTTCCCCAGCCCACGTGCTTGACCTCGAGGAGCTTCCCGACCAGGAAGTTCCCGTAATTACATCGCCGTGGTCAGCTGGGTCCGGAAGGCCGGAGCTGCTCGACGATGCGCGTGCCGTTCACGATGTCCGCGTGAGGAGCGTAGGCGAGGAACTTGTCGATGTCGTACGCCCGGTACGTCATGTCGCCTCGCAGAGGAGCGTGAAGTCCGTGTCGGTGTATCGCGAGCCTTCCTGGAGCGCCCGCCGGAGACACAGTGCCCGTAGCCCGGGCGCCAGCTCGCGCACCACCACCGCGCCGGCGCACTCCGCCTCGGCGGCGGTGTGGTCCGTGCTGTTGTTGTCCACCGCGATGACGCGCCTGACCGAGGTGGGTCGGAAATCCTCGACGGCGAACCCGATGCTCGCCGCCGCGTCGTTGTAGGCCATCAGCGCCACCGTGACGTCCGGGTTCGTGACCGGCGAGAAGCACGTCTAGCCCGATTCGCTGCGGGGAGCAGGAGGAGCAGGTCGACCAGCGCGAGGAAGGTGCCAGCGACGACCAGGACGCTGTACCAGACGATCCGGTGGAGCGAGGGCAGCAGCTGGTCGTACGGGTCAGCAGCCAGGAGAGCAGCCGGAGGACAACGCCCAGTGTGTAGGTGACGAATCCCATCACGGCCGAGGATCACCCCCACAGGAACAGGGGGAGGAAGCGCCGAGCTCTGGGAGGGCGCGGCCGCGGGGGTTCGCCGGACCGCCAGCTGCGGGCTCACCAGGTGGCCCTCAGCGACCCCGGAACCTCCGCCATCCGCGTGCACCCGAGGCGCAGGAGCCCGTCCGTCAGCGGGCCGGCGGCTTCCCGGTCCGCGGCAGCTGAAACAGGCTCTCCCGGAGGACGCAGAACGGCGCGTAGGGCTACGGATCGCGTCCTGGAGCGTCGGGCTCAGAGTGCTCGATCCCCTGTACGAGCGGTGGACGAGGTTGGTGACGACCAGGTCGTGCTCGCGTGCCCGGATCCGGTCGGCGAGGGGGCCGAGGTCGAATCGGCCGCGCAGCTCGAACACACGCAGGACAAACGGCTCGGTGACCGGAGGCGTGCGGGTGTGGAAGGCGATCGCCGGCACGAGCGAGAGCACGCGCTCCTCCTTCAACGAGGACTCGAGGCCCACCCACTCGGCGTTGCGCGCCGCGACGTCCACCTGAGCGGCCGCAGGCGCTCGAAGCGACCGCCGGCTGGACGAAGAACGCGACGATCATGGCCGCCAGGAGGATCTGCGGCACCGGCGCGCGATTCTGCATGCGGTAGAGCCTCCGGCAGCGCCATGCTGGCGATCGGCACGGCAACCATCAGGAACTCGAGGAAGTAGTTCGTGTTGGCGCCGGGATTGATGGCGGCGATCGATGAGATCAGGAGCGTGATGGCACCGTACAGGAGAGGGGCGTCCGCCTCGGGCCGGGCCGCCGCAGGATCAGGGGCAGGACGCTCAGGGCCAGCAGCGTGACGGGCTCCGTGGCCATGGCGTACACGGGCCGCACGACCCCGAGATAGTGCGGCGGGAAGTCCTTGAGGCGAACAGGTGGGCGTGCATGTGCGGCTCGAAGGGCAGGAAGACGCAGATGCCCTCCGAGGCCGGTCACCGCCGCGCCGGCCAAGCTCGAAGGGTGCCGGTAGCGCCGAGTCCAGAGCAGCCAGGCGAGGCCGCTCAGCGCCGCCGAAACCAGCGTGAGCTTGAATGCGAACGCGGTCCCCGCGGCGAGGCCTGCCAGTGCGGCCGCCCAGCGCCACGCGCCAGCAGGAGCCGCGCCGCGAGCAGGCCGAAGAACACACCCATGAAGTCGGGTCTGAGCTGCGGCTCAGGGCCCGACGATGAGGATGGACGACCCAGGAGGCCGCTCCACCGGACGACGCTCGGATGGCGTGCGAGCGCGCGCGTCGTCGGCATGATGACGAGCACGCACGCCGCAGCGAGGCTCCTACGATCAGCCGGGGACCGAGGAACGGGTTCGAGGCCTCCGACACCCGGAAGGGGAGTGACAGCACGAGAGTAGAACAGCGGGCTGTAGGGCTGGGGTTGTACGGGCGCTTCGCCGGGGCCCCGATACATCCGACCCGTCTGGGCGTACTCCCGCGAGCGTCGTGGAGAAAGTAGGCGTCCGGATAGCCCGCCTCGCCGAGGGAGGAGAGGGGAATCACGAATCCGAGGGCGTTGGCGATCAGGCCCGTCACCGCGAACAGCACAGGCGCGTAGTAGGCCCATGGCAGAGAGCCGGCCCCGGCGACCAGCCGAGGCTCCCGACTCTCTCCGCCGAGCGGAGCGGGGGACGGCCTCTCGAGCAGGGCGTGCCGTGTCGGGGAGCAGGGCGGCGCTTCCTTCCGGGCCCCTCGCGGGGCGTCAGGACCGCTCTCGGCCCGGCGACGCTGCGGCACCCACGGGGAGCCTCGACCGCAGTCGACGGTGCCTGGTATCGCTATCGCGCGTGGCGATAGCTCACGATTCAATCTACCACGGTGACGGGAAACGGCGGGTCGGTGCGAGATCGCCGCGAGGGGCTGGCGCCGAACGCGAGCCAGTGCCAGCCCTCGGACGATCGATGGAGGAGACGAGCGAGGGGTTACCGCCGCGCGAGCACGTTCTGGCCGGCGAGCTCCCCGATGATGTCGTCGAAGGCGCCGATGGTCTCGTCGATGTCCTGCTCCTCGTGGGCGCGCCGACGTCATGCCGCCGTTGTAGGAGAGGAGCTCGACGCCGCGCACGCGGAAGCCGTTCTGAAGCGCCGCGCACGAGACCAGGATCCATGCTCTTGAGCGTGACCGGCGTCGAGCCACCGGTAGTCCTCGGGGCGCGACACCGGCAGCGGCTCGCCCGGCGCCTCGAGGAAGATGTGGAACGCAGAGCTCTCGCCGTACGCGAGGCCCTTGATCGCGCGCCGCTCGAGCACGCCGTTCAGGCCGGCGCGGAGGCGCTCGGCCGAGCGCGTCCGCCCGCCGCGTCGGCTCACCGGTGGCCGACGATGCCGAGAGCAGGCGAGGCCCGCCGCCGCGGTGAGCGGCGTCGCGTTGTAGGTGCCCTGGTGCGCGATGCGGCGGAACCGGTCGTGGAACGGGTCGCCGGTGATGTCGAAGACCCGCATCACCTCGGCGCGCCCGCAGATCGCCGCGCCCGGGACGCCGCCGCCGATGATCTTCGCGTGGGTGGAGAGGTCGGGCGTGACGCCGTACCGCTCCTGGGCGCCGCCGGGCGCCCAGCGGAAGCCGGTGATGACCTCGTCGAAGATGAGGAGCGTCCCGTGGCGCCGGGTCACCTCGCGGAGCCCGGCCAGGAACCCGGGCCGGAGCGGGAGCCGAGCCCACGAGCCGCCGCTCGGCTCGAGGATGACCGCGGCGACGTCGCCACGCTGGCGGAGGATCCGGTCCACCTCGTCGAGGTCGTTGGCCGCGCGTCATGACCGTGCCGAGCCGGAAGCCCGGCGCGAGCCCGATCGACGGCGGCACGTCGTAACGGCGGCGCGAAGCCCGTCACGAGCTCGTCGCCCCAGCCGTGGAAGTGGCCCTCGAAGCGGAGGATCGTCGGCCGGCCCGTGTGGGCGCGCGCCACGCGGCACGCCAGCATGTCGGACTCCGTGCCCGAGTTCGTGAAGCGCACCCGCTCGCCGCACGGCACCAGCGACTGGATCTTCTCGGCCCACTCGACCTGGAGCGGATGGTCGTTGCCGAAGTGGGTGCCGAGGGGCGCCGCCTTGATGACGGCCTCGACGATCGCGGGATGGGCGTGGCCGAGGAGGAGGGCGCCGTTCCCGACGTGGTAATCGATGTAGCGGTGGCCGTCGACGTCCCACTTGTAGGCGCCCTGGGCCCGCTCGATGTACGTGGGGAAGGGCAGCGCGTGCCGCATGTCGTGGCCGAGGGCGCCGCCCATCGGCCTGCTGCGCCCGCGCGTACCACCCCCGTCGCCGACCGCGTTGCCTGGATCTGGTCCTCGAAGCTCGGCTTCATGAGTCTCGCTCTCCCGCTCTCCGGCGCCCGCCGGCTTCCGGCCAGCCGCGCCCGGTCAGATGGTCAGTCAGATGGTCGAGTCGATCTCGACGCTCCGGCGAGTGTCTCACGCGCCCGGTCGTCGCGGCTTCTAGCCGAGCACGCTCTCCAGCGGAGCGGCCGTCTCGCCGACGGCTTCCGCCACGCCGGCGTGGACGATGCGGCCCTGGCAGACGTTCAGGCCCTTCGCCAGCGCCGGGATTGCCCGCGGAGCGCCGGCCACGACGCCCTTCCCGGCCGAGCTCGACGATGTAGGGCAGGGTCGCGTTGGTGAGCGCGAACGTCGACGTGCGCGGCACGAGCGCGGGCATGTTGGCCACGCCGTAGTGCACGACGCCGTGCACGACGGTAGATGGGCTCGGCGAGCGTCGTCGGGTGCATCGTCTCGACGCAGCCGCCCTGGTCGACCGCGACGTCGACGATGACCGAGCCCTCCTTCATCGTCTTCACCATCGACTCCGGGACCAGGACGGGCGCGCGGGCGCCGGCGACCGAGGACCGCGCCCGACCAGGAGATCGGCGCGCTGGGCGAGCCGGGCGATGTTGAAGGCGTTCGAGACCACGGTGACGACCTGGCCCCGGTAGAGGTCGTCGACGTGGCGCAGCCGGTCGACGTTCACGTCGAGGACCGACACGTCGCCGCCGAGACCGACCGCCATCTTGAGCGCGTTGAGGCCGACCGTGCCGGCGCCGATGATCACGACGTTGCCCGGGCGGCACGCCGGGCACGCCCGAGAGCAGGATGCCGCGCCCGCCGTGCGCCTTGCCCAGGTGGTAGGCGCCTTCCTGCACCGCCAGCCGGCCCGCCACCTCGCTCATCGGCGTGAGGAGCGGCAGGCTCCCGTCGGCGCGCTGCACCGTCTCGTACGCGATCGCGATGGTGCCCGACTTCTGGAGCGCCCGCGTGAGATCGGGCACGGCCGCCAGGTGGAGGTAGGTGAACAGGATCTGCTTCGCGCGGAGCCGCGGGTACTCGGCCCGGATGGGCTCCTTGACCTTGAGGACGAGGTCCGCCTCGGCCCACACCGCCGTCGGCCGGCCTGAGGCTCGCCCCGAGCTGCGTGTAGTCGTCGTCGCGGAAGCCGCTGCCCGTCCCGGCTCCGGGCTCGATGAGCACCCGGTGGCCGTGGTCGACGAGGGCGTGGACGCCGGCGGGGGTGAGCGCGACGCGCTGCTCGCCCGTCTTGATCTCCTTGGGGCACGCCGATGATCACGGTATTCAGTCTCCTCTAAGTATGGAGGTTGGCGCCGCTCGAAGAGCAGCGTCTGCTCGCAGGCGCCGAAGGGCCCGTCGAGGTCCGACAAGGTTCCCCGCGCGACACCGGTGCCGCGATCTCCGACCGCGGTCTCGGCGTGCAGCGGTATCCACGGCGCGCGCGGCATCCGCCAGAACGAGCACCGTGAGGTCGGCGTTGATGAAGGTCCAGGCGCGGAGGTCGACGACGGCGGAGATGCCGCTCGCGAGATCGGCGGCCGACACCGCGTGGACCAGCGGCGAGGTGACGCCTCCCCGCCGGACGAGCGCGCGGCCCAGGTTGAACCAGGCCGCCGCCGGGCCCGGCTTCATGAGGTCTCCCTCGACGACGCGCGTGTCGACGCCCGTGAAGAACGGGCTCCAGGCGCGGACGTGGGGCGGCACCGGCCGGCCGTCCTCCGGACCGAGCGGGGGCCGGCGCCGTGACGCTCGGGACGGCGCGCCGCCCTCGAGGTTGGGCCGCGAGGTAGAGCGCCGTGCAGCGCGCGGCCGGCCATGGCCCGGGTGAGGAGGCCTCGACGGTGCGCGCCTTCCCGGCCGTCGCACGGCAGCGATGCTCACGCCGGGGATCAGGTGCTCGCGGGTGACCGGGCGCCAGAGGTCGGAAGGACAGCGCGCGCGATCTCCATTCCCGCCGGCGGGTCGCTCCGCTCGAGCGCGCGGACCAGGAGGCCGCCGTAGGCGCTGCCCTGGAGGGTGTCGGTGGACCAGGGGCCGACCGCCCGCTCCGTGGGCGCGAGGCCGTCGGCCTCGGCCACGAACAGGCACTCCTGGGTCATCCGCGCGCTCCTCCCGGTCTCGGGCGTATCCTCTCGGACCGCGGGCTCATGGTACCGCCCTTTGCTCGGCTGCGGGGACCTCCGGAAGCGCAGCGGGGCGAGGTCGCCCGTCGGGCGCCCGCCCCCGCGCTCGGTCAGAGGGCGCTCGACTCCCACGCGCCGAACTTCTGCGGGAACTGCTTCACGATCGCCTCCGCCAGCGGGTCGGCGATCATCCGCATGTGCGCAGGTCGCGCGCGCGGAGGAGCGTGTACACCTTCGGCTGGTCGCCCGCGGCCTGGGCGTCGATCACGGGCTTGAGCGTCAGGATGTGGTCCTTCACGAGCCCGGCCACGACGTCCTTCGGGAGGTTCGGGTTGGCCGAGGCGAGGAAGGCCCTGAAGTCCTGCGAGTACCCACGAGCGTCCTGACGGCCTTGTCCTGCTTGCGCCTTGTCCTTGGTCGCGACGCCGACCGTGTAGTCGACCGACGAAGCCGATGTGACGCCGCCAGAGGGGCAGGAACGCGTCCTCCGCGCCCTGCCCGTAGACCGAGCCGATCGCCTTCGAGATCGTCGACGCCGTTCGCGTCGAGCGCGCGCGGCCGCGGCCTTGAACTCCGGGTCACGCGCGCCGAGCGCGGCGCCCGTGGCGCGGGCGGCCAGGTACGTGTGCTCCTGGAACGCCATGGTGAGCGTCGGTGCGGAGCGCCGGCCGCCGGGGTCATCGTCGGACCCGAGGAACTTGTCCGGGAACTGCTTGACGATCGGCGCCCGCCAGCGGGTCGGCGATCATCCGCATGTGGCCGTACGCCGGTACGCATCGCCGCGAGCGCCTTCGGCTGGTCGCCCGCGGCCTGCGCGTCGATCACGTCCTTGAGCGTCAGCACGTGCGCTCTTCACGAGATCCGGCCACCGCGTCCTTCGGGAGGTTCGGGTTGGCCGAGGCGAGGAAGGCGCCGAAGTCCTGCGTGTACTGGACGAGGTCGGCGACGCGCCTTGTCCTGCTTCGCCTTGTCCTTCGTCGCCACGCCGACCGTGTAGTCGACGACGAAGCCGATGTGACGCCGCCAGAGGGGCAGGAAGGCGTCCTCCGCGCCCTGGCCGTAGACGGAGCCGATCGCCTTGCTGATGTCGACGCTGTTCTGGTCGAGCGCGGCGGCCGCCGCCTTGAACTGGGCGTCCCGGCCCGCCGAGGGCGGCGCCGGTGGCGCTCGAGGCGAGCAGGATGTGCTCGCCCAGAGAGGTAGTTGAGGCCGGCGCGGAGGTCAGCGGCCTTGGTGGCCGACGTCGTCATCATCGCGTCGGACGCCGTGCTCTGCCGCCATCGCCATGTGGCCGTGGCTGCTGGCCGGACATGCCGCCGCCGCTGCAGCCGACCGCCACGAACGCGGCGATCGCCGCCGCCCCGAACTGCTTCGCCCATTCCGTCTTCATCTCGCTGTGCTCCTCACTTGTGTTTCCGGGTGATCCGGTTCACGGGTACCGCGTCTACCTGGCTCTCGGCGGAGCGGCCCGGCGCGATTGCGCGAGTCGGATCCCGTTCGGCCCCGACCGCGGAGCAAAGGAAAGCCGCGCAGCATGGAGCGAGTTTTCGCCCGGCGCAAGCGTTTGAGAGGCGAGCTGGAAACGTGGACCTCGCGGCCTGCGGCGATCACGAGGAGCGATGCAACCCGAGCGCGTGCTCGCCGGGAACCCACCTCGGGCACCGGCAGTAGTCCCCGGCGCCGGGATCTCGCCGGCGATGGCACCGTCTTTCCCTCGAGGACGTAGATCTGCTCGGGCCGGTGCGGCGGCGCGCCGGGTGAGCCGCAGCCGGGGGCCGTCCTCACGAGCGACGTCCGCGAGCCGACGCTCCGCGTTCTCGCTGGAGCAGCCGCAGTGACGCCGGCGGCGGTCCCGGCTCCCACGTGGTGTCACTCGCGTGGACGACGACGATGCCCGCCGCGGAGGCAGGCCTTCGTCGCCGATGCGGTCGTCCAGCGAGGCGTGGACGATGAACGCGCAGCCCTCGGGGTAACCGACGCGGCGTGACGGCTCTCCGGGGTCCCCGGCGCAGTAGTCAGCGGCTCGCAACCGGATGTCTCCCAGTCGAAGCTCGCCCGCGAGAGTGAGCTCTTCCGGCGCGGCGTGAGCGTGCGCCAGTTGGCTGGCGGCGCTATGCGGACTGACGCGCGGTGACGTACCGGGTTGCCGGATTGCGATGAGCAGCCGCGCCATGATCACTGGCGCCAGGCCCGCTCCCCATCCCGTGTCGTCCGCCGGACCACGATGGTCGCGGGCTCCGCGCGCCTGCCCGCACCCGCGTGCCGGGAGGCGCTCGCGCACGGACGGTCCAGGCGCGACAGGGGCGACGGCGCGGCCGATGTCGGCGACGGCGGCCCCGAAGGCGCGGACCTCGCTCTCGCACGTGGCGCATCCCTCGGCCAGGTGCACCTCCCGAACTCCCGCGCGCCTCGTCCGGGGGCCGAGCAGTCCGAGGAGCGTAGAGCGCCGCCTGCTCCCGGGCGGATCCGTCGGCGCGTGGTGCCCCGCGTCGGAGGTCACGGGCGATCCTCGACGAGCAGGGGCGTCAGTGCCTCGCGAGTCGCATCAACCCGTCGGATCCGGGTCTTCACGGTGCCGATCGGGTGTCGAACGCTCGGCGATCTCGGACTGGGAGAGCCCGGAGAAATAAGCGATCTCGATGGCCTGGCGCTGGTCGGGCGACAGTCTCGCCAGCGCGGACGACCGACCGCGCTCGGCGAAGCTCGACGACGCCTCCGGGTCAGTTCGCCGCCGAAGCTCGGAATGTCTCGAGCGGCTGCTGTGCCGAGCGCCGGCGTTCGGCGCGGACGCGGTCGAGGGCGCGGCTTCGCGCGATCCGTCAGCAGCCAGGCCCAGGGACTTCCACGGTGGGAGTCGTAGCGCCCGGCCTGGCGAAACGCCTGCATGTAGACGTCGATCGTGACTTCCTCCGCGACACCGGTGTCGCGCACGATCCACACCACGAGGCCGTGCACCGTCGGGCTGGTGACATCATAGAGCGCCCGCGGGGGCGACGTCGTCGCCGTCGGCCGTACGCTCGACCAGCGCAGCTCAGCTCGCTGTCCATCCGCCCGTCAGGGGGCCGGACGCTTGACCGAAAACTCCACGGATTCTTTCCTCTTGATGAGGCACGACGGCGCCCGCTGGAGAGCGCGGGTGCCGACCGAATCGTCCTGCAATACCACTGCGGTCCGCGCGCCGGTCAAGGCAGCGCGGTCCTGCTTTGCATTGAACGGAGGTGCGGCCGGTGTCGGCACAGATCGATCCACCTCGGTCTACACAGGCGGGGCGCGAACGGATTGCGCCGCCGGCCGGAGGCAACGCCGCCGGTGATGTCTGAAACGACCGGGCCCGCCAGCATCCAGACGCCCTTTTTGAGGGCCACGCTTCCGACTCCCGGCGAGGGCCGGCGACGGCGGCCCCTGGACCCGGTGCGCCCCTTCCGGAGCGGCCAGCGCCACCGGAGAGCCCGAGCGAGGCCCGCTCAGCAGCAGCATGCCCGCCGTCGAGCCCGATGCCGAACACCAGGATGTAGACCAGGCGCGCCGATCGGGGACGGGATGGCGTCCGAGCACCAGGAGGATGAGCGCGGCGCTTCCGGCCAGCCCGTGGAGGAGTCCGACCGTGAAGGGCCGGCCACCGAGCCGGAGCAGGTGGATGCGCGCGCCGGCCGCGGAGCCGAGCCGCAGGTGAGCGTGACGGTGGGTCGCCGCCTCGTGGTGCGTCGCTCGCGTCCGTGGACCAGGAGCCCGCCGAGAGTCCGCGGAGGAGCACGTGGCCGCCCAGCAGGACGAGGACCAGCCGACCATCCGCTCCAGCGCCGTCCTCCAGTCCGGGTGATCGTGAGCTTGAACGCGATCACCGCGCCGCCGGCGCCGAGGAGCGCGAGCGTGTGGCCGGCGCCCCAGAACGCGCCGAGGAGGCACGACCGGACGAGCCTGCGCTCGCGCGCGACGAGCGTCGAGACCGCCGCGATGTGGTCGGCGTCGAGCGCGTGCCGGAGACCCGGGAGCGAGGCCGAGCCCGAGGCGCGGTTGACCAGCGAAGCATCCATCAGAGTCCTCCTCTTCGGGCGGCGTCAGCCGCCTGAGGGCCTGGACGGTGATCGACCGGATCGCCTGACGCCATCGACCGGCCGCGGAGGCCAGCAGGCAGCCAGCGGCGCACGAGCGGGCCTTCGATGCCGGTCCCGCGGCTGAGCGCGCCACCACCCGGCGCGCGTAGACGACCAGGAGGCCGATCGCGATCAGGACGGCCGCCAGCCCGACGCTGAACGCCACGATCGAGGAGGAGGCCGAAGCCGACCTGGCCCATTGCGACGGCACTCAGGAGCACGACCAGCGCCGCCGGGCACGGCACGATGCCGCCCGACACGCCGAGCGCGACCAGCGCCCGCAGCGAGACCGGGCTGTCAGGCGTGGTGGTGATGATGCCTGTGCTCCGGGGTCGTGGCCGTGCTCGACGGCCACAGGGCGTGTGGCCTGCCCGTGGTCGGCGCGGGAGACCGGGATGCCCGTCGTCTCCCGTGACGATCGTGCGTGTGGACCGAGCGGGATCGGGCATCGGCCCGCCGAGGTACCGCCGGTACAGGAGGCCCACGCCGAGCGAGGGCGATCAGGAGCCCCGACGCGGCGCCCAGCCAGGGGTAGAGGCGCTCGGGCACGACGTGGCGGGAGGCGTAGAGCGTGACGGCCCCGAGCAGGTACACCCGCACGGTATGCGCGAGGCCGTCACCACGAGCCCGAGGAGGAGCGCGTGCCGGGCGGTGCCCTCGGGATCCCACCGAGGTACGCCGCGACGACCGTCTTGCCATGGCCAGGCTCGAGCGCGTGAAAGGCGCCCAGCTCGCCGCGACGCCGAGCGCAGGCGGCATCCTGGGTCCAGGCGCTCCCCGGCGATCAGTGAAGGCATCACGCGGTGTTCGCGGCGCCCGCCCCTCGCGGCCGGCGGTCTGCGGCAGGGAGCGACGCGGCCGGAGGCGCGGGGAACCGGGCGCCGGCTCGGTGGCGCTCGGCGGCTCGAGCGCTGGGCTGTCGCTGACGTCGCCGGGCAGGCCGTGAGCGTCGGCATCGCGCGGCACGCGGTTCTCGAGCCGCGTCGCCCGGATGGGGGCTAACCCGCTGCCGCTACCGGCGCGCCCGGGCTCGCGAACACGACCTGCGCCTCGAGGATCTCGGGCGGGAAGCTCTCCACCGGATCAGTCGGATAGTCATCAGCTCGCGGCTCCGGTCGCGATCGGGCGCAGTGTGCTCTCGATCAGCCTCATGCCGGGCGCGGCGCGGGCGACGATCTCCTTCAGCCGGCGCGGCCGGAGGTAGTTTCCGTCCGGTAGGTCAGCACTCCGGGCCGCTGCCGACTCGGCGGGCGAGGGCGTCCGCGGTACACGAAGCGCCGATCAGGTGTGGGCAGCCGCCGACGCCGAGGAAACGTCAGCTCGCTCGACTCCGCCTGGGCAGCCCGCCGCCCATCCACCTCGAGGACGAGCGCGTCCGGAGCGCGTCCACCATCCTCGCCAAAGGTAAGGCCCGCGTCCGGTGCTGCGGGTCGGTGGAGGCCCCGACTCCTGGAGCGCCTGGAAGGTCGGATCTCCGCCAGGTCGACGAGATAAGCAATACGGCAA
>ERZ1370068.9187-contig-7983_pt1 | contig 66807 bp, 108 predicted proteins | sample MGYA00561227_ERZ1370068 | MGnify/ENA primary metagenome ERZ1370068 (study PRJEB38410, sample SAMEA6850437) | metagenome | study: Metagenomic assessment of the ecological functions of the soil: analysis of the soil microbiota associated with the... | reverse complement strand
GCACCTGCAGACTGAGCCGCTCGGTCGAGGCGCCGTTGATTTTCAAGATCTCGATCGCCCGCCAGGATGCCCGCCTTCGCTGCGGGCGTTTCTTCCATCGGCGTGACCGACGGTGAGAAGGCCGTCTTTGAGCGCGACTTCCACGCCGAGGCCGTTGAAGCGACTGCGAGTGTCGTCCTGCATGTCCTTGAAGTCGTCCGGATCCATAAACTGACTGTGCGGATCGAGCGACGAGAGCATGCCTTTCATCGCGGCATTGATCAGGTCGTGATAGCTGACTTTTTGGCCATCGACATAATCCCGCCGGATCAGCTCGACGGCTTTGGCGAACGTCGCGATTTCCGAGTAGCCGTTCTCATCGCGTCGAAACGGTCGCCGGTTCTGGATCAGCGGCGCTTGCAGCTACCGGGCGAAGCACCGAGAAAAGCACCCGTGGCAAGGAACGAAGTGAACACACTGAAAAGCAGACCACGCCTCATAAATATCATGATTGGACGCAAACGACCCGATTGTCGTTCATTCCTTTGCTTTTGCCAACCGGTTGGTATGACAAGGTCCGCATCCCCTTCTAAGCTAGGCCGATGAAATCGCTCCGCTGTCTGCTCGTAATGCCTCGCGCTCTCCCTGGTTGTGGCCACTCCCGGGCTTCGGCCGAGTCGGCCGGGACACAGAAAGCGGACGCCGATTTCGACAAGCTCGCCCTCGACTATATCGGCGGCTACCTCGCGGCCCGACCACTGCAGGGTGTCGCCCTCGGCCTGCACCAATACGATGGCAAGATCGGCGATTACAGCCGGCTCGCCATCGATGCCGAGGTAGAGCGGCTAAAGCGCTTTCAGGATCAATTCAACGCGATCGAGGCGGGCAAGCTGGGCGAAGCAAACGGACATCGACCGCCGGATCCTGCTCGCGGCGATCGCCGGGGAGCTCTTCCAAATCCAGGACATGGGGATTTTCGAGAAAACCCGATGACTTACGCGCGCGCGATCGACATCAACCTCTACATAAAGCGCGATTTCAAACCGCTCGAGGATCGCGTCCGCGACATCGTCACGATCGAGGACCAAACGGCCAATATCATGACCGCAGGCAAAACGAATCTTGCCGACGTCTTGCCGAAGCCCTACGTCGAGCTGGCAATCCAGGTCGCGAACGGGTCAGCCGATTTTCTGGAAAGGACCTCGCCGCAGCAGTCAAGGATGTGACGGACGAACCATTGATGGCGGCGTTCCGGGATGCGAACAAGAAGGCGGCGGCGGCGCTGCGCGATTACGCGGCCTGGCTGACGAAGGAGAAGCTGCCGAAGGCGACATCCGAATTCGCTTTAGGCGCGACCAAATATCAACAGATGCTGGCCAACACCGAATTAGTCGATCTTCCGCCGGACAAGATTCTCGCGATCGGTCTGCAACATTTGAAGGAAGAGCAAGGAGGCCTTCGCCAATGCCGCGAAGATCATCGATCCGAAGAAGCAGCCGATCGACGTTTTCAAGGAAATCCAGAACGAGCACCCCAAGCCGGGTGAGCTGATCCCGGACGTGGCGAAGGACCTCGACCAGATCCGGCAATACGTGCTCGATCACCACATTGTCGCGATTCCGTCCGATGTGCGTGCGACTGTCACGCCGACACCGCAGTTCGATCGCGCGACGACTTTTGCCTCGATGGACACGCCCGGCCCGTTCGAGAAAAAGGCGACGCAAGCCTATTATTACGTCACGCCGGTCGAGGAAAACTGGACGGAGAAACAGAAGAACGAATGGCTGACCTCATTCAATTATTACACGACTCGATGTGACCTCCATTCACGAGGCCTACCCCGGGCATTACGTGCAGTTCCTGCACCTGAATGCCTCGCCGGCGACGAATGTCGAGAAGATTTTCGGCAGCTACGCCTTTATCGAAGGCTGGGCACATTACACCGAGAAAATGATGCTCGATGAAGGCTTCGGCAGCCCGCCGAATCCGACCCCGGAACAAAAGTGCGGGCCGCAAAGTATCGCATGGCACAGGCCGATGAAGCGCTCCTCCGGCTCTGCCGCCTTGTGCGTCTCGGTCAAGATGCACACCCAGGGAATGTCGGTCGCCGACGGGGCGAAGTTTTTTCACGAGAACTGCTATTACGAGGAGAAACCGTCACTTTCTGGAAGCGATGCGCGGACCTTCGATCCGGGCTACCTGAACTACACCTTAGGCAAGCTTCAGATTCTCAAGCTGCGCGACGACTACAAGGCGCAGGAAGGCGCGGATTTCTCACTCGAGAAGTTTCACAACGAGCTGCTCGACCATGGCATGCCGCCGATCCGGTTGCTCGCGTGAGATCCTGCTCAACAGACGAGTCGAAGTGGGACGCGGTTCTTAGTCTTCCCGTGAGCACGGCCGTCGCTGCCGATGCAGGACGGTCGGTCGTGCTCTCCCTAGCCGGTTCCTCTTCTCCGTCCTCGCTGGGCAACAACTCCGGCAGCAACGGCTGCGGATTGCGACGGCGACTCCTCCACCTGCTCGCAGCTGTTTCGTGATCGCGCGCGAGCGAACGTCGACATCCTCGATCTTGTTGCGAGGCCTGCTCGTAGCTTCTTCTTCACCCCTCGAGCAGGCCGCCGAATTTTCCGAACTCCGTCTTCGACTGTGGCGAGCAAGTTCCAGACTTCGCTCGACCGTTTCTGGATCGCGAGCGTGCGGAATCCCATCTGCAAACTGTTGAGCAACGCCGCCAGCGTGGTCGGCCCAGCGAAGACCACTCGGCACTCGCGCTGCACCTGCTCGACTCAAGCCGACGCCGCCGGATCGCTTCCGCATAAAGTCCCTCGGTCGGCAGAAACATGAGAGCGAAATCCGTCGTCCGCGGCGGATTGATGTATTTCGTACAAATGTCCTTCGCGCTCTTCTCAACTGCGTTTCCAGGCTTTTCATCGCCTCGTCGGTTGCCGCGGGATCGGCCTCTTCCTGCGCCGCGATCAGCCGGTGATAATCTTCGATCGGAAATTTCGCGTCGATCGGCAGCCAGACCGGCGCGCCGTTTTCGTCGCCGGGCAGCTTGATCGCGAACTCGACGCGTCTCGCCGCTGCCATCGCGCGTCTTGACGTTGCGCGCGAATTGGTCCGGCGTCAGCACTTGCTCGAGAAGCGCGCCGAGTTGCACTTCGCCCCAGCCACCGCGCGTCTTCACATTCGTCAGCACACGTCTGCAGACCGCCAACGTCGCTCGCGAGTTGCTGCATCGCGCCGAGCCCGTGATGCACTTGTTCGAGCCGATCGCTCACGAGCTTGAACGATTCGCCGAGCCGTCTTCTCCAGCGTGCCTTGTAACTTTCGTCAACCGTCGCGCGCATCTTGTCGATCTGCTGCGCGTTATCCTGTTGCAACTCCTTTAACCGAGATCGACTTTGTCGGCTACCTTGGCGGATTGATTTACCACCTGCTCGAGTTGGCCGCGCAGGATGCTGGAGATTTCCCGAGCGACTTGAAGGTCGAATCGCTCACATTCTTCAGCGTTGATGCCAGCTCCTCGCGCTGCGCTTTGCCGCGGCGCCGGCTTCCTCGCGATTGCGAGAAAACTCTTCACGAAAAGCTTCGCATCGCTTTCCCGAGCGCGATCGAGCGCCTCAAAACGCTGCAGCAGCTCCCGGCGACGGTGTGAGCAGGAAGATCAGGCCCGACGATGATTGCCGCGACAGCGGCAAGTCCCAGGAAAGCAGTCAGAGTGGATCCACCACTAGCGCTAACAGCGACGCGCCCCTGTCCCAGTCGGGTCCTTCAGCGCCTCGCCTCACCGCGACCCCTCCATGTCATCGTGAGTCGCCCAGAGTGGATTCACGGACGCCGTGATGGCTGATTCTGAATTCCTCGGGGATCGTCGTAAGAAGACCCATCACTGGATAATCATCGGCTTTGAAAGAGTTCGTGCAGAGCCATCGCGCTGTCTTTCCTCCGCTCCATGATATTAACACCTTCACAGATCGTATTGCAAAAACAGGCTACGTCTTCCAGCCCGATCCACCCTACGCCGCGATGGCCAAAAGGTGAAATAATCGGGATGAGAATCGCAACGATTTCGCTGACCTGGCCAGGCGCGACTCCGGGCCGATTAAAGAAATGGTGTCCATCAATGATATAGACTCGACCGCCCACGGCCCGTAGGTTCTCCCAACCTGGTTCAGAAGACGAAGATCGGCAATGGTTTGCGCAATCTTAAAGCCGCACGGGAGGAGAAGGATTACTTCGGGGTCGGCTTCGAGGAGAGTTTGCCATTCCAGCCAGGGCGAGTGTTGCCCCGGGGTGGCGAAAAGGCTCTCCGCCTGCGATCCTCGATTAACTCGCATCCAGTTTCCACCCGCCATGAGGGGAGCGAGCTATCTGATGGCGCGACGCTCGGTCGCGAGCTGGCTGCGGACGCCTTTTCGCGGATGTCACCAAGGCGAGCTTGCAGGGATTGGACTAACCTGTGAGCCCTCTGCGAAGCATCCAGAGCCCCACCGACGCGCGAATGTCAGCCCAGACCTCGTCGAGGTTATTCTCGGCTCTAAAGAAAGGACGGTCGGTTGTTTTCCCACCCAAGAGCGGAGAGCAGCATCCAAGTCGCGCGGTGACGGCGCAGACCGCGCACTGCGTCTGCGTCAGAATGAAATCCGGTCGCAACTCGCGGAGGCGATGCACATCCACTCGATAGACCGATAGACCCTCCGCGACGATCTCTTTCACCCGTTCGTCAATTCATATGATTTTCCGTCGACCGGAACTTTCGTGGAGCTGCAAATCGGCAGCTTCCTGACGCCGTGGGGAAATCGCATTCGTGGGAACGCCCGGACGAGATTTTGCCTGAAGCCCAGCCGCCGCGATTTCGCAGTGGCGCTGGGCAAGAGCGAAAGTCGATCCGCGGCTGGGTCATGCCAACTTTGTCAGCCGTGGAGCACCCGAGCCATACGGTTTGCTTAGTAATGCTACAAACTGCCCAATACGACAAAGCCAATGAACCAGAGTAAATCGAGAGACCGATCCCAGAAAATGATCGTCGCTGAAAAGTATTGACGCCTCCTGTGAATGGCAGAGCCGCCAAAATGCTATATACCCTCATAAGCTGCGAAAGCGACAATGAACACCAGCGCCACGCGCGGAAGGATACGCCCATTATGTTTCAGCATTTAGGCGCTACTACTGTAGTGAACAACGCCGCTGCACTGATCGCTACTCCTCACATGAAGGTGTTAGGCGTCCGAAATGATAAAAGACGAAACCAATGAATTGATTCACGAGCCAAATAGCAGTCATTGCTCGCAGAGCCACCGCTAGTCTGACGGTGCCAGCCAACGCAATAGCGAGCGCGACAAACGGCGCAATACAAGCCAGGACGAGGCTCCCGCCAAGTCCGGCGAGTGCCAAGACAACCAGCCAAAGGAAGCTCGCGCAGGCCGATGATGGCACCGCACCCGGTAGTGATGAGAATTGCCGGCAGTGATCATTTGAATTATCCTTTGCGTAGCTGGTTCCCTGCGTTGGCTGACACCCGAAAGCTTCGCCCTCAAAGTTTACTCGCACGCCGGCGTAAACACCAAAAAAAAGCCCGACTCTCAAATCCGGTAGATTCCCTGATAATGTTCATTGAATAAATTGCAGCCCGCGCGTGAAAGACCGTCAGGTATTTTCTCGCCTGATATTCCGCCGCCAGGGTTGGCCACAAAGTAGGGTCGGTTTTAAGCCGAGGGATCGAGAAACGCGTTCCATCCACTTGCGATCCGACGCACACCATCGTAGTTGAAAGATCAAAACTTCGGAAATGGCCACCAACTCACTCAGGCTGGCACGATTTTTGACGGCGGAGCACCCAGCTTCTCCTGTGTCGTCGTCGGTTGCCTCTTGTAGGTGTAATCCTCGCGCGCACCTCAAACCGATCGGTCAGGAATAGAGACTGAATGCTTCCACTCCCCTCAGTCGCCGCCTGGCCAACATTTACTAGTGTGGTGAAAGCAGCGTTGGGCACAATAAGATTGGTGATGTTGTTATGAAAGCCGTCCCGCCAAAGCGAAAGTGCCCATCGAGAGGTTGTCATCGAACCCGATATCGTATCCTTTCGCTTTCCTGGTTGCAGATTGGGATTGGCGAAGAAATTGAAGGCCGCCGGAAAGCTTACAAAAAGATCGGTCAAGGTTGGCGCTCTGAAACCCGGGGTCCTGATATGTCGCTTCAAATAGTTCCGATCGTGGGGATAAGCCAGACAGGAGCTACTGGGTTACGTTATTTTCCCACCCGAAGCGCCCATTTGAATCATAAACGACACCTCCCGGTGGCAAAGATTATCCACGGACACTTCCGTCTGCAACTCGCCAGAAGCCCGCGAAGCGTTGGAATTCTCGGCCGAGATCGGGCTATTAACAGGCGATCACCGGTCCTCGGCACCTGCGGAGCAACGTAGCGCTTTGCGAGCGCGATAGTGCTGAGTCGTAGTTAAACTCAGACGATCGCCGCGATTCATGCTTGGCGGACGCCAAAGCCGGTGTGTCCGGCCGTTAGTCGGTGTCATAATACGTAGGCCAGGCCGACGTCATTCTGAATGCGTCGCCGTGAAGAGAAAGGTGCGCCCGCCGCGGGTGAAAACCTGCGCCATGCTCTGGTCGCTCTGGTCAGCCGCGGGCACGCTTGGGAAGATCGAGAAATCGTCGCCCAAAGTGCAGGGTGGACTGAGTTCGTGGCGGACGACGGCGTCGGCGATCTAAAACTGATCGGCGTAAGTTCGTACCCGTGGAGTCTTGTTGAGAGAGTGGTGTTCTCGTAGCTGTCGTCGTTTGCCGCACCCGGCGGCGGTAAATCGAGCGGCGTAACGGGAGTGCTGTCTGCGAAAAATGCGAGACGGTGAGCGTAATTGAAGCGCTTAGTCGAACCGCCGACACTGGCCGCTTGATTGAAGGTCTCGAACGACCCCCTTCCAACATTCCAGCCGGCTGCGACTTCGTGACCAGATTAATCACGCCGCCTATCGCGTCAGAACCAAAGGCTGGGTCGTGGCGGGCCGCGCAAACCTCGACCCGCGACAAGTCCCAAGTCGTCATCACTTGTCCGAAATCGAACGCTCCAGTCCCAGTTGATTATTAACGTCGATGCCATCGGTGGTCTACTTTGGTACGTTGAATTTGAAAGCCGTATAAAGACGGGATGCCGTTCCAGCTGGGGCCGCCGGTCTTCAACATGTTCGCCTGGCACTGTCTGCAGCGCGCGTGGGGTAAATGCGTTGCTGATTGCGCGCGATTTCATCATCTGTAATGACGGTTACGGAACTGCTGACCTCTCCTCAGCCGGCGTGTCGATACGTGCTCCACTCACGACAATTTCCTCTGCCGCGGATGCGCCGGGAGTCGGCGCGTAGGAGTAGATTCCTGAGCGCGTGCGACGGCACCGCGCCTAACAAAAACTACCATAATTAACGACCAACCACTTGGGTCTTTTTGCATAACAAGTTTCCTCCATTTTTGAGAGGCGGACTTGTTCGGCTTGCAGCCAGATCGGTCCACGGCTCTCATTCTTCTTTCGCGAAGAAGCTTTTTCGAGCCGTCCCGCACACGCGCGGCGACACGAATGAGGTGGAGCGGGCAAATATTCTGGCTCCTGGCTTCCGGCGTCCGTCAGCGACGGAACGCACCCTTCTTCCCGCCTTCACCCCCGAATGCTTCGGGCGATTGGCCCATGGGAAGTCGTATCCAGTTACAGCAGCGCAACTGCTCCCGATTCACACGGGATTTCTCGCGCCGATCCACTGATTCAAACTCGCAAAGAACTGCCGCCAGAAGTAGCGGCTTGCGCTTCTGCGCTCAAGATTTATTTGATCAAGCGCACCGATAACCGTGCGCTCGCCATGCATTCCAATCAACCTCAATTTGCTCGTCACCGGCGGCGCCGGCTTCATCGGCTCGAATCTCGTCGCTCGAGCTTGCAGGAGAAATATCCCGACGCGCGACTGACGGTGATCGATGATTTTCGTTCCGGCGATTTCAAGAATCTGCGCGGCTATCGCGGCGACTTTGTGGCGGCAGAATCTCGCCACGCTCGATTGGCGGGACCAGTTCGGCGATGAAAAGTTCGACGGCATTTTCCATCTCGCGTCGATCACCGACACGACGCTGCACGATCAATTCGCGCAGGTGCACGACAACGTGGAGAGTTTTCGCCGGCTGCTCCGAATTTCGCCCAGCCGAATCGCACCGCGGGTGGTTTACGCTCGTCCGCCGCGACCTACGGCGCGGCGAGCAGCGCAAGCGTGGAAGCGAACGGCGCCGCGCCCGCCAATGTTTACGCCTTCTCCAAAGTGATCATGGACAACCTCGCGCGGCGCGCCGCGGCGGATGCATCCCGATTGGATGATTGTCGGCCTGCGTTACTTCAACGTTTACGGTCCGCGCGAAGCGCACAAAGGCGTTCCCGCGAGCATGGTTTATCATCTCTCGCGGCAGATGAAGGCAGGGCAAGCGCCCGCGGATTTTCAAACACGGCGAGCAGAAACGCGATTTCGTTTACGTGAAGGATATCGTGCGAGGGAACGCATGCGCGCGCTCGGAGGCGAACGAGAGCGGAATTTACAATCTCGGCTCGGGCCAGGCGCGCTCGTTCAACGAACTGATCGACGTTCTGAACCATTCGTTAGGCACGAACTTCGAGCCGCGAATACTTCGAGAATCCGCACGCGCATTACCAGAACTTCACACCAGGCCGATCTGACGAATGTCGCGCAAGGCGCTGGGCTACGAGCCGCAATTCTCGCTCGAGACAGGCGTGGCCGATTACATGAACTGGTTGTATCCCGCCTGACCGAAGTTGCCCAAGCGATGAAAGCCAAACGGCGCTCAAAAAGCCCAGAAGAGATCAACGCCGCGCTCGCGGCAAAAAAGGTCCGGTCTCGAAATTCATCGCGAAGAATTATCGCCACTTTAACGCAGCCGCGCTGCTCGACGCAGCGAAGGGGTACGAGGCACACCTCGCCGCCGGCGGCAAGATGCTGATGACGACTCGCAGGCGCCATGTCGACCGCCGAGCTCGGCATTTCGCTGGCGGAGATGATCCGTCGCGACAAGGTGCACGCTGATCGTCTGCACCGGCGCGAACCTCGAGGAGGATATTTTCAACCTCGTCGCGCACGACCACTACGAGCGGGTGCCGCACTACCGGGAGCTCACGCCGCAGGACGAGCAGCAACTGCTCGACCGGCACATGAATCGCGTGACCGACACGTGCATCCCGGAGATGGAAGCGATGAGGCGGATCGAGAAGGCGGTGCTCGAAGAGTGGATCGCGGCCGACCGCGCCGGAGAGCACTATTTCCCGCATGAGTTCATGTATAAGATTCTTCGCGGCGGTAAGCTGAAGAAGAGCTATCAGATCGACCCGAAGCATTCCTGGATGCTCGCGGCCTGCGAAAAGAATCTGCCGATCATCGTGCCGGGCTGGGAGGATGCGACGCTCGGGCAACATGTATGCGGCCGCAGTGATGCGCGGCGACGTGAGGAACGTGCACACCGTGCGCACGGGCATCGAATACATGACCTGGCTCGCGGACTACTACACGAAGAACGCGAAGAAGCTGCGCAACCGCGAGGGCTCAATCGGTTTTTCCAGATCGGCGGCGGCATCGCCGGCGATTTCCCGATCTGCGTCGTCCCGATGCTGCACCAGGATCTCGAGCGCACCGGGATGCCGCTGTGGGGTTATTTCTGCCAAATCAGCGATTCGACGACGAGCTACGGCAGCTACTCCGGCGCCGTGCCGAACGAGAAAATCACCTGGGGCAAGCTCGCGGCCTCAACTCCGAAGTTCGTGGTCGAAAGCGATGCCACGATTTGCGCGCCTTTGATCTTCGCCTGGGTGCTCGGGCAGTAAGAATACGATTTCGCCGAAGCCGCGGATTGAGGGCTCCCTAACGATCGAAATTGTCGAGCGGGAAAAGTGCGCTAGAACGCGCTCAATTCCTGATTGCCTCTTCTTCGGACAACTGAAACCAGGCCAGTCGTGGTCGATCCTCGCACCGAGTCGTTCGTAAAACTGAATGCCACGGCGGTTCCACTTTGCGACCCACCATTTGATCATGGCGCAACCGGTTCGCGCCAAGCCTCTTCGCGGCCGCTCTCATCAAGAGTTCGCCCACGCGCTGCGAACGACCTGCCTCTACGACACACAGCCCTGATGATCAGGTTCGGTTTTGCCCGATAAGAAGGGAACAAAATAGTAAACGAGAAATTCATCCAGTGCCTCGCCATCTTCCGCGACAAGGCAGTGAAAGTGTCGGGCGGCGAACGGCGAAAGCCTTGTTCGCGCAAGATCTCTTCAAAACGACGGCGAAGGCCTGATCGCATTTCGGAACACCGCCAACCGCATCAACGGGAGCAACCTGATCGACTCGATTGCGCACCTGATTGTGGGTTGATCATTCCGGCGGTGCGGCTCAGCCTCCCAAAACTCCGTCGGTCGCTCCATCTCCGCCCCGAGACTGCGATGGTCAGCAGCCAAGCGCGGTTTGTTCGAGGAGCGCGCGCTGCAGATGATCGGCTTCCGGCAACGGAATGTGCACCTCGGTCGTTAGGCGACTGATCCGCCGTGGATTACTCGCCATCTCCTTTGCACCTGCAATCGCTCAGGTTCCTTCAACTCGACCTGATGCCGCTCGGCCACGATGGCCATGCAAGGTCGTCGCGATACATGTGCTCTAGGCCGTGGCGACGAGATCGGTCGGAGAGAAGGTCGGCTCTTTGCCCTGGTTGTCGGCGGAGCATCGGTCTCGGATGACTGCGCCTGATGGGGCCATGCTTCGCATCGCAGCAAAGCCAATGGTGTATTCTGACCGAAATTTTGCAATCCGCGCCACAAGCATCGGACTGTCCAAGGCAGAAGGCAAAAGGCCCGCCCAACGTTGCTCGAGAAGGATCGGCGTCTCCTGAATCCGATCGCCGTGCGCCTGCAACCCGCAAACATAAACCGCCGTCAAAGCCGGGCTGGCGCCAGAAGAAAAGCCCTGGTGGGGCCTTCTGGCGGCGGCGTTAGCGACCGCAGCGCACGCGATGACTGGCTCCGCCCTCCTACACACAGCTCGCCGAGCAACACAGGAAGAATTTCATTCACCAAACCCTCGCCCGCGCCAACGCGTGGCTCAACTCTTGCCCGAGGCAAAATGCGAGCGCGGTCATCACGACCAGGGCCAAAGGCCGCGAGGCGGCCCCTGCGTAATCCTTTATTGCCGTTGGCCGAAAAAGTGCGAGGAGGATGACCACACACAACACCGTAGAAGGCGATCGTGGAATCGTGCCGGAGCAGGATCGTTACGCAGCCGATGGCGCTGAGCGCTCCGGCAGCGAGTTCCATGATCGTGATGATGCCGAGCAACAAACCGACACATTCCCGCCAGCGGACTCTTCGCGAAGTGTCCCGCAAGCCATTCAGGTTGCCGCGGCGATCGATGACCTTGTCGCTGCCTGATTGCAGGAAGAGGATCGCGAAGAAAGGCGGAGGTGAGCGCCTGCAGAAGGAAGATCGCACCAGTCGGAGGTATGGAGATAGGCCATAGCGGCGCATTCTAGCACGACGCGTCAACTGTATGCGCCGGCGGCGGCTGGGCAATTAGCCCTTGCACGCCGGATGCCACTGGACATTATTGCTGTCCGCCAAATTTCGGCTGCGGGTGTAGCTCAGTGGTAGAGCACCTCCTTGCCAAGGAGGACGTCGCGAGTTCGAGTCTCGTCACCCGCTCCAGCCCCAGCCCGGAGCGCATCGCTCGGCAGCGCCGTCTCTCTCTTCGGCCGAACGCGCTCTCGACAAGATTTCCAAAGATTTGCCCTGAAAGTTGAATCAGCCGCCGGGTTCACCGCATCTCAGAGGCAAAGAACAAATATGAAAAAATCACCTTCTTCAAGTTCAAGCTCTTCAGTTACTTCTGCGCCATCGTTCTCGCCTGCACGGCGCATGGGCAAAGCCCTACGGTTCCGCCTGATCCCGCGGCGTCGGCGATGACGCCTACCGCCAGCGTTCCGGACACCCAGGCGACCACTTCGCCAGTGGCAGCCGTCACAAGCGCAACGGCCGTCGCCTTCCGCCACAGTGGCCCCGGCCGTCGCTCCATCAGCCAGTCCCGACACCGAAGAGGACTTCGACAAGGCGATCGAGAGGAAGATCCGTAAACACTTCAAGGTCGATTTCGATGGCGGTCACTCTGGCGATCACTCCGGGGATGATGTGCCGTGGATCGCGATCCCCATCGTGTTGATAGTCTTCCTGACGATTTTCGGCCTCCCGGTCGCGATCGTTGGACTGATCATGTATTTCAGCTTCTCCAAGAGCCGCGCCATGCACAAGACCGGTCCGGATGATGGTTGAGAAAGGCCAGCCCGTTCCCGAGGCGCTCCTGAATCCGCCTCCCGTCGTGCGACAGCGTTCTGATCTGCGCCGCGGCGTCACCCTTCTCATGATCGGCGCGGGTCTGATCGTTTTCTTCGGCGCCGTCAACGACTGGGAAGGCGGCGTCTGGAGCCTCGGCATTATCCCGTTTCTGATCGGCCTTGGCTACCTCCTGGTCTGGAGATTGGACGTGCGCAAAGGAAGAGCCTTCCCCGAAGGTGTAGACTTCCGGGGTGCCACTCAATGATGCCGATCTGGTCGCGCGGGTTCTGGTCGACGATGATCACCACGCCTTTGCCGAGTTGGTCCGCAATCATCAGTCCGCGGTCCGCGGCTTGCTTCGACAACTCACGCGAAGCGATCTCGCTCTGGCGGATGATCTCGCTCAGGAAGCTTTCCTGCGCGCTTACAAAAACATCCGCAGCTTTCGCGGAGAAGCGAAGTTTTCCACCTGGCTATATCGCATCGCTTATAACTGTTTTCGTGAGGAAGCCCGCAAACGAAAGGAACTGGTCGGAATCGACGAGACGAAACTTGAGGCCGAACAGGATCCGCAAACCGTCGACCCGGCCCTGAAGACACGATCTCATGCACGCTCTGCAACTTCTTCCCTTACACGAGCGATCGGCCATTTTGCTTTGCTGCCAGAATGGTTTATCGCATGATGAGGCAGCGCGCGTTCTCGATATTCCGCTCGGCACGGTCAAGACCAACGTCTTGCGCGGTCGGGAGAAATTGAAGAAGACGCTCGCCGCGTGGGGACCGAACTGACGATGGACGAACAACTCCAGGAAGATTGGCTTGACCGGCGCTTGCGCGAGGAGATGCCCTACATCGACGACGCCGGCTTCACTGCCCGGGTCGTGCAGAAATTGCCCGCACCTGTCAGCCGGCAATCCTGGCGGGCGGTGATTCTGATCAGCGTCACTCTTCTGGCCAGCGTTGTCACCTACCTGGCGTCTGATGGCGGTCGCTTCCTTATCGTCGCCGCCTATCGCTTCGCCTCGATGCCGCTGGTCTTCATAAGTCTCGTCGCCATCTGCGCCACGCTGATCGCGACGGCGGTGGCCGCCAGCGCCGCGCTCGCCCAAGCGCGGGAGACTCGTTAGGTAGAGCGAAGCGGGGCGCTCTCGGCGAAGATCTTGCGCGCGCCTGGGAGACATCGCGTGCGATCTGCTCGCGCAACGCGGCCAGACTCTCAAACTTTCGCTCCGGCCGAAGGTAATGCAGAAACCGCAACTCGACGTCTTCGCCATAGAGATCGCGGTCGACATCGAAGACGTGAAACTCGAGCACGCGCTGCGGCAAGCCATGACCAATCGTCGGGCGCACTCCGAGGTTCACCACCCCGCGGACGGTCTTCTCCGCCCAGCATTCCCTCGGCCGACATAAACTCCGTTCGGCGGGAATTGCTCACTGTGCGCGCTCAAGTTGGCGGTCGGGAAGCCCAGACTGCGTCCGAGATGTTTCCCCTCCTCTACCGTCCCGAGGATCGTGTAATCGCGCCCGAGCATGCGCTTTGCGGTCTCGAAATCCCCCAATTCTACTGCCTTCCGAATCGCCGTGCTGCTCACGATCGTCCCGTTCGAGGTCACCGGCTCAACCCCAACGACGGTAAAGTCCAGTTGTGCGCCGAGCTCTTTCAGGAGCGCGAGATTACCGGCACGGTTTTTCCCAAAGGACCATTCTTGTCCGACGCAGATTTCCCGCAGCGGCCTGGCCGCGCCGCGCCAGCTGCCTAACGAAATCAGTCGGCGAGGTCGAAGCCAGCTCGCGGTCAAACTTCAACATCAGTAGGTGCGAGACGCCGAGGGCCCGGATGAGCGCAATCTTGTGCTGCGTTGCGGTGAGAAGACGAGGGCTTTCCTTGGGACGGAGAAACTTTGCCGGGTGCGGGTCGAAAGTAACGACGACCGCTGTCCCGCCCGCTTCCTCCGCGTGGTGCACGCCGCGCTCGAAATAACCGCCTGATGACCGCGATGGACCCCGTCGAAAACGCCAATCGCAAGAAAAACCGGCCCGGGAATTTGCGCCAGCTCCGGGATTGACCGCAGAATGCGCATGAGTTGCCGTCGTTAGGCGCCGCGCATGCGGGAGACTTCCGGCAAAGTCAGGATTTTCCCGAGAATATCAACGGGATCGCAGGTCTTGATCTCATCCACAGTGATCGCGCGGGCCAAATCAAACCGACCGGAGCGCGTGCGCCGCAGCTCCTGCAAATGCGCCCCGCAGCCGAGACTGCTCCCCGATGTCGTGGGCATAGGTGCGAACATAAAATCCTTTGCTGCACAAGACGCGTAAAATCGATTTCCGGCGAGGCGATGCGATCGATGCTGTAGCGGTAGACATGCACGAGGCGCGGCTCGCGCTCGACCACCTTGCCCTGTCGCGCCAGTTTGTAGAGCGGAACGCCGCCCTGCTTGATCGCCGAAACCATCGGAGGCATCTGATAAAAATCGCCCCGGTATTTGTCGAACGCCGCGCGGACATTTTCCTCGGTTAACTCCGGCTACCGGGCGTTCCTCGGTCACCTCTGCCGGCGCGGTCCTGCGTGTCGGTTGTTTTGCCCAGCGAGAGCGTGCCGGCATACTCCTTGTCCTCGCTCATGAGCAGGTCCTGAATCTTGGTGCCGCGACCGAGCGTGAGAATGAGCAGTCCGGTGGCGATCGGATCGAGCGTCCCGCAGTGCCCAACCTTTTGATCTGGAGCTGTCGCCTAACGAGCGCAACGACATCATGCGACGTCATCCCGGCGGCTTTGTCGACGAGCAGGACTCCGTCCGGCGTGGCAGTAGCTGACATCATAGCAGGCTAGATCGTGAAAGGTGAATCGTGAATCGTCGATGCTAACGAATTAACGGTCTAACGACTTAACGGACTCCACCGCCGCCGCGATCACGCGATTCGCCACGTCGTCCAACGCACCGGGGACGCGCGCGCCGGCGGCGAGCTTGTGGCCGCCGCCTTTGAAGCGCAGACAAATTTCACAAACGTCGGCCCGCTCATCCTTCGAGCGCATGCTGACGCGGACTTTTCCGTCCTCCAGTTCCTCGAAAAAGATGGCGATGATCACGCCTTGAATGGCACGCAGGTGGTCGATCAAACCTTCATTGTCCTCGGGATCACGCCGAGTTCGTTTGCGGTGGCGATCGGCAGGCTGAAGCTCGCGACTTTGCCGTCGGCATCGAAGCGCATCCGGTCAAGCAGCACACGCAAAAGCTCGATGCGTCGGCGCGGGTAACTCTCGTAAAGTTGCTGGCTCAGCGGCCCCACTTTGATACCGCAACGCAAGATATCGGCCGCGATTTCGAAGGTTCGTGCGGTCGTATTCGGATACTGAAACGAGCCGGTGTCGGTCGAGATCGCGGCGAAAAGGTTTTCGGCGATCGCCTCGTCCAGCGGCAAATTCTGACTCTGGAGCAGCTCAAAAAGAATCTGGCCGGTGGCTGGCGCGATCGAGTCGATGTGAACGAGGTCGCCGTAGCGCGGGTTGCTCGGATGATGGTCGATGTTGATCCAGACCTTCGCGCTGCCGACAGCCGCCAGGGTATTGTCGCCGAGCCGCTGCCGGGTCGCGGTGTCGAGCGCAAGCACGACGTCGAAATCTTCGGGTTCGTTAGGTGGAGTGGAAACCAACTCGCCGCCGGGAAGAAAGGAGAACTTCTCGAGCAGTCCTCTTCGTTCCAAACCTTCACTTTCTTGCCCAGCTGCCGGAGAGCGAGTCCGAGCGCGATCTGACTGCCGAGCGCGTCGCCGTCAGGACGGACATGGCTGAGCACGACGAAGCTCGTGACGGCGCAGGACCTCCGCGATTTCCGCGAAGGTCGAGTTTGTCTTGTTGACAGGTGTAGAGGCGGCTGGTCAGCCGTCGGCTCGGCGGTCGTGGCGTTCATTTGTTTTCGGCGCTGGGCGGAGGTTCGATTTCCTGCAGAATCTCGAGGACGCGGGCGCCGCGCTCGATCGAATCATCGAGGTGGAAAACGAGGTGCGGCGTGTATTTCAAGACGACGTGTTTGGAGAGGTCGGCCTGTAGCGCAGCCCGATTTGCTTCCAGTTTCGGAAGCACGTCCTTGCGCCCTCCGAGCCGAGGACGCTGACGTAGACATGCGCCGACTTCAGATCGGGCGTGACATCCACCTGATTCACGGTCACGAGCAGGTTCTCAAAGGTCATCTCGCGCACGAGCAGGGCACTCAGCTCCCGTTTCAGGAGTTCGTTAACGCGGAGCAGTCGGTGTTTCATGGGTAGCGCAAGCTTCCGGCCTGCATGGATTCAAACTGGCAAGCTGGAAGTTCGCGCTACAATTTCTGCGCGACCTGTTCGAGTTGATAGCACTCGATGATGTCGCCGACCTGATATTCGCTGAAGTCGCCGAGCTTGATGCCGCACTCCAGGCCGACGCGGACTTCCTTCACATCGTCCTGGAAACGGCGCAGGGTGGAGAGCCCGCCATCGTAAACCGGCTGGCGCCGGCGCAGGACGCGCGCCCGGGCGGTGCGGCTGATCCGGCCATCGCTGACCAGGCAGCCGGCGACGATCCCGCGGCTCAACTGGAAGACCTGTTTCACTTCGGCGTGGCCGATAACGGTTTCGCGATGCTCCGGATCGAGCAGGCCGGCCATCGCTTCTTTGATCTGGTCGATCAGCTCGTAAATGATGCTGTAAAGTTTGACCTGCACGCCTTCGCGTTTTGCGCGTGCCGACGGCCATTGCTCTCGACCTTGACGTTGAAGCCCACGACGACGGCGTTCGACGCACTCGCCAGCAGGATGTCGGACTCCGAGATCGGTCCGACGCCGGAGTGAATCATCTCCAGGTCGATCTTCTTGCTCTCGATTTGGCCTAACGACGCGACGAGCGCTTCGAGCGAACCTTGCGCGTCGCATTTCAGGACGAGGCGCAGAGACTTTCTTCCCGTCGGCCGCTTCGAGCAGACTTTCGAGCGTAGCGCGTTGCGGCATGCTCAGTTTTCCGGTGCGCTTGGCAGCGAGACGTTCCTCGCTCAAGATCTTGGCGGATCGCTCCGATTCCATGACGAGGAATTCGTCGCCGGCATTTGGCAAACCGGTAAAGCCGAGAACTTTCACCGGCGTCGATGGGCCGGCGTGACTTGATCGGTTTGCCGCGATCGTCGACCAGCGATTTCACTTTGCCGCCGTAGTCGCCGCAGATGAAGGGTCGCCCACTTTGAGCGTGCCCATCTGGACGATGACCGTCGCGGTCGGGCCGCGTCCGGCTTCGACCTGGGCTTCGATCACGGTGCCGCGCGGGCGTTGCGGTCGGCGATGCTTTCAGTTCCATCACTTCCGCCTGCACGACCATCATTCTCGAGCAGCTGATCGATGCCCGTTCCCTTCGTCGCCGAAACCGGCACGACGATCGTCTCGCCGCCCCAATCTTCCGGGGTGAGATCGTGTTCCTGCAGCTGCTGTTTGACCCGGTCGATATTCGCCGAAGGCAAATCGATCTTGTTGATCGCGACCATGATCTTCACATGCGGCGCGGCCTTGGCGTGGTTGATCGCTTCGATCGTTTGCGGCATCAGGCCGTCGTCGGCCGCGACCACGAGCACGACGATGTCGGTCACGTTCGCGCCGCGGGCGCGCATCGCGGTGAAGGCGGCGTGACCGGGCGTATCGAGAAACGTGATGCGCGTGCCTTTGTAATCGACGCGTGTAAGCGCCGATGTGCTGCGTGATGCCGCCGGCTTCGCCCGCCGCCACGCCGCGTCTTGCGGATCGCGTCCATGAGCGACGTCTTGCCGTGATCGACGTGGCCCATGAACGTGATGATCGGCGCCGCGCGGCTTGAGTTCTTCTTCCTTCTCGATGACCGGCGGCGGCGGCGCGACCACGACCTGCTCGACTTTGTGAACGCCGCCGCCTTTTTCGCGGCGCTCCATTTCGAAAACGAAGCCGTGCTTCTCGCACAATCTTCGTCGCGACGTCGGGCTCGACCGTCAGGTTCGAGGTTCGCAAAAATGTTGAAGTCGTCCATCAGCTCTTTGATGAGCTGGAAATTTTTCAGGCCGAGCTGCGCTGCGAGATCCTTGACGATGATCGGCGGCTTGATGTGAATGATCTTGCGTCCATCCTCGGTCTCGGCTTCGACTTCCGCGCGTTTCTTCGCCTCAGTTGAAGCGGCAATGGGCGGCCGGCTGGCGCGCTCACGAGCCGGCTTCGGGGACCGGCGGTTTTCTCGCGAATGCGGGAAATCGGCGGAAGAATCGTGCGCTTGACTGACTCGCCGGTAGCCGCTCGTTTCGGCTTTCGCGTGTGCGGCTCAATCAGCGAAACGGTTTCCACCGTCGGTTTAGTCGGCGACTCGGGCGCGACTGGCGCGCGTCTCGGCGGTTGCTCTTTCGCCGCGATCGGCGCGAAAGCAGACTTGGTAGCCGTCACGGCCGGGCTGCTGGTGCGCGCGTGCTTGGGTTGTGCGGCTGATCGGTGCCGCTGCCTGCCCGTCGACTTCGGGAGCGACCTCCTTGCTTTCGGTTGTCTTGCGCTGCGTCTAGCGGGCTTGACCGCAGCGCGGGAGCGAGTCGACGACGACTTGGCAGGAGCGGCGGACTTCGCGCGCCTTGCAGCGCCTTGGATTTGGTCGTCGTTTTCGTGGGCATTTGAATTCCTTAAAAATCTGCTCATGGCCGTGAGCGGTCAGGCGAGGCCATTGTTAGTTGAGAAACAGGTTCACGATGCACCGCCTCGTAAATTTCGCGCGCCTTTTCTTCTGTCCACGCCGAGGATGTCGACCGAGGTCCTCGCATCTCAGCATCGCGCAAGCCTTCGAGATTGGTAAAGCCGGTCTTGACCAGGGTCATCGCCTGCTCTTCGGTGATTGGCAAGGACGTCGGCAAGGGTCTGCGCAGCGTGGGCCACTTTTTGTTCCACCGCCGTCGTGCTCGGCGCTTCCTTCTCGATGTTAATCTCCCAGCCGGTGAGCCGCGACGTCAGGCGCGCGTTCTGGCCTTTCTTCCCGATCGCGAGCGAGAGTTGATCTTCGTCGACTGAGATCGTCGACGCTCTTTTTCTCGAGATCGAAGACCAGATTCTTCACTTTGGCGGGCTTGAGCGCTTCGAGGACAAATTCTTTCGGGTCGGAGCTCCAGCGAATGATGTCGACCTTCTCGTTGTTCAGCTCGCGGACGATGTTCTTCACGCGCGAACCGCGCATGCCGACGCAGGCGCCCACCGGATCGACTTTTCGGTTGTCGCTCGAAGACGGCGATCTTGGTCCGATAGCCGGCTTCGCGCGCAATGCCGCGGATCTCGACTGTGCCGTCGGCGATTTCGCTCACTTCGAGTTCGAAAAGTCGCCGAACGAAATTGGGATGGCTGCGCGAGACGATGATTTCCGGGCCACGAATGCCGTTCTCGACCGCGACGACATAAGCGCGCAGCCGATCGCCGACATTGTAGTCCTCGACCACGACGCGCTCGCGTTGCGGCATGACCGCTTCGAATTTTCCGAGGTCGAGAATCACATCGGAGCGATCGAAGCGCCGGACCGTGCCGCTCACGATCTCGCCCGCGCGATCCTTGAATTCCTCGTAAATCATTTCCTTCTCGACCTGGCGGATGCGCTGCATCATCGCCTGCTTCGCGGTCTGGGCGGCGATGCGGCCGAAATTTTTCGGCGTCACTTCCACTTCGACGGCCTCGCCGACCTGCGCGTCTGGTTTGATTCTTGCGCGCCTTCTGCGAGCGAAATTTCGTCCTGCGGATTCGTCACTTTCTCGGCCACCAGGAGGTTGGCGAGGGCGCGGATCTCGCCCGTCTTCGGATCGATATCGATGTGCAGATCGCGCGACGCGCCGACGCTTTTTTCGACGCCGAAAGGAGCGCGTTCGAGACCGCCTCGAGCAGGATCTCGCGTTTGATTCCGCGCTCCCGCTCCAGGTAATCGAGCATGGCAATAAATTCCGCGTTCATAAAAAATTCAGCTCCGCAGACAAAAAGAGTGGGACACCAGCTCCCACTCCAATCCACAACGGACTAGGTCCGAAGTCTACTTTGCTGCGAGCGGTTCGTCAAGGGTAGCGCGCGCATCCTGCGTGCCGGCGGCGGCGCATGAACATGTTGGCTGCGGCCACCGACCCCGGCTACAATCCCGGCATGTGGCGTCAGCTTCTTTCTCGTCACGCTGGTGTGGGCCGCGATTTATCTGCCGCGGCTTGGGTCGCTCGAGCTAAAAAGCGAAGAAGGCCGGCGCGTTTTGCCCGCGGTCACGATGTTGCAAACCGGCAATTACATCGTGCCCCAGGTCGGAAGCGAGCCCTACCTGCGCAAGCCGCCGCTGGTCAACTGGCTGGTCGCCGGCTCCTTCAAAATCTTCGGCGCGCGCAATGAGTGGACGGCGCGCTTGCCTTCGGTGCTCTGCGTGCTCGCGGTCGGCGCTGGCTTTCGTCGGCATCGCGCGGCGAAGTCTCGGACCGAATGGCTCGCTCGCCGCCGCCATGATCTGGCTGACGAATTTCGGCCTGCTCGAAAAAGGCCGGATGATCGAGATCGAGGCGCTCTATGTCTCGCTCACCGCTCTCGCATTCATTTGCTGGCTGAGCTGGTGGAAGGAACCGGCGCGGCGTTGGCTGGCCTGGACTCGTCCCGTGGATTTTCCTCGGGCTCGCGCTCCTCGCCAAGGGCCCGCTTACGCTTCTCTTCTTTTATGCGGTCGTCGCTGGCCGTCTTGTGGCAGACGCAGGAACTACGCGAACTTCGGCGCTGGCCGCATCTCGTCGGGTCTGATTTTGATGCTCGCGATTTTCGGCGCGTGGGCCATTCCCTATCTGCAGATGACGGAAGCCGGCCACGTCGCCGGCGTCTGGTCGAAACAATTTTCCGGCCGGGTGACGGGCGGCCGACGTTCAAGTTCGGCGATTGGCTGCTCAACATCCCGCGCGGGATCGCCTATCTGCTCCCGTGGGTCGCTCCTGCTGCCCTTCGCTCGCTTTGCGCTCCTGGAGAACGAAAAGGAGCGAAAGCTCTGCCGCGCCTTGTCGTTAGGCGTGGCCGCTGCCATTTGTCGTCGTCAATCTGATGCCAGGCGCTTTGCCGCGTTACACCATGCCGCTGCTCGCGCCAGCCATCTGGCTGCTCGCCATCTTCATCCGGTCGCACGCTCTGCTTTGGCCCAAACAGTTGCGTAGGGCGATTACCTGGAGTGTCGCTGGTCATTACCGCCGCGATGCTGGTTTATTCGCTCGCGATCATCCCGCTTCTGCAACACCGCGAGAAAGTTCGCCCCATCGCCGCGCAACTCGACGCTGCCATCCCGCCCAACGAGTCGCTTTACGCGATCGATCCCGATTATCAGCCATTCCTTTTACCTCCAGCGGCCGATTGTCTACGTAGACGAGGTCGGCGATCTGCCGCGAGGCGCGCACTACCTTTTGGTCCAGCCGGCGGACGAAAACGCGGCGACGCATTCCGCGCTTTGGGCACCGCAACGGGCGGAGCCGATCCTGCGGATCAAAGATTATCGGGGACGCCGTGTCATCCTCTTGCGGGTGGAAAACAATTCCGCAGTGCCGGATTGACAAGCGGGCTGGTCATCGAATTCGTTAGCATGCTAACGATGAGCGAAATCGACCCTGAGACGGTTGGCCAGCTTTTGCACGAGACGGCGCGCGTCTGGCGGCACAAGCTCGATCAGCGCCTCCAGCCGCTCGGCTTGAGCCAGGCGAAATGGCGCACCATTGCACACCTCGCTCGCGGGCAGATGACCCAGCACGACCTCGCAGAGCGCCTTAGCATCGAAGAGCCGACTCTGGCGCGCACTGCTCACCCGCCTCGAAAGTGGTGGCTGGATCAAGCGCGAGAACGCGCAGCACGATCGGCGCTGCAAGACCGTTCACTTGCAACCCAAGTCGAGCCAGCTTCTGCACGAGATCGAGGAGACCGCGCGCGAGCTGCGCCACGAAATCTTGGAAACGATTTCACCGCGTGATCTGCAGATTTGTCTGCGCGTCTTGTCCGAGATCCGGCAAAAGCCGCCGCGGCTGCGGCGCATTCCGGCAACGGGCACGGCCCGGCGAAGATTCAAAGACGGGCGACATGATTTCCGCCGACAAAATGAGCATCACCGGCCGCGAAATGGCTGGAAATCGTGAGCGCCGGTTTAGCCGCAAATGGATCTACCTCGGCACCGGAGCAATTGGGCTGATCGTTCTTCTTCTTTTAGTTCGTATCTGGAGTCCCCGGCAAACGCCGAGGCGCCTCCGGCGCGGCCCGTTTCTGTCGCCGAGGTGATCACGAAGGACGTTCCTCTTTATCTTGACGAGATCGGCACATGCGCCGCCTTTGAATCAGTTCAGGTGCAGGCGCAGGTAGGCGGGCAGATCGTCGAGCGCCATTTCAAGCGACGGCGCCGACGTGAAGAAAGGCGATCTGCTTTTCACGATCGACAAGCGTCCATATCAAGCCGCCCTCGACGCTGCGAAAGCCGACAACATATTGGCCCAGGCGAATCTAAAACGACAGTTGGAATTACAAGCCAAGGACGTCACCGCGACTCAGGACCTCGACACGGCGAGGGCGAACGCCATGCGGACGCAGGCGGTGGTGGACGCGGCGCAAGTGAATCTCGATTACTGCTCCATTCGCTCGCCAATTAATGGTCGCATTGGCCTGCGCCAGGTCGATGTCGGCAATACGGTCACGTCCGGCAGTAATGGTGCGGTCCTCGTCGCGATCGACAATCTCGACCCCGATCTACACCGACTTCACTGTGGCCGAGCCCGATCTTCCGCTCGTTAGGCGCTACCTCGGCGGTCCCAACCTCAAAGTGCTGACTGATGCGGAGGAGGACAACATTCCCCCGCGCGAAGGCAGCCTTTATTTCATGGCCAATACCCTGCAGCCGGGAACCGGAACGGCGCGCGGGCCTCGCGCCGTCACGCCGAATCCAGACCACGCGCTCTGGCCTTCGCAGTTTGTGCATGTCCGACTGATCCTCGACACGATCAAAAACGCCCGGCTCGTCCCGAATGGCGCCGTCCAGATCGGCCAGAACGGCCCCTACATTTTTGTCGTGAAGAAGGACTCCACCCTCGATCTCCGCCAGGTGCAGCCGGGACAGAAGCAAAGCGGCGATCTCACCGTCATCAAGGAAGGCGTGGAACCGGGCGAAACAGTCGTGGTCCGCGGCCAGCTGCAGCTTGCCCCGGGCACCAAGGTGATTGTGAAGGAAGAAGCGCAACCTCCCCTAACGAGGCAGGCGGAGACGCCAACGCGGCGCCCTAACGAATGACAAAATCGGACGGCAACGGCTGGAAGAAACGGCGGCCCGATGGCGCCGGCGCGCCAAGCGGAAAAGGGACCGGCGAAAAAGCTGGTGCAATTTTCTTCCGGCCTTTCCCGGCCGTTCATTCAACGGCCGGTCATGACGATGCTGCTGACGGCGTCGATCATTGTCTTCGGTGTCCTGACCTATAATCAACTGGCGGTGAACGATCTCCCGGCGGTCGATTATCCCGTCATCCAGGTAAACGCCTCCTATCCGGGCGCGAACCCGGAAACGATGGCGAACACAATCGCCACTCCGCTCGAAAAACAGTTTACCCAGATTCCCGGGCTCGAGCTCTCGACCAGCACCAGTTCGCAAGGCACCACCGCGATCATTCTGCAATTCGACCTGAGCAAAGGCATCGATGCCGCTGCGACCGATGTGCAGGCGGCCATCCAGCGCGCCAGCGGCCAGTTGCCGAGCGATCTCCCAGTCCGCCCACTTTCACCAAGGCCAATCCGAACGATCAACCGGTTGTCTATATTGCCCTAACGAGCGACACGCTGACCGATGGCGAGCTCTACCGCTACGGCACAACCGCAGGTGCAGCAGCGGATCAACATTTTGCCCGGCGTCTCGCAGGTCAACGTCTATGGGTCAAAGGGCGCGATCCGGATCAAAGTCGATCCCGGCGCGCCTCGCCTCGCGCAACATGACCTTCGATGATCTGTCGGCGCGCGGTCCGCGCCGGCACCGCCTATTCCGGCGCCGGCCAATTCGATGGCCAAAACAAGTCGATCACGCTCCGGCCGAAGGGCCAGCTCGAAGACGCTGAAAGCTATCGCAACCTGATCATCGCCCGCGGGCCTGACAATGCGCCGGTCTACCTCCGCGATGTCGCCCGGGTCGTCGACGGGGTCGAAAACGAACGCCTCTCGCGGCATTTCTTTGCCCGCGATTTTCGTCCGCCCGCCTCGGTGATTGTTTTCGCCGTCTCGCGGCAGGCCGGCGCGAATGCGGTCGAGGTCGCGCGCTCGGTCCGCGCGGTTGTTGCCCGAGCTGCGACGCGAATTGCCCGGCTCGATCCAACTCATTCCCACCTTCGATCGCTCGCAGTCGATCGTGAATTCGCTCCATGATGTCCAGGCGACCCTCGCGATCGCCTTCTGCCTCGTCATCTTTGTCATCTTCGTCTTTCTCGGCCGCGCCAGCTGACACCGTCATCCCGATGGTGGCACTGCCGATGTCGTTCTTCCTCACTTTCGTGGCGATGTGGGCGCCTCGGTTATTCGGTCAACAACCTCACCCTGATGGCGCTCACCCTCGCCATCGGGTTCCTCGTCGATGACGCGATCGTCTTTCTGGAGAACGTCGTGCGGCGGGCCGAGGCCGGGGAATCGATTTACCGCGCGACCCTCAACAGCGCGGGCGAAATCTCCTTCACCATCCTTTCCATGACCCTGTCGCTCGCAGCGGTCTTCATTCCGCTCGCCTTCATGCCGGGATTGCTAGGCCGAATCTTCCGCGAATTCGCCATTACCATCATTGTCGCCATTCTCGCCTCCGGCCTGGTCTCGTTAACCCTGACTCCGCTGATGTGTTCGCGCATCCTGGCGGAACGGAAACCGGGGCATCAGCAAGACCTGGACGGAGCGAATCTTCAGCCGCTTCTACGAACCCGTTCGCTCAGTTCTACAGTCGTTCGCTCGACTGGTTTCTCGACCGCGGCTGGCTCGCGGCGCCAATCATCCTCGACCTGCGCGGTCGGGGTCTGGTTTTTCTTTAGTCATCTCCCCTTTACCCTGCTTCCGACCGGCGACAGCGGGACGATTCGCGGTTTTTTTCATCGTCCAGGAAGGCGCCTCACCCGATCAGCAACGGCGCGCTCCAGGAAAAACTTGATCCCGTCCTCCAGGCGAATCCCGCGGTCGACAAGTATTTCACGGTCGCAGGGCGTTCCGGACTGGGCGCCGGGAGTGTTCACCGTGCTCTTTTTGCGAGATGCGAGACCAGCGCCCCGATATCGACACCGTTGCGGCGCAGCTGCGGAAAGCGTGCAGCGAAATTCCGGGAGTTTTTCCGACCCTCAATCCAGCAGCCGGTCTTGCAGATCAACATCGGAGCGACCGGCAGCTCCTTCGGGCGTTACACCTATGTCTTGAGCGGGATCAATCCCGATCGAAGTCTACGCTGCGGCGGACAAGCTCGCCGCCAGATTGAGCGACTACGATGGTTTCGCCAGCCCGCCGCGTTCCGACCTCTTCCGCAACACGCCCAATCTCGACATCAATATCGAGCGCGGCCGCGCCGGCCTTTACGGCGTTTCCACCACCAACCTCGAGAGCCTGCTGCGCGCCGCCTATTCGCAAAATTACGTCTACCTGATCAAGCAGGCTGACGATCAATACCAGGTGATTGTCGAAGCGGACGACCAGGCGCGCACCGGTCCCGAAGATTTCCGGCAGATTTACGTCAAGCCAGACAATGGCAGCAAACTCATTCCGATCCGCGCGGTCACGACATCGAAAGAGGCACTTCGGCTTGCAATCGGTCAATCACTCCAATCAATCTCACCAGCGTGACGCTTCGGTTTCGATACGAAACCGGGCGTCGCACTGGGCGATGTGACCGACTACATCAAGAAAACAGCGGCCGAAGTGCTGCCGCCGACGGTGACAGGCGAGATGCAGGGTGAAGGCCTTGTCCTGCAACAACTCTTTACCGGCGCTGCCCTTCCTCGTCATCGCGGCGCTCTTCGTCATGTACGTGATTCTCGGAATTCTCTACGAGAGCTACGTCCATCCGATTACCGTGCTCTCGACGCTTTTCCCGGCGGTCGTCGGCGGCTTGATGACGCTCTGGCTTTTTAATTCCACGCTCTCGCTTTATTCCGTGATTGGCCTCTTCCTCCTCATGGGCATCGTGAAGAAGAACGGCATCATGATCGTCGACTTCGCGCTCCATCGGCTGGACGAAGGCTACGACCGGCGCTCGGCCATTCACGAAGCGAGCGTCTGAACGTTTTCGCCCGATTATCATGACGACGCTCGCCGCCTTGATGGGCGCGCTGCCCGATTGCGCTTGGCTTCGGCGCTGGATGGCTCTTCGCGCCGGCCGCTCGGGCTCGTCATCGTCGGCGGCCTGATCGTTTCGCAGTTGATCACGCTCTACATCACGCCCGTGATTTATCTCGCGCTGGAATGGTTCCAGGAAAGCGTGCTCGACCGGGTCCCGTTCCTGCGCAGCGCACACACGCACCACGAGGCCGACGCGGAAAAGCATGCTGGCGCACCGGCACCCGGAACCGGCAGGCGCACGCTAGCGTTCGGGAGCGTGGCTCTCATGCGCGCTCGAAAGTCTCAGCGGAGCGCCCTAACGATCTGCAATCCACGCGCATTGTTTTCGACGCCAGCCGATCGAAAGCCCGCACCGCCAGCTCGAGATGCTCCTCCTTGCGTGTCCTCGATCTTGTTGTGACTGATGCCGTGCAGGCTTTGCACGAACATCATCACCGTCGGGCACACCGGCGCGCGCGACCTCGGCCGCGTCGTGCAGCGGGCCCGACGGCAGGCGGTGCGACTTGCCGCAGGTCTCGCGGATCGCATTCGTCGCAAAGATCGATCAGCCTTCGATCGAAGGGCATCGGCTCGATCTGCCAGAGCCGCTCCCACGACACGGTCACGTTGCCTTCCCTGCGCAAAGCGCTCACTCGCTTCCTGCGCTTCGCTGCAACATCCGCGCCAGCGCCGCGCGCGTCGAGATGCCGCTGGTCGAGCGTGATCCGGCATTCTTCCACCACGCTGGTTACGATTCCCGGCTTCGTTAGGCAGGAACCGATCGTGCAGACGCCGCCGTTGCGCTCGGCGATGCGATAAATCTCCGGACTCATTTTCGCCGCGGCGAGGAAGGCGTCCTTGCGCCGGTTCATCGGCGTGCTCCCGGAGTGCGCTGCCTGTCCGTGAAAACGTGATCGCGTGCCGCTCGACGCCGAAAGTGCCGAGGACCGCGCCTAACGGCAGGTCGAGATCGAGCAGCACCGGTCCCTGTTCGATGTGCAGCTCGAGATAGGCCGCGCGCGTTAGCGAGCTCGCGGCCGGAGTCTTTCACCTTCTCGAAATCGATCCCCTGCTCCTTGAGCGCGTCCGGCAAACGAAATGCCGTCCTTGTCGTGCAGGCCGCGCGCTTCATCCATGTCGAGATTGCCCGAGCAGGCCGACGAACCGAAAAGACTTTTCCCGAAACGCGCGCCTTCCTCGTCGGCCCAATCGACCAGGCGCACCGTGACCGGCGGCTTGCCGTCGGATTGCGGCGTTGATCCGCCGCAGAATCTCCAGACCCGCCAGCGTGTTGAGAGCAACCGTCGAGCCAGCCGCCGTTAGGCACGGAATCGATGTGGCCGCCGATGAGCAGCGCCTTCTCCGACTCACCGCGCAGCGTCATCCAGAGATTGCCCGCTTCGTCGCGCTCGACTTCCGCGCCTAAGCGCCTCCGCCTTGCCCTGCAACCAACTCCGCGCCTTCGCCCAGGTCGGCGTGAAGGCGACGCGTTGCGCGCCGTTCTCGTCGCCCGTTAGGCGGCGCAAGTTCCTTCAATTCCTCAATCGTTCGGCTGCGGATTCAAGCCCGTTCATGCACTGCGGCAGCTCCTGCGGCATGAACTCTGCTGATGCGACTCCACATGATCCATAGGTGACGCTCGGTGCAGTGGAAGACCGCCTCATCAAATCCGTGAACGGATCGAGCTTCACGATCGTCCGGTGGCTCCCCTGCTGCTGAATCAACTTCGCCACCAAACCGGTCCAGCCGGTCTGATGACTCGCGCCCAGGCCAGCGCCGGTATCACCGTGGAAATATTCGTGGAAAAGATAGCGCTCGCGATCCGCCGCTCCGCCTAACGAATCGCCGGAAGCGCGCGTGAACGGCCGTTCTCCTGCTCATCGCGGAGGAAAAGTTTGATCAGGCGGTTGGAAAGCTCGTTCGCGACCTGGTCGAGGGTTACAAACTGCCCGGAGCCGGTCGGGCATTCGACCTTGAAATCGTCGCCGTAGTAATGATGAAACTTTTGCAGCGACTCGATGAGCAAATAGTTGATCGGGAACCAGACCGGTCCGCGCCAGTTCGAGTTGCCGCCGAAGAGTACCGGTCCGCGATTCCGCCGGCTCGTAGTCCGACCACCTTCTGCTCGCCGCGCACTGTCAAGAACATAGGGATTTTGCTCGTGAAACTTGCTCAGCGAGCGGACGCCGTAGTCGCTCAGGAATTCGTTCGGATCGAGCATTCGGCGGAGGAGACATCTTCATCCGGTGCCCGCGGGTGAGAGCGATCAGGCGACGGTCGCCGCTCCCCGGTTCGTACCAGCGCGAGATCAGACTGGCGAGATCGGGCCGGTTGGCGAGATACCACTCGAGTCGCTCGCGAAAGCCGGGCATCGCTTCGAGCACTGCAGGCTCGAGCACTTCCACGGCCAGAAGCGGCATGAGCCCGACTAACGAACGGACCCGCAAGCGGCAAAGTAACGGCCTTCCCGGAGTGTGCAGGACGTCGTAGAAAATTCGTCCGCTTCGTCCCAGAGTCCGATCCCTTGCCCGCCGACGTTGTTCATCGCCGCGGCGATCCCGAGAAAATGCTCGAAGAACTTGGTCGCGATGTTTTCGTAGACCGGGTTCTCGCGCGCCAGCTCGAGGGCGGTTCGCATCATCGTTAGGCAAAACATTCCCATCCAGCTCGTGCCGTCGCTCTGCTCGAGCCGGCTGCCGTCGGGAAACGACGCGCTCCGATCGAAGACCCCGATGTTATCGAGCCCGAGGAAGCCGCCCTCGAAAGATGTTGCGGCCGCCGGCGTCTTTGCGGTTTACCCACCAGGTGAAATTGAGCAGCAGCTTGTGGAAGACCGTTTCAAGAAAGGCGCGGTCGCCTTCGCCGCTGGCGTGCTGCTCGATCTTGTAAACGCGCCAGGCGGCCCAGCCGATGACCGGCGGATTGACGTCGCCGAAGTTCCATTCGTAGGCCGGGATCTGGCCGTTGGGGTGCTGGTACCATTCGCGCAGAATGATATCGAGCTGCGCCTTGGCGAAGTGCGGGTCGACGAGCGCGAGCGGAATGCAATGGAAAGCCAGGTCCCAGGCCGCATACCACGGATATTCCCAGGTGTCGGGCATCGACATCACACGCTCGTTGTAGAGATGGCGCCAGCTCGGCGTTGCGGCCGGTCTTGCGCTCGGCCGGCGGCGGCGGCTGGGCGGGGTCGCCATCCAGCCATCGCTCGACGACGTAGTAATAAAATTGCTTCGTCCAAAGCATCCCGGCGAGCGCCTGTCGCTGAATGGCGCAATGTTCGCTACTCAGGCAGCTCGGGGCGAGCTGCGCGCGTAAAACTCGTCCGCCTCCTCGCGTCGTTGCGCGACGAGCCGATCGAAATCGTCGAAAGCAGGAATCGCAGGTTCCTTGATTCGCTGCAAGCGCAGCCGAACCGGACGCGATTCCGACGCGGCCGATCGAGAAGCGGTAATGCGCCGCGGCCTTGGTTCCGATGCGCGTCCGGATTTACGGCCGCGGCGTTTCCCCGCACGACCGCCTCGTGGAAGGCGTCCTTCACGTGCGGCGAGGTGTTCGGCACGCCGTAAAGCAACTTGCACGTTGGTTTCGTTCTCGGTGAAGAGAAGCGGTCCCGTCCTTCGCAAACGCAGTCGGTATTCACCGAGCGCGTCGTGGCTCGCTTCGATCACCGCAAGCGCCTCGGCGATGGTTGCTGCCCGACGCGGAGATTCGGCCGCCTCGTTGTCCTCGCCCCAGCTCCAGGTATTTCGAAACCAGAGCGTCGGCAGCAGATGGAGCGGGGCGCGGTTCCGGCCCGCGATTTGTCGATCGTCGCGCGAATCAGGATGTCGTCCTCGGCCGCCTTGGCGTATTCGATCGTGATGTCGAAGTAGCGGTTCTCGCGCAGGACGCCGGTGTCCCAGAGTTCGAACTCCGGCTCCATTTTCGAACGCTCGGCAGTTCTGCCTGACGAGTTCGTCGTAAGGAAACGCCGCCTGCGGGTAACGATAGGTCATCCGCATGTAGGAATGGGTCGGCGTGTTGTCCTCGAAGAAAAATATTTCCTTCACATCCTCGCCGTGATTGCCCTGCGGACCCGTCGAGACCGAAGAGGCGTTCCTTCAGGATCGGGATCGCGCTCATTCCAGAAGGCAAAGGCAAAGCAGAGCCGCTGCTTGAAATCGGAGATCCCGCCGATCCCATCTTCGCCCCAGCGGTAGGCGCGGGAGCGCGCGTGGTCGTGCGGGAAATAATTCCAGGCGTCGCCGTTCGCGCTGTAATCCTCCCGCACCGTGCCCCATTGCCGCTCGCTCAGATACGGCCCCACAGATGCCAGCGCTGTTCGCGATCGTTATTCTGCTCGAGGCGCTGTTGTTCGGCGTTCATGAAATTAGAACTTGGATGTCGAACACGTTAGGCTGAAACCAGTTGAGGAAAAGAACGTTCGTGACCGCGTCCGTCAGGGATAACTGCCGACGGAGGTCGGGACTCCTCCGGCAGGGCGAGGCTCGGTCGAACTGGAAGCCTCGCACGCTGCAAATCAGCCCATCTCCCGGTTCGACAGAGTCTCGTCTGCCAAATGCGTTCTTGCCCTACCGACGGCCGAGATATTTCGCAAACCAATCGAGGTAGCGCTGGTAGCGATCGATGAATGTAACTCGGCTTCTTCAGACCCGTGAAATTGGCCGCGGATAAATGACCAGCTCGGTCGGCACGCCTAACGTTCGCAGCGCCTGATACATCTGTTCGCTGTTCAGGAGCGGAACGTTGAAATCGCTTCTCGCCGCAGAGAAAATAGCGTCGGCGTCTTGATCTTATCGGCGTGCAGAAACGGATAGGAGACGCTTCTGCCAAAGCTTCGGATGCGCCCAGGGCGACCCGAGCTCGTATTCGTAATCGCGGATGTATTGGTCGGTCCCGTAGCCGGCCAGGATGTTGGAAATCGACGCGCCGCTGACCGCCGCTTTGAAGCGGGTCGTGGTGGCGATGAGATAATTTGTCGACATCCCGCCGTAACTCCAGCCCGCCTACCACCAACCGCTCCGGATCGGCGATGCCACGCGCGATCGGCGTCGTCCACCGCCGCGAGATCGTCCTGCACGTCGACTCGCCCCAGGAAGCGTAGATGCCCATCGCGTAGTCCGTTCCACGCCCGGTGGAACCGCGCGGATTCGGCATGACGACGCGCATATCCGTTGGCCGCGAAAAGCTGCTTCTCGAAATCGAACTCATTGGCATACTGCGACTGTGGACCGCCGTGCGGTCGAAGCAGAGTCGGATTTTTCCGGCCGGCCGTTTCGTTAGGCGGATGAACCAGGAAACCATGCACCTCGGTGCCATCCGCGCTCTTGAATTTCGTTTCCTCGACCCGGCCGAGCTGAATTTGCGCGAGGAAAGCATCGTTCTGTTTCGTCAGGTCACGCAGCTCGTTGTTCTCGGCCGCGAAAATTTCAGAAGGGCCGGTCGGGCGTGCTCGCGCGCACGATGACGTGGCCGTCGCTGCTCACGTCGTAGGCCGTGATTTTGCGGCGGCCCGCCGACCACGGGATTGGCGGGTCGCCGGGGACAGCGCCTCCGTCCGCGAAGTCCGCCGGCGACGCGCACGAGTGTTTCGGCACCGTCGTCCTCCAGGACAACAAAAATCGATTTCCCATCGGGCGCCCAGTGCGGCTCGACCACGTTGCGGTCGAGATCTGCGGTCAGAATCTTCGCCTCTCCGCCGGCCGCCGGAATGATGGAGAGCGAATGGGTCGCGTATTCGATCTTCTTCGGATCACCTCCATGAATGAAGGCGATCGTTTTGCCATCCGGACTCCAGGCCGGGGCGCTTTCCCAATCAGGGTGCGCATCGGCCTCCGGGGTCGTCGTGAGCTGCCGCTCCTTCGCTCCGGCTTTCGCTTCGATCAGGTAAACGTCCCAGTTTTCCGTGCGACCGGAGTCGACGCCGCGTTTGGTGACAAAGGCGATCTCCTTTCCATGGGGCGACCAGGCCGGCAGCAGCGTCGTCGTGCTGGCCACTCGTTAGGGCATCCAGCCTGCGGCTTGCCAGGTCGAGCAGCTTGAGGTGCGACCAGCGGTTCGTGATGTAACCACCGATGTCCTCCTTGAACTGGAACCGGTCGATGACGATCGGCGGGACCGTTTTCTTTTCCTTCTCCTTCGCTTCCGGTTCACGCGGATCGGGGTCGTGCACCACAAGCACGATGCGTTTCGGAATCGGGCGCCCAGGCAAAGTCATCGACGCTTCCTTTTTCCCTGGTCAGTTGTTCCGCTTCGCCACCGGCGCTGGAAAGAATCCAAAGCTGGTCGTTTTCGTTTTCATCCTGGCGGCTTGAAAGGAAGGCGAGCCACTTGCCGTCCGGACTCCAGCGCGGATGTGTCTGCTCATTGTCACCGAAAGTGAGGGCGCGGTTTTCTGAGCCGTCCCATTTCGCGAGCCAGAGATTCTTCGGCTGTTTGTCTTTTTCAGATCAACCGTCCCGACGACGTAAGCGACGGTCTGCCCGTCGGGCGAGAAATTCGGTTCATCGACATCGCGCAGGGCGGCGAAATCGTCCGGTTTGAGGAGGCGCTTCGAGTCCGCGCCTAACGAAATGTGCAGAGCGACGAAGAGGAGCAGAAAAGTGTCACGAAGGCGCATATGGATGCGAGCAACTACACGAGAGCAGTGAGAGTGGCGAGAAAGTTTCCTGGCTGGCCGGATTCAGCCGCGCAGATTTCTCGCAACCGAGCACGACAGAGAAGTCTCAACCGCACAGTCGCCGCCGCCGAGCTTCGCCGGCGAAGCTTCTGACAAAGCGGTTTCCTGTCGCCCGCCATTGCTTTAAGAGACGGTCGCTCAATTGGTGCTTCAAAGCCAGAGGGCGACACGCTCCGCCTCATGCACTTCGGGCTTTTCTTCGAACGCATTTCGTGCGGGTTTGTCTCACCATGCCTATGAGATCAACGCAGGAAATTACCCAACAGGTCCAGGAGTTGGGACAATGGATTTCGCCTTTGCGCGAGCAGATCGGTCACGTCGTCGTCGGACAGAAATATTTGGTCGACCGGCTTCTTGCTCGGCTTGCTCGCCAACGGCCACATTCTCCTCGAAGGCGTTCCCGGCCTCGCCAAGACGCTCACCGTCAAAACGATGGCGGCCTGCATTCAGACCGGTTTCCAACGTCTCCAGTTCACGCCCGACCTGTTGCCCGCCGACCTGATCGGCACGCTGATTTACAATCCGCGCAGCGGTGAGTTCACGACCAAGCTCGGTCCGATTTTTCGAACCTGATCCTGGCGGACGAAATCAATCGCGCGCCGGCCAAGGTGCAAAGCGCGCTGCTCGAGGCGATGCAGGAGCGCCAGGTCACGATCGGCGACAAGACTTATCCGCTGGCCGATCCGTTCCTTGTCCTCGCGACCGAAAATCCGCTCGAGCAGGAAGGCACCTATCAACTCCCGAAGCGCAGCTCGATCGTTTCATGCTCAAGTTGAACGTCGGTTATCCGGCGAAGGCGGAAGAGCGGCGCATCCTCGATCTGATGGCGACTTCCGCGCCGGATTTGCACGTCGATCCGGTCGTCGCACCGGAGCAGATCATCGCGGCGCGTGAGCTGGTGAACCAGATTTACATCGATGATCGGGTGAAGGATTACATCGTCGACGTCGTCTGGGCGACGCGCGAGCCGGCATCATATCGACTCGAACTCGAAGGCTTGGTCCGTTACGGCGCTTCGCCGCGCGCGACGATTTACCTCGCGCTCGCCGCGCGCGCCTACGCGTTCCTCAACGGCCGCGGCTACGTCACGCCGCAGGATATCAAGAGCATCGGGCCGGACGTTCTGCGCCACCGCATCATCGTGAGCTACGAAGCCGAAGCCGAGAGCGTGACGAGCGAGACGGTGATCGATCGGATTTTCGCAGGACTGCCGGTGCCGTGAGTGGAGGTGTGTAATCGCAACTTGTCATCTCGAGCGAAGCGCAGCGCAGTCGAGGGATCCCGTGGCACAACCTGAAACTCGCTGATGAGTCACAAACTATTTCGCTTACATTCTGACGAACGACGATCGCCACACCGTGCTTTACCTGGCGTGACCAATGATTGAGCGACGAGCGAATGAGCATTCGTTAGGCCGGGGAGCGCTTCGCCAGGCAGTATAATACGCACAAGCTCATCTACTTCGAGGCGTATCCGATCCGGCGCGATCGCACGCGAAAAGCAGCTCAAGAACTGGAGCCGGCAGAAGAAATGAAGCGTTGATCGCGAAGTCGAATCCGGAGTGGCGCAATTTGATCGAGGAGATGTATGCGCTCGCCCCGAAGGGAGGTGCTCGGTAATGCCACGGGATCCCTCGACTGCGCTACGCCACGCTCGGGATGACGAGCGGACCCCGCGAAATCCTGAAAAAATCCGGGCGCTCGAGATCAAGACCAAGGGTCTCGTCCAGTCCGCCTTCGCGGGCGATTACCACAGCGTCTTCAAGGGACGCGGGATGAATTTTGAGGACGTGCGCGAATACCAGCCGGGCGACGAGATTCGCGCGATCGATTGGAACGTGACGGCGCGGCTCGGCAACGCCTTCGTGAAAAAGTTCACCGAGGAGCGCGAGCTCACGGTCATGCTGGTGGTGGACGTGAGCGCCTCAGGAAATTTCGGCAGCGTCACGCATGTCGAAGCGCGAGCTCGCGGCCGAAGTCGCCTGCCTCCTCGCTTTCAGCGCGATCCGGAACAACGACAAGGTCGGGCTCGTCCTCTTCTCCGGATCAGGTCGAGCTTTTCATTCCGCCGAAGAAAGGCCGCTCGCACACGCTGCGTCTGATCCGCGAGATTCTTTACTTCGAGCCGCAGGGCCGCGGCACGCTGCCGAGCCTCGCGCTCGATTATCTGAACCACGTCGTCACGCGACGCTCGGTCGTTTTCTTCATCTCCGATTTCCAGGCGGAAGATTTCTCGCGCGCGCTCACAATCACGAGCCGGCGGCACGATTTCGTCGCGATCCGGATCGACGACGAACGCGAGGAATCGCTGCCCGACGTCGGCATCATCACGCTGGAAGACGCCGAGACGGGCGAACAAATCGAAATCAATACCGGCGGATCGCCGGACCCGCACGCGCTTCAGCGAAGCGGCGCGAGCTCAGCTCGCCGAGACACATCCACACCCTGCGGCGCAACAACATCGACACCATTTCGCTCCGCACCGGCGACGATTATCTGCCGGCGCTGCGGGCTTTCTTCAAACAGCGCGAGCGGCGGATGGCGCGTCGTTAGGCATGAGGCCGATGCACGTTTTCCTCGCGCAAGAATTTCACGACATCACCGGGCCGGTGGATTACTTTCTCCTCCAGCCGTGGATGATCTTCTGCGCGGTCGCCGGCCTGCTCCTGCTCATCGGCCTGACGATCTGGCTGATCAAGCGCTGGCGGAATCGCCCGATCGCCGTGCATGACTCCGCGGCAGCGCGCGCTCGATCTCCTCGCCCGAATCGAAACCGAGATCGACAAGCTGACGCCTTATCAATTCAGCATCCGCGTCTCGGATATCCTGCGGCGTTACGTAACCGAGCAATACCAGTTGCCGGTCACCCGGCAGACTTCAGTCGAATTTCTCAACGCGCTCGCCGCAGCCTCACCATTCTCCAGCGGACGAACAATCGCTCCTCGGCGATTTCCTGAACCGCTGCGACCTGATCAAGTTCGCGCGCTACGACGCGACCCGGGAAGACAGCCGGCTCTTGCTCGATGAAGCGGATCGCTTTGTGAAAGGAGGTGCGCTTGAGCCTGCCTGATTTTTGGTCGCCGAATTCGCCCTGGGGACTTTCCTTCGCGCATCCCTGGCTGCTACTGCTGCTCCTGCTCGTGCCGCTGCTCGCCTGGCTGCGCGGACAGCGCGGCGCAGCAGCGGCGCTGGTCTTTTCTTCGACCGCGAGCCTTGCGCGCACTCGGCAAGCGAGCACTTCGCGCGCGGGCCGCATCATGCATGGCCTGCTTTATCTCGCGCTCGCCATTCTTCATTCTCGCGCTCGCCCGTCCGCAGCTCGGCAAGAGCCTGACCGAAGTCGAAGCGAGCGGGATCGACATCATGGTCGTGCTCGACGTTTCCGGGTCGATGTTGACCAAGGATTTCACGGTCGGCGGCGATTCAGCGACGCGGATCGATGCGATTCGCGAAGTGACGCGAAAGTTCATCGAAAGCCCGGCCTAACGATCGGATCGGGATCATCGCCTTTGCCGGCCGGCCCTATGTCGTTAGTCCGCTGACCCTCGATCATGATTGGCTCCTGCAAAATCTCGAGCGGGTGCGGATCGGCCTGGTCGAGGACGGGACGGCGATCGGTTCTGCGATGGCGTCGGCGGCGAACCGGCTGAACCGACAAGAAGTCGAAGAGTCGGGCGATCGTCCTGCTGACCGACGGCGAAAACAATGCCGGAAAAATTCCACCGAACACTGCGGCGGAAGCGATCAAGGCGCTCGGCATCCGCCTCTTCGCGATCGGCGCCGGGATTAACGGCATCGCTCCCGTGCCGGTCTTCGATCCGATCGAACGGACGGCCGGTCACGGACGTCGCGGGCAACATCATCTATCGAAATCAGCAGGTGCAGTTCAACGAAGCTGGCTTGAAGGAAGTCGCGAAGATCGCCGGCGGCCAGTTCTTCCGCGCGACTGACACCGACTCACTCGAGAACATCTATCGCGACATCGACAAGATGGAGAAGTCGACCGTCTCGGTGAAGAAATATCAGCAATACCGCGATCTGTTTCCGGCCTGTTTGATGGCGGGCGCGGGACTTCTGCTCGCCGAGCTGCTGCTGTCGCAAACCATCTGGAAAAAACTGCCGTGAAGTTTCGCGTTGAACGTTGGAAATGGTGGGAGGGCCTTTGCGCCGCACGATCCAGCTGTAGCGACGCCGCATAAGCTCCGACCTGCAGCATCAAGGCCCTTCAGGCAAGCTATGAGTTTCGGGCAATCCAATCTGGCTTTGGGGCTTGCTCGTGCTTCCGGCGCTGGCGTTTTTCTTCGCGCGCGCCGAGCAGACTCGGGACGGAAAGGCTGCGGCAGTTTGTCGCCGCGCGCCTCTTGCCGCAACTGGCCGGGACGGTCAATCGCACGCCGGCGCATCATGCGTTTCATCCTCCTCCTTCTCGTCCTCGCCCTCGTCATCGTTAGTCTGGCGCGGCCGCGCTGGGGCTATGCCTTTGATGAAGTAAAACGCAAAGGGCTCGATCTCCTCCTCGCGGTCGACGTCTCGCGCAGCATGCTTTCCAATGATGTGCAGCCGAATCGCCTCGAGCGCGTCAAGCTGGCCACCCAGGATCTGCTCAACGAGCTGCAGGGCGATCGCGTCGGTCTGATCGCATTTGCCGGCAAGCGCTTTCCTGCAAGCTCCCCTCACGATCGACTACGACGCCGCGGTCGATTCCATCAACGAGCTCGACACGAAGATCATTCCCGAAGGCGGCACCAACATCTCCGACGCGATCGCGCTGGCCACCCGGACTTTTGGCAAATCGGCAACCGGTAATCGCGCGCTGATCATTTTCACCGATGGCGAAGAACTGAGCGGCGATGCGGTGCAGCGCAGCGAAAGCAGCCGCGGACGCCGGCGTGCGAATCTTCACCGTCGGGGTTGGGACGCCGGCTGGCTCGCTTATTCCGATCGAGGGCGAAAGCGGCGGCACCGCATTCGTGAAAGACGCCCAAGGACGAAGTCGTGAAATCGAAGCTCGATGAGACGCGCCTGCGCGAGGTCGCCCAGGCCGCGGGCGGGTTTTACGTCCATCTCGAGAACGGGCCGCGGACGATGAAGCAGCTCTTCAGCGACGGCTTGGCCAAGATGCAGGTGGCTGACATCAACGCGCGCTTGTCGCGCCGGCCGATCGAGCGTTACGAGTGGCCGCTTTCGGCCGCGATTCTGTTCTTCGCCCTCGCGCTCTTGATCAACGATCGCAAAGGTCCGCGGACGGCCCGCCGCCGTCCGGAACCGAAGCGCTCGATTGCTGCCGCCGCAGCCGTTCTCTTCGTGGCCGCAGGCCGGCTGGGCGCGGGCCGCTTCTCCGGGCTTGCAACTCTACGAGGAGCAAAAATTTCCTGAGGCCTACGAACATTTCCAGAAGACGCTGCAGGAAAATCCCGGCGCCCGGCCGACGGATCGCATTCAGTTCGACGCCGGGGCGGCCGCCTACAAAATGAAGGATTACAACAAGGCGCTGCAGTCCTTCAGCCAGGCGTTGCTTTCGAAAGATCCACACCTGCAGAGCGAGAGTCATTACAACCTCGGCAACACGCTCTATGAGCGCGGCGAAGCGGAAAAGAGCGACGCCAAAAAGCTGAGCAACTGGGAGGGCGCGCTTCCGCATTACGAGGAAACGCTCAAAGCGGAACCGCAAAACAAGAACGCGAAAGGACAACTACGAGTTCGTCAAAAGAAGATCGAGGAGCTGAAGAAGAAGCAGGAACAAAAACCGTCGCCGACACCATCACCATCGCCTCTCGCCATCGCCTTCGCCGCAAAAGGACCAGAAGAACGATCAAAAGCAGGACGACAAGAATCAGCAACAAAACAAAGACCAGCAGAAGAAGGACCAACAACAAAAGGATCAGCAACAGCAATCGCAGAATGGCCAGGGTTCTGGAGAAGGCCAAAAGTCGGAGAATAACAAGCAATCTCCGTCGCCCACCCCGACCCACACCAGCGGGGTCACCGACCCCGTCGCCAGCGCCGAGTGCAAGCCCAAGCCCTACCCCGGGCGAGAATGGAGCCGGAGAATCGCCTACGCCGACCCCCGAACCCTCCCCTTCCGAGGGTGAACAACAGGGCGCGTCGCCCACGCCCAGCAACGAAGGATCTCCCTCGCCCACGCCGGGCTCCGCCGATCAGAATGGCGGCGAAAACGGCGAACAGCCCAGCCCGACTCCAGCCGGCACTCCGGACAAACCGTTAACCGGCGACGTCAAAGGAGCGGGCGAGGAAAAACCGAAGGGCGACCAGCAAGCGGCGCCAGCCGAGGTCGAACCGGAGAAGGAAGGCGAGATGAGTCCGAAGCAAGCGGCAGCGCTCCTGCAATCGATGAAAGATGAAGAGCAGAAAGTCCAGCTTGATGAACACAAGTCCATGCGTCCTGTCTATAAGGACTGGTAGCGGGGAAGGTTGATGGTTGAGAGTGGATAGTCACTGAAATGGTATTTTTCGACGAGTTTTACTGCTGGCGTTGCTCGCAAGCGCGAGCGCGTCATTGGTCCGCGCCGATTCACCGACCGTCACCGCCGTCCTGACCAGTTCGGAGACCGAAGTCGATCAACCGGTGCAGTTGCAAATCAAGGTCACGGGCGACGCCAACGCGACTCCGCCCAACGATATCTCGGTGGACGGTCTCGACATCCGCTACAGCGGCCAGTCGCAGTTGGTCGAGGGACGCAACCTGCGGTTCACCTACAGCTTCATCTACAACTACACGATTCTCCCGCTCAAGGCCGGGACCTTCACCATCCCGCCGCAAGTGGTGCGTAGCGCCAGCGGTGTGCTCCGGACGCCACCGCTCACCCTAAACGTCTCGCCTAACGAAAACGGCACCACGAGCTCGCCACGGCGTGGCGGGTGGGAACGCGCTCGCGACGAAAAGAACATTGTTTTCGCCGAACTGATCGTTCCCAAGACATCGGCCTATGTCGGTGAAGTCATTCCGGCCGAGATCCGGCTCGGAATTAACAACTCGCGTGCCGCACCGCTTGATCGAGGGCGCGACCCTGAGCGGGCAGGGGCTTTCACCGCGCAGCGGATGCCGAACCCGGAGCAAACACTCGAGTCCGTCAGCGGGCGTTCCTACGAAATCATCACCTTCAAAACGGCGATCACGCCGGTGAAAAGCGGCAAGCTCGAAATCGCGGCCAAGGATGCAAAAGCCATTGTGCAAGCTCCCGCGGCGTGGTGGCAGCCGGCCGCGTTCGCCTTTCGATGTTTTCGGAATGGACGATCCGTTCCACGATCCATTCTTCAACGATCCTTTCGCTGGCCGTGGCGAACAGCGAGAAGTGAAATTCTCCAGCGAAACGACCACGATCTGAGGTCAAACCGCTGCCGGCGAAGCGCACCGCCAAGCTTCTCGGGAGCCGTTGGGAATTTCACCCTCGCGACCGACGTGAAACCAAAGAATGCGCAGGTCGGCGATCCGCTCACCGTTACCGCGAGCATCTCCGGCCGCGGCAACTTCGACCGGGTCACGGCACCGACATTGGAGAACGAACGCGGTTGGCACACTTATCCGCCGGGCTCGAATTTCAAAGCGGACGACGACATCGGGATCAGCGGCACCAAGACCTTTGAGATGGTGCTCACGCCTAACGAGCCGAAAAGGCTGTTCCGCCGCTGCTGTTTTCCTATTTCAATCCGATCAAGGAAAGCTACGTAACGCTGCGCGGCGATAAACTGCCTGTCGTGGTCGAAGGCGGCGCGGCTCCGACTGCGACACCGGCGATCGCGAGCGCCTCCGGGACTCCAAACGCGCAGAGCGACCGCGCCCGACCGCCGCGCCCAAGGACCAAGACATTCTCTATCAACGGACTGATCATCGCGGCTGGGGCCAGACATTTGTTCCTGTTTTCCAAAGGCCGGTGTTCTGGGCCACGCAGGCAATTCCATTTCTCGGCCTGATCGGTTTTTTGGTTGGGAAATGCGAAAACGCCGCCTTGAAAATCGCGCGCTACAACGAATCACCGCGTGGGAGCACGAAACGGCCGAGCTGGAGCGCAAACTGCGGCGCGCGGACGATCCACCCGACCAATATTTCGCCGGTGCGCTCCGTGTGGTGCAGTTGAAAACCGCGCTCTCCTCCCCGGTCGCGCGATTGAGCCAAACACGGTTGACGCGGAAACGGCGGTCGCGACGCTTCGATCTGCCGGATGAAAAACGCGATCGTATGCGCGAACTTTTCCGACAGAGCGACGAGTTGCGTTACAGCGGCCGGCCGAATGGCAAAGGCACAATCGCGGAAGAAACGCGGCGCGAAGTGCTGGAACTCATCGAGAGCCTGACCTGAAATGCGCGCGCCAGTTTTCCTTCTTATCCTCACCGGCTTGCTTTGCCTAACGACGACCACGCCCGTTCACGCGGAGGCCGACGCGACCTTCGATAAGGCAAATGCGGACTACGCCGCCGGGCATTTCCCGGACGCGATCGTGGGTTATGAGTCGCTCGTCAAAAACCGGCAGTGGAACCCGGTTTTGTTTTACGATTTGGGGAACGCTTACTATCGCACCGGCGATTTCGGACGCGCGATTCTGAACTACGAGCGGGCTCTCGCCCTCGACCCCGCTCAGCCCGAAGCGCGGGCCAATCTGCAATTGGCACGTGACCAGGCGCGCGCGATCGAGCTCGTCCCGGGCTGGACGGAAACGCATCTCGATTTTCTGACGCGGGACCAGTGTGCCTGGCTCGCAGCGGCGGCGTTTTGGGGTGCCGCTGCGATTCTCGTCGGGGCTCTACTTCGCACAACGCCGGGCGGTGGTCTGGATTTTCGCCCTGGTGTTGTTAGGCACGATTTCGGCGGGCGCGGCGTTTGTTGTTTATCAACTCGAGACCGGCAGTGCTGGACGCGATCTTGCGATCGTGACAAAAAGAACATCCAGGCACGCCTCGCCACGGCGGAGAGCGCGGGCACGGTGCTGCTCCTGCCACCGGGAAGCGAGGTCAAGATCCTGAGCACGCGGGGCGACTGGTGTTACGCCGCGCTGCCCAATGATCTGCGGGGCTGGATCCCGGCCCAGAGCGCCGAGCCGGTGCGCTTGTAGCGTTCGAGCGTGGGAGGGGCCTTGTGCCCCGATTAGGGAGGCGCGACAGTCAGCGAATCGGGACGCAAAGGTCCCTCCCACATTTGAGATATACGCGTTTTCTCCCATCTTGAGCCTGATGAATCCGGAGATGGATGTCGGAACGAACAAGAAGGCGTTCCAGATCAATCTCGACGCCAAACGCTACGGAACGTTTGCCGAAATTGGCGCGGGTCAGGAAGTGGCGCGGCGCTTTTTCCAGGTCGGCGGCGCCGTCCGGAACGATCGCGAAAACGATGTCGGCTTACGACATGCAGTTTAGCGACGCGATTTACGGCGCGACCGATCGTTACGTCAGCCGCGCCCGGCTCCAGACGATGCTCGATCACGAGTATTCGCTCTTAATCGAACGGCTCGACAAGAAGATCGGCGACGAGCGCACCTTCTTTGTTTTCGCCGACACAGTGGCGGCGCGCAGTTTCAAGCAACACAACGAATCGCACGGCTGGCTCGGGATGCGTTTCCAATCCGAGCCGCGCGGTGAGCCGAGCCAGATCATCATCCACGTGCGGATGCTGGACGAAGCGAACGTCGATCAGCAGGAAGCGCTCGGAGTCATCGGCGTGAACCTGATCTACGGCGCCTTCTATCGATCATCAGCCGGAGAGATTGATCGCGTCGCTCCACGAAAATCTCGCCGCCGCAGCGCATCCAGGTGGACATGATCAAGTTTTCCGGCCCGGCCTACGCGGGGGTCGACAATCGCTTGATGAGCCTGCAACTGGTGAGCCAGGGCCTGACCGATGCGGTGATGTTCACCGCCGATGGCGAGACGGTGCAGCCGGCGGAAGTCTTCCACAAAAAGGCGATCATCGTTGAGCGTGGCAGCTTCCGCCCGGTCACCTACGCGACGAACGACATGCTGGAGGGCGCGCGCCAGCATTTTCCTCAGCGAGCCGGGCGCAAGGAGGAAGATCTCGTCGTGCTGATGGAGATGACGCTGGAAAATCTCCTTTCGGAAGGCCAGCTCAACCACGCCGATTTTCTCGCGCGGGTGGATATTCTGGGATCGTTAGGCCGAACCGTTTTGATCTCGAAGTTCGGCGAATATTACCGGCTGGCCGGCTACCTTTCCCGCTACACGAACAAGATGGTTGGCACTCGTCATGGGCGTGCCGAGCCTCGCAGGACATCTTCGACGAAAAATATTATCTCAATCTCGAAGGCGGCATTCTCGAAGCGCTCGGCCGGATGTTCAAAAGCGGCCTGAAACTCTTCGTCTATCCGGTTGAGGACGAGCAAGACGGGCGACTTGCTGACCGCGACGCAGTTCGAGGTCGCGCCCAACCTGCATCATCTCTATCAATACCTGATCGAGAACGGCTTCATCCAGGAGATCACCGACTTCAATCGCGAATATCTGAAGATTTTCCCGCCTGACGTCCTCGCGAAAATGCGAGCGGGCGATCCGACCTGGGAAGGGATGGTGCCGCCGGAAGTTTCGCGAATCATCAAAGCGCGCCAGTTTTTCGGTTATCGGCCGTCGGTCGCCGCCTGAAAAGCGGAACGGCACAAAGGCGCCGGAGAATTTTTCCAAAGCCGCGGCGTGCCCGGCACGGTTTTCGCTTTAAGAAGCGCAAGACCATGGCCAAGTCCTCGAATTCAGTCATCGGCATCGATCTCGGCAAGCACGTTTTCAAAAGCGTGCTGCTGCAACGGAAGAGCGATCACCGCTTTGTGCTGACCAATTACGCCTCGCGCACCGTGCCGGAAACGATCGCAACTGCCGACGACCTGGCGCAAGCAGGTCAAACTGCTTGCTCAAGGACATGGGCGGCAGCGCGAAGAGTTGCGCCGTGGCGGCGTCCGATCCGAACGCGCTTCTGCGCATCATCGAGCAGCCCAACACCCCGGTCGAATTGCTTCGCAGTGCGCTTCGTCTCAACGGCCTCGCTGTTCTCAACCAGGAATGCAAAGATTTCGTGCTCGATTGCGCGCCGGTTTCGGCGGGCGCGCTGGCCGGGGTGACCCCGAATGGCACCGTCACGGAAAGCTCACGCAAGACGCGTTATCTCGTCGGCGGCATGCTGCGCCCGGCGGTCAAACAAATTTCCGAAGCGCTCAGCAAGACGAAGATGCCTGCCAACATCATCCAGCTCGCACCGATCTGTTCCTTCAACGCCTTCGAGTTCGCCTACCCGGAAGTCTTCGCCAACGAAGCTTTTCTTCTGCTCGACATGGGCCACCAGCAGAGCACCGTGCTGATCGGTCACAAAACCGAGCTGATGCTGGTGCGCAGCATCGATTACGGCGGCAAACTTTTCGGCGAAGCGCTGACCGCTGACGGCGCGATCGATGCCGAAGCGGCGCGCCTCCTGGTCCAGGAGGGCGACGCGGGCATGGCGGAAACGTGCCGCAGTTCGCTCCTCGGTCTCGCCACCGAAGTGCGCAACTCGATCGGATTCTTTGAAGGCCAATGCGAAGAAAGCATTCACCGGATTTTCGTCTCCGGCGGCATGGCCAGGACGGAAATGATTTTGCAAATCCTGAGCGACGAGTTGGGTCTGCCCTGCGAAATTTGGGACCCGCTGGAGACCTGCGAAGTGGCCCTGCCACCGGCCAAGCGCCAGGCACTCTCGAGCGAGTTCGCCTCCCTCAATGTCGCATGCGGCGCAGCCATCTCCTACCTGAAATCCGCCTAACGATGGCTCTGCAACTTAATCTCCTCCACGAGGAAATCACCCAGGAGCGACAACGCAAACGCGATCCACTCAAGCTGGGCATTATTGCCCTGAGCTGCTTCAGAGCGCTTCTCTTCCTCTACTACGGCTGGAACGCGTATCGGACGATTCAGATCAAGGGCCAGCTGAACGCTGCCGAACGCGAGTGGCAAAAGATCGAACCGAAAGTGACCGCCGCGCAGAAACGGGCCACCGAGCTGCACCAAATCATCGACAGCACGAAAGTGCTCAACGGTCTGATCGAAGATCGCTTCTACTGGGCACCCTTTTCTTGCCCAGGTTTCTCATTGCGTCGCGCCCAATCTGCAGGTGACCAGTCTTGATGGCAGCATTGCCGAGGGGCACCACTCGGTCGCCATCGCTCTCCGAGGGTCTCGCCGCCGCACGGGAACCGCGCGCGGCCGCCGAAGAGTTCCGCCAGCTCCTGAGCGAACAGCTCGAAAAACTACGGCGAGGTAAAGGTCACCTTTCCGCAACCTCCGAGGACCTCGACACGGCGGTGAACCTGAGCGGCGTCTCGACGCCGAGCGCCCGCTTCATCCTCAGCGTCACCTTTAATCCGAAACCCGGCGACGCAGCCAGAAACAGAAGAGCACCGGCAATGCGATTGCAGAAATCGAAATGAAGCCGAAAAAACTCACTAAAGATCAGATTCAAAGATCGTCCTGAGCGCGCTCGGCTTTGTCGCGCTGATCTACTGTTACTTCAATTTCTTCCTCGGGCCGCTGAACAAGAGCCGCGCTTCGATGACTGGTAACCATCGCCGACCGTGCAGGCAAAAACCGCCTCCTCGAAAGCGGAGATGAAAAAGACCGCCAACCTCGAAATCCAAGCGAAGGAAGCGACCGGCCGTTACGAGACCCTCAAGGCCACTACGGCGGAAGGCGCGCCGATCGCCTGGTTTCCACCCAAGATGCGCGCCTTCTTCGCCGATCAGGGAATCAACAAGGTCACCGCGCGTCTCGATTCGAGCGCCGATTTTAAACAACAGGAGTTGTCGGATTGGATCAAAGACACCTGGGCAATCGACCTGCCCCAGAGTGAATACGGCGACCTTGGAAATGCGATCGCCGAACTGGAAAACACGCGAGCCGTTGCTCGACGATCCAACACGTCGTGATTCACGCCGTGCCTGACGACACCGCAGTATCAACAAATCAGCCTCATCGCGCAGACCGCGTTACTTAAGAAATGAAGAGTCTCCTGCTTGTTTCTTTGCCTAACGAGCTCTCCTGCTCCCGCGGTCCAGGCCGTGGAACCGGCCCCAGCGATCGAGTTGAAGAACAAATCCACCTTTGACGCGAGCGACGGGCGCGATCCCTTCTGGCCGATCGGTTGGAAGAGGCCGGGGCCGAAAAGCTCGAGTTCCGGCCGGATCTGTCGCCCGGCTCCTTCTCCTGACTTCGGTCACGATGGGCGCAGGAGCGCGCTATGCGATCCTGAATGGCACGATCATGCGGGAAGGCCAGCAATTTGGCCTGCAGTTCGGCAAGAATGTTTATCACGTGACGCTGCGGGCGATTCAAGATGGCAAGGTCATCCTCGCTTATCAGGGTTCCGAAATTACGGTGCCGTTGCGGCGCAAGTAGTCGGCCGACACTGTGACGATTCAGCTCTGCGAAGCGCGGTGGAAACGTCGCCTGCGCTCAACCTTCCCTCTCCCCGGCTATGCCGATTACCAGTGCCCCCAAGGGGAGGCGTCTACAATTTCTCCTCGGGATCCCCCGGCTTCGATCGGGATGTCGAATAAAACTCACGGTAACTCCGCGCATTTTCCTCCAGCTTCTTTCGCAGCGCCCTCTGCGGTTCATGCGCCTTGCCGCCGCAAAACCGTCGCGACACAAAAGCCGGACCATGCCCGACAAAGTCATCGATCGCGACATATTCCGGTGCGATTGCGCCCTCTGGCGTAACATTGTGGTAGTTGCCGAGCGCGAGGCTCGCCGCCGCGCAAGTGTAACCGTAAAGCTGATACGCCGTCGCCTCGCAGGTCCCGCCATCAAGCAGGCAGCGTTGCACGGAATTTCCTCTTCCTGCGCGGTGCTGAGCAGGCGCGCGGTCGCCGGACCCATCAAAGCTCGAAATCCTGTCTCCCACCCGGACGATCGGACCACGCCCAATTTCCGCCGTGCCGCGCGGCGTGCTCGTTTCGAGCGAGAGAATCGTCAGGCTGGAGGCAGGATTCCCGCTTGCGCGAGCTTGATGGCCCCGACAAAACCGACTTCCTCCGCGCGGGTGAAGAGTCCAACGCAATGCGCGTTCGCAGCCTTTCCTCCAACTCTCGAAACACACAGATAATTTCCGCGCAGCCGAGCAAATCGTCACAAGCGCGAGAATGAATCTGACGGTCACGAATCTCAAACGGCGACAGATCCCACATCTCGAAGTCGCCAAAGGATCTCTTCTTCGGATTGCTGCGAAACCGCGCGGCGACGGAACCGAGGAACCGCATCTCGCCGTCTTTTGTCGCGGACCCAGCCGGGATGATCCATATGCGCGGCCAGGCCCCAGCCGCGAGCCCGTCTCCGACCTCGCTGATAGTGCGCGATGATGTTCCCAAAGCCGTCGCGCTCGAACTTAACGTGCAGGAATTTTCCGTAACTGCGCCTCGATCTCCGTCCGGACCGCGTCTTCGTGGAAGGGAGCAGTCGGCTGGTTCGCCAGCGCTTCCACGACTGCGAGCATTTCCTTTTCGCGCATTTCGCCTAACGATTGGCCACCTGCAGTTGCGCGAGCGGCACGAACTCGCTCTCGTGCAGCACCACCGGCTTGGTCCCGCGCAAAAGCCGCCACCATTGCCAGGCGCAACCGGCGACGATCAGAGAGACCAACAGAAGAAAAGCCGCGGCCACCAGTGCGTCGATTCGCCAGATCAGCGCCTGGCGTGCGTAGTCGATATTGGCCGGCGCAGTCGCGACGATTTCGTCGCCTCCGCCATCGTTCAGAAAACCAAGCTTCGGATCAGGCGAAAAATCTTCAGGTAACCGGCTGAGAACGTCACCGCGATCATGAAAACCAAGCGGGACCAGCGTCGTCCAGACGTAGCGGGCCTTGCCCATCTTGATCAGGATGGTCGTGCCGAGGCAAAGCGCGATCACGGAAAGCAGCTGGTTGGCGAGACCGAAGAGCGGCCAGAGGCTGTTGATTCCGCCCAGCGGATCAATCACCCCTGGTAAAGAAACCAGCCCCACGCACTCGACGAGCAGGACGCTCGGCGAAAAGATTCGCGCTCCACGAACGCGTGTTGCCGAGCGGTCGCCAGACGTTGGCCTAACAAATCCTGCAGAAGAAATCGCCCGACGCGCGTCCCGGCGTCGATCGTCGTCAGGATGAACAGCGCCTCGAACATGATCGCAAAGTGATACCAGAGCGCGAGCGCGGTCGGACTGGCCGAGACGCGCGCAAACATGTGCGCCATCCCCACCGCAAACGTCGGCGCGCCGCCCGCGCGGCCGAACATCGTGCTTCTCGCCGAGATCGTTCGCCAGTTGTTTCATCTCAGCTTCGCGTAACCGGAAATCCAGCCGCGCGAAACTTTCGCGACCACTTCGCTCGGCGTGCCTTTGGCGTTGATGGCGAAGTATTGCCCCGGCTAGCAGCACGCAGGCCGCGATCATCGCCATCAGCGCGACCATCATCTCGGTGACCATCGCGCCGTAGCCGATGTCGCGAATGCGCGACTCGCGCTCCAGCATTTTCGGCGTCGTGCCGGAGGCGATCAGCGAATGAAAACCCGAGACCGCGCCGCAGGCGATCGTGATGCAAACGAACGGAAAAACCGGTCCGGCAAAGACCAGACCGCTGCCATCGATGAAGCGCGAAAGCGCCGGCATCTGCAGCGTTGGATGAATCAGGATCACCGCGACGGCAAGCGCCGCCACAGTGCCGAGCTTTAGAAACGTGCTCAGATAATCGCGCGGCGTCAGCAACAGCCAGACCGGCAGACGCGGACGCCGCGAAGCCGTAAATGATGACGGCCCAGGCGAGCCATTTCTGATCGTGGCGAAACCAGCTTTCAATCGCCGGAAATTGGTGCAGAAATTGTCCGCCCCAAACGCGCGAAGACCAGACCGAACAATCCGAAGACCGTCACCCAGTCCGACGCTCGACTCGTCCGCGAGCGCAGACCCGATTCCCATGATCAGCGCGACCGGAATCGTCGTCGCCATGGTGAAAGACGCCCCAGGGACTCTTGGCGAGCGCCTGCACGACCACGAGCGCGAGCACCGCGAGCAAAATAATCATGATGGCGAGCACGCTGACCAGCGCGAGCGCGCCGACCGCGCTGCCGATCTCTTCCTTCACCATCTGGCCCAGCGTCTTCCCGCGCCGCCGCACGGAAGCGAAGAGGACGATCATGTCGTGGACGCCGCCGCCTAACGTTGCGCCGATCAAAATCCACAGTGTTCCCGGCAGAAAACCGAACTGCGCCGCGAGCACCGGACCGACGAGCGGACCGGGCCCGGCGATCGCGGCGAAGTGATGGCCGAACGCCATCCAGCGATTCGTCGGGACGAAATCCTTGCCGTCGTCCACCACGAGCGCGGGCGTGGCGCGCTCGTCATTCGAGCACGAGAACTTTGGTCGCGAGCCATTTGCTGTAGAAAGCGATAACTGATCGCGGTCGCGCACAGGCCCGCGGTCACGATCCAGAGCGCGTTGACCGGCTCGTCCCGCGCAAAGGCCAGCATCGGCGACCGCCGCCGCACCGAGCAAGCCGATCGCCGATCCAGAGAAGGAGTTTGAGCAGTCTGGTCATATTACGCGAGCGACTATAACGCGGCGTGCACTTCGGCGGCAATCCCGGAGGACTGCTTGCACGACCTGACGAGCACGAAGCTCATGGCCTCCGACTACGCTACCCTAACGAGTCGCGCATTCGCTGCGAGCTGCTCGAGGCGCTCGGCAAAATCCTTCTCCCGCTGCCGATGCTCGTCTACGACTGCGGCTGGCGCGTTGGCGACGAAATTCTGGTTCGCCAGTTTCTTCCGCACCGTCACCAATTCGGCTTCCGCTTTCTGCGATCTCCCTGCCGAGGCGCTGCCGCTCGGCGTCGAGATCGATCAAGCCTTCGAGCGGCAGATAAAGCTCGCCGAGCGGCGTGAGCGCGGTCGGCGTTCCCTTGGGCGGCTCGTAGCTCGGCGTCAGATCGAGCCGCTCCGCGTTGAGCAAGATGCGCAAGACGGCCGCTTCTTCATCGCTCAGCGCAGCTTCGAAGGCCGGAGCACAAAAACGATCCGCTTATTCGAAGCGATGTTGAAATCGCGACGCAAGCCGGCGACCGGCACTGACCGTTTCGTATTTCGCATTGGCGAATTGTTCGTCGTTAGGCGTGAGGCCGTAGTGCTTCTTGAATTCGTCATCGAGCGGCTGCGGCCAGCGCGCGAGCTGAATTGTTCGCGCCCCCTGCTCGTCCGGCAGCTCGGTGTTGAAACCGAGCCCATGCCAGAGTTCCTCCGTGATGAAAGGCATGAATGGGATGAAACAAGCGCAGGGCGTGGCCGAGGATGAAATCGATCACCGCGAGCGTGTTCGCTTTGCGCGCACTCGGTGGTTCCGCGTCCGGCATCCCGAGCGCGGCCTTGCTCGCTTCGAGATACCAATCGCAAAATTCGCTCCAGAAAAAGCGATAGAGCGCCTGGGCGGCCTCGCTGAAATTGTATTCCTCGAGCGCCGTCGTGACCGAGCGGATCGCGGCGTCGAGGCGCAGCAGGATCCATTTGTCGTCACGTCGTGAGGCGCGCAGGATCGATTTCGCCTTCGGTCTCGCCGCCGTGCATCTGGCGGAAGCGCGCCGCGTTCCAGAGCTTGTTGGCGAAGTTGCGGCCTTCCTCGATCTGCTTCTCGTCGAAGCGGATGTCCTGCCCGCTGGGCGCAATCCGCATCAGACCGAAACGCAACCCGTCGGCGCCATATTTCGCAATCAGATCGAGCGGGTCGGGCGAATTGCCTAACGACTTGCTCATCTTCCGGCCCTGCTCGTCGCGGATCAGGCCGGTGAAAAAGACATCTGTTGAACGGGCGCCTGCCCGGTGTATTCAAGCCCCGCCATGATCATGCGCGCGACCCAGAAGAAGATGATGTCCGGCGCGGTTACGAGATCGCTCGTCGGATAAAACTTCTCCCGCGTCGTCGTCATCCATCGTCTCGAACGGCCAGAGCCAGCTCGAGAAACCAGGTGTCGAGCACGTCGGGGTCCTGCTCCCAGTTCTCCGCGTCGGACGGCGGCTCGATGTCGACGTGGATGGCTTTGCCTGCGGTTTCGGTTCTTGCTTCGATACCAGACCGGGATGCGATGGCCCCACCAGAGCTGGCGGCTGATGCACCAGTCCTGGATGTTCTCCAGCCAGTGCTGCGTAAACCGCTTCCCAGCGCTCCGGGCGAAAGCGAATCGCGCATCGCTCGTGCCGACCGCGGCGCGCGCTTCCTCGACCTGCGGATATTTCGAGAAACCATTGCTCGCTCAGGCGCGGCTCGATCGGGACGCCGGCGCGCTCGCTGAAGCCCGACGGTGCTTTCGTGCGGTTCTTCTTTCGCGAGCAGTCCGCTCTCCGTCGAGCATCTCGGCCGCTTTCTTGCGCGCGACGAAGCGATCGAGGCCGTCGAGCTCCGGCACGCCGGGACAATTGATCGTCCCGTTCGGATGCAGGACATCGATCGACCGGCAACCCGTGCCGCTGGCCAATTTCGAAATCGAGCTTTGTCGTGCGCCGGCGTCACTTTCAGAACCCCGGTGCCGAATGCCGGATCGATCGCTGCGTCGCCGATGATCGGCAGCTGCGCGCGATCGAGCGGGCGCCAGACTTTCTTGCCTAACGACTGCACGATAACGCTCGTCATCCGGATGCACCGCCAGCGCGACGTCGGCCATGATCGTTTCCGGCCGGGTGGTGGCGACCTCGAGATATTGCCCGGCTCCTCGACCAGCTCGTAGCGGACGTAATAGAGCGTCGACTTCTGCGGCGTCGGGATGACTTCCTCATCCGAGAGCGCGGTCAGTGCGACCGGGTCCCAGTTGACCATCCGCCGGCCGCGATAGATCAGACCCTTTTTGTAAAGATCGACAAAGGTGCGCTGGACAGCGCGGACATAATCTGCATCGAACGTGTAGCGTTCCCGCGACCAATCGCAGGAGCAGCCGAGCCGCTTCGAGTTGTTCGATGATGATGCCGCCGTGTTTGTCCTGCCATTCCAAGACGCGCCGGAGAAATTCCTCGCGTCCCAGATCGTGTCGCGTCTTCTTTTCCGTCTCTGCGCAGATATGCTTTTCCACCGCGGTCTGGGTGCCGATCCCGGCGTGATCCGTTCCCGGCAGCCAGAGCACTTCCTTGCCCAGCATCGCGCGCGCCGGGCGAGAATGTCCTGGATCGTGTTATTCAGGACGTGCCCGAGCGTGAGCACGCCGGTGACGTTCGGCGGCGGCATGACGATGGCATACGCCGGTTTCGGAGAAGCGGGGTCGGCCTTGAAATCACCCTCGGCCAGCCAGCGAGCATACTCATTTCGCCTCGACGGCCTGCCGGTTCGTAAGCCTTGGAAATTACCGCCATGGGGAGCAATCATCGAAGAGCGCGCGGCGATTGCAAAACGAAAACCGGCAGCCGTGCGCCGTCGTTTGCTGAATCAGGCTTCCGCAGAATGCAGGTTGCGCTAAGGTGGGAGCGCCATGGAAAAGTGAACCTCGCGGAAAAGTTCGCTGCCTTTACAGAACATTGGCGGCCCAAGATCGTCGGGGAATTGAACGGTCAGGAAGTAAAGCTGGTAAAATTCCAAGGGACATTTCCGTGGCACCATCACGACGCGGAGGACGAACTGTTTCTGGTTTGGCGCGGCCGGATGCGCGGTCGAATTCTCGCGATCGTGGACGGTCGAGCTGAAGGAAGGCGAATTTCTCGTCGTGCCACGCGGCTTGGAGCATCGCACGGCGGCGGATGAGGAAGCGGAGGTCCTGCTTTTCCGGATGCCGGCGGCCACCCGGAACACGGGCAGCGCAGACGGAATCGGATTTCACCGCGCCCGAAGGCGTTCGCATTTAGACTTGAATGGCGTCCCTGGTCGGTTCATCTTCCACATGCTCAACTCCCCTGACCTGATGAATACGCGGCAACGACCCATCGGCGTTTTCGACTCCGGGATTGGCGGACTCACGGTCGGTGCGCGCGCTTGCGCTGAAGCTCTTGCCTAACGATACGAATCTTTTATCCTCGGCGACACCGCCCGCGTCCCCTACGGCGGAAAAGCGCCGCGACGGTCGAGCGCTACAGCCTCGAGATTACGGAGATGTTGCTCGCGGAAAACTGCAAAACGATCGTCGTTGCTTGTAACACCGCTTCCGCCCTCGCTCTTCCGCGACTCGAATCGACCACTCCATCCCGGTGACTCGGCGTCATATCCGACCAGGCGCGCGAGCGCGCCGTCGCCGCACACCCGCAACGGCCATATGCGGGTGATCGGAACGCGCGCCACGATCAGGAGCGGCGCCTGAGGAGCGAGCGCTTCGCACGTTCGACCCAACCGTGCGTATCACGGCGCGCGCCTGTCCGCTCTTCGTTCCGCTGATCGAAGAAGGCTGGCTGGAAGGTGAGGTTACCGATCGTGTCGTTAGGCAATATCTCACGCCCCTGGTCGAAGAGGAGCGGATACGCTGGTGCTCGGCTGCACGATTATCCGCTCTTGCGCGAGGCGATCGGGCGCTTTCTCGGTCAGTCGGTGACGCTGGTGGATTCGGCGCAAAATTGCGCGACCGCTGTAATGCGCTTGCTGGAAGAGGAAGATTTGCGGGCCGATTTGGACGCCGTCGGCCAGCTCTCGGTCGCGCTTACCGACCCGCCAGATGCGTTTCTCGATGTGGCCATCGAAGCGCTGCAGCTTGATCTTGGGCCGGTGCAGGTGCGCCCCGTGCTTCATCCGCGCTAAGGGCGACCTGCAGGACGTTTTTGGTGGAGCGAGACTCTGTCGGGCGCTGAGTAGAGGTTTTCGCGCGGTCGAGTCATCCCCCTGGCTCGACAGAGTCTCACCCACCAAACAGTGAGAGACTGACCGCGAGCTACCTTCGCTTCGGCAGGCGAGCCACGACGAGGTCGTATGAGTGGTCGATCATGCTCCGCAGCTCAGCCTCCGGAATTCCGCCGCCCAGCTCGACCGTGTTCCAGTGTTTCTTGTTCATGTGATAGCCAGGCTGGACTTCCTCGTAGCGATCGCGCAAATCGAGTGCGCGCTCAGGATCGCATTTCAAGTTCACCCGGGGCGGAACCTCGTCGAGCGAGGCGAGGGCGAACATTTTCCCACCGACTTTGAAGACCGAGCGTGTCCGCGCCGAAGGGCGTGCCTTCGGTGACGTTTGGTTTCGCCAGGCAATAGGCCCGGAAGTCGGCCAGATCCGTCATCCCGAGCGCAGCCGAGGACCTCATCGGCGACAGCCTAGGCGGCTGCTCTTACGGATGTCCTCGGCTGCGCTCGGGATGACGTCCTAGGAAAATCGCGCTCATAAGCCGGCCGCACAATTCTTCAATTTTTCAGCTCGCTCCTGCTCCATGCTGTCGCGGTCGCGCAAGGTGACCGTATCCCGCAGCGCCGGATCGCGTTCGCCCAGCGTTTCGAAATCAATCGTGATCCCGAATGGCGTGCCGGCTTCGTCCTGCCGGCGATAGCGTCGGCCGATCGCACCGGTTTCGTCGTAGAAAACATTCATGTGCGGGCGCAGGAGCGCCTGACACTTCGCGCGCTTTCGTCGACCAGCGCTCGCTTGATTCTTCAAGAGCGGAAAGACGCCCACCTTGATCGGCGCGATCCGCGGATGAAAACGCAGGACGATCGCGCGTTTCCATTTTGCCTTTGTCGTCCGGTCACGGTCTCCTCGTCGTAGGCTTCGCAAATCAGCGCGAGCACCGTGCGATCGACGCCCGCGCTCGGCTCGACCACGTGCGGAATGAAACGTCTGCTTCGTTTCCTCGTCGAAATAATCGAGCGGTTTGCCGCTCGCCTGTCTGGTGCTGCGTGAGATCGTAGTCGGTGCGATAGGCGACACCTTCCAGTTCCTGGCGGCCGAACGGAAAATCGTATTCGATGTCGTAGGTCCCCTTCGAATAGAAGGCGCGGTCCGCGTCCGGCACTGTGAGCACGTGCAGCTTCTCGCGTGGGATGCCGATGTTTTCGTAAAACTTGCAGCCGCTCTTCGAGCCAGTAATCGAGCAGCTCCATCCCCTGCTCCGGCCGGCAGAAATATTCCAGCTCCATCTGCTCAAACTCGCGCGAGCGAAAGATGTAATTGCGCGGGTTGATCTCATTCCGAAACGCCTTGCCGATCTGCGCGATCCCGAAGGGCAGCTTCTTGCGCGACGTATCGAGGACGTTCTTGAACTGGACAAAGATCGACTGCGCGGTCTCAGGCCGCAGATAGGCGATGGCGTCCGGATCGGCCGACGCGCCGATCTGCGTTGAGAACATGAGGTTGAACGGACGCGCCTCAGTCAGATCTTTGCCGCCGCAGTTCGGACATTGCTTGACGTCCGTTTTCTCCGGCAACTGGTCGGCGCGAAGCCGCGCTTTGCAGGTCCGGCAATCGACCATCGGATCGCTGAAGGTGTCTTCGTGGCCGCTCGCTTTGAGCACTGCGCGATGGGTCAGGATCGCGCCGTCCATCCCGACGACGTCGTCCCGCTCGCGCACCATCACGCGCCACCAGTAATCCTTGAGATTGCGCTTCAGCTCGACGCCGAGCGGGCCGTAATCCCAAACGCCGTTGAGGCCGCCGTAGATTTCGCTCGCCTGGAAAATGAATCCGCGCCGCTTGCAAAGGCTGACGATCTTTCTCCATCCGCTGCGGATTCGTTTGGACTGACATCGATGAATGTAAGAGCAGGAACCGCGGATTACGCGGAATGCGCAGAATAGATCGGAGGACATTGCCAGCTTTGTGCATGAAGGCGCGTGCCTCAATTCGATCTGCAGCTTCATCCGCGTCATCCGTCCGGTCAAATCCGCGTTGACAGCGTTACTTCGCGACCGTCACCTCGGTCTTGACCGAGTTGGCGATGAAACAGTTCTCGTGCGCGAAATGGTGCATCTCCTCGATGTCCTTTTCGGTCGGCTGGTTCTCGCCGGAGAATTTAAGCTTCGGGTGCAGCTCGACGCGGGTGATCGCGAGCTTGCCCTCGGCATTTTTCTCCATGTGGCCGACGGCTTCGTCGACATATTCGTCGAGCAGGAATTTCTTCTTACAGGCGGCGGCGAGGAAGGTAAGCATGTGGCAGCTGGCGAGCGCCGAGACGAACGCCTCCTCCGGATCGACCAGCTTGGGGTTGCCGAGATAAGCGGGCGCGGCCGAGGCCTGCATTTCGTGGCCGCCGTCGAAGCTCCAGGTGTGATCGCGGTTGTAGGTCTTGTATTCGAAGTCGGGCGTGGCGCGCTTCCAGGTGAGCGTCATTTTGTGTTCGGACATGCCTTTAGATAAAGTCCGGCCCGCAATTGGCAAGCGTCCGCGATTCGCTCGCCGGCTGGAACAAATCCTGCACTCAAGGGACTGGCGCAATGCTCGCGGGCACGCGGAAAAACCGCCCGCGGACGTGCGGGATCTACGAAATCATGACGCAACGACACGATCTGCAAGCACTCCTGACCGTCATGCTGCAAAGCGGCGAGGGTGTGTCGGACTGCCTTTTTATCAACGGAAAACCACCCCTGGTGGAGCGCTACGGGAAATTGCAGGAGCTGCCGCTGGAGGAGCCGGTCACGACATTGCAGCCTATCCACATCGACGCGATGGCCTCGCTCCTTATCGCAGGGGCAAACGGCTTCGAATCGGACCTCGCCACCACCGGCTCGTGCGACACGAGCTACGCCCTCGGCGACCTGGCCCGCTTTCGCGTCAACATTTATCGACAGAACGGCCACACCGGCATCGTGATGCGCAAGCTGCAATCGCGGAGATTCCAACGATCGAATCGTTAGGTCTGCCTCCGATCTTCAGCGAGATCGATCGAAGGAAAAGCACGGCATCATCTTCGTCACCGGCAGCACCGGGCAGCGGCAAGACAACCACCCAGGCGGCGATGCTCAACGAGCTGAACTAAACCCAGGAGGTGCACATCGTCACCCTCGAGGATCCGATCGAATTTGTTCACCCGCACCGGCAAGGCGGCCTTCAGTCAGCGCGAGTTGGGAAGAGACTTTCCTGATTTCGCGACCGGTTTGCGCGCGGCCATGCGCCAGGCGCCCAAGGTGATCCTGATCGGTGAAGTGCGCGACCGCGAAACGATGGAGATCGCACTCACCGCCTCTGAGACGGGCCACCTTGTTCTTCAGCACGCTGCACACGATCAACGCCGGCCAGAGCATCAATCGCATCCTCGGCCTCTTCACAACCGATGAAGCAAAGCAAGTCCGGGAGCGGCTGGCCGACACCTTGCGCTACGTCGTCAGCCAGCGCCTCGTCCACCAGGATCGACGAGGGCCGCCTGCTCGTGACCGAAATCATGGGCAGCAGCCTGCGCACGCGCGAGACCCTGCCTCTACGGCGAAGGCGAGAACCGCACCTTCCAGGAGATCATCGAGGCGGGCAGCACGCTGGGCTGGCACAGCTTCGATCAATCACTCATGCGAGCCTTCGAAGAGGACCTCATCTACGAAGAAACCGCGCTCCTTCTTCTGCACTCACAAAAACAAAATGCGCCGCGACCTCGAGATGGCGAAGAAACTTCGCGGGACCATCCCCGACGAGCCATCGGGTTTAAAAATGGCTTCGCTTTAAGATCAATGAAAACTGGAAACGACGATCAATTACGGCAGGAACTCCGCCTGGCCCAGCTCGAAATCAAAGTGCTTGCGCGAGCAATTGCTCAAGTCGGTGCAAGATGCGCAGCGATCGCGGGATCAGAGCGCAGGAACCAGCCGCGCCCGGTCCGGCCGAGCCGCCCGCGAAGTCCGTCATAGTCCCGATGGCTACCCTAACGGCGCCTCATCTAAACCAGGCGCCAGCACCAACGGCAAACCGCGCGTCCGTTACGTCGAAGGACAGCGAGCCCAACTTCCGTTTGGTCGAAAGCGTCCTCGTAGGACCGTCCCGGGAACTGATCTCGATCTGGGCCGAGACTGGCGAGAAGCTCTCGAGGTGGCGCGCTCCCAAAACCCGCAGCTCGTCCTGCTCGATCTCGACCTTCCCGACATTCACGGCAGCAAAGTGCTCCAAGAGCTGCAGGCGCAACCTGAGACCGCCAAAATCCCAGTCATCGTGATCAGCGCCGACGCACACCCCGAGCCAGATCGAGCGCATGCTCAGCGCCGGCGCCCGTAATTATCTGACCAAGCCGTTCGAGATTCGTCGCTTCCTCTGCATGTTCGACGAAATCTTTGCTCCCGCCTGACGAAACGGCGAGGCGCGATCTTTATTTGCCGTCGCCGCCCGTCGCGCTGATGGTGGGCACCTGATGGAGTGGCGCCACCTTCCCGCGCAGATTTTCGCGTCGCTTCGTGCCCGGCGAATCCTTCTCGGGATCATCCTGCTTGCGCTCCTGCTCGGTGGAGTGGCGCTGCGCCGCTACGCCTGGAGACAGACGACCCATTTGCGCTACCAGCGGGACATCGCAAACGGCTTTTATTGGGGCAACCAGACAATGGTCGAAGGGCACCGGCTTTCGCCGGGAGAGAAACCGGATTCCTGGCGGGCTTTTGCGCGCGGCTATCTCGGGCTCTACGACCGTGTGCAAGCCGAGCGCCTACGAGGAGAATTATTATCTCGATTACCCACCGCTGCGGCTCCTCGTGATGTCGATCTGGGCCAAGCAGGTGCGGGCGAAATTTCCCGGCGTTGAGGATGGCACGCCCGAATACGTCGAGCCGCTCCTGAGCGTCAACCTGCTCTGCGAACTGGTCACGGCGGCGGGAATTTTCTGCTCGTTAGGCTGGGAGTCCGGCGGTCTTCTGGCGCGACCGATTCGGGTCTCCTGCATCGCCTCCCGCCGGCCGAGCGCGGCGTGGGTCTGCGGTTTGCTGGCCGCGAGTGTGGCCTGGCTCGAACCGTCGCTCATTCTCGACGCCCACGCCTGGCCGCAATGGGATGTCTGGATCCTGCCGTTCTATTTATTCGCGGCGATCGCTGCCCTCACGAGACGCTGGTTCTGGTGCGGGTGTTTGCTCGCCGTCGGAGGGATGCTCAAAGGCCAGTTGCTCTTCGTCCGCGCCGTTTTTTGTCTTCTGGCCGCTCTGGCAGAAGCGCTGGGACCGGGCCGGACGCGTGCTGGCCGGATTTTGCCGCCGCCTCCGCGCTCCTTGTTTCTCCCTGGCTCCTGCGAAACGCGCCTAGCCTGGGAGGCGGTGGCAGCAACCGCCGCTGATCACCGGTTTCCTCCTTTGGCTTCGCAAGGCGCGCAATAGCCTCGGGCATGGACGGCCGGCCTGACGGGCGTCGCGGCCTTTGTCGCTGGGTGCGCTCGGCGGCGGCAGCTTCGCCTGGTTGAAGATCGGTTTCCTTTATGGAAGCGAACGCTATCCCTACCTCTTTATCAGCTCCTGCTACAACTCTCGCCATCCCTTCTTTCCATATTGGAACCTGTCGCTGAAGGCGCCCTTTGGTCATCCCATCTCGGCGCTTTTCACTTCGCGCTTGACGCTGCAATGGACCTTGCGCCTGGTCTATCTTGGCGCCCTGGTGCTTTGCGCCCTCGGCGCCGCTCGTCACGCTCGTACGCGCGACCCGCGGCTCCTCATCGCCATCGCCGCGCCCTGGCTCATCATGTTCGCGCTGCTGGCCCAGATGCATGAGCGCTACCTCCTCTGGGGCGCTGTCCTCAGTGCCGTCGCACTCGGCGTCAGCGTCCGCTTAACTGTGCTCCATTTCCTCTTCTCCGCCATGAGCGTAACCAGCGATTACATACGTCCTTCTGCTCGATAAAAACTCGGTCCAACGCTGACAACGATCGACTTTCTTCGAACGGATGCGGCCGATGGCGTCCTGGTTATTGCTGGGCTGCACCTGCGATCTACTTTCCGCGAGGTGCTCTCGAATCGCGCACCGATCTTTAGAGCCGCAACCAACCGCTTCACCCGGTTGAAGAGGAAACCTCGCTGGCGCTCGCGGTTGCCTCTGAGGAAGCGTAGGAGATTGTTGCAATATCCAGCTCGAAGCTGGGCGATCAAAAAGGTTGCTCGGTATCAGGAGCGCTGTAAATCTACGGTCGCTCGTTTCCCGCGCGATTAGCTCAGTGGTAGAGCTGGTCGCCGCGTGCGACAAGTCGCAGCATCAATGCGGTTGCCCTGCGCTGGAAGCATCGTAAATTTCAGGCTGGCTTGTTTCGCGATTAGCTCGGTGTTAGAGCGCTTGCTTCACCGAAGTCGCGGGTTCGAACCCTGCATCGCGCATGTCTCTTAACGGGCCAATGTTTTATACCTATTTGCTGCGTTGCGGGGATGAATTTTTACTCAACGTTGCGTGTTGCCAAGATGTTGGGTAGAAGATGAGAATCGGCCTTGAAAATGAAGTGCTCCCTGCAGAATCAAAATGAAAAACAACTATCTTCACACAGGAAATACGACGAAGAAATCATCGGCGCGAGCGAGGCCCGTCTTTCGCGCCTTCGGCGTAGTCGCGGCAGTCACTCTGGCCGGTGTCGCTTTGCGTGTCGCTTTGGCGGCTGGCCCCGAGCACCTGAGTGTCGAAGCAGCAAATCGCAGATTGTTGCGGAGAATCCTGACGCTTCAAACAATCACGGTATCGCGATGAGTGGCGGCAAGAATCCAATAGCCGAGAAGTGCGACACGCTGGTAATGCGCGTCTACTTCCGCGACCGCGCCGAGCGCGACCGGCTGGCCCAGGAACTCAACGCCGAAGAAGTGCCCACAACAGGGAGGCTATCTCACCATAATCCGCGATCGCGACCTCTACTATGGCCTGACGGCGCGCGGCCTCCGTGTGGAGATAGACGAGAACAGCAGTCGCAACCTCAGCGACCCTCAAATCCTGCGCGACACTTTCTACGGCGGCTACAAGTCGGTGGAAGAAATATACGCCTTCCTCGACCAGAAGGTGGCACAGTTCCCCAATCTGGTCGAGAAGATCGACATCGGCGACTCCTGGTGCAAGGCCAATCCAGGCTCGTGCGTCCTACCCAGTCCCTGGAACGGCTACGACCTGTTTGTGCTACACATCACGAACCGCAACATACCAGGCCCCAAACCGGTCTTCTGGGCGGACGGCGATATACACGCCCGCGAGATCGCTACGCCAGAAGTCGTCATGCGCATGATTGACTACCTGCTCAATAACTACGATACCAATGCCGACGTTCGCTGGCTCGTGGACTATCACGACATCTGGCTTATGCCCGAAGTCAACCCCGACGGCCACCACATCGTCGAGGCGGGAGGCGGCGGCAACAGCCCGTACTACTACCGCAAGAACGGCGACAACGTCGGAGGCGGCGGGTGCTCCTGGCCTCCCACAGCATTTGACCACTTCGGCGTAGACAACAACCGCAACTTCCCCTTCAAGTGGGGCTGCTGCGGCGGCTCGAGCGGTTTTGTGTGCGACCAGACCTATCGAGGGACGTCGGCGGGATCGGATCCGGAGGATATGGCTATCGTCAACAAGATTCGTGCCCTCGTGCCCGACCAGCGCGGCCCCGGCGACACCGACCCGGCGCCTATCACTGCCACAGGCGTTTACCAGAACATCCACACAAATGCGGCAGTCAACCTCTTTACGTGGGGCTGGACTAGCACGCAGATGCCTAACTACGCTGAGACGCGCAACATCGCCGCGCACATGGCCGCGCCGAACGCGGGCGGTAACGGTTACCCCTATGGCTCGATCATCGAAGAGTTGTATCCGGTAGATGGAGGCTCGATTGACTGGGCATACGGTGAGCTGGGCATGGCGGCCTTCTCCACCGAGTTGGGCGGCCAGGACTTCCTCCCCTCCTACTCGTGCATAGATAATCCAGGTTGCGGCTCGTCGCAGGGTCTCTGGCCTGAGAATCGGGGGATGCTTCTTTACCTGGCGAAGATAGCGCGCACGCCTTATCTGACTTCGCACGGACCAGATGCCAACACCGTTGTCACCAACCCGCCATCAGTGCCGCAAGGCGTGCCATCACAGCTAACCGCCAGCATTAACTTCGCCTGGTCAAACAACGCATTCAGCCAGAACGTGGGCGCAGCAGAATATTACATTGACACGCCTCCCTGGGCTGGCGGCACGGCCATCCCAATGAACGGCACGTTCAATTCGCCTACCGTGGCCGTCAACGCAACCATAAACACTGCCAGCCTGTCGGTAGGCCGCCACGTTATCTTCGTGCGCGGACGCGGCGTGAGCGACTTCCAGGGCTTCCAGACCTGGGGGCCGATCAGTGCGGCGTTCCTGGATGTGACTGGAGGGACTGAAAACCTGCTTAAGCGCAGCCTCACGCCTGACTCATGGCGGGGCAGGGACATTCGACATCGCGATGCCGCTGACCGGTGTCTCAGGCGTGGAAGACCGCAGCTCAGGCACTTACAACGCTGTCTTCACGTTCGATGGGGCGGTCACCTCTGGCGAGGTTACGGTTGTCAGCGGTAGCCGCCACCGTTGGTGCGATCTCCTTCAGTGGAAACAGCATGACCGCGCAGCTGACTGGCGTGACGAGTGCGGAAGTCGTCACGCTGCGTGTGCAAAACATCAACGGCGACGGCCAGCAACATGGCGACGTTCCGTTTGGTTTCCTAACGGCCGATGTGAACGGCAATCGCATCGTCGACAAACCGGATCAGCAACAGATTAAGACCGACAAAGACCAGGTGGTCACTGCCGCTAACTTCCGCGACGATATCAATCTGAGCGGTGTTGTGGATAAGCCGGACATGCAGTCGGTGCAGACCAACAGGGGCCACTCGATCCCGTAACTGGCCGACCACTCGCGGCAGAACGGCTTGAAGCGCTCGTCGCCGCTTTCATGTGGCCGTTTCACAGCGACGCGGGTCGGCAGAACCCTTCGACGCCGATCACTCAGCCTGTGACGGCAATGGCGTTGCCCCAAGAGCGGATAACGATTCTCGTTAGGTCTCATGAAACTCCTTCGGTCATATTACAGCCTACTGAAATGAATCAACTATTTCGCGAAGCTACATGTGTTCCTTCCTGGAATATTTGAGTGTTAGCTTCGCAAAAAGCCCGAATTAGCCCGAATTTATCCTGATCTTGCGGCATTTCCCGGGCAGACACGTTTAATACACCGAGAATTCCGCCTTTATATGCCGAATAATTCGGCCTACTTCTCGTTAGGCTCTACCGCGTAGCTTCGCCACATCGCTTATGCCAGATCACACCTGCATCAGAGGTCGAACTGCTCCGCGCAGCCTACGCGGCCTTCAACGCGCGGGACATTGACGCTGCCCTCGCCCCTCATGACTCCGGACGTGGCTTGGCCGCGAGCGTTCAAAGGCGGCTTTGTCCGTGGACATGAGGAGGTCCGCGCTTACTGGAGGGAGCAGTGGAGCGAGATCGACCCACACGTGGAGCCGATGGCGTTTCACTCCGAGGGGGCCGAGCATATCTTGGTCGATGTGCATCAGGTCGTGCGCGACTTGGCTGGAGCAGTTCTTGCCGATGAGCACGTGGGCCATCGGTTCACCCTTGCGCACGGCTTGATTCAAGCGATGGAAGTCGGCCCCACTTCCATTGTCCACGCCATAAGGCCTAACCATGCGATGGAGCGAACGACGGACCGCTCTACGCCCACTTTTGAGATGATTTCCCCCACTTTCACTCCGAGCGACGCGCGCCCTCGTCCGCCGTCGCTCATCTTGCTTTCGTTACTCGTTAGGCCGCGTAAATTTCAAGGTGCTGATGGTTTTGCAGCATGATCCTTATGTTCGGCCTCGTCGTTCTTCCGCGAGCGAAGGCAGCGGGACGATGACGTTCACGTCGGTGATGGCGTGAAACAAGCCGGAGGCATAGATTTGCCCGATGGCGAAATGGCCGCAAGACATCTCAACAGATGGAGACTCAAAATGAGAAAGATCAGGATCATCGAACAGATCTCGCTGGACGGCGTGATCCAGGCGCCCGGCGGACGGAACGAAGACGGCGACTACGCGCCATGGCGGATGGGCGATGCCGTATTTCGATACGGCCGTGGCAGAGGCCATCGCCGCGGCGCAGGGCAGGAGCTTCGATCTGCTGCTTGGCCGCCGCACCTACGATATCTGGGCCGGCTACTGGCCGAAGGCCGAGAACGGTCCGATAGCGGACGGTCTGAACGCCGCGACGAAATACGTCGCGACCCACAGGGCCGGACAGCCTCGGATGGGGTCCGGTCGGGGACCTAGGCGCGGACATCATCGAGGGTGTTCGCGGCGTCAAGTCAAAGGACGGCCCTGACCTGATCGTCTGGGGAAGTTCGACGCTGACGTCCGTGCTGCTCGAGCAGGGACTGGTCGACGAGGTTCTGCTGCTCGTCTACCCGGTCTTGCTGGGCCGGGGCAAACGCTTCTTTTCGGACAGCGCTGACCCGCGCGAACTCGCTCTCGTCAGCACGAAGGCCACGTCCTCGGGCGTGCTCATGAACACCTATCGACACGTTGGATCGCTGCGAACCCAAACCCTGAACGGATTGATTTTCACCAACCGGCATCACACACAAGATTTCTGACACTGCCTGGACGACTGAACCGCTGCGGCCTAACAACGCGCTCCACCCGGACGCACCAGCGTTGCCCTCGCACCGGCATGGTGTCCCCTCAGTCCACTTTCTGTTCGCTCGGCGCCGGTGAGCGCGTTGTTAGGCTTTGAAAGAAGAATAAGCAACCCTGAGCTAAACCACTGGAGTCGCCATGAAAAAGATCATCCTGCCCATCGCAATCGCTGCTTGTGCGCTCGCCGCGCAATTCGCGCCGGCCGCTCCACCTCCCGACGTAAAAGAAATCATGTCCAAACCCTTGACGGACATTCCCGGCAAAGAAGGTCTCGTCCTTACGGTCACCTACCCGCCTGGCGGCGCTGACGAAATCCATCGACACGATGCGCACGCCTTCGTCTACGTGCTCGAGGGTTCGATCGTGATGCAGTTGCGAGGCGCCGAGCCCGTCACGCTCAAAGCCGGCGAAGGATTCTATGAAGGCCCAAATGACGTTCACATCGTCGGCCGCAACGCGAGCGACAGCAAACCGGCGAAGTTCGTCGTGTTTCTGGTGAAAAACCAGGGTGTTCCGGCAGTGCTTCCGGCCAAGTAACGCAAGTAGGCTTTTTGAGCGCCCGCGATGGGCGACACAGGAGATTCAAACATGAAAATCGTTGTCATCGGTGGAAGCGGACTCATCGGGAAAAAGGTCGTGACGAACCTTCGTCAGCACGGCCATGAGGTGGTGGCGGCATCACCCTCATCGGGTGTCAACACCGTCACTGGCGAGGGACTGGCGCAAGCGCTGGCCGGCGCTCAGGTGGTCGTCGATGTCGCGAATGCGCCCTCGTGGGAGGACAACGCAGTCCTGGCGTTTTTCGAGACATCAGGTCGGAACCTCCTCGCCGCGGAAGCGGCCGCGGGCGTCGGCCATCATGTGGCGTTGTCGGTCGTCGGCACCGACCGCCTGCTCGCGAGCGGTTACTTCCGCGCAAAGATGGCCCAGGAAAAACTAATCAAGGCTTCCCCGATTCCTTACACGATCGTGCGCGCCACGCAGTTCTTCGAGTTCGTGGGCGGCATCGCTCAATCGGCGACTGAAGGGCAGACGGTTCGGCTTCCACCGGTTCTGATGCAGCCCATTGCGTCGGATGACGTCGCCGCCGTCATGGCCGATGTGGCCCTCGCGGCGCCGTTGAACGGCACGTTCGATCTGGCCGGTCCCGAACCGATTCGGCAAGACGACCTCGTGCGGCAATTCCTGACCGCAACCGGGGACGCACGGACGGTAATCACCGATCCCAAGGCGCTCTACTTCGGCATATCAGGTGAACGACCAAAGCCTCACGCCCGGCGACAATCCGCGCCTCGGCCCGACACGTTTCGCGGACTGGCTCCAGACGCTCACATACGCCAGGAGTGAGCCACACGGCAGGGGCAGTGGTGAATTTGATGCCTGTGACGACCGCTAAGGGAGACATTTTGCGTCGTAAAGCGCGCGGGAGGGTTTAACTTTCGGACGGTGATGTTTGCTTCTGGCTTAGCTGACCCGTGGCGTATGGCCTTTTTGCCGCGACGCTTCCGTGGCGGTGATGCCGGGAACTGGCCGTAGCGGATCGCGCGACAGGCAGAAATCTTCAAATACACTACCGACGGCATACAATCTGTATTTCGTCCAGCGATGCCGGGATCCCGAATTTCCTCGCCTTCGAGACAGACTAGCCGGGTGCACGTAGCCTGGCTTTACCGAATCACGCACTTGCTGAACGCTTGTGGGAGAGTTTGCGTCTCTACATCTGGCTGGCGCGCTGCTCCTGGCGGATTCTTTGGCACTCCAGCGCGCCAGCGTGGTGCATGGGCAGTTTGGCATCGTCGTGCCCCTTCACAGAGCACTTTCTTCTGAGTTGTGTCGGGGCCGCGTTCAAGGCGATTTGAGGCCTCCTTCCGCCGTGCTACGGGGAAAATGGTCCCGTTTGGACATCCTCCCCCGCCGGATTTCCTCGAAGTATTCTGCTGAATCTGGAGTGTATCTTCGTTATTTGAGGTATTTGGCGTGTCAATGTCCAAATCAGTAACAATTCCGTTACCCGAAACCGAAGCAATACGTAACT